>Ga0209583_10000692_pt1 | contig 10326 bp, 10 predicted proteins | sample Str014_FD_187201 | JGI IMG/M metagenome (GOLD analysis project Ga0209583, IMG submission 187201) | Freshwater sediment microbial communities in response to fracking from Pennsylvania, USA - Straight Creek_MetaG_SC_2014 (SPAdes) (version 2) | ecosystem: Environmental > Aquatic > Freshwater >...
ACTCTAAGCCGCACCCGCGTCGGATTTCCCCACGCGCTTCCCTATTATCTCTCCGCCGAAAATGAAACGGCGAACAAGGGCGGAGCTGTGTCTGGTCAACTGCGCTCCGGCACCAAACCTGCGGCCAGCATTCCCACACCCATGGCGACCACAAAGGCGATACTCTCCATATGGCCCAGCACCAGCGAGGCGATAGCGGGGCCGGGGCAGAAGCCGGAGAGGCCCCAGCCCAGGCCGAAGATCGCGGCCCCACCGACAAGACGCGCATCAATGTCCATCACGGTGGGTAAATGAAACATATCGCCAAACAGCGGGCGGGCTTGTGCGAAGGCGAGGCGGTAGCCGATGGTTGCCACAATCAAGCCTGCCCCCATCACAAAAATCAGGCTCGCATCGAACTGCCCGAAGAGATCAAGGAAGTTCAGAATCTTCATGGGATTGACCATGCCCGAGAAGGTGAGGCCAACACCAAAGAGCAGGCCGGCCAGCAGAGCGGTGAGACGTTGCATCAACATGGCTCAGGCTCCCATCACATGGCGCATGACGTAAACCGTCACGATGGCGACCACCATAAAAATGACGGTGGCGATGATGGAGCGCACCGAAAAACGGGCGATGCCGCAAATGCCGTGGCCAGAGGTGCAGCCGCGGCTCAAGGCGGTGCCGAAGCCCACCAGAAGTCCTCCGGCGATGGTGATGCTCAGGGATGGATAGCCCAAATGCTGGGCGTTACTGGCATAGGGTGCGGCAATGAAGGTGCCGACCAACAGGCCGAGAATGAAAAGCGCACGCCAGATAAATTCGGCGTCAAAGTTCAGCGTGAGCAAGTGGCGGAAAATGCTGGAGCAGCCGGCGATGCGGCCATTGCCCGCCATCAAGAGAACGGCGGAAAGGCCAATCAATGCGCCGCCCGTGGCTGCTGCCATCGGGGTGAATTCAGTTGGGATCATCACGTCGAACCTCGCAAAACAATTGAGAGGCGAAGCTTAGGCGATCACGCGGGCAAAGGGAACTATTGCCGCAAGAGTCGCTTCAAGGCACGCAGCACCGACATCGGCAGCTTCTGATAAATCTTGCGGGCGCGGGGGCGCAGCAGGCCGAGATAGAGGTGGCCATAAAGCTGGCCCTTCCAAGAGAGCGGCAGGTAGTAATCATTCACCGGCTCAAAGGCCGAAGACCATGATTCCTTGTAAGGGTCATAAGGCACCATCAAGTCATAAGATGCCTGGCCCTGCTTCAACCAATGGCGCTGTGCCAGATCAAAATGCAATCGGCCGGGGGAGAGATCAATCAGCGTGCTGTCATGGGCCGTCATGTAGCAATATTGCACGCCACGATAGGCAAAACAGCCTTCCCAAGAAATGGGCCGGCCTGCAATCTTGACTATAGTCAGCGTCAGTACAACAGACCCATCCTTCAAGCGCGCCAAATGCTTGAGCATTTCGAGGTGGCTGGGGCAGGCCATGGTGGTATTGAAGCGGCCGCGTTCGCGCAGCCAGATCAGCTTTTGTGCGATGGTTTCGATCAGCCCTTCATCAATGGCGGCGATGTCTGTTACCTGCTCAAAAGTCATGGGTCCCAAGGCTTCCAATGACTGGCGGGCGCGTCTGCGGCGTTTGCGTTGGCGCGCATCGTAGCGCGCATCATAATCTGCTTCGGTTTTGAATTGGGTGAGGTCCATGGCGGCGGCACGCTCGTTAAGTTTGCCATCAGACCAATGCACTTTGGCATGGGGTGCGAAATTGCTGGCATCGCGCACATGACGCAGATGGATTATATCTGCCGCCCGGTGATGTTTCAGATATTGAATGGCTTCGCCAAACCAAAGGTCTGGGTTGTGATCCTTGTCGACCAAGGCATCGCCATATTGGCCAATGGGTTCGGTCAACCAAGTGAGGGTGGTCAGGCCAAAGCGGCGTTGCCGCATCAGGGGCAAAAGAAAAACCAACTTGTTTCCCGTGAAGCCAGCCACCACATGAAGCTCACGTGAACTGTCGGGCTTGCCGTAAACCTCATTCCAGCTTTTGACCCAGTCAAAACTCTGGAAAACAGTGGGCGAAACGTGGCAGCGGGTTTCAAGATCGACCCAGGCTTCGGCCAGTCGGTTGAGTGACTTGGTGGTGGTGATCATGGTGAGGTAGCTGGCCAGCGGCAAAGACAAGGTCTCGGCCTTGGCCACGGCCAAAGTTTCCCTGCCCCGCTCAGACTTGTCCAACACCTTCAGCATCATACCCCGCGATCCGAGCTGATTTCTAACTGCAAATTCGGTGTAAAAGCTGAAGCCTGCCTCAAGAATTCCGCAAATGGTTATTAGGCTGTTAATTCTGCTGGGCTGTCGGAGTTTCGTCTTCGGCATCTTTGGCAAAGGTGGCGATTTCTTTCGCCAGAGCCGTCAGGGTTTCGCGCTTTGAGCTTTCCTTGGCGATAGGGCGGCACACTTCACAAGCCGCAAGCCCGATCCGCGCCGTGAGAATGCCATTGATGGCGCCCTCGCCAAAGCGCGATGACAGCCTGCCAAGCAATCCCTTGCCGACAAAGAGATGCAGGAAATTGTCGGTCAGTGCGAGACCCGCCGCGACGGCAAGATGGGTGATGACCATGCGGGTCAATCGCAGCGTGGCGATGAAAGAGGGGCGGCCACCGTAGAGCTCACCCAACTCGCGGATCATGAAGAGATTCTGCCCACCGACCAAAAGCATATCCAAGGCCGCCGTTGGCGTCACTGTGGTCAGCAGTGTCACCCGGCGCGCGCGACGCGCGATGACGCGGTGGGCTTGTTCGTCGAGGGGATCGAGCAGCAGGCGTTCAGCCAAGCGCATGGCGGATGGGGGATCGATGATGTCCGCATCATGTTCGGCCCAGCGGCGCAAGGCCCAAACCATGTCGGGGCGGCCCGCGTAGAGTTGTTTCAACTCACGAGTTGCTGTGGCAGAAGAAACTGCATCCTTCTGGTTGATCGCGCGGGCGCTAGCTACTTGCAACCTCTCAATCCGGCGCAAGCGCCAGAGGCCGAAGAATTCGCGCAAGGCTATGGCTGCGAAGGCCAAACCTGCCACAGTGGCGAGAGCAACCGAAATCCAGCCCAGAGTCAGAGACCAAGCGAAGAAATCGGCGATCATCTTGGTGATCGTCAATCCAAACCACAGCGTGATGAGCGTCAGCACGCTCACCAGCAGGAGATAGCCCCAGGGTGTGCGGCGGCGCTTGGCATTGGCCTCAGCCATGGGCGCTTCGACCAGCGCTTGGGTCTCTGGTAGCGGCGCAAATTCGATTTGCGGTTGCTTGGCGCGACTGGCGGGCCTGTGTGGCGCCAGGCGAAACGCCTGAGGGGCACGGATCTTGTCAGTCATGGGAAACCGTCTCCGAGCAGGAACTCAATGGCCCGGTCCAACCGGATATGGGGAAAAGTCTCGGCAGTCAGAACCGGTGGGCGGAATTTGACGAATTGCAACGTGCCTTGCGCCAGGCCTTGGAGTGCGGCTTGGGGGTGTACAGGCAGGTCGCCGGGGAAGATTGCTGCTTCCGCATTCCCATTGAAGCGTTCGTCGCCAATCTTCTCACCTGCCTCGGGTGTGCCTGCGATACAGGCAAACTCGCCCTTGGCCTGCTTGACCACGGCCTCCTGTGTGGCGCGAATGGCAGACAGGGCCAAGGCATCAATCTGCGCGCCCTGAAACTCAGCCTTGTGGGCAGCCTCCGAAACCAGCAGGCGTAAAATGGATTCGAGCTTATCGTGGCTCTGGTGATGCAAAAGGTCAGCCTTGGTTGCTGCGAAGAGCACCCTGTCAATCCGTTTGCCGAAAAGATTTGAAACGAGATTGTTGGCACCAAGCCTGAACGAGCCCAGTATATCCTGCAGTGCGCCGCGCAGATCATTCACTGCATAAACCCCCGCATTGAGCGCGCTCATCAGGTCGACCAGAACAATCTGGCGATTGAGCCTTGCAAAATGGCCAAAGTAAAATGGCTTCACGACGCGTGAAACATAGGATTGATAGCGCCGCTCCATCAAGGCGCCGAGGCTGCCTGAGGCAAAGACATCATCCGGTTTCACATCGAGGGGTGCAAAAGAAAGAAGCGGTGAGCCTTCCAAATCACCCGGCATGAGAAAGCGGCCCGGTGGCAGGCTGGACAGTGAGACTTCCTGTTTGCGACAGGCAGAAAGATAATCTGTGAACAGTGCGGCGGCCTTCACAGCCGCACCTTCATCAGCGCGGGAGGTGGGGTCAAGCGTGGCGAGAAACTGGTGCCAATCCACTGCCAAGGCGGCGCGTGGTTCAGCGCGGCTGGTCGTCAGCATGGCATGTGACCATTGTTGGTAAGTTTGATGCATCAGGGGCAGGTCCAGCAACCACTCGCCGGGGTAGTCCACGATATCGATGTGAAGCTTGCCACTGCCAAAGTTGCGGGCGAAGAAACTTTCGGGTGCATATTCAATGGTGAGGCGCAGCTGGCTGATTTGACGGGTGCTCTGCGGCCATTTGCGGTCCTTGCCCGTCAGGCTTTGAAGGTGCTGCTCATAGGCAAAGCGGGGAAGGTCGTCGTTTGGCTGGGGTTCAAGATAGGCCCGCAAAATGCGGCCCTCGTTCTGGGCCTCGAACACGGGAAGACGCGCCTGCCTCAGAAGGGCGTGAACCAGGGCGGTGATGAAGACGGTCTTGCCGGCGCGTGAAAGTCCAGTGACACCCAGCCGAATGGAAGGCTCGGTGAGTCCGGTGGCAAAATCCACCAGCCCGCCCGCTGCGATGCGGCTTGTATCAACGATGTTGTTCCAACTCACGCACTTTGCCCTTTGATCCTCACATAGTTGGGATGAAAGCGCCCGGAAAACAAGAGGTTCGAAGGATCAGGCCTTGTTGCCAATTTTGGTCAGATCATAAGGCGTTGATTGGTAGACTTCATTGATCCAATTACCGAAGAGCAGGTGAGCATGGGCGCGCCACCGATTTTGCGGCGCGCGCGTTGGATCATCACTGGGGAAATAGTGGGCTGGCTTGTTGATGGGTTTGGCGGCGGCCATGTCCCTGCGATATTCATCGCCCAGGCTTTCACCGTCATATTCAATGTGATTGAACATCAGGAGCTGGCGGTGTTTTGCATCGTTGATGAGGCAGAGGCCGATGTCATCGGACTCGAGCAGGATTTCAAGCTTCTTGGCTGCGGGAAGATCGCTTTTGCGCACCTCTGTCCAACGCGAAACAGGCATGGCGAAATCATCCGAGAAGCCGCGCAGGTAGGGGGAGGAGGGATTCAGGTTCTTGTGGCTGTAAACGCCGAAAGCCTTGTCCGCGAGCGCATATTTCGGAACTTTGTAGAAATGATTCAAGGCTGCCTGTGCGGCCCAGCAGATGTTGAAGGTGGAATGAACGTGGGTCTGTGACCAATCATAGATTTCTGAAAGCTCCTGCCAATAGTTCACATCTTCAAAAGGCAGCAGCTCAACAGGTGCACCCGTGATGATCAAGCCATCGAAATACTGGTCCCGAACATCGTGCCAGCTTTCGTAGAAGGCCAGCATGTGTTCTTGCGACGTATTCTTGGGTGTGTGACTGCCGGTCTTGATCAAGGTAAGTTCAACCTGCAAAGGCGATGCACCGATCAAGCGGGCAAACTGCGTTTCCGTCTTGATCTTATTGGGCATGAGGTTGAGCAACCCGATGCGCAAGGGGCGGATATCCTGTCGGTTGGCGGTTGATTCCGTCATCACATTCACGCCTTCTTTTTCAAGAATTTTGCGTGCGGGCAGGTTGTTGGGAATGCGAATTGGCATGAGGGTTAGGCTTTGTCGATCGTGTCGGCAATGAGGGCCACGAGGTCTGTTTCATTCTTGACCAGTGGCACGGCAGACATGGGTATTGTGTAACCAAAGTTCTGGGCAATTTGGCGGTACAGCGGAATACGGTGGTGCAAGAGTTGTTCAAAGCCCCAGACTGCGAATCCATCCGGATCGACATCGCTGTCGCGGGAGATAGAATTCAGCTTCTTATACTCTGCCCATTTCTGATCGAGAAATGCGGGTTGATAGTACATCGGCTTGGGATTTTTGCGGAAGCGTTCCACCAACATGCGGGCGTGATCCGGCGTGCCTTCGATATAGAGGAGAAGGGTGTTATCGGCCAAGGCTTTCAGGACGGGATCAGTGGGGTCTTGCGGGTCGACGACTTCGCAAAGACTGCCGCCGCTATCACAGATGAAATTGTCATAACCATAGATTTCTTTGGCGCGCGTGATGAATCCTCCCACATCCTGGAGCGCGTGAATTTCGGCCTCGCGGTGCTGGGCCTGGCGCCGCTTGTATTCGGCAAAAGAAATCCCGTGTTTGCTGGCATCGCCGGGCTTGCCCAAATAGGTGGAGAGCGGCGCCAGATTGTCGAAGGTGATATTGGAGCGGATGTAAATTGAATCGCTGCGCAACAGCTCACTCAGAAACGGATTGTGCATCGCCTCGCGTTTGAAATTATCGACGATATGCTCGTCCATGTAACGCGTGCCGATGCGGTAATCGACGGAGTATTGAAACCAGCTTTGGCTTTGCAGCAGGGCGGCAAGCGTGGTCTTGCCAACGCCCGACATGCCCAAAACCGTGACGGATTTTGAGGGGAGGGACTTGAATTCTTTGCCGGACTTAAAGCGCATGGCAGGGGTTTAGCCAGTCAGGCCCGCAGACACAAGGATCAGAACTTTTTGGTCAAGCGGAAATCCACCGCGTGGGCATCATAGTCGTAGACCGCGATGTTGGAGACGTTGCGTGTGTAAGTATAGTTGAGCGAAGGTGCGAGGCCCATAAAATACCAATCGCGCTTGGTTAGTGTCAGTGAGCCAGTGTAGTTCTCGTCATAGCGGGTGTATCCTGCCAGTGGATTATCTGCATCAAAGCCTGCAAAGCGGGCCGTGCCCTGACCTTCCAGCGTCATCCCGTGTGGCAGTTCCTTGTAGAAGCCGAAGCCGATGGTGCCATCGTGGTAAGAATTAAAGTCGATCTGCTGCAATACGTTTTCGTAGCCAAGGATCACAGCTATGTTCGAACTGGAATCGATGGCGTGCGTCAAAACGGAAGACAGCATAAGGGCCGTGCCATTTGAACTCGGCGTTTCAGGATAGTTGCGCCACTCGAACGTGGTGCTTCCAGTGAGTTGATTGCGCGGCGTTAGCGTTGTTTCGAATGATCCCCGCATACCATAGCTTGAATATGCGAGGTTGCGATGGATGGGATCGATCGCCTGAGATGACACCCCCCCCATGCCTACATAGCCATCGGGGATCAAATAGCGCAATTCAGCAGATTGGCTAAGGCCCAGCGTTGCCGCTGACAGGGTCGGATAGTAAGTGCCCACAGCACCACCCGCCAAAACACCTTGAAAGTGATCGCCCAGATGGTGGGAAAAGCCGAGGTTGGCACCGGCCGTAATTCCGGTTCCGGTTTGTTTTTGACTCGCCGGGTCAATCTGCCAGGTGGCATCAGCGCCGCCGATGCCAGCGAGGCCCGATGCGGTGACCGTTTGATGAGATGAACCTAGATTGATGTTGGTTGAGGGGGCGATTGACACAAAGCCGGAGAATTTTAACGGGTGGTTTGCATCCAATTGCTGGATGAAGGACCGGATTCCTGCTGCTTGTTCTGGTGTTGGCGCTTCGGCGACCAGAAGTTCCAGGTGGTGTTTGGCGCTATCCGTCTCATCAAGGCGGGCCAACACTTGTGCAAGTTCGGCGCGCACCATGGTGAGCTTTGGATCATTGGCCAATGTGGAACGGAACTTCGCTGCTGATGCCGTAAGCTGGCCACGGTTTTCCAAGATGAGGCCTTGCAGGAACAGTGTCCGGTTTTCAGCGAGATTGCCTTGGAGTGGGAAGCGTTTCAGCAATTCCTCGGCCATGTCAGTGTGGCCGGAGCGGATCATTTCAATCAGCAGGCGCACGCGAGCGCTTTCGGTGCCGGATTGGTAGTAGGCGATTTGATCCTGGGTCAGTTTTGCTTCTGCGGCCTGCGCGGTACTTGCAAACAAGGCAGTCAATGAAAGCACAAAAACTGCACCGGCGAACCGATGCAGTTTCAAACCTTTCCATTTTAAAGAAAGGCCCAATTTCTTCCTATGGCGTGGTGCCGTGGAACATGCCACTCATCGAGAGGAAGCCGCGGCGATCATTGTTGATGGCATAGTTGCCGCCAATCGGTTCAGGAACTGCGGTATCGACGGCGAAAACACCAGCAACTTCAGAAGCGCCAGCACCAAAGAATCCACCATACATTGGGTTGGTGCCAGTGGTCGTAATCCAGCCTTTTGCGGGATCTACGTTGGCCGTGCCGACAATCTGGTTCGGGTGTGCACCCGCGACTGCACTTGTCGAAATTTTACCGCCAAGCACAACGTCTGAAGACATGACCGGCTGCAAAACATTGAGGGACGCGCTCAAGGGGTCGACGTGAGTCAATATACCGTTCTTGTCAACACCGACCCAATCTGTTGAGGTCAAGCGGCCGCTGAAATCGGCGGTCCCGAAGTTGGCGTCAAGACTGGATGTGCCTCTGACTTGCCAATTGTTATTGTAGGATACAGTCTGAGCCGCGCTGGTGGTGTCGACCCAGTTCGAAGTTTGCGCCGTACCTGTCCAAGAACCATGGTAGTGAACATTTGCGTTTGTTGTTGGCATGCTGGCCACTGGTGTGTAGTTGCCGCCGAAGGACCAGGCTTGGTGAACAGGAGCGATGCCGCTGTTGGTCACGTCACGATATTGTGTCGTATATGAATTGGCCCAGGACCAAACCTGCAATTCCTCATCATAGAATCCCTTTTGGAAGTAACGGTATTCCGCATATTTGGGGTTATCCGCCAGCGTTGATGTTATGCCGGCTGGGGCAAAGAAATTCATGGTTTTTGAGACAGGCCAGGACGAGTTGCTCGCTGTATTCGTGTTGATCGAAAAACTGTTGGTGGCGGGTGCAACAGCCAGGAAGGGGTCGGCAGCCAGTTTCGAGACTGCGGGGTTGGCGGTGGTAGACACAGCCTTGTTGCTTTCCATTGCCAAAGTCGTGTCGCCTGTTGTGAGCGTGACGGTGTTGCCGGTATTGGTGTTTGTTGGCGCTGGGGTGGTTGTTGTAGTGGTTGTCGTTGTCGTCGTTGTGCTAGTCGGTGTCTGGGCGCAGTTGACGCTGATGTTTGTGGTTGAACAACCCGTGCTGAGGTTGGACAAAGAGTTCAGCGTATTGCTCACGCAGCCCGAAAGGGCTGTGCCTGTTGCCACCAACGCAAGACCAAACAAAAGACGCATGTCACCCACCCACTCAATAGAGATTGCTTCAAAATGGCGGGTTTGTTCTAAGATTACGTTAAGCTTGAAAAAAGCAAGTGTCCCAAAAACAGACAGCTTGTTGAACAAGTGTTAGTTTCAGGTCGTGCGGGCAAGGCAAATGGTGCCTCCGCGCTGTTTCAGGACCGAATCGGAGCCCTGCTCCATCACGAGTTTGATAAGATTTACAACTATTGAAGCGCAAGGGAGCCATCGCTATAAGCCCGGCCACCGGCTCGCGCGCGGTTGTTCCCAAAAGGGTCTGGCCGCTTTTTTGCATCGTGCGCGGGGGAACTTGGCCAAGTGAGAGTGATTGATGTCTGACGTAATGGAAAAAGACTATGTTCCTTCCGAGAAGGAACCCTTCATGAATGAGAAGCAGCTTTCTTATTTCAAAGCCAAACTGATGAATTGGAAGGACGACATTCTGCGCGAAAGCAAGGAGACGATTTCGCATCTGCAAGATGAAAATCACATCCTGCCAGACGTGGCGGACCGGGCTTCGTCCGAAACAGACCGTTCGCTGGAGTTGCGCACGCGGGACCGACAACGCAAATTGATCTCCAAGATCGATGCGGCCTTAAAACGGATCGAAGATGGGTCTTATGGCTATTGTGAAGAAACCGGCGACCCGATCAGCCTGAAACGGCTCGATGCAAGGCCAATCGCCACGCTTTCGATCGAAGCCCAAGAGCGTCACGAAAAGCGCGAGCGGGTTTACCGCGACGAATAGTTTTAGACGAAGAGGTCCACGGGCTTGAACGTGGTTACGTCGATCAGGCCCTTGTCTGAGATGCGCAGTTCTGGGATCACCACCAACGCCAGCAGCGAGTGTTGCATATAGGCGTTGTTGAGAAGGCAACCGCAAGACTTCATGGCATCGATCAGTTTATCGGCCTTGGCCGCGACGATTTCTGCGGGCGCATCTGACATCAACCCGGCGATGGGCAGTTCAACGAGGGCGAGTTCCTTGCCTTCACTGATCACGACCACGCCGCCGCCGACTTCACGCAGGCGATTTGCGGCCAGTGCCATATCCAC
>Ga0209583_10000693_pt1 | contig 10324 bp, 10 predicted proteins | sample Str014_FD_187201 | JGI IMG/M metagenome (GOLD analysis project Ga0209583, IMG submission 187201) | Freshwater sediment microbial communities in response to fracking from Pennsylvania, USA - Straight Creek_MetaG_SC_2014 (SPAdes) (version 2) | ecosystem: Environmental > Aquatic > Freshwater >...
ACGGCGTGCCACGAACAGTCGCAGGGCACCGATGAGACCAATATGGCGATTTCAAAAATGGATCAGATCACCCAGACCAATGCGGCGGACGCCGAGGAGACGGCTGGCGCATCGGAAGAACTTAACGCGCAAGCGATTTTGCAACGGGAAGCGGTCGAAGAATTGCTTAAACTCGCTGGCGAAGCCCAAATCGAAAGTGACCTCTCTCCGGCTCACGAAGCGGAACCAATAAAAACCGCTACGAATTCTGCGCGCACAATAACAGCCCAACTTGTGCGGTCTTGATCGAATCACACCGGTGTATCTGGCTTTGGTGCGATTCTGATACAATAGTGTAACCGGAAGGCGTGATCGATCTGCTTTTGAATTTGGTCATCTCTGCCACCGCGCAGACCATAGTGGTGCAGGCAGGCCATTGAAACGACTAGGTTTGGATAAAGATTGGAGACTCCGTACTCCGGGGCTTCGGTTCACCAAAGCACTCGCCTAAAATATTGATTGGTTCACTCCGGTCGAGTCGGGAATTTGGCCACCGCTCGTTTCATCGGTTTGAATCCATTGCTCTGCTTCCGCAAGCGAGCGGAACGCGTTGTACTCAGCCGGAACTCCTTCGTCTACGGCAACTGATGCATACATACAAGCCAGGGTGAAAACCATGGCGGTCGAGCCGACAAAGGCGGTCTTCCCGCCGTGGGCGTTTCGCTTTACAGCCTTCGTTTCCTGTGCGATCGCAGCAAAATCTTTGCTCAGCAGCGTATCCATTGAGCCCAAAGAAATATCCCAGATAACGTCTCGCGTGGCTATCGACGGATAGTGGAGCTTGACCGCGTCGATGATTTCGTCGCGAGAAAGGTCACCGAGAATGCAAATCGTGGTCCAGTGAGGCGAGTGAACGAGTTCTATTCTGGCCATGGCTTATTCTGGTTGATGACGATCAATGACCTCATAAAAGGAAAAGGTAGTCGGCTCACGCCAGACGGGCTCGTCGCCCTCGTCTCTATGCTGTGCGTATTTTGCCTTTTCCACCTACCGAAGCAGAGCCCGGCCGATAAAAGTTTTGCTGCTTAAGCGCGTGGCTGTTCGTCCGATTGCTGCAAACAAATGCCAAACTCGGAGAAAATCCTGTTCGTCGACGATGACCCAAACTACCGCGCCGTCCTTCAACGCGCTTTTATGGGGCATTTTCCGTTCGACATCGCGTCTTCTGGGCAGGAAGCCCTTGATTGGCTGAACACCCGCGGGCCCTACGCCGTCATCGTCAGCGATCTCGATATGACGTCCATGAATGGCCTAGAGCTGCTGTCCAAGGTAAGTGTGCTGGCGCCCAAAACGGTTCAGATGGTGCTGACGGGGGAAGCCGATTTTCACACATTTGCCCAAGTCACGGAAGGGCGAAACATCTTTCGATACCTTGCTAAGCCTTGTGCGCGTGAGGACCTTCGGGCTCAACTCATTGAGTGCCTCACACAATACCGGATCGTGGACAGCGAGGGTTTGCCATAAGCGCAGCCCGATCCTTTGCACCCCCCCCGTCTGCGGCAATCTGAGTCCGACGGAGTGGTGCAGCCGCTCCACGAGCCTTGCCGATCGTTTCGGTGAGAGCTCGTTATTCCGGGCGGAGCGTGAGCCAATAATTTAGGTTGTCGGGTTGGCCTAGCGCCTTCAGATGGGCCAGGTCCAAAAAATTTGTGGTTCCATCATTGGTTCCGGCATGTGCCAGCGTATCTGCGATATGGAGCAAGGTGACGGGCCCCACCGCGACTTCCGTGCTATGGTGGGGCGTATGGTGCATCGAGACCGCGTCCACCACCGCAGCGGGCAAGCCCCAAAGCTTGAGCAGGCACCCGCCAATTTCCGCATGATGATTGCCAAAAAAATAATACTCGGCCTGCCAGCCGGGCATGTGATCGGCCTTCGCTCGGACGTAAGCAGCGGCAAAGCCCGATGGTACGGCGTAAGCCAGCACGAGTTTGCCAATATCATGCAGCAAAGCGGCCGTTCCTGCCTCGCGCAAAACCGACGGGGAGACTTTGAGTTTGTAGCCAATCTGCCGAACCAAGGTCGAAACGTAAACACAATGCTCCCACAGTGCGTCGAGGTGCAGATTGCTGGCCGGCGGAGGCGGCGTGACGGCAAAAAGCTTATGGCTCGCGGCCATCGAAACAACCATGTCCAGGCCGAGAAGACCGATGGCGTCATCCAGGCTTTCGACTGAGCCTGAATGGCCGAAATAGGGGGAATTGGCTACTTTCAGCAAGCGTGCGCACAGCCCGGGATCTTGCTTCAGACTGCCTGTGATCTGATCCAAAGGCGTGCTGTTGTCGTTCAATAGGCGGATAAACTCCGCCAGAGATGCTTGCCGCGAGGGAACGCCTTCAAGGTGAGAGATGGTTTGGGCAACTTCAGGATTCTTGATCGTCTCCATCCGGGCCAACATATCGACGATCGTTTTGTGCAGCAGCGCCGTTTCGCACGGTTTGCTCAGGTACTGATGCGCTGTGCGGGTGGCGCGAACCATGATTTCAGGCTTGGCCTCCCCGGATAGAACGAAGCGCAAAACCGTGGGATAGTGCGTACGAACCTCCTCCAACAGGGCCGACCCATCGACCCCCGGCATACAGAGATCGGTGATGATCACGTCGACCAACTCTTTTCCCAATGACGCCAGCGCCTCGGTTGCGCTGGTGCGCACCGTGATAGCCATTTTCCCGCCCATCATCGACATGTTCCGGGCGATTCCCCGCACCACCATTGGATCGTCATCGACGAACATCACCCGAATTTTCCGCTTGGGGCTTGGAGCGGTACCAAGTTCTACCGCGTCGGTTGGATTGTTGTTTTGGGCGTCCATATCCCTCGGGGTCAACCTAGGGAAGACGGTTTTCAGCCCAACAGCAATGTGCGAATAAAATTTGTTGGCTGAAAGCCCAACTGCAGCTCAAGCCCGAGGCCAAGACAGACATCGAACGGTTACGGGATTCCTTGTTGGTGTATTTTCGTATAAGGCTACAATCGAACTCAATTCGCATTGAACCGCGCAAAATTGAGAGACTGATAGGACGAGCATTCGGCCTGCGTTAAGTAGGTGGTCTTTCAGATGGAAACACGAAACGGCACAGATCAAACACTCAAACTATTTTGCCTTCCGGACGCCGAATTGGTGGGCTAGTTTTTGTAAAAACCGCGTTGTATACGAATTTAAAATACATCATGCGTTTCGCCTTTAATGCTGCCCCGAAAGCTCTCTTCCCCGCTCTAGAAGACAGGGCTTGAAAAAAACAACTTGGGAAAGCTTGGCGTTGGTTTGATTGTTGCGGGTTTGTAAAACCACGATAAAAGTTCAAACAAAAGGGCGCTGTGACTTAAGTCCGTGGTAAAACGTTTCGATAGGGGCAAAAGGCGCGAGCCATAAATGAGCTCAACTTTCACACCGCGAGAATCCGGCCCGTCGGTTCTTTCGCGCGAGGAGTACGATCAAACGTGGTTTGCTTTGCACCGCTTGGTTCAAGACCTGAGCGTGGTGCAGAAGCGGCTCGGAACCCCTCTTGAGAAAGAGGGAGATTGCGAGTTGGTTCGGTGTCTCGCGCACGAAATCCGCAACAAGCTTCAAATAACGCAGTTATAGGCCAAACTAGGTAGGCTCGACGAGGCGTGAGCTCTGAGATGGACCCCGCTGACTGTACCAAGGGATCGCGAGAGTTAGTTATGATGGGTTGAGACTGATTGGGAGAACAAAATTGATCAATGAGGAGGGGTGCAGGGGAGGAGGCCGAAGGCTTCCTCCCCGCCCGCCCGCCGGTTTGTGTTTTAGGCGGCGGCTTTAGTTTTGGTTCGGCGGTAGACTTCGGCGGGCGTGGCGCCGTTGTGGGTGCTGTGCGGGCGGTGTTGGTTGTAGAAGCTGAAGAACGTCTGCAGCTGCGCGTGGGCGTCGATGAGTGAGTTGTAACTTTTGAGGTAAATCTCCTCATATTTGGCGGTGCGCCAGAGGCGTTCGACGAACACGTTGTCCAGGCACCGGCCTTTGCCATCCATCGAGATTTTTACTCCATGGGCCAGCAGCACAGAGGTGAACTCAGCCGAGGTAAACTGACAGCCTTGGTCGGTGTTGAAAAACTCCGGCGTGCCGTGTTCGGCCAACGCTCGTTCGAGGGCGCATACGCAGAACCTCGCGTCGAGCGTGTTGGAGAGTTCCCAGGAAAGGACGCACCGGCTGTGCCAGTCGATCACCGCGCACAGGTAGGCGTAACCACCTTGCACGGGAATGTACGTGATGTCCGTGGCCCAGACTTGGTTGGCGTGGGTCACGTTGAGGTTTCGTAACAGGTAGGGGAAGATCCGGTGGGCCGCGTTGGCCCGCGAGAGGTTGGGTTTGCGGTAGATCGCCTCCAACCCCAGCAGGCGCATCAAGCGTTGCACGCGCTTGCGGTTGATCTGTTCGCCCTGTCGGCGCAGCCAGCGCATCACCTGCCGCGATCCGAAAAACGGATACAATAAATGCAGTTCATCAATCTCGCGCATCAGTCGCAGATCCTCGTCGGATTCGGGTTGCACGAGGTAGTACAGGCTCGAACGCGGCAGCGCCAGCAGCTGGCACTGCCGGCGCACACTGATCTTGCGATGCTTGGGCTCAATCATGGTGCGTTTCTCAGCCGTTGAGCTGCGCAGATTTTTTTTTAAGCCAGTCGAGTTCCACCTCGAGCTGACCGATTTTCTGGTAAAGCCGGGCTTCGTGGTCGGCTGCTTGCGTCACGCTCGGCGGCGCCTTTGTCGCGAACACCTCGGGCAGGCGTTCGAGCAGTTCTTTCTTCCACTGGCTCACCTGCACCGGATGAACTTCGTATTTGGCTGCGATCGCTTGGATCGGCTCGATGCCTTTGAGCGCTTCGAGGCCCACTTTGGCCTTAAATTCGGGACTGAACTTGCGGCGGTTTTTCTTGGACATGGCTTGGATTCGTTTTCGGGTTTATCGTTAACGATCCTCCTGGTCCAGTTTTCCGGGGCCACCTCACAAAGCCCTCGGCTACCGCCTCATTTGGAAGAAGGTGGATCATTCGAAGAAGGGGGCGTAGCGAGTGGCAACTTGAGGATGAAACTGGTTCCACGACCCAGTTCGGATACAAAGTCGATCCTACCGTGATGGTGATTGACGACAACCTCGCGCACGAGGGCGAGCCCTTGGCCCGTCCCTTGGTCTAGTGCCTTCGTGGCAAAGCAAGGCTCGAAGATACGGCTGCGGATTTCTTCCGGGATGCCGGCGCCGGTGTCCTCCACCTCCACGACGGCCCACGGTGGCGCGTGGCGTGTTCGCACCGTAATCCGACCGCTTTGAGTGCCGCTCTTTTTTAACGTATCACCGATGGCCTGCGCGGCGTTCATGATCAGCTTAAGCATAATCTGATTAAACTCGTCGACTATACAGGGCACGGACGGGAGGTTGGGATCGAGTTCAGAAATCATTTCCGCCAGGTATTTCCATTCATGCCGAGATACTGTAATTGCGGCTTCAATGAGACGATTCAGGTCCACCGGTGTCGCCTGCGACGAGTTGGTACGGGCAAGTTCGTTGAGCGAAGCTACGATCCGGGCGACTCGGTCTAGTCCGTCTAGGGACTGCCTCAGGCAGACGGGTATTTCGTCGGAAAGATATTGGAGTTCGATCTCGTTCTCGAGCGCGAGCGCTGCTTCGACGGCAGCCGCACAAGCCGGAGAATCGGCTGCGACGATCCGTAAGGCATGATATTGCGCCAATATCGTTTTGATTTTGGTGAAGGCGTCGTTGAGAAAATGCAGATTGCTGACTATGAATTGGGTTGGCGTGTTGATTTCATGTGCCACCCCTGTCGCAAGGCGACCGATGGATTCGAGCTTTTGAGCCAGTCGTAATTGCTCTTCCATCTCGCCGCGCAGTTTCTCCGCGAGCATTCGTTCAGTAATGTTCCGGGTGATACCGAAGGTGCCGATGATTTCGCCGCCCTCGTCTCGCAGCGGGCTCTTCGTGGTCAAAGCCCACGTCTCCCTGCCATTTCCTTGTATCTAGGTGTTGCCGTGAAACTTGTATCTAGGTGTTGCCGTGAAACTGGAGACGGAGGAACACTCGAAGCACCTTTGGGGAAGCCGATTTAATTGCCTGAAGGCAGATGGCGAAAGTCATTTGACCTTGTGCGTTAGAAAGGCTCCCCGCCCTCTTTGCCAAACACCGGAGAGTGCACAAGGCCCGGACCGTTCCGGAAGCCTCAATAGCAAGGTTGGTGGGCAAGGGTTCAGGGTCGGGGAACCCAGAGGCAAACTACACAAAAACTGATCCCCATGAAAGCAAATCCTCATCTGCTTAGCATCGATGTCGGCAGCCTGGAACTGGTCACCGCGACCCGGTTGGCCACAGATCGCATCCAGACTCTGGCCGTTCCCAATGATCCGGTTGGTCACAAAAAACTCATCGCCCATGCCCGGCGCAGTGCCCCTGACGGCGCCACCGTGCGGGTCGGCCTGGAAGCCACCGGCACCTACAGTCTGGAAGTGGCTCTTCTGCTCAGTCGCACCCCAGGCTTTGAGGTCTCCATCATCAATCCCAAAACCATCAAAAACTTCCTCAGGGCAGAAGGCCTTAGAAGCAAAACCGACAAGATCGACGCGGCGGGCATCCTGCGTTTCCTCGAGGTCATGCCTTTCAGGGTCTGGGTGGCTCCGGCCGCCCCTACCCTCGCGCTGCAAAGCATCGCCCGGCGCCTGTACCAGCTTAGCGCTGAGCGCGTGCGTGAACACAACCGCTTGCATGCCATCCAAGCCCACGGCCCGGCCGGTCAGATCGTGGCTAAGGACCTGCGTTGCTCGATCTCCCTGATCAAAAAACGCATCGAAACGCTCATCACCTCCGCTCGTCAGATTATCCAGGCTGATCCCTCGCTCCAACGTAAATTTGAGCTGCTGTGCTCCGTGCGGGGCATCGCTGACAAAAGCGCCATCCTGCTTCTGGGCGAATTGCTCGTTCTGGATCCCCAGATGAAAGGCCCCCAATGGGTCGCACACGCCGGCCTCGACCCGCGCGTGCGCCAGTCCGGCACCAGCCTCGATGGTCATCGCTATATCTCCAAGGCCGGCAATCGCTACATCCGTGCGGCCCTCTATATGCCCGCCCTGGTCGCCGTACGCAGAGAACCTGCCTTCCAGTCCAGATACCAAAACCTCGTCGAACAACGTCACAAACAAAAGATGATCGCCCTGGTCGCCATCATGCGAAAGTTGCTCCTGTGCCTTCATGGTATGCTCAAATCCGATACCCTTTTCAACCCAGCCAAACTCCAATCACTAAATAATCAACTCGCTTAAATACTCCTTGATTTTTAGAGAGTGCCTAACGTCTAACGTCTCCTTTTCAAGGGCATCGACTATGGGTTGGCCGGTTTTCATGATTCGCTCTTCATCTTCGAAGGCCTTGCGGGCATGCGTCGGCGACGAGTAATCAAAATCCGTAGTGCCGATGATCTTGGTCGGATCGTCTAGGCCGGCGTTTTTTGCGACCGCCCGGCTAACCATGAGGAAGCGCGATGCCCGGTCTTTGAAGTAAACATAGTCTGGGGTGGTATTGAGTAGGGCGCGGATAAAATTGTGCTCCTGCCTCATCGCGTCCTCAGTCGCAAGGCGCGCGGTGGCGTCGAGCTCCATGCGGAGAACGAGTTCGCGACCGTCGATAGCGATGAGGCTGTCGAAGTTTTCAACAGGGAAGGCGGTGCCGTCCTTCCGTTTGTGCTGACTATGGCTTTCGAGCCGACCGTGCTGATGCAACGCTTGAAGCCAGTTCCCGATATCTTTTTCGGACCTGGGCCGAAATTCGATCAAATCAATGTTTCGGCCGATCAGTTCCACGCGGGTGTAGCCGTACATGGCGCATGCCATGGCATTGCAGTCCACGATCACGGCCGGGGTGTTCGAATCACGTGGCGCAAGGAGCAAGGCGCTCAATGGGGCCTTTTCCCAAAGAAGTCGGATTGGAGACGGCGCGAGGGCGAGTATCTCGCGATCGGCGGTCACACTAGACTGCTGCTTCTCTGTCGTCCGAGTGTCGCTCAAGTTGTTGATGGCGGTATTGGCGGTCTAGCCAATGATGGTCGCTTGAGGGATGGGTGTAAAAGGCAGGAAAGAACTACGGAGAGAACCGGCCGCGAGCCAGCCGACATCGGGAAGATGAACTTAACTTAATCCTGTTGTACTCATGTGGTGGGGGTATCCGGACGGCGTATTCCAACTCCCGCACTTGATCGTGATCGTTTTGTTGCCCAAGTGATATCCAGAGCCTCTGTTGAACCACAGTCAATTCGTCGACTAAACGGTGCAAGACACACCACGTTTGAATGGTATGGCTATATTCGTGCAGAATTGGTTCGTCGGGGATCGGCAATGATTCGCCGCAAGGCATTTTGATTCTCCTCTGCGGTTAAAATCGGCCACATTTGAGCATCCTTGAGCTCTTGTATCAGGACTTACAGTCCCCTGGAAATGGCGTGCCTGATGGTTTGTGTGATGGCTAACGCATCTTGGGTGATTTCACTGCCTTACTTAGGCATAGTCCCTAAAGAAACCCGTGGAATGGACGATGAGATTGGCGTGATTGCTATCGCCACCATCTTGTTTTTGCCGTCTGCCCGGGTTGGCAGTACGCGATGGCTCTCAAAACTCATGTGTGCCGTGCGGTGTAAGGAGGAAGTATCGCTTTCCAGCTCCAATGAAAATCCTCGTCCCGGTAACGCGTCATAAATTCGGGTTTGCCCCATTAGGCACCCTATTTGCCCTGCTGTCGCTCTCGCTCGGTCCCGACCTGAAGGCCGGTTCTGCCCAGACTGGCAGCGTAGCCAGCCAGCTGGGGCAAAATTTCCTAGCCATATTCGCCGAAATTAACAGCTCTGGGTCTGTCGGGAACCAAGAGGAAGCAGGTTCGGTTGGTTATGTACCGATTTTAATCGGTTGCGTATTGCTTGGCCTGATACTTATCGGAATTTTCAAATTCGCTCGCACGGGAATTAATAAATGGAGCGCCGGGCTCCGCATTAAGGCTGGGTTTTCTGCCACGCTGGCGGTCCTCGTGGGGCTAGCGGGCATTAGCTACGTCAGCCTGCACCACACCAACGCTGGCTTTACCGAATACCGTGAGTCCGCTCGGCAAAGTCTTTTTGTGGGCAAGATGGAAGCCGCTTCGCTCCGAATGCGTGTGGCCGGGAAGGAGTTTCTCGCTACGAAAAATCCTGCCAATCTCCAGCAAATCAACGAACACCACGCTGAGCTCCTTCAATCTGTAGCCTTGATTCGCGGCGAATTAAACTCGGACAACCAGAAGCAGTTGGACGCCATTGAGGGGAATCTGACCAAATACGTGGCCGGGTTCACCGAACTCGCTCGTCCAGAAACAACCCCTGCTCGTTTTTCTGAGATCGGCGCTGGGCTTGTGGTCATTGGTCGAGACATCGACACGGCCATCGGAGCATTGCAGACCGAACAAGTGGCGAGACAGGTTCAGCTCGGGCAAACCATTAAGGCGCGTTTACAGCAGACCCAATCGATCATGATCTGGCTGAGTACAGCGGCCCTCATATTGGGGGTGGCCTGTGCCTACCTCATCGCGCAGAGCATCGTTCGTCCGCTTCGGCAGGTCGCCGATACGTTAAGAGCCGGTGCAGACCAGACGGCCGCTGCTGCGGGCCAAGTGTCAGCTGCGAGCCAGTCGCTGGCAGACGGTGCCAGCGAGCAAGCCGCCTCGCTGGAAGAGACCAGTGCCTCGTTGGAGGAAATGGCCAGCATGACCAAGCGCAACGCAGACAGCGCGGCCCAGGCTAAGGAAATTTCTAGCCAGACCCGCGTAGCAGTTGAAACGGGCGCTTCAGACATGGCCGAAATGAAAATTGCCATGGAAGCGATCCGGCATTCTTCGGATGATATCTCTAAAATCGTGAAGACGATCGACGAGATTGCCTTTCAGACGAACATTCTTGCGCTCAACGCGGCGGTCGAAGCTGCCCGCGCCGGCGAAGCCGGCATGGGCTTTGCGGTTGTGGCCGAAGAGGTGCGGGGTTTGGCCCAGCGTTCGGCCCAGTCAGCCCGAGAAACCGCGGTCAAGATCGAGGAGGCCATCGCTAAGAGCCACCGCGGCGTGCAAATTTCTGGCAGGGTCGCCGATTCGCTAACGGTCATTTTGGACAAAGCCCGTACGGTTGACATGCTGATCGCAGAAATCGCCACGGCGTGCCACGAACAGTCGCAGGGCACCGATGAGACCAATATGGCGATTTCAAAAATGGATCAGATCACCCAGACCAATGCGGCGGACGCCGAGGAG
>Ga0209583_10000694_pt1 | contig 10320 bp, 7 predicted proteins | sample Str014_FD_187201 | JGI IMG/M metagenome (GOLD analysis project Ga0209583, IMG submission 187201) | Freshwater sediment microbial communities in response to fracking from Pennsylvania, USA - Straight Creek_MetaG_SC_2014 (SPAdes) (version 2) | ecosystem: Environmental > Aquatic > Freshwater >...
ATGCTCGCCTTGACCGTGATCGTGGGCAACCGGCCTCGCCGCCAGACCGCGGGTTGCTCGGACTCATAGCGAAAATTGGCAACGGCGGCGAGCGGTACCGACTTGCCGTTGCTCGCCTGGATCTGCAGGTTTTCCAGCGTATCGATCGAGGATCGCTCGCTCTGCCGCGCCCTGCCCGTCACGTTGATGAGATAGATGCTGTCGCGCACCTGCGTCGCCGTCTGGCCACCGACGATGCTGTTCAAGGCGGTGGCGATGGTCTCGGAGGTGACACCGAGTTGCGCCGCCTTGTCCTGCAGGACGTCGATCTCGACGACGCGCGCGGGCTCGTTCCAGTCGTAAACGATATTGGTAAGATCCGTACGCTTGCCGACGACGGCGGCGAGCTTCTGCGCCTGATCGCGCACACCCTGAATATCCGGTCCGCTGATCCGGTATTGAACGGGGCGGCCAACCGGCGGCCCGATGTCCAGAAGGTGGACAAAGGCGTCGGTACCGACGAAATCCCGCGCGACGATTTCCTTGAGCTTCGCCCGCACCCGCTCGCGCGCCTCGATATCCTTGGTCACGACCACCACCTGACCAAAATTCGGGCTTGCCGGCAGGACGTCGAAGGAAAGCAGGAAGCGCACCGCGCTCTGGCCGACATAGGACGACCAATGATCGATGTCGGCGTTCCCGGCGAGGGCGGTTTTTTCGAAACGGTCCATCTGCGCCTGCGTCTCGGCAATCGAGGCGTTTTGCGGAATGGTCCAGTCGACCAGCAATTCCTTGCGATCGGACGATGGAAAGAACTGCTGCTGAACGAACCGCATGCCGCCGACCGAAAGCGCGAACAGCAATACGGTGGCGCCGATGGTGACCCACTTCCAGCGAATGCAGGCCCGCAGGAAGGCGCCGAAGGCGGTTGTGAACCGGCCCGGCTTCTCGTCGTGTTTCTTCATGGTCTTCGGCAGAAGCGTGACGCCGATCAGCGGCGCGAACAGCACCGCCACCACCCACGAGAGAATCAGCGCGGCCGCGATCACCACGAACAGGGTGAACGTGAACTCGCCGGCGCTGCTGCTGTTCAGCGCAACCGGAAAGAAGCTGACGATGGTGACCAGCGTTCCCGTCAGCATCGAGAACGCGGTCGACGTGTAGACATAGGTGGCAGCCTTTTCGAGGGTATCGCCGACCTCCAGCCGCGCCACCATCATTTCGACGGCGATCATGGCGTCGTCCACCAGCAGGCCCAGCGCGATGATCAGCGCGCCGAGCGAAATCCGCTGCAACGAGATGCCGTAGATTTCCATCACCATAAAGGTCAGGGCCAGCACCAGCGGAATCGTCAACGCCACCACAAGTCCGGCCCTCACCCCGAGGCTGATGAAGCTCACGATCAGCACGATGGCCACGGCCTCGATCAGCGCCTTGACGAATCCGCCAACCGCCTCCTCGACGATTTCCGGCTGATCCGAAACGAGATGGACGCCAACGCCGACCGGTAACTCGCCCTCGACCTTGCGCATCTCCTCTTTCAGCTTTTGTCCGAATTCGGTGAGGTTGGCGTTGGCTTTCATTCCGATCGCGAGCCCGATCGCCGGCTGTCCATTGAACCGAAACAGGGATGTCGGAGGATCGTCATATCCACGTCGGATCGTGGCGACATCGCTCAATCGAAAGAACCGATCGTTGATGCGAATATTGATGGCTCGCAGGCTGTCCTCCGAGGTAAATTGTCCGCCCACGCGAACGGCGATGCGCTCGCCGTTGGCCTCGATGGTTCCCGACGGCGCGATGGCGTTCTGCGCCTTCAGCGTATCCACGACCATTTGCTGGGTAATCCCAAGCGCCGCGATCTGACGGGTGGAGAATTCCAGATAGATGACCTCGTTCTGCGCGCCGATCAGATCGATCTTGCCGGCCTCCGGAATCGTCAGAATCCGGGCACGGACGGTCTCGACGTAGTCGCGGAGCTGCCGTTGGCTGATGCCGTCGGCCGTAAAGGCGTAAATGTTGCCGAAGACGTCGCCAAACGTGTCGTTGAAGACCGGGCCGACCACGCCACTCGGAAATTGCCCCTTGATGTCTCCGATCATGTTGCGAATCTTGACCCAGATCGCCGGGATATCCTTGGGGTTGGTCGAGTTCTTCAGGTTGACGAAAATGGTCGTCTGGCCCGGCATGTTGAGGCTCTTGGCGTAATCAAAGCTGTTCAGTTCCTCCAGCTTCTTTTCGATCCGGTCCGTGACCTGATTGATGGTTTCCTCGACGGTCGCGCCTGGCCAACCGGCCTGGATGATCATCGTCTTGATGGTAAAATCCGGATCCTCGGCGCGGCCGAGATTGAAATAGGAAAACAGGCCGGCAATCGATCCGACGAGCATGAAGTACCAGACCAGGGAGCGATGCTGAAGCGCCCAATCCGACAGGTTGAAGGGCTTCACGGCGATGTCCTCTCCTCGAACTTGACGGCCTGTCCCTCCGACAGGCTGTTGACACCGGCAATCACCACGCGCGCGCCGGCGGCCAGTCCTTCTGCGATCTGAACGTTCTCGCCGTCACCCGCGGCGATCTTGACCGGCACGGTCCGAACGCTCTTGTTGACCGTATCGACCAACCATACGCGCGTGCTGCCGTCGCGCTCCAGCAGGGCCGAACGCGGAATTTCCAGCGGTGACTGTTCCGAGGGTATGAGAGGCGTTGCCGTGACGGTCGCCCCGAGGCGGAACGCCTCGGTGAAACTCTCAAGCGTCATTCGCACCCGGTAGGTCCGCGTGGCGGAATCGGCTTGGGGTGCGATTTCGCGCACCTTGCCCTTCGTTCTCACCGACGGGTCGGCCTGAAGGCTGATGGTGAACGGCATGCCTGTCGTCAACGACCGCGTGACGTCCTCGGGAAGATCGACGACGGCCTCCCTGATATCCAGCCGTGCCAGGGTCATGACTTTCTTGCCGGGAGACGCGATCTGCCCGACGTCGGCGTCGGTGCTGGTAACGACACCATCGATATCCGCCGTCAACGTCGCGTAATCCCGCTGCTCCCTGGCCTTGTCGAGGTTAGCCTCGGCCTGCTGCACCGAGGCGTCCGCGGCCGCCCGCGCCTGCTCCTTGGTGTCGTATTCGGCTTTGGTCACGACATCCTTGCCAAGCAGCGTGCCGCTTCTCGCCTCCGCACCGGCCGCATTGGCGAGCTGCGATTTGGCCCTTGCCAGATCGGCCTCGCTCGAACGAACGGCAAGCTCGAAAGGTAACGGATCGAGCTGAGCCAGGCGTTGCCCAGCCTTCACGACGTCGCCGACATAGACGTAGCGGGCGATAATCCGGCCGAGAACGCGAAAACCGCGCTCGGTCTGATATTGTGCCTGTATGATGCCCGCAAAACCCGACGGCCTGTCGGCAACAGCTCTGACAACAGCTGACAGCACGGGACGCACGGGCGCAGCAGTTTCACTTTTTTTCTCGCGGCTGCAGCCGGCGATGGCTGGAAGGCAGGCGACGACAATCGCAAGTGTGATGCGCGTGTTCACTTGCTCTTCTCCGTGTTGCTCGGCGCCACGGAAATTTGCGGCGCAACTTTCTCGCCGGGCCGAAGCAATTGTGCGCCGCTCGTTACGACGAGATCACCTGGATTCAAGCCGTCCCGCAGTAACAATTCACCCGTCCGGTAGCTGTCAATCACCACGGGTTTCGGCGAAGCGATGTGGCTTTGTGGATCGATCACCCAGACCGCGGGCTTGCCGTCTGTCACCGAAAAGGCCGTCCATGGCAGCGCAACTACGCTGCGCGGCTGGAACTGGCCGATTCCGGATACAGGCGCTCCCAGTGCCATCTGCGGTGGAAGCCGATCGATGCCGACCTTGGCCCTCACCGTTCCGGTCGACGGGTCGATCGCGGGCGCGACTTCGCGAACGGTCCCAACCGTCTTGATCGATGGATCCGACAGCAGGACAATTTCGACCTTGGTGTCCGCCGGTTGCCTGATGAGCAACGACTCGTAGATTTCAAACACCGCATCGCGCGCGCCGTCCTGCGCCACCGTGAAGATCGGCTGCGCTGCCTCCACGACTTGTCCGGCTTCCGCATTCCGCGCTGTGACGATTCCCGCCGCATCAGCTCGCAAGGACGTGTTGGCAAGCTGATCCTCCGCCGTTGCCAAAGCCGCCTTGGCCCCTTCGAGCGCGGCTTGCGCCCCTTCGACGGCTTGCTTGGCGTTGTCAAAGCTGCTCTGCGTCGTAAAGCCGGTCTTCATCAGCGTTTGCTGGCGCTCGAACGCGGATGTCGTCTGTTTCAAGGTGGCCTCGGCGGCCTGCAGGCCTGCTCTGGCGGAGTTGACATCGGCCTCCTGCTCGTTGGTCTCGAGGACGGCGAGCACCTGGCCGGCCTCGACGTGGTCGCCGACATTGACCTTTCGCTCCGCAAGGCGGCCCGCAAACCGGAAGGAAAGATCGCTCTGCACCCGCGCCCGAATCTCGCCTGTCAGCGTGACGGCCTGGCCGCGTAACGATTTTTCCGCCGGCTGAGCGCGAACGGTCGTTGGTGGCTTCCCCTCGGCCGCGGGCTGCTTTCCGCAGCCAGCCACAACGATCGCAGTTGCGCTCAGCAATCCAGTCATCGAGTGGCGGAAATATCGCCGCGAGGCATGCGGTTGGGGTCGAGACAATTCGATCATGGAATTCCCCCTGACCCTGCTCCACCATTCTCTACCATGTAGAATGGTGGAGACGGACAATCGCCAAGATCAATAGTACAAATTAGCTCGTTTAGCACGCCGTCGACCACATCCAAGGCGTCGCAACCAAGCGCTGACAATGCACCGGGTGCCGATAAGGTTCCCGTTGATGCTGGCGGCCAAACAGTTTTGGCGGTGATTGTTCAATAGGTGCCAACTTCTCCCCTTAACCCCGATAGTGACAGGGACTGGCTTTCGGCTTGGGCGTTCAGGAGTGGGGCTGGATATCGATGCACTCGTCAATATCGGTCGGCTTCTACGTCTTCAACAAGACGGCGCGATGAATTTCCGGCCAATCCGAAGTAGAAAAATTTTTGCGCAAGGGACCGGACAGGAAAATCGGCTTTGAAAAATATTGCAGCAAAGCGACCATGCTCGCAACGTTCGAAGCCGGCGTAAACGCGATAGCTAATTCAACGCCGTGAAGTTCACTTGACGAAGCTGAGGTAGGAGGCAAGCGCCTCGATTTCGTCCGGACCCAATGTGCTGGCGACGAGAGGCATCGGCGACGCCATGCCTGAATGATACCCCTGGCCCCACTGCTGGAGCCGACCTTTCAGGTAGAAATAAGCCAGCCCGCCCAGTCGGGGGATATCCCTGATGCCCTCGGCGTTCGGACCATGGCAGGCATAGCAGGACACGATATTGGCTTCGGGAATTCCCTCGATGTAGATTTTTCTTCCGACCGCCGCGACATCCCTGTGCCCATCGTTGGCGGCCTTCGGAACAATCGTCGAAAAATAGCGTGCGAGATCGCGCGTCGCCTCCGGACCAAGTGCCGCCACGGCACCCCACATGTATTGTTTCGAAAATGGATTGTCCCGGCCGTGCTCGCGAAAGCTGCGAATCTGACTCTCGATGTATTGCGGCCTCTGCCCCGCCAATCGCGGCGCGACCGTAAATCCCTGCCCCGATGTTCCATGGCACCAGGTGCAATTGCGTACGGCCGCGCTGTCTCCGTCGCCTGCCCACGCAGACACGGTCGAAGCGGCGATCGCCAGGATCGCCAGTCTTAGCCCGATGCGCTTCATGACCTCAGCTTCCGCACTTTCTGCATTCGTCGAAACCCGGTGACCCACTGAATGGAAGACTATTTGAGACTGCCGACATAGGCGGCGACGGCTGCGATCTGTGACTTCGAGAGATTGTGCGAGGTCGGCCCCATCACCGCCGATGAATCAGGCATTGAGCTGTTCTGACCGCGCTCCGCGGTCCAGTTCGCCAGCTTGTCATGGAGATAGTCGGGAAGCTGGCCGGCAAGACGTGGAATCTGGTCCTGTCCCTTGGCGTCCGGACCGTGGCATGCGGAGCATGCCGGCACATTGGATTCGGGAAGGCCCTCTTCGTAGATGTGCTTGCCGGAACCCACGGCGCCGTGGCTGCCCCCGCCCAGCGGCGGCGGATTCAGGCCCCTGAAATGATGAGCCAGCGCCGACAGCATCGGCGGCGACAGCGCATGCGCGACATTGGCCATGATCAGGTTTTTCCGCCGGTGTTCAATGAAGGCCCGCAACTGGTTCTCGATGTATTGGGGTTGCTGTCCGGCCAATCGCGGCATCGGAAAATATCCGCGATATCCCTGTCCCTGCAGGCCGTGACAAGTCTTGCAATATTGCAACTTGGCATCGAGCTCACTGGCCTGCCCCGCCAACGGCAACATCCCCGAGCAAGCGATCGCAAGCATCGCCGCTTGCAGCATCGTCTTCAGGCGGTTCGTCTTCAAGCCACGAAACATCGTCATCCTGCTTTCGCGGTTACGCCGCGGTCGGCGGCTCCAATTCCCGCGTGGAACCGGCGCAGCATCTCCCGCCGCTCACGTTGACCTACTGTCCAACGCGAAAGTTCAAACCCAACTTGACCATCTGCGCGCTCTGCCTGAACGTCACAATTGAATTGAAACCGTTGGCGACATCCGACATCAGCACGTTCGCGCGGCCGAAGTCGTAGTAGTCGTACTCCAGCCGGGCGGACCAATTGTCGGTGAATGCCCACTCGGCGCCGGCTCCGGCAGTCCAGCCGACCCGCATCCCCAGCCCCTCGGCGTCGAACGGGGTGCCTCCGAAGTTGCCCGTGACGCTGTACTTGTCGTTGGTCCAGGCAGCGCCGGCCTTGCCGTAAAACAGCCAATGGTTGACGGCATAGCCGAGCCGCGCGGTGAGGGTTGGGATGAAATCGGTCCTCGCCGTGATCAGCGCGGTGTCACCCGGGCTGGCCGGAAGCGGCACCAACCGGGTCCCCTTCAACGATCCGGCCGATACCGCGCCTTCGACGCCGACGACAAAATTCGGCGTGAACTGATAGTCGCAACCGATCTGGCCGCCGTAGATCGCGCCACTCGAGCTGAGCCCGACAGTGGTGGTCCCAAGTGTCGTGCCTGCTCCCCCCAATCCGTCCTGCACCAGCAGCACCGGATCGGTCACATCCCTCGACTGCCAGGCCCCGCCGACATGGGCGCCGAGGTAACAGCCGGTCCACGTAAAGCGCGACACAAAGGACGCCTTCGCAACCGGCTCGAGCGGAAAATCGGCTGCAACCGCGGTCTCCGCGACAGTCAATGCGAGTGCCATGGCACCCAGGAAAAGCAGCTTGTTCATCGTCGGTCTCCGCTATGTTTTTCTTCCCTCGCCTACATCGCAAACCATGCGTGAAGGAAAAGGGTATTGTTGTCCTGGGCGCCGATCGTGGTGCCGTTGAACTTGTTGTAATAGGTGTATTGCAGGCCGATCCGCGCATTGAACCAGGGCCAGCCAAACGACTTGCTTGCGCTGAACGGGATGTAGGCGAGCTCGGCGATCCAACCATTGCTGTTCGGCTTCAGGGCATTTCCGCTGATAGCATCGGTCCCGTACAGCCCGGCGTCGGCGGTACCGGAGATATCGAAATACTGGCCCGTGAAGACCACCCGGTTGTCGCTCCCATAGGCGAACGAGCCTTGCAGGCGAAGGCTGTTGATCGTGTTGGTCGGATTGGACGAAGGCGTGCTGGAAAGGCCCGCAAAGCTGGCATCGAGGCGCTGCAATTCGTGAATATAGCTGGCGCGCAAGGTCAGCCAGTAATTGTCGCCCTGATACTGATATTGCGTATCGAATCCGATGTCGCTGAACTTGTCGGACTGGGTGAACGTTCCCGTCGTTCCCTGCACGAAGGTCGGGTCGAGCCACGGACGCACATTGAAGTACATTCCGAACGCACCGACCATCAGCGAATGTTTGCCATAGTGAGGTTCGAGTGCGACGCGCCAATACGGCGCCACGCTGCCGAACTGGCCCGGACCGTCGAACGGATTGACACCCACCGCGTTCAATTGCCTGAAGCCGAGCGTCTTGTAACCGGACAGCTCGAGATAGAGCAGATCGTTGATCATGGTGTAGGCGCCGACCCCGCCGACACGTGCCGCGAAGGTGCCTTCGATCATCGTGCTGGCGCCCGGCGTGGACGCCAGCGACGATGTCGCATAGGGGAAAACCCAGGCTGGCGTGGTGTTCCAGAGATCCTGAACGGTCGGATTGTTATTGGCCGTGATGCCGTACACCACGTCAAGCGGACCGATGTTTGCGGTGCTTGCATAGCGAACGTCGATATTGTCCCACGACCAGGTGTGCTTGAATTGATCCACCGGCAGGCCGGTCAGGGCGGACAGCGGATCCGGTGCGCTATAGGTGACCTGCGCGAACGCTCCGATATTGCTGGTGATCGCTCCGCCAAAAAAAGCGCTGAACGGCGTCAGCACGGTATTGTCGTTGGGCTTGTATGGATCCTGACCCGGCACATCGGCCTGGGTGTGGGTGAAGCCGACGATTGCCATCATCGAAACCGGCGGCACATATATCTTGCTGCCGTCCGTTGCCGGCGCATCGATCGCCTTGGCATAGCCGCGCAACTTGTCGAGTTCGGCGCGCGCGTTGCCGCCGGTCTCGGACGAAAACGGGGTGGTCCGGAACTCGCCGCCGCCGGCGGTGTAGCCGAGCAGCTTGAACCTTCGGCCGTAGGGCGTGAGGGCCGGAAAATCCGTGTGACACGTGCCGCAGGGTTGACCGGTCTGACGCGCGAAGCTCGGCAGCGCTTGCGCCGGCGGTGCAAAGCCGAATTCCAGAAACGCCAGGACAACGACAACAAGGCCGATGCCGCAAAAAACCTTGCAGCCGCCGAACGATCGCAGGAAACGGCTGCAAAAACTTCGCATCGAGCGCCATCCCATTTGCTCGCGACACGCCGTGCAAGGCACGGACGTGAAACTGATGTCGGTGACGAGCTAAATCCGAGTGAGATGTGTCCGCCTGTTCAAAAAGGAACAGCGAATCCGATTTGATCTGTGTGAGGCGTTTGGGCAACAAGGAATGGGCGTAGACTGACGTCGCGCCGCGGTGCGTGACGTGTTTTGCAGGACCAAACTTTTCCACTGACGCGGAGAAATGCCGCGCTGTGTCCAAGTTCTATCATCGGAGACGGATCATGAGGGTCAACAGACCTGGACTGGCACTTCAAGCGGCGCTCCTGATCGGCTTTTTTTCAGCACCGGTGCATGCCGAGGAAAAAGCCAAGACCGACTTTTCGAAGCCGCAGCTCGAGGCCAAGATCGCCTATTGCAAGACGTGCCATGGCGTTGCGGGACAAGGTTTCCGCGGGTCGTATCCGATGCCGCGGCTCGCGGGTCAGCAACCCGAATATCTCGAGGGCCAGTTGCAGGCGTTCATCGAGCGCAGGCGTACCAACCCCGTCATGTTCAACGTGGCGCATGTGCTCAGTCCGTCGATGCTGACGGCGCTGTCCACGCATTTCAAAGGACTCGATCCAAAGCCCTTGGGCGGCGCTGCAAGGGATCGGATCGCCGAGGGGAGGAAGATTTACACCGACGGCATCCCAAGCATCGACGTTCCCGCGTGCGCCTCCTGCCACGGGCCCGACGCGAAAGGTGCCGACGCCTTTCCTCGGCTCGCGGGCCAGCTGGATGACTACCTCGTCAGGAAACTCGTGAACTGGAGCAAGGAGCGCGGTCAGGACAAGGCCAAGCCCGACAACTCAGAAATCATGGCACCGATCGCGCACAATCTGACGGCATCTCAGGTACAAGCCGTCGCCGCCTATCTCAGCTATCTGGAATGACACAACGGTTCGCGGAAGGATGAAAGAGGTAATCTAACTCGCAAGCTCGGCCAGCGATTGCGCATCGTGGATCTCTATTCTCCCGCTACGGCTGTCGTAACCAATGAACCCTTTTTCGCGGAACCGGTTCATGAACGTGCTGACCCGCGATCGGGTTGTACCAATCATATCCGCCAGTGCTTCCTGGTTGAGGGTCACCACGGCTGGCTGGTCGCCGCCTTCCCCGACGTTGGCCAGAACAAGCAGCAGTCGCGCAAGACGCTTCTCGCTGGAGTGAAGAAGCTGGTCGAGCACGTCCTCTTCCAGCCGGGAATTGCGGGATAACAGATGGGTGATGAAAAACGCGGAAAACCCCGGCTCTGAACCGAGGGTGGATAGCATCGCCTCTTTGGTGATCGACGTAATCAGGCAGTCCTCCATCGCGACCATGGTCGCGGGCCGCAACTTCGCGCGGCCCAGGCAGCCCTCGCAAAAGAACTGCCCTTCCTGGAAGATGCCCAGGAT
>Ga0209583_10000696_pt1 | contig 10285 bp, 6 predicted proteins | sample Str014_FD_187201 | JGI IMG/M metagenome (GOLD analysis project Ga0209583, IMG submission 187201) | Freshwater sediment microbial communities in response to fracking from Pennsylvania, USA - Straight Creek_MetaG_SC_2014 (SPAdes) (version 2) | ecosystem: Environmental > Aquatic > Freshwater >...
GTCATAGCGCAAAGAGTCTATTTGCTGAAAAACGCCAGCATTGGTGAGCTGAAGGCAAGTGGTGGGAATCTCGGCTGTGAAGGGCAATTTAAGGTTCAAGATAATTCCCGTTTTTCGGGTAGGTCGGGAATACTTACCTTCCACCAATTGACGGGTTTTGGCTATATCTGCGAGGGTGAAGGTATTCACCAGGGTGAGATCTTGGTGGCGACGCGCGGGACAAAAACGGGCTTTGATCTTGTGACTGATTTTCATACTGGCGTCCGACGAGGCCCGACTGGAACACTGGTCCACATCGGGTTTCAACAGGTCTGGGAATCCTATGCGGAGGAGTTGAAGGCGTTTCTTCGCGGTCGGAATCCGACGCATATTCACTGCGTGGGGCATAGCTTGGGTGGCGCGTTGGCGACCCTCAATGCCGACTATTTTACCGCCAATAAACTGCCATTTTCGCTTTACACCTTTGGATGCCCGCGGGTGGGGCCGTGGTCCTTTAGCCAGGAACTGACGCGGGGTGTGGGTGCAGCAAACATCTACCGCGTGAGCCATACGACGGACCCGGTAGCGATGGTGCCGTCGTTTCCTTTCGTGCACGCTCCGTATGAAGGAAAACACTACACAATAGTCCGGGATGGGCTAGTCTGGATTGATGCGCATTTCATGGGCGGTTATAGCCGGAGTGTCGCTGGCAAGTCGTGGTCATCCCTCGTCAACACTCAGGTTGTACTCGATTGGAGCGACGCGGTGGCAAAGGCTTGGCTGGAAGCGGTGAAGGGTGGTGGTGGCGGCATCATGATGTATGTCGGTGCCAGTCTGGATATGATCGCGCAGGCGCTTCGCTGGATCATTCGGAAAGCCGCGGCTGCGGGCCTGATTGTCGCATGCAATGGTCTCGGTGGCGCAATGACCGCGGCGGATTTGTTGGTCACGTTGCTCAACAAGACCGCCGAGCTATCGAAGGAAATGGCCGAAGATATTAAGACGGTCATGAGTGCGATTCTCAGGTTCCTCGGTCGGAATGCGGTTAAGATAGGTGACGTTACTCAGCAGTTCATCCGTTGGATCTTTGATCAGCTCTACGGTGCCATCAGCTCGATGGCCAATCGCGCAATGATGGGCGACGGAAAATCGGAATAAGCATGAGCATATTGATCAGTATTCTTTACGGTGGTCTTGGGGTATTGATGGGAATCCCTCTGATTATCCTGACCTGTTTGATTTACCTTCCAATACTTAGGCCTATTTTGCGGATCAGCGAACGACCAGGCGGACCTGGTGAGCGCCTAACTAACATTGCCCTCTGGTTATTCACCGTGGTGCTTGTTGCGATAGCCAGTACCGCGGCCGTGGGTGCTTGGTTTGCTATCGACTGGGCCTCTGCACGATACGGGTTTACACACGGAAAGGCAATGCTGGTCGGGGTAGTGAATACTCTGGCATACGTTCTTGTAATGGGATGGGCCTTTGGCGGCGGCGGGTTTGGGAATGCGTGCTCAATGGCCGACAGTGAAGCCCGTCGTCAGCGTGAATGGGCGGCAGCTTCTTCATTGAGGAACGTCGCCGAGATTACTGACCAAAAAGACGAACCATCGCAAAAAATAGAACAGGCGAATAGTTCGTCTACTTTGAGCACTTCAAACCTCAGAATATGGGCCTCTCGTTGATCGGTTGACGCACCATGGACCGCCGTCTTCTTGAGCACTACAATACGGAGCTCCGTCACCTGCGGGAGATGGCAGGGGAGTTTGCGCGTGAGTATCCCAAGATCGCTGGTCGACTTGCGCTCGATCCGTTTGGCAAAGAAACCTGCCCCGATCCTCACGTTGAACGCTTGATCGAAGGTTTCGCGTGGCTGGCCGCCCGCGTTCACCTCCAACTCGACGCGGAGTTCCCACGCTTCACCCAATCGCTGCTCGAAATCGTTTTTCCACAGTTCCTCGCTCCGACCCCGTCGATGTCGATTGTCCGTTTTGAACCGGATCCGCGGGACAATTCAACCGCTGGAGGCGTGACGCTTCCGCGCGGGACGCGGTTGAAGAGTCAGCGCAATCGCGGTGAGTCTACGAGCTGCATTTTCACGACCGCGCATGACGTCCGGCTGCTGCCAGTGCGCGTCGGCGGTGCGCGTTACTTCACTCGCAATCTGGCCGAACTGGAACTTCCCGCTCATCTGAAGGCAAAGGCGGCGTTGCGTCTCCGGCTTTCGTCGACGGGTGGAGTGCCATTTTCGGCTATTCAACTCGACCCATTGCAGGTGCACCTCCATGGGAGCGACGAGATCCCGTATCTTTTGTACGAACAGCTGATCGGACATGCTTCGGCCGTGGTGATCCAGACCCAGCTTGACGGACACCGTCCGGTCACACGTGGGGTGTTTGGGCCCAACGGCATTCGCCGCAAGGGTTTTTCGCCGGATGAGGCGCTTTTACCCTCCACCTCTCGCGGGTTCGATGGCTATCGCTTGTTGCGGGAATATTTCGCGCTGCCTCAGCGATTCTTGTTTGTTGAACTCGGCGGATTCCAACGCGCGCTCGAGGGGTGCGAGACAACGTCGATCGATGTGACGCTACTCTTCAACGCGGCGGAAAACCGGCTTGAGAACCGCTTTGATGGTTCGTCATTCGATCTTTTCTGCGCGCCCGTGATCAATCTGTTTTCCCATAAACTCGACCGCGTACCGGTCAACGACCGGGTGTCGGAGTTGCACGTCTGTCCCGATCAGAATCGACCGTTGGATTACGAGATATTTGAACTCGAGCGTGTGCTGGGCTATGGAGCGGATCTTCCGCAGCCGCGAGAGTTCAAGCCGTTCTTTTTTGCTCGCGATGGCACGGCAGCCACCGAGGCGTTCTTCACCACCCGGCGGGTGGCACGGATGCCCACGAAGCAGGAAGAGTTCTTCGCTAAGCAGCACAATAAGCGGCCAGTGAGTGCGGGCACCGACGTTTATCTCTCGTTGGTCGATAACGCGAGCGCTCCGGTGGAGACGTCGATCCGCCAACTCGGTTTCGAAGCCTTGTGCACAAACCGGCATCTTCCCACGGCTATGGCGATAGGCGCAGGTTCGACTGACTTTACGCTCGAAGTGTGCGCGCCGATTACTGCGGTGCGTTGTCTTTTGCATCCGACGGATCCGTTACCCTCGCTCGCGGAGGGGCAATTTGCATGGAGGCTGATTAGCCATCTTTCGTTGAACCACCTCTCGCTGCTCGAAGGCAAAGGCGGGGACGGACCGGCCGCGTTGCGTGAGATGCTGGAGCTGTATTGTGCTGAAGGTGAGCGTATGACGATCGGTCGGCGCCAGATAGAGGGTTTGCGCGAGGTCCAGAGCAAGCCGGTGCTGCGCCGGGTCCACACGCCTGGTCCGATCTGTTTCGCGCGCGGGCTGGAGGTCACGTTGACGCTCGACGAAAGCTGTTTTGAAGGAGCTGGCGTTTTCCTTTTCGGAGGCGTGCTGGAGTATTTCCTCGGCAAATACGTGACGATTAATTCCTTCACGGAAACCGTAATCGCGACTCGCCAACGCGGCGAGGTCATGCGGTGGCCCGCACGCACGGGCCAGAAAGGAGTGCTCTGATGCATGCCTTGCTATCAGATCCGCAGGCCTGCGATTTTTTCCACGCCGTTCGGCTCCTGCAGCGGCAACAGGCGGAAATGCCGCGCATCGGCTATGCCCACCTGCCGAAAGATGAACCGGTCCGCTTTGGGCAGACGCCTTCGCTGGCGCATCCCGCGACCTTGATTGACACGTTCGAGCCCGCAGCGGACGGTCATCCGGCCAAGCTCCAGTTGACGTATCATGGTCTGCTTGGAGTGAACGGGCCGATGCCGCTCAACTACACCGAGTATGCGATGGATCGGAGGCATGCGCATCGCGATCGGACATTCACGGCGTTTCTCGACATGTTTCACCATCGCATGATGTCGTTCCTCGCGCGCGCCTGGGCGGACAATAATATTGCGGTCGATCTGGATCGACGGGACGACGGCCATTTTCGGCGTTTCGTCGGCAGTTTGATTGGTCAGGGACAGGAAAGCCTTCTGAACTGCGACGCGTTGCCGGACGATAGCCGACTCTATTTTGCCGGTTGGCTCAGTCGTGGGGCGCGTTCAGCCGAGGGACTGGGGAAAATATTGGGCGCCTTCTTCGGCACGGCGGCGGAGATCGCCCCGTTTTGCGGGCGCTGGCTGGCGATTCCGCCGGAAAACCGCTCGCAACTGGCCGGCACTAGGAGCAGTGGCGTGTTGGGCGAGTCGGTGATCCTTGGGGAAACGGTGTGGGACGGTTGTCTCTCATTCCGCATCATGCTCGGACCGCTCGACTTCGACCGGTTCCGAGAGCTTCTGCCTGGGCGGCGTTCGTTTGAGCGTCTTCGCAGTTGGGTAAAGAATTATGTCGGTGATGAGTTTTTTTGGGATGTTTCTTTCGCGGTAAAGCGCGCGGGGATCCCTCCCATGCAATTGGGAAATTCCTCGCAGCTTGGCTACAATACCTGGTTGTGCGGCCGCCAGGATACGGACGGTGTCCGCGAGGTCGTTTTCGAGCCCCGTGCGGCGTGATGCCGTTGCGACTAATCCAAATTTCCATGTCTGAAATCAAACGCTCCACTCTTTTCGGTAAGCTGAACTCCGTCGCCTTCAAGTCGATTGAGTCGGCCACAGTGCTCTGCAAGAAGCGGGGTAACCCGTACGTGGAGCTCGCGCATTGGGTCGCGGAGTTGTTGGTGACGGCAGATGCTGATTTTCAGGCGGCGACGGCGCATTTTGGCTGCGATTTCGGCCGGCTCAATCTTGATCTCAACCAATCGCTCGATCGTTTGCCGCGCGGCGCCACGGCGATCGCCGATTTCTCACCGCACCTCGACGAGGCGGTGGAGCATGGTTGGACCTATGCATCGCTGGTGTTCGGCGAATTGCAGATCAGAACGGGCCACGTGCTCCTGGGGATGCTGAAGACTCCGACTTTGAAGAACGTGTTCTTCAGCCTATCGCCCGAATTTGGTCGGATTAAGGCGGATCTGCTCATCGAAGAATTCTCGAAAATCCTCCAACGTTCGAAGGAAAACGGTTTGGCTGCGTCGCAATCGGGTGTGGCTCCAGGGGTCGCGAGCCAGGCTGTGGCGTCGAATGGAGTGAAGCAAGAGGCGCTAAAACGGTTCACGACGGATATCACGGAGAAGGCGCGCAAAGGCGAACTCGATCCGATCATCGGCCGTGACGACGAGATCCGGCTGTGCCTCGACATCCTCATGCGCCGCCGCCAGAATAATCCGATTCTTGCCGGCGAGGCAGGCGTGGGAAAAACAGCAGTGGTGGAAGGGCTGGCGTTGCGTGTAGTGGCGGGTGATGTGCCACCTTCGCTCAAAGACGTGCGTATTCACGGGCTGGATGTTGGGCTTTTGCAGGCCGGCGCGAGCATGAAAGGCGAATTCGAACAACGGCTGCGCAATGTCATCGACGAAGTACAGGCGTCGCCGCATCCGATCATTCTGTTCATCGACGAAGCCCACACCCTGATTGGCGCGGGCGGGAACGCGGGAACCGGTGATGCGGCAAATCTGCTTAAGCCAGCTCTGGCGCGTGGTTCGTTACGCACGATTGCTGCGACGACCTGGCAGGAATACAAACGCCATATCGAAAAGGATCCGGCGCTGACCCGGCGTTTCCAGATCGTGAAAGTGGAGGAGCCCGGCGAGGAAAAATGCGTGCAGATGATGCGTAATGTCGCGGCTAATTTCGAAAAACACCATAAAGTCCGCATTCTCGACGAAGCGATTGAGGCCGCCGTGCGGTTTTCACACCGCTATATCACGGCGCGCCAGCTGCCGGACAAAGCAGTCGGCTTGATCGACACCGCCTGTGCCCGAGTGGCTCTCAGTCAACAGGCAGTGCCTGCGCAGGTGGATAACGCGCGTCGCAGTATCGATGTTATCAATACTGAGCTCGCGCTTTTGGCCCGGGAGACGGGCGAGGGCAGCGATCACGTTGCCCGTCGCGCGCAACTCGGCGAACGACTTACCGAAACCAAACACCAGTTAGAAACGTTAGATGCACGGTGGAAGAGAGAGAAGGCCCTGGTCGATCGTTTGCTTGCTTTGCAGGCGAACACTCCGTCTGGAGGTTCGCCCAGCGCGGCTCACGCTGCCGGCTTGATCAAGCCTGAGAAGAAAGGGAAGTCAGGCGGTAGAAAAACACAGCCACTGACGGTTGAGTTGGCTGCGGTGCGAGGTGAGTTGCAGCAATTGCAGGGCGAAACGCCAATGGTTTGGCCGCAGGTAGACGCGTTCGCGATTGCCGATGTCGTGGCGGACTGGACCGGCATCCCGGTGGGCCGGATGGTGAAGAACGAAATCGAGCGGGTGTTGCGGTTAACAGAAACGCTGGAGCAGCGGGTCCTTGGACAACGCCCGGCGCTTGAGACGATTGCCCGGCGCGTCCAGAGTAGCCGCGCCCGAGTCGACAACCCTAACCGGCCTGTAGGAGTTTTTATGCTGGTCGGTCCGAGCGGCACAGGAAAGACCGAGACCGCGCTAGCGTTGGCCGAGGCGCTTTTTGGCGGAGAGCAGAAACTCATCACCATCAACATGAGTGAATTTCAGGAGGCGCATACCGTAAGCACCCTCAAAGGTTCGCCGCCGGGCTATATTGGTTACGGCGAGGGCGGGGTGCTGACCGAGGCCGTACGCCGCCAACCCTACAGTGTGGTTTTACTCGACGAGGTCGAAAAAGCGCACCCGGACGTGCACGAGATTTTTTTTCAAGTTTTCGACAAAGGCTTCATGGAGGACGCGGAAGGACGCTTCATCGATTTCAAAAACACGCTCATTCTGCTCACCAGCAACACAGCGCAAGACGTCATCGTGAATCTGTGCAAAGATTCCGAATTGCCGCCCGAGCAAAGCGCTATTGAGTCCGCGCTTCGTGCGCCGTTGATGAAGGTTTTCCCCGACGCGCTGCTCAACCGCCTCGTGATCGTGCCCTATGTGCCGATTTCGCAGGCCACGCTATACCGGATCATCGAACTAAACCTTTCTCGCGTGACAAGGCGCATGCAAGAAAACCACGACGTATCATTTACGTACGACAAGAAAGTACTCGCCTTGATCGCCCGTCGTTGCGGCGAACTGGAGCGTGGCGCCCGCATCGTCGAAGGGCTGATCACGCAGGAGGTTTTGCCGGAAATTGCCCTGGAAATCCTTTCCCGGATCAGCGCGGGCAAGCCGCTCAAGCGTATCCAGATCAGTGCTACGGAATACAAATTTAGATTTTCCTACAAATGACCACTGCCGAAATTCCTCTCCGTTCCGACGCTCAAGCTGGCCTTTGGGCGGAGACGCTGGCCCGGCGCCTATCTTATTTGCAAGCCTCACTCGCCGAGGAGACGGCTGAGACGCGAGAAAAACGGCTGGCCGAAGAGATTTCGCGCGCGTTGCAAGCGGTGGCGGGCAATAAACGGCGTTCGCACCTCGATGCGCTGGCCGAGCGTTTTCCCACCTGGCAGATGGCGACGGTGAGCTTCGACTCGGCGGGGGCGGCGCCCACCCCGCAAACCCCGGACGAGTTGGTGACGGCGCTTTATGGCGTTGCGGGGCAACTCACACCAGAGCGACGGGCGTCCATTGCCGAACGCCTGGCCAAAGTGGGGCTCGTCAAGGAGACCGGGCGAGTTGTCGATGGCGAAGCGTTAAGTGAGATCCAGAAACGGCTTAAGCTTGCACCCGAAGATGTCATCGATCCACAGCGCCTCGGACGACTTTTTGCCCTGCTCGCGGATATGGCGTGCATGCTAGACCAGCTGGGGTGGAACGTCTGGAAAGCCGTTGCGCCGCGATCCGTTTTTCGGCGGGACCACATGGCGCCCGAACTACGGGTTTTGCTTCGGAGATCGCTCGTCGGCGAAACCGAGGCTTCGTCGACCCAGGTTTTTCAGCAAATCGAAAAAACCCGGCAGCTGGTTTCTGCGATGCTTGCGTCCCTCGATGCGGCCGGGCGTGGTTTTGCGCAGTCATATCAAACTCACTACTCACCCGAGGCGATCAAGGAGGCTGTGCGCGCGGAAGGCAAACCGGGGCTGTTTGATAATCCCGACGCCCGTGCCTGGCAGTGCTACGCCGAACGCACCGGCCAACTCAACGCGGCGGTGATCGAGGCCGAGATACGCGAGCACCTCGTCCGGTTGACCGAGGAATTCGCGCACGGGAAAAATCGCTGATGCAAATTTAACGAACCTATTTTAATCGATAATAATTCTGTTCCATTTACGCAATGACGCCTCAACTCCACTGGCACGAAGGACTCTTTCTCCTTCCGCATCATCTCCAACATCTCCAACACAGCCTGTCGGATGAAATTGCCGGGATTCGGCGACTTGGAATGCCGCATGCCTACGGCCTGTGGGAGGCGGCGATTTCGCAGGACGAGCTCGCGAACCATCGTCTACGTTTTGAAAAACTTAAGGTGATGATGCCCTCGGGCCTGGTTGTTTCGGCCTTCGAAAATGCCGATTTGGCCGATCTCGATCTCAAGCCGTTGTTCGCGACGGGGGAGACGTCGTTCGTCATCTCGTTGGCGGTTCCGCTTTGGCAGGCAAAACGGGCGAATGCCTTCGAGATCGGCGCTCACGTCGATCCGCGCGTAAAACTGATGTTTGCACCGCGTGAGGTCACCTTGTTTGACGAAAATACCGGCGAGAATCCTAAACCGGTTTTCATCCGCCGGCTCAATGCGCGTTTGATTACCGAGCAGGAAGATCGCTCTGACATCGAGGTGATTCCCCTTATCCGCATCCTGCGGGTGGCCGGTGAAAACCTCGGCACCCCGCGCGTCGATTTCGAGTTTGTGCCGCCGAGTCTGTTTCTTGAAAGCTCTCCGTTGCTGCACAAAAAAGTGCGCGATCTGGTTAACCAGATTGAGGCGAGCAGCAAAGAGCTCGGCATCATTCTGACGCGTGGTGGCTTCAGCCTGGAGACGATTCGTGGGGTGCAGTTCGAGCAATTGTTGCGCTTCCGAACTCTGCGCCGAGCGGTGGCCCGCCTCGGTGCTATGCTCGATGCAGGTCGGGTACCGCCGTTCACCTGGCATATGGAATTGCGAGGTCTCTACGCGGAGTTGACCGGATTGCATCCTGAGATCGCGGATTGTGAAGCCGCGCGCTACGACCATGACGACCTCGCGCGGACGTTCAATGACCTCGATGTCCGAATTCGTGGCCTACTAAAAAGTGCAGCGGGCGCGAGTTTTCTGCGACTCGATTTCACCGCGGAGGAAACGTTCCTCTCGGCGTTGTTGACCGACGAGCATCTCTCTCGCCCGATCGATTATTATCTCGCGATTCGCTCGAAGCTAGATTCGCGCGAGATCATTCGTCTCGTAGAAGATCCCGATCAATTCAAGCTCATGCCGCGCAGTCTCGCCAACCGGGCTGTCCGAGGAATGGTGCTCAAGGAGGAGCGCGTGGCCCCAATGCAATTGCCGGCCCAGGCTGGGCTCACCTATTTCCGCTGCATTCGCCCCGAGAGTGCACGCATCTGGCAGCAGGTTCAGCTGGAAAGATCAGTGATAATCCGCTGGCCGAATATGGCCGCGTCAGACCTGGAAATTGCCCTCTACATGACCGTGGTCGGCTAGCCATCGACCCCGAACACGCTATGAACTTGATCGAACTTTGTGAACCGCTTTTTAATTATGTCTGTCGGTTGAACCGGCTGGCGCGTTCCGGTCAGCCGGCCGACTTCGACATTGTCCGTGCTGATATCAAGGACTTGCTGGCGAAAGCCGCCGAAGCCTCCCGCGAGAACCCTGCGCTCACCGAGCAATTCAAAAAGGTTGAGCTCTCGCTGATCTTCTTTGTGGACTCGGTCATTTCCGAAAGTTCGCTGCCTTTTACGGCGAATTGGAATCAGCGCCGTCTAGCCTACGAGCGCAATGAGCTCTCCGGCGACGAAAAATTCTTCGACATTCTCGACGACAATCTGACGCAGCGGGGACCAGAAGCCGACGAACGCCTGGCTTTGTTCTATACTTGTATCGGGCTCGGCTTCACCGGGTGGTACCAGACACAGCCGGAATATCTTCGCAAAAAGATGCGGCAGGTCGCGCAGCGAATCACCAACCACGTTGAGCCGGATGAGCAGAGCCTTATCACTCCGGATGCCTATCAAAATACGGACACGACGAATCTCCCGCTACCGGTCAAGGAGAGCGTAATGCCGCTCCTGATCGTCCTCGTCGGGCTCGTGATTCTCGTGGCTGGCCTAAATTTTTATTTATTCAGGCGCTCCTCATC
>Ga0209583_10000697_pt1 | contig 10265 bp, 9 predicted proteins | sample Str014_FD_187201 | JGI IMG/M metagenome (GOLD analysis project Ga0209583, IMG submission 187201) | Freshwater sediment microbial communities in response to fracking from Pennsylvania, USA - Straight Creek_MetaG_SC_2014 (SPAdes) (version 2) | ecosystem: Environmental > Aquatic > Freshwater >...
GAGCGGCGCGCTCACCGAAATCCCCGCGGACGGCGTGTTCATCGCGATCGGTCATGCGCCTGCCACCGACCTCGTAGCCGACCAGATCAGGCTTAAGCCCTCCGGTTATGTCGAAGTGGCGCCGAACTCGACCGCCACCTCGGTGCCCGGCCTGTTCGCCGCCGGCGATGTGGCGGATGAAACCTGGCGGCAGGCGGTCACGGCCGCGGGCCTCGGTTGCATGGCGGCGCTTGAAGCCGAACGATTTCTCGCGCTGCGCGCGAGCGACCGCGCGGCGGCGGAATAATCATGGCTCGAACCCGAGACGGATCGAAGGACATGGATTGGGACAAGCTGAAGGTTTTCCATGCGGCGGCGGAAGCCGGAAGCTTCACCCATGCCGGCGAGCAGCTGGGCCTTTCGCAATCGGCGGTATCGCGCCAGGTCAGCGCGCTGGAGCAGGAGCTTTCGGTTTCCCTGTTCCACCGCCATGCCCGCGGCTTGATCCTCACCGAACAGGGCGACCTGCTGTTCCGCACCGCGCATGATGTGTTCATGCAGTTGCAGGCGGCGCGCGCGAAACTCACCGACAGCCGCGAACGGCCGAGCGGCGATCTCAAGATCACGACACCGCCGGCGCTCGGCATCAACTGGCTGATTCCGCGGCTCGACGAATTCACCGCGCTGTATCCCGATATCCGCATCTCGCTGATCGTGACCGACGAGGATCTCGACCTGTCGATGCGCGAGGCCGACGTCGCGATCCGCACCCGCAAGCCGACCCAGCCGGACCTGATCCAGCGCAAGCTGTTCTCGATCGGCTTTCACGCCTATTGCTCGCCGGAATACATCAAGCGCTTCGGCACGCCACGCACGCTCGAAGACCTCGATTCGCACCGCATCATCATGCTCGGCGACGCCCAGGTGCCGCCGCATCTGCAAAACCGAAGCTGGCTGATCGATGCCGGCCGCAACGGATCGGGGCCGCGCGAGGCCTATTTCAAGGTCAACAACATCCTGGGGTTGGTCCGCGCCTGCCAGCAGGGCCTGGGCATAGCCGCGCTGCCGGACTATCTGGTCGAGGAAAACAACCGCCTGGTGCAGTTGTTCGGCGAAACCGATTCGATCCAGGTCGATACCTATTTCGTCTATCCCGAAGAGTTGAAGACCGTGGCGCGGGTTCAGGTATTCCGCGATTTCGTGGTGAGCAAGGCGCAGCGCTGGCCTTCTTGATCGACCCAACGAGCCCCGGTCTCCGCATGACTGACATGCGGGCCGGACGCTTGCTGCCAGGCGCGCGCGGGTATCATATTGTTTGGACCCTGAGCTTTCGTGTCGCGCTTATGTCCCCCTCCTCCAGTGGCGCGGATGTTCAGTAGTCCTTCTTGGAAGGTGATTGTGTCGGCCTCACATGGCCAGTACCTCGGGCCGGACTCTCGCGAGTCCGGCCTTTTTTCGTGGGCCACTACCTACGGCGCAGCGCGACCGATCCAACGTCGGCAGGCCCGATAGCCCGAAGCGGTCAGGGAACCGTCTGGTCTAATCCAATCGCGTCCGCGCCAGCCGCAGTGCGTTGCCGATCACGCTGACAGACGACAGCGCCATCGCCGCCGCGCCGACCATCGGCGAGAGCAGGATACCGAACACCGGGTACAGCACCCCCGCCGCGATCGGGACGCCGGCGGCGTTGTAGAGAAACGCGAACGCGAGATTTTGCCGAATGTTGCGCATGGTCGCAGCAGACAGGCGTCGGGCGCGGACCAACCCAGCGAGATTCCCGGTCAGGAGCGTCACGCCGGCGCTTTCGATGGCAACATCGGTGCCGCCTCCCATGGCGATGCCGACATCGGCTGCGGCCAGCGCCGGCGCATCATTGATGCCGTCGCCAACCATCGCGACGCGGCGCCCCTCCCGGCGCAGCCGCTGCACCACCTCGCTCTTGCGCTCCGGCAGCACGCCCGCCTCGACCTCGCCGATATCAAGCGTCGCCGCCACCGCGCGCGCGGTGGTCGCGTTGTCGCCGGTCAGCATCACGATCCGAAGGCCATCGGCGCGCAACGCCGCGAGCGCCGGTTTCGCCGACGGCTTGACCGGATCGGCGATCGCGATCACGCCGGCGGCACGGCCATCCACCGCCACGAAGATGGCCGTGGCGCCGTCGCGGCGCGCCGTTTCGGCGGCAGCGTCGATATCCCCCGTCGCAATGTTCAGCTCCCTCATCAGCATCGCATTGCCCAGTGCAACAGGCGTGCCGCCGACTTTCCCGGTGGCACCCTTGCCGGAACGCGATGCAAAGTCGGAAACATTGGTCAGGGCAATCTTGCGCTCAAGCGCCGCGTTCAAGATCGCCAGCGCGAGCGGATGCTCGCTGCCGCGCTCGACGCTGGCGGCGAGCCGCAGCAGTTCATCCGCTTCGAAACCGCTGGCCGGAATGATCGCCGTCACCTTCGGCTTCCCCTCGGTGAGCGTTCCTGTTTTGTCGATCACCAGCGTGTCGATGCCTTCCAGCCGCTCCAGCGCCTCGGCGTCGCGGATCAGGATGCCCGAATGTGCGCCACGGCCGATGCCGACCATGATCGACATCGGCGTCGCCAGTCCGAGCGCGCAGGGACAGGCGATGATCAGCACGGTCACGGCCGCGACCAGCGCAAAGGTGAATCGCGGCTCCGGTCCGAACATCGCCCAGGCCGCGAAAGCAAGCAGGGCCGCCGATATCACCGCGGGCACGAACCACCCGGCGACCCGGTCGGCGAGCCGCTGGATCGGCGCGCGCGAACGCTGCGCCTTTGCCACCATGTCGACGATGCGGGCCAGCATGGTATCGCGGCCGATCTTGTCGGCGCGCATCACGAGACCGCCGCTCTGGTTGACGGTGCCGCCGATCAGGCGCTCGCCTTGCCTCTTCGCAACCGGCATCGACTCGCCGGTCACCATGGATTCATCGACGGCGCTGCGGCCTTCGGTGACGACGCCATCGACCGGAATTCGCTCGCCGGGACGCACGCGCAGGAGATCGCCGACGGCAATCGTGTCAATCGCGACATCCTCGTCGCCGTTTGCAGCGATACGTCGAGCGGTCTTCGGTGCGAGGCCGAGCAGCGCGCGGATGGCACCGGAGGTTTGCGCCCGCGCGTGCAATTCCAGCACCTGGCCCAGCAATACCAGCACCGTAATGACGGCCGCCGCCTCGAAATAAACCGCGACCGCGCCATGCATGTCGTGGAACGCGCTCGGAAAAAGCCGCGGCGCCAACGTACCGACGATGCTGTAGAGATAGGCGACGCCGGTGCCCATCGCGATCAGCGTGAACATGTTGAGATTGCGGGTGACGACCGATCGCCAGCCGCGCTCGAAGAACGGCGCGCCCGCCCACAGCACCACCGGCGTCGACAGCGCGAACGAGATCCAGTTGGAGGAGGTCGGCGGCACTAGATGTATCATGCCGACATGCCCGCCCATTTCGATCGCGAACACCGGCAACGTCAGCACCAACGCGATCCAGAACCGCCGCGTCATGTCGGTGAGTTCCGGGTCGGGCGCGTTGTCGAGCGAGACCTGTTCGGGCTCCAGCGCCATGCCGCAGATCGGACAGCTCCCAGGTCCCTCTTGCCGTACCTCCGGGTGCATCGGGCAGGTGTGGATCACACCGGCCAGCGCCGCGACCGCGGCTTCGCTTGGGCGCAGGAACTTTTCCGGCTCGGCGGCGAAGCGTTCGCGGCAACGCGCGCCGCAGAAGAAATAATCCTGGCCGCGATAGACGAAGCGGTGTTTGGCGGTCGCCGGATCGACCTTCATGCCGCAGACCGGGTCGATCACCAAGCGCACCGCGTCGACGTCGCTGCCATGGAGTTGCGCGCCCAAGGCGGACAGCCGAACGTCGTGGCGGTGGCGCGCGTGAGATGCGCCTTCATCGTGAGAGTGATCATAATCCCCTTGTGCCACCAAAATCCCCGTCCGCTCGCGCCCTTGATTCTTATACCCTAGGGGGGTATATGACCGCGATGCGCCCCGAGATCAAGACGTCCTGTTTGAAACGGCTGAAGCGGATCGAAGGCCAGATCCGGGGGCTTGCCGGCATGGTCGAGGCCGACCGCTACTGCATTGACGTGGTGACGCAGATCGCGGCGGCCAAGGCGGCCCTGCGGCGGGTCGAGGAGGAAATCCTCCGCGACCATATCGCCCATTGCGTCGAGCATGCGATTTTGTCGGGCGACAAGGCCGACCAGCGTCGCAAGATCGTCGAATTGATGGAAGTGGTCGGGCGCGCCGACCGCTAGCCGCGCGCCCGGTCTGGCGACGAGCTTGCGGTTAACGATCGCTCACCGCGACGGTTCAAATTCACGCAGGACCGCGCCCACAACCTTAAAATCTCCGATGTACCAATACCGCCTGACAACAAACGGACGGGGAAACCATGACCGCTCAAACGATTCAAGATCTGAAATATGCGACCGGCGAACGCGCCGAGAGAGTGCAGGACGTTCTCATCGTTTCATCATTCGCGCTGTGGGCGATGCTGCTCGGCTTCGCGCCGGTTCTGGCCTATCGCCTGCTGACGGCGTGAAGCGCCGTGGTTAATCCACGGTAGCAGTTGCGGTCAAATGCGAGCGAAGTTGCGACCGGGATTTTAAATCCGATCGCGTATCACGGTCGGCATAACAACGCGAAACGCGGGGGCGTCGTGACCTTCCAAGAAAATCGGGTTCCTGAACAACAGGGCTTTAGCACCGAGGACATCCTCTGGGCGCTCGGCGTCTGGTCGGTGATCCTGAGCCTGTCGCCGGTCATCCTGTTTTACATGCTGATGGTGGCGTGACGCGCCATCGGCACCCGCGATAAAAAACGCGCGGAACTCGCGCGTTCTTTGTCAGTCCCGCAAGGCAGCGAAGTTACGCCGCCTGCCTGTGCATCGTGCCGTTGGCCGACGTCGAGCCCCGGATCGCCTTGACCGAACGCTCGATCGCCGCCCATAGCCGACCGATCTCCGCGGCCGCCCGGCCTTCCGCATAATATTCGCGGGCGCCCTCGCCGTTACCCAGCGCCATCAGCAAATCGGCGCGGTTGGTGATCTGTCCGCTCCACACCGGCGCACGGAATTTGGTCAACGCTTCGCGCGCGATAGCGACGATCGGGCTTTCGGCCCCGTCCCGCTCGGCGGGCGCGCCGTTGAGAACGACGGCGTAGGGCTTGCGCGCCGAGCGGCAGGTTTGAATGGTCTCCTGCACCGCATTGACGTCGAACACCCCGGGCCGCGCGGGAATGATCACCATCGTGGCGTTCCTGATGGCATCGTCGACGACAGCCGAGAGATTCGGCGGCGTGTCGATGAACACCCATTCGAAGCCCTCGCGCCGGGCGGCCGCGACGATGCCGCTGACAGAATTTACGGCTGCCTTGATCGGCGGTTCGTTGGTGCCGCGCAGCTTGTGCCAGAGCGTGAGCGATCCCTGCGGATCGGCATCGATCAGCAGACACGGCTTCGTCGCCTTGTTCACATGGGCGGCGATGTGAGCGGCCAGGGTACTTTTGCCCGAGCCCCCTTTACGCGAAGCGAAAACAATAACGTTCATACCTTGGCCTCCAGATTGACCCCAGAATACGAAAATGAATCAGCTCGCTGATTCGTGAAAGAAAAATTTACTGCAATCTTGAGGAAGCCACGATTTAGACGACGAGGTCGGTTTTTGAGTCACACTTGTGCCGCAAGGTTGGACGGCAGCATCCCGGAAGGCGACTGATTCGGCGAGATGGACGTGCTCAACCTGCTGGCGAGCATCCTTTGCGTTCGATCCTATCGACGATCCCGGCGGCGGGCCTTGCAGGAATGGCACGCCTTGCGCGAACAAAAGGAGTCCGGCGGTAGCCGTCGCGTGCTTGCAGGAAATCCCTTGGCGGAAATCAAACGCTAACGAGCTTAGCCCGCTTTTTGAACTTGCGCGGCTTGCCGCCGACGGGGCGTCCCGTCAGAGTACCAGGGGCTGGCTTTCGCTTCGCGACAGCAGAAAGCTGTCAATTTGCTCAGGGGGCATAGGCCTGCTGATCAAATAACCCTGGACGTCGGTGCAGCCCTCGCAGGCGACGCGCGCCATTTGTTCTTCGGTCTCGACGCCCTCGGCGACCGTCGCCATTCCGAGGCTGTGACCCAGCGAGGCGATGGTGCGGACAAACGCCTGGTTGACCGCGTCGTTTGGATTGCCGCGAACGAAGGATTGGTCGATCTTGATCTTGTCAAACGGAAAGCTGCGCAGATAGCCCAGCGACGCATATCCGGTTCCGAAGTCATCGAGGGAAACGCGAACGCCGATTCCCCTCAGGTTCTGCAGCATGGCGATTGCGGTGTGCCGGGAAGCGAGCAATACGCTTTCGGTTATCTCGAGTTCCAGCCGTCGCGGGTCGAGGCCGCTCTCTCCAAGTGCTGACAGGACCGTCGCCACGAAATTCGGGTTTGCGAACTGGACTGCCGATACATTGACGGAAACGGTGCGGTCGCCGGACCAGGCTACCGCCTCCCGGCAGGCGGTCCGAAGTACCCATTCTCCGATCGAGTTGATGATGCCGCTGTCTTCCGCGACCGGAATGAATTCGACCGGGGAGACCGCGCCCCGGGTCGAACTTTGCCACCGCAGCAGGGCCTCGAATCCGGTGACATTCTTCAGTCCGAGATTGAACTGCGGCTGATAGACCAGCGAGAACTCACCCAGCGCCAGCGCGCGGCGAAGGTCGAGCTCCAGACCCCGCCGGTACTGCATCTTCTCGTCCATCGCTTTCTCGAAGAAGCGGTAGGTTCCCTGTCCGTCGCTTTTTGCGCGACGCAGGGCGAGCTCCGCGCTGTTCAGGACCTGCTCGGAGCAGGCCGCCCCGGCGGGGAACAAGACGATGCCCACATTCGCGGCGAGGTCGATCAGCTGGGCGTCCAGCAGGTAGGCGGGTCCGATCGCGTCGACCAGCCGGCTGGCAAGAGCCGCCGCGGACTTCGGCTGCGGCTGACCGGTCTGGATGATGCAGAACTTGTCGCCGCCCAACCGCGCCACCAGCTCCCCACCACGTCCGACCGCGGAGCGGATACGTTCTGCCACCAGGCAAAGAAGCTCACCGCCGACCTTGCGCCCCAGCGACTCGTTGATGGCCTTGAACCGATCGAGTTCGATCATCAGCACGGCCGCGCTTTCGGCTGCGACGTCCGGGTCGGCCAGCAGCTCGCTCAGCCGCTCCTGGAACATCAGGCGGTTGCCGAGTTTGGTCAATGTGTCGATGCGCTCCTTGGCCGAACGCTCGGTCATATTATACGCGCTGACCAGCCACCCGTCTTCCATCGGTATCGTCTCGACCCAGAACGTGCTGCCGTCGGAAAGCGTGATCCGGCAATCGCTTTTGCCGTCGTTGCGGCTGGCGTCCCGGTTGATCCGGTCGAGAAGGTCTGAGTCGCGAAACAACTTGTCGAACGCCAGATTCGGCAGAAGCAGCTTGCCGTCCGGCCCGACGATCGCTACCGCCCGGGCCATGCTCATGAACGCGCTGAGCGCAAGTTCGGCCGCGCGATCGGACCGGCGGCCAGAATCGTTGCTGCCCTCACGTGCCGGGGGCTTGGCGGGGACAATTTGAGAAACGTTGGCAGCCATCACCATCGCGCAGGTCGCTATTCGAGCAGCAGACAGGCCCGACTTCTCACGGGCATTCGCCGAAATTACGCTACCGTTCGATAAACTCCTGTGAAGATGCTTGGTTAACGCCGCACGCTGAGATTGTGCGGTGGGCCGATCTGGCGAGAACGGCCGCGGGGCCGTCCTTGCACGTCGCGCGCCGGGGGGCGGACACAGGGGGCCGGATTACGTCAGCCCGCCGTCATCGATCGCATTCTTCGCAAGTTCGACTGCCTTCTCCGCTGTGAGCGCATCGGCCGAGGTTGTGGCTTCGTCGAGCACCGAGGGAGGGACGGCAACCCGAATTTTCTTGCCGTTTAACCTGCGGATACTCGCGCGCCATCTATCCTTGTCGCGCTGGAAGGCGTCGATAACATAGGCCTTATAGATAATGCCGCTCATGGGAGATTGCTTCACCGCGCGAGCATCCGGCGCATTCTCGTGCTGGGGCGGCAGCAATCCGTTCGCGACATCGCGAACGATCTCATTGATCTCCCGAACGATATCGCCGCGCGCGTTGCCGGTTGCATTTTTGAGCAGATACCTCACCGCCGCGCCGATCTCCGCCTTTGCGTCGCCGGCGCCCGCGAAATCCAAATCGATCTGAACTGACATTGTTGTTAAGCGCCTCCGGGCGCGTGACGCGGTTGCAGACAAGCTGCAGCTAAGCCGGTTCTCGTTAAGGACGGATTATAGGATCTATTCAGATTTTAGTCGGCTTGCCGGGTGGAATTTGAACGGACGACCGCTCGATTCAAGATTGGCTTCGCCTCGGTTCAGCCGCCGCTTGCTCCGCGCGATCCGGCGCCTGGCGTGCCGGCCTTGCTCCCCTCGCAGCCGCCAAGTAAAACGCCTGCGATGCTCGATGTCGGCTTCTCGGGAGTCCATCGCCAACTGATTTTGAACTCGCGACCAGGATGGGGTGAGCCCAACTCGGGGTGCCTCAAACCGGCAGCAGCTCAGATCTTCCTATCAAACCTTAGTCGCGGGAAGTGAATAGCTCGTGCTGCGACCACCCGCTTCATCCTTCTTCAGGATACCCTGATCAAGCAGCTCGGTAATTTCACGAAGCGCTGTATCCGGCGAACATTTCTCGATGAGAGCCCACTTGCTCGAGGTCAGCTTGCCTTCGAACCCGTCCAGCAGGCGGTTGAGTATATCGCGCTGCCGTTGGTTGATTTTGGCGGCTGCGTGCTTCTTCCAGAACTCTGCCTTTTCGAAAACTGCCGCAAGAATGGCTTCGGCCCCTTCGAACGCGCGGCCGAGACATTCCAGAAACCATCCCAGCCACGGCGTGATGTCAAGATCGCCCTTCTGTGTGCTCTCAAGCATGTCGTAATAGGTTTTGCGCTCAATCCGGATTTGGGCAGACATGCTGTAAAAGCGCTGCGGGATTCCTTCTGAGCGGGCGAGAGACATATCGGCGATCGCGCGCGCGATACGCCCGTTCCCGTCCTCGAACGGGTGAATGGTCACGAACCAAAGATGCGCTAGCGCTGCTTTGACGAGGGGATCGATCTTTTCTTCTGAGTTATACCAGTTCAGAAACGCGGTCATTTCCGCATCCAGTTTTCCGGCTTCCGGCGCTTCGTAGTGGACGTGTTCACGGCCGTAGCCGCCGGAGACCACCTGCATCGGCCCTGCCGACGCATCGCGCCATGCGCCGACGGCGATCTTCTTCACGCCGCTGCGCCCCGTCGGGAAGAGCGACGCGTGCCAGCCGAAGAGCCTTTCTCCGGTCAGCCTGTCTTTAAATTTCTGCGTGGCGTCGAGCATCATCTCGACCACGCCTTCGACGTCGCGGTCGGCGGACGGCAATGCTCCTGCGTCCATGCCAAGCCGCCGCGCAAGGGACGAGCGCACTGCCTCCTTGTCGAGTTTTTCGCCCTCAATCTCGCTCGATTTGACGACTTCCTCCGTTAGAGAGGTTAGGACGGCCTCCTCCTGCTGAGGGAATCCGAGCCCTTGCATCTTGCCGATCAGTTGCCCCTGGCGTAGGCGCACGGCCGCGAGCGGTCTCGCCAAAGTCTCTAAATCCCACTTAAAATGGGGCCATTTTGGTAATTTATGGATGTAAGTGGTCATTCTCCGCACCATATGCGGAGAATATGGCAGTTATTCACCGCATGGGCAAGATATTCTCCGCATATTTTGCGGAGAATATCTTGCCCATTCTCCATCTTTGACATCACGGAAGGTGAACTAGCTTTTTGATCAATCGGTACGCGGGAGGCCGCGACGATACGTTGTCCGACGGCAATTACGATTGCTGGCCGATTCCTACCGGGACGGAGAACCATTTTTTCCTGATCGATCTTGAAATCCAGTCAGGTCCGAGCGCAACGCGAGCCAACGTTGAAGCTGCCATTAGCGGGACCTGGTTCGAAGGCGCGGACATCGTTTGACTTGCCGCATTCGCAGACCCGCTGCTCAAAAGGCGAACATCTCTTCGTAGTGCTGCTGCAATTGGACGTAAGCCAATTCCATTATTTTGATATCGCGACCGAGATCGGACTTACTGGTTTGCCTCCGAGATCGACTGATTTAGCTGGTACAGTTGGGTGGGCTCGAACCACCGACCTCCTGTTCCACAGACAGGCGCTCTAACCAACTGAGCTACAACTGCATCCTTGCAGGCCCCGAAAG
>Ga0209583_10000698_pt1 | contig 10264 bp, 13 predicted proteins | sample Str014_FD_187201 | JGI IMG/M metagenome (GOLD analysis project Ga0209583, IMG submission 187201) | Freshwater sediment microbial communities in response to fracking from Pennsylvania, USA - Straight Creek_MetaG_SC_2014 (SPAdes) (version 2) | ecosystem: Environmental > Aquatic > Freshwater >...
CGCTCGATGCGCCGCCGCGGCTGGCCATGCCGGGGAGTTCAACAAGCCTGAGAATTTTTTTGACGCGGTCTTCAATAACCGCCTTACCCAAATTGCGAACTTGCAATGGGAAAGCCAGGTTTTCGGCCACCGTCATGTGCGGGAAAAGTGCATAATTCTGGAAGACCATGCCGATGCCACGCTTGTGGGGCGGCGTATTATTGATGGGCTGGCCTTGCACGAAAATCTCGCCATGGGTGGCGGGCTCAAAACCGGCCAGCATCATCAGCGTGGTGGTCTTGCCCGACCCTGATGGCCCCAGCATGGTGAGGAATTCGCCCTTACCAATATCTAGGTTCAGGTCTTTGACAACGAGAGTTTCGCCATCATAACTCTTTTGCACGCTGGCGAAACGCACCATTGTGTCTGAGACTGTCGCCGTGTTGCTCATTGCAATTCTTCCCCGCCCACCTCAGACCACTAGACTACATCGCGCCAGCAATGTGAAGCCAGAAACTCACTTGCGCTTTCTGGCTGGTTTCTTTGCCGATTTGACTTTGGCTTTTACAATCAGATGTTCTGGCCCATAAGGGAAGGCCGTAATGTTGCGGTTGCCCTTTTCGGTGATCACCAAAATGTCATGTTCACGGTAGCCACCGGAACCTTTTTGGCCCTCGGGGATCATGATCATGGGTTCCATTGAAACCACCATGCCGGGCTCCAACACCGTATCGCAATCTTCACGCAGTTCGAGCCCGCCTTCGCGACCGTAATAATGGCAAAGCACGCCGAAGGAATGGCCATAGCCAAAGGTGCGATATTTCAAGAGATCATGCTGGGCGTAAATATCGTTCAAAGATTTTGCGATGTCGGAACAGCGTGCGCCGGGCACCAACAGCTTCTTGCCGATATCGTGCACATGGCAATTCACTTCCCACATGCGCAAGTGCTCTTTGCTTGCGGTGTCTGCAAAAAGAGTGCGTTCCAGCGCCACATAATAGCCTGCCACCATGGGGAAGCAATTAAGTGACAGAATGTCGCCCTTTTTGATTTTGCGGCTGGTCACAGGGTTGTGGGCACCATCGGTGTTCACACCTGATTGGAACCACGTCCATGTATCCATCAATTCGGCATGGGGCCAGACCTTAGCGATTTCGCGCACCATGGTTTGGGTGGAATGCAGTGCCACTTCATGCTCTGGCACACCAACGCCAATGGCTTCAACACAGGCCGCGCCACCGATATCCGCAATGCGCGTCATCTTGGTGATATGGGTGATTTCCTCGGCAGATTTGATCATGCGCATACGCATGGAGGGCGCTGCCACATCGACCAATTCGACGCCGGGGAAGGCGTCCTGAAGCGCTTTGCGAAAATCCAGGTTCACATGATCAAATTCGATGCCAACGCGTTTGGCGTTCTTGATGAGGCCCTGGACTGCCACGAAATAATTGTCCTTGGACCAATCGGTATAAGTCACATTGTCGCCGAAGGTGCGTCTGGCAGGCTGCCCGCCATCAATGGCAGCGGTGACGCTGGTTGCCGCCTTTTGCGTAATAACCAACCCGTATTTTCGGCCGAAGTAGCAATAGAGAAAGTCTGAGAGATAGCAGATGTTATGGTAGGACGTGAACAAGCAGGCATCGACGTCGGCCTTGGCCATCCATCCCCTAATATTATCCTGCCGCCTTTGCATTTCCGCCGCGGAGAAGGTTGGTTTTGGCGGTTTGCCGTTGTTGCGATAGTCAACGACACTGGGGCGCGCACTCATGGACATTCTGAATTTCCTTTGAAATTTCGCTTCGGTTTTCTTGAAAACTGCTGCTTGTGTCAAAAGATGATCACTCACATACTGCATGAGTTATTTTCATGGAGCCATCGTGTCCACTCTGCCCCCGCTCAGCGCTCTCAGAAGTTTGGAAGCCGCTGCCCGAAACAACAGTTTTTCGAGGGCGGCGGATGAGTTGCACGTCACCCAATCCGCCATCAGCCACCAAATTCGGCAGCTTGAAGACTGGTTTGGTGTGGCACTGTTTGACCGGCAGGGCCGTCTCACCATGCCAACACCTGAGGGAGCGGAACTGGCGCGTTCCCTGGCGGATGCTTTCCACATTATCGGCACGGCTTGCCAGCGGATCGCCAAAAGTGACGGCAGGCCATCGTTGACTGTTGCTGCCATACCTTCGGTTGCCACCATTTGGCTGATCCCCCGACTGCCCGCCTTCAGCAGAATGCATCCAGAAATCAATGTCCGCCTGATGCATGCAAATTACGGGCAGCCCGTTGATTTCGGCGATGTTGACCTCGCCATCACCTATGGTGATTGGAGTGAAGCACCTTCTCATGCGGCCAAATTTCTCGAAGGTGTTTCAGTGCCTGTGTGCAGCGCGCTTTACCGTGATCAAGTGGGACCAATCAAGGAACCCGCCGATCTGCTGAAATGCACTTTGCTGCATGATTTTGACCGCAGGCCCTGGTCACGCTGGTTCAAGATTGTGAGTCTCAAAGTTGAAACCCAACTGCCGGGCCCCTTGTTTGAAGGGTTCAACCTGCTGCACTCGGCCCTGCTTTCCGCCCAGGGGGTGGGATTGGCCCCTACCGCCATCTTGGCCGATGATCTGAAAAGCGGCAGGCTTGTCAGACTCTTTGATATCGGCGTGTTGCAGGAAAAGGCCTATTACATTTCGGAACCGCCAAACCCACGCATCAGCCGCGCCGCCGAGGTGGAGGTCTTCAAGCGGTGGATCTTGGGCGAAGTTCGCGAAATCGGAGAGGGCGGCACGGACAACGCCAGTCATTTGATCTGAATTCATTTTTGTCCCCTAAGAGTCGTCAGGAATCCTTGCTTATGAGTTGCGAGTCAACTGGCTTGACAAGCGGAGCGGGGGCTCTCATTTCAGTTCCATGTTTAAGCCACCTCTCACCATCCTCCTGACAGCGCCGCGCGGGTTTTGCGCGGGCGTGGTGCGTGCCATTGATATTGTCGAGCGCGCGCTGGAAATTTATGGGGCACCTGTTTATGTGCGCCACGAGATTGTGCACAACAAGTTTGTGGTGGATGACTTGAAGGCCAAGGGTGCGGTGTTCGTGGATGAGTTGGATGAAATTCCGCCGGGCGATCGGCCCGTTGTCTTTTCCGCCCATGGGGTGCCCAAGGCGGTGCCGACCGAAGCTTCACGCCGTGCGATGTTTCAGATCGATGCGACATGCCCGTTGGTCACCAAGGTTCACATGGAGGCTCAGCGGCATTTTGACCAGGGACTTGAACTCATCCTGATTGGACACAAGAACCATCCGGAAGTGATTGGCACGATGGGACAACTGCCCGCAGGGGCCATCACCTTGATCGAGACGACTGAGGACGCAGCTCTGGTTCAAGTGCGCGACCCTGACAGGCTGGCCTATGTGACGCAGACGACGTTGTCGGTGGATGATACCAAGGACGTGATTGCAGTTTTGCAGACGCGGTTTCCTGCCATCAAGGGGCCGACGCGCGAAGACATTTGCTATGCCACGACCAATCGCCAGGAGGCGGTGAAATCCATCGCCGGGAAGATTGATTCGCTCATTGTGGTGGGTGCGCCCAATTCATCGAATTCGAAACGCCTTGTTGAAGTGGGCGAGAAGAATGGCTGCCCGAGTGGGTTTCTGGTGCAGCGTGCCACAGATTTGAATTGGGCGGCACTGAAAGATGCAAAAACAATTGGCCTTTCGGCGGGAGCTTCTGCGCCCGAGGTTTTGGTCAATGAAATTATCGATGCCTTCCGCCTTCACTTTGATGTGACGGTTGAGAGCGTTGTGCTGCGCGAGGAGAATGTGTCTTTCAAGTTGCCGCGCGAGTTGCGGCCGCATGGCGTGCCCGCCGCATGACGGCTAAGAAAGTGATCATTCACACCGATGGGGCTTGTTCCGGCAACCCGGGACCCGGTGGCTGGGGGGCCATCCTCGACTATCATGGCAGCCGCAAAGAACTTTCGGGCGGTGAGCCGCTGACGACCAACAACCGTATGGAACTGTTGGCAGCCATCGAGGCTCTCAATGCGCTGAAGCGGCCTTGTGCAGTGGAGATGCATGTCGATTCACAATATGTGAAAGACGGCATTACCAAATGGATCCACGGCTGGAAACGCAACGGCTGGAAGACGGCAGACAAGAAGCCAGTCAAGAATCTGGAGCTATGGCAGGCGCTCGACGCTGCCATTCAGAGGCACGAGATTTCCTGGCATTGGGTAAAGGGCCACGTTGGCCACCCCGAGAATGAACGCGCGGATGAATTGGCGCGCATCGGCATGGAGCCTTACAAGGGCAAAACTGGGCGATCCAACACGGTCAACTCGTAAGACTGCAATCGACAGACAGGGTTTCTTTTGGCGCGGCAGGATCAGTTATGGGCTTGCCGTCGACGGATATTTTGAAAGCGAAGTCTTTGCCCTGATACTGTCCGCTGACCACAATGTCATGACCGGGCAGCACTTGGGTTTTGTCAGCCAAGCATTGCTTGGTCTTCTCTTGAGCCAAGGCCAATGTTGGCACGAACAATAAAACAACAACAAACTTGAACACAGACAGCCTCACCCGAAAGGGTGGAAGCTAGGAGCCCGTTCGGAAAAGGGCCATCGTTCTGGAACGGTTATCCCCGGTTTGGAGAGCTCTGTGGATAAGGTCTAAAGTTGGGTTAGGATTGTGTCCGCGCCAGAAACGTTGACTCCGGATTTTTCTTCGACGTTCAGGGCTTTGACAATGCCATTGACCACAATCATGGAATAGCGGCGCGAGCGCAACCCCATGAACCCGGCACTCATGTCCTTCTCCAACCCGCAGGCTTTAGCGAAACTGCCGTTGCCGTCCGCCAACATGATGATCTTGCCGTCGGCCCCGGAAGCTTTGCTCCAAGCCTTCATCACATGGGGGTCATTCACCGAGGTGCAGGCGACAGTATCTACGCCCTTGGCGATGATGGCTGCCGCATGTTCCACAAAACCCGGCATGTGGTTCATCGAACAGGTGGGGGTGAATGCGCCGGGCACTGCGAAAAGAACGACCTTTTTACCGGCAAAAACCTGGTCTGTAGTGAGCTTCACTTGGCCATCAGCGTTAAAGCTGATGAAGTCTGCTGCGGGCAAATTGTCACCGATCTTGATCATAGGTCTCTCCAGTTGAAGGGAGACTTAGGTGACAGTGACGGCCTGTTCAAGACCCTTTCCCTTGGTGCTGGCGGTGAGGCGCAACTGTTCGCCACTCAGCTTGCGGCCTTCTTGAAGGCCGTCGATTTTCAGCCGCGCCAGCCTGCCATCAAACACGGGCTTGCGGAAATAGACGCCCTCGGGGCCATCAACAAAAATATCCTCAAAACCTTGGGTGAGCGTGAGTTCCAGCCCGGCGGTAGTATGCTCGGCTTTGGTGGCGACCTTGCCTTGCTTGGGAACCTGTTCGAGATATTTGTCGAGCAGCCGATCATCCAGCACGGCAGATGATAGCTCTGCCTCAAATTTCACCGGCTTGCAGATTTTTTCGCAGACGCCAAAAAAGGCGCTCAATTTGCCTTGGGGCCTGCCATGTTTCAGCGCCGGGTTAATCGTGGGTTTCACAATGAACACCACCTCGTCGTGATAGCCAAGCGCTTCGCCGCTGTCATCAATCAACCGACTGGGCAGAGGATAGAGGACGTTGATGGCTACGATTTCGGGGCTGTCCAACTTGATTTGGGGTGGGATCCCTGCCTCTCCCGGCACGCGCCAATAGGTTTTCCAGCCCTTCGCCAGCTTGACATGAAGGCCCAGTGTGATGGCCTTTTCATCCATGCCTCCCGCAATGAGGCGCGTTTCCCAGTCTGGCGTGGCGGCGCGGGACGGGGCGGAGAAAGGGAAGGTGGCCATTGCCGCCAAGAGAGTTCTTCTGTGCATTGTACATATTTAGCCTTTGCGATGATCATCTGCCAATCACCTTCCTGTCACTTTGTTTTGGGATTATGGTGATGCCATGACCAAGCGCATTTCGCTCAAAGGTAAGCTGCTGATCGCCATGCCGTCGGTCCAAGGGGACGACTTTGCGAAGTCGGTGGTGTTCCTCTGTGCCCATAGCGAAGACGGCGCCATGGGACTTGTTATCAACAAGCCTGCGCCGCGCATGGTGTTTGCCGATCTTGTTGAAAAACTTGCGTTGGACCAAACCTCTGAAGACATTCTGCAGCTGCCGGTGATGCTGGGTGGGCCGGTCAAACAATTTCAAGGGTTTGTGTTGCATAGCGGCGACTATGCGGCAGACGAAACCTTGCGCATTTCACCGGAGTTTTCGCTGACTGCCACGGTGGATATTCTCAAAGCCATTGCCAAGGGCAAAGGTCCGGCGCGGAAGATTTTGGCATTGGGTTACGCTGGCTGGTCTCCGGGGCAGCTCGAAAGCGAGATCATGCGCAATGGGTGGCTCCATTGCGATGCCGATGCCGCCTTGGTGTTCGGTGGCTCGCGTGAGCTGCTCCACGACGCAGCCTTGGCGAAGCTGGGAGTGAGCGCGGCGATGCTTTCCAGTGAGGCGGGCAGGGCCTAACTTGCTTTTCGTTCGGCGTTGAGCCAATCAAAAAAGGCCACAACTCGGGCGTCTTTCCAGCGCTCTTCCGGACACACAAAGTGGTAATCATCTTCCACGCTGCCATAGATCAGGTCGGGAAATGGTGCGACGAGCTTGCCGTTGTCAAAGTCCTCTTGCATCAGGGTTAAATCCGACAGTGTCACGCCTTCTCCCATCATGGCGGCCTGGGCAGCCATGTCCCGGTTGGGATAGACTTCGCCGCGTGTCACCACAAAATCTTCCAGGCAGAACCGCTTGGCCCATTTTTTCCAGTCGTAGAAGTCTTCCGAAGCGTGAAGAAGATTGACCTTTGCAAGATCATTCACCGTCTTGAGCTTTTTGCGATCAAGGAACTGTGGGGCGCAAGCAGGTGTCAGCGCCAGTGGAAAGATTGTTACTGCTTTGATGCCCTTTGGAAGACCGCCTACGGTGCACGTCAATCCGACATCATAGCTGCGTGCAACAAACTCGTCCCATGTGCAGAACTTGGTGGTGAGTTCCACATCAAAGCCGGGATCAATCTTCCGAAATTTTTCGAGGCGTGGAACCAACCAGCGCAGCGACAACGTGTGGGCACTGACAATCCTGAGATCGGCTTTGCGCGACGCTATTCCATTTGCCGCGGTTGCAATTGTCGAAAAGGCACTGCCAAGGATGGGGAAAAGCCGTTGGCCCTCTTGGGTCAGCTCCACCCGACGGGTCAAACGGTGAAACAGCAAGACACCAAGCTCTTCTTCGAGAAGTTTGATATGGCGGCTGATGGCCCCTTCAGTGACACAGAGTTCGCTGGCAGCGCGTGAAAAGCTTTCATGACGGGCGGCAGCTTCAAAAGCACGAAGGGCATTGAGTGAAGGAAGTCGCATATCCACCTCCTGAGCCTTAAGTTAGCTGAGCCTAGCACTTAGAAAGCTTGCTTTGTAGTCTATCCGCAATGCGCATATTTGAAGAGCCTGCCAATCATCTGCAGGAGGTCCAAATGACACGTTCCTTGATCCACTCCCATCACACCGTTGCCCCCATTCGGTTTTCAATCAACGCCCTTCAAACGCATCTGGTCCAGATGCTCGAGACATGGCAGGCGCGCCGCCTTCGCCGTGCCGAACTCTGTCACCTGCTGATGATGGGTCCCAATCTCATCGCCGACATGGGCATGACAGTTGAAGACGCGGAGGCGGAAGCTGGTCTGCCCTTCTGGAAGCCCGCAGCCCTGCCGGAATCAAACCTGTTTTGAACTGTATTTGCCGAGAAACGATTTCACATCCAAGGCCCGCATGTCATCCACAACTTGCGCCAGCTTGTCATGCGGCCAATCCCACCAGGCGAGTCGAATGATCCGTTCACGGATGGATTTCGGGAAGCGCCATTTTATGCGCTTGGCGGGAACGCCCGCAACAATGGCATAGGGTTCGACATTTTTTGTGACCACCGCACCTGCCGCGATGACAGCTCCATGGCCGATCTTCACGCCAGGCATGACGATGGCACCATGGCCGACCCACACATCATGGCCGATTTCGACAACAGATTCGCGCCGCGCTTCCCGGAATGCCTTGTCGACCTTGGCGTAGAGAAAATACTCATTCGGCCGATAGGTGATCTTGTGCTGTGACACGCGTTCCATCGGATGGGTGAGCGCATTGAGCCTTGTGTTGGCTGCGATGGCGCAAAACTTGCCGATGCGGGTATAGATAGCTTCTGCTTGGCGCTCGACATATGAATAGTCTCCTAGCGTACATTCTGCCATCACCACACGCTCGGCCACGTCAGTGAATTGCCCCAACACACATTCGCGCAATTGTGCCGAGGCGTGCACACGCGGGCTGCCATCGCGGGGCGCATTGATTGTGTGGCGGTTTTCTTGCTTGGCCATGATAGTCACCATAACAAAAAGGCCGCCCCAATGGAGCGGCCTTCAGATTCATTTTTCAAAAAGATCAGGCGGCCTTCTGGGCTTCGGCCTTCTTAGTGATCGAGCTCTTCAGCTTGCGCAACTTCACCGAAAGTTTTTCCTTATCGGCCTTCAGCAAAAACGTATCCAAGCCGCCGCAATGTTCAACGCTCTTCAGTGCGATGGCGCTGATGCGCATGTTATAGGACAGGCCCATGACATCGCTCATCAAGCTCACCTGGCACAGGTTCGGCATAAAGCGGGTGCGGGTTTTGTTGTTGGCATGGGAAACCTTGTTTCCAGCCTGCCAGCCTTTGCCAGTCAATTCACAGCGACGCGACATCATAACACTCCATAGAAATTGAGCCGGAAACAGTGTTCCGGCTACGTTTGGCCGTTCGATAAGGGCGGCCCCTGCCAAAGTCAAGCGCAGCCTTCGAGGTGGCCGAAATTCCACCAATCCAGCTTTGGCACAGGTGGTTAATGACGTTTGGCCAAATGAGGCTCATTGAGCACCGGGCGGTCGTCCTATTAGTGCTGTGCTGTTCTTCAGACTACCACCCATGGTGTGAACAAAACAGGAAAACTGATCCATCACCGATTCGGGCCCTGTCCGTTCCGCTGGGGAACGCTTTCTTAACGCGGGAGCGACGCGCGGGCGATGCCACGGCTGAAACCCTTAACCTTTGCAACAAGCGGTTAACAGCGCGGATGCTTTTCCACTTCGAAAGCGGTGTTCTCAACCAGGACTTATCCACAGGCACCCACGACAATTCGAAGGAACGAAAGCAGAATCTCGAGCCATCAGCGATTCGGGCGTGAAATGTTCCCCTTTGAATCTATTCCTTAAATGCCTGCGCCAATTCGGAGCAGGCAAAAGATTTGCAGGTGCCGCCATCACTCCCTAAATAGGGCCAATGCCAGCCTCCCGCCCCGTCACCGCCATTTTGGGGCCCACCAACACCGGAAAAACCCATCTCGCTGTTGAACGCATGCTGGCCCATGGCAAAGGCATGATCGGCCTGCCGCTGCGGCTTCTTGCCCGGGAAATCTATGACAGGGTGCGCCTGCGCACCGGCGATCATCAGGTGGCTTTGGTGACTGGCGAAGAAAAGATCATTCCGCCGCATCCCAACTATTGGGTCTGCACGGTGGAGGCCATGCCGCCCGATATTGAAGTGCCCTTCCTCGCCATTGATGAAGTGCAACTTTGTGCGGATTTTGAGCGTGGTCATATTTTCACAGACCGCGTGTTGCATCGGCGGGGTTTGGAGGAAACTCTGCTTTTGGGGGCGGCTTCAATGCGCCCCATTCTCGAAAAGCTCTTGCCGGATGTGCAATTCACCTCGCGGCCCCGGCTTTCGAAACTCACTTATGCGGGCCAGAAGAAACTCTCGCGCCTGCCGCCGCGCACTGCGATTGTCGCCTTCACTGCAGAGATGGTCTATGCTGTGGCTGAACATATCCGCAGACAGCGTGGCGGTGCCGCCGTTGTCATGGGCGCGCTTTCCCCGCGCACGCGCAATGCACAAGTGGCGCTCTACCAATCAGGTGATGTGGATTATCTGGTGGCCACTGACGCTATCGGCATGGGCCTCAACATGGATGTTGATCATGTGGCCTTTGCCGCCACGCGCAAGTTTGATGGCTTTCAGTTTCGCGATTTGAATCCCGGTGAACTGGCGCAGATTGCAGGCCGCGCCGGGCGCTACATGAATGACGGCAGCTTTGGCGTTTCGGCAGAGGCCCATGCCTTTGATCAAGATGTGGTCGAAAGGCTGGAGAACCATGACTTTGACTCGGTGCGCGTGTTGCAATGGCGCAACCGCG
>Ga0209583_10000699_pt1 | contig 10220 bp, 5 predicted proteins | sample Str014_FD_187201 | JGI IMG/M metagenome (GOLD analysis project Ga0209583, IMG submission 187201) | Freshwater sediment microbial communities in response to fracking from Pennsylvania, USA - Straight Creek_MetaG_SC_2014 (SPAdes) (version 2) | ecosystem: Environmental > Aquatic > Freshwater >...
CCGGAAAGATGACGTAGAACTGCTCCTCGACGGAAAGAGACCATGTGTGAAGCAGAGGATTCGTTTCCGAATTTCTGTCGAAATATCCACTCTGACTATAAAACAGGTAATTCGAGACGAAGAAGATCGATGATAAAATACTTTGACCGGCTTTTGTGGCTTCCGAGGGGAGACCCGAGAAGAACGTGACGACAATGCAAAAGACAAAGACCGTAAATAGAGCGGGAAAAATACGCCGTATTCGTCGATTGTAGAAATCAACGATGCTGTACGTTTTATTGTCAATGTCATGAAAAATGGTACGGGTAATCAAATATCCGGAAATAACAAAAAAGATGTCTACGCCAACAAATCCCCCGGTAGATAGCTTGGGCAAGATCACAAAATGGAAGGCAATAACGGGAAGAACAGCAAGGGCACGAAGGCCATCAATGTCGTCTCTGTGCATGTTGGTCCGTTTTTCAATACACTATGGGGCCGCGCTGCCCAATTTGACCGTCCGCGACGGGCGCCGGCCAACCGCGTAGCCATTTGCCTGGACCGGTACTTGCACCGGAGCCGGCACTTTGCTCGGCAACGAAGAATGCACCGCCTCTGCAACCACAAATAGATACAGCATCCAGAGAGAATCCAAGACGAGCCAATCTGAATCAGTGAGATTTATAAGTATCGCAAACAGCTCGATCGAAAGATAGCACCACGCGCGAAGTGGGGCCTTGCGCCTTAATCGCTCCAGCAAATGCAAGGAGGAATAGATAAATACCAAGAATATCCAATAGCCGATCCGGCCCGTCTCGAGCTTCAGCTCCAAATACCCGCTATGGCTCGACGGCATGTCCCGGATGTAACCCGGCGCCTTATTCTGCGGCGAATTCGGCACAAAGTAGTACGAGTGGAACCCCCAACCGAACCATGGCTTGTGCGATATCTGATAGTTAATGAAGGCCCATATTCCAGTACGCCCGGTGAGAGTGGGGTCTCCGTACAACCTATATCCTATCCGTTCAATCGGGTTGGACACGAACATGGACGCTACCACGACGGCGGCGACGATAAACGCTGGCGTCAGGCGAGTTTTTTTACAAAGCAGCAATGTCAGCCACGAGCAGACCACCGCGACCAGAGCGAACGCCAGCGCGCTTTTTGATTGGCTCTCGAATACAAGCCAGAATGCCAAGCCTATTGCGATAAGAGCGACAAAACGTCGCCAGCCACGATGCAGAAGCTCATAGCTCGACAAGATAACGCCGGCCGCGCCAAGGAAGCCCAGCTCCTGCTTGTGGTAAAAATATCCGGGATGACCGATTGGAGACGGCGGTGTCGTCAAGACATAGACAGCGCTGACGGCAAGCGCGATGGCGTAGCAAAGATGCACGCTTGGAATCGTGTATTTCGTACGTATGGGCAGAGCATACGGCACAACGACGACGATCACCGCCAGTACCTGCACGACAAGCCGACTGAAGGCAAAGTCCGGGCTATAAGCCCACGTCACGCTTGCGGCCGCGAACACAAGGTAGGCGATCAGACTCACTATCGGCAAAGAGAGGAAGAACCTGCTGTCTATTCGCGCCCAATTCCGGAAAACGAGCGTCAATGTCAGCACGGCCGCGGCCGGCCAAAACAGGATGTTCTCCACCCGCTGCCCTTTTCCATCATCGGACAAAAAGGGAAGGATTAGCAAAACATAAAAAATTGAGAACACCGGGACAATTGCCAACAAGGTGGCGCCCGAAAAACCCTTACTGGGGAAGTCAGATTTCTCCGCACGGTAAATGAACTTCGGCATTTTGGAGCCACACTTCGGTTGGTAAATTACAGAGCGGTATGCTCGCATCGGCGACACGGCGCCCGTGGAGATGGATCGATGCCAACGAAATTCCTCACTCGCAAACCTTTGCAAGACCTTCATCGGTGAAGCCGCTCAGAGCTCTGATCCTGGCCTGTGACAGTCGCTAACGTAGTGTCAACAGCTGGCAAAGTCCGCGCTAGGACTCGAAGCCCGACACCTCAAACCAAGTCGGGAGTTTCTTTTCGCCCCGAGCTGCATACACCCACGTGTCACCGTCTTTCACATATCCGTGCTCACGATACATGTCCTTGCAAGGCCCATTGTGCTCGGTTGCGGTGAAGTATCCTCGTACCTTAGGCGCGCCGAAGCGAGATTTTGAGCGTCGCTTAACCCAGTCCAGCAAGAGGGTTTCGACCCCGAAGCCAAATACCCGGCAAGACAGTACAAAAACCGGCACCTGCAATTCGTCATTTACTTCGCGCACAACCGCCACGCAGACAGTGCCCATCGATCCGAGCTTGTCATCGACTTGGACAGTGAGAATGGAATGGTCCGATAACCTGCTCCATTGCTCGATCTCACGGAATGACGTGCGTGAGGCAGCCAGATTCCATTGATTGGTGCGATTGATCAGTTCGGAAGCCCGCTTGAGTGCGGCCTTGTCCGCCCTTCGAAGAACCGCCTTCAGGCCTAACCGCCGAAACATTGTCTCGACTTCGACGTCCGTCTCCGAAGGCGCTGCAACCTCGCGCTGTTCGCGCTGGTGGTACATTAAAGTCCGATCAAACTCCTGTTCATCGTCGAGCAGTTCCGCCCACAGCCCAAAAATACGCCACGTGCGTTCGTCGCAGGGGTCGGCCACGAACATCGATGGCCAGCGATCCGAAACCATGGCCCGCTCATCGTGGCGATCATCGACGAAGACGCCGTCTTTCGGCTTGATGTTGAGCTGTTTGAATATCCGTTGGATGCCCTGAACTTTCGGCTCCCAGCTCACCTCAGACGCTACGAATGATTTTTCGTCCAGCTGGCCACCCTGCCAAACGACCTTGGTCGGATCATTCTTGGAAGCGACGGCAAGGACAACGCCCTTTGCTTTAAGCTTGTTTAGGATGGACTGGCGATCGAGATAGTGGCGCACACCGCGTCCCTCGCCAATCACACCCTCCCACAATGTGTTGTCGAGGTCGCAAACGAGTATCTTGCGTGAGAGAAGTGATACTGCAACTGCCCGTTCCATGATTGGGCTGGCCAGAGCACAACTGAATCGCGTTGGGTGGAGACCAGCAAGAGTGTGCATATACTTTCCAAGCTGCAATCGAGCCGGGCCCGGAGGTGCGACCGCCGTCTCATCGAGGAGATACAGGTGCCGAAATGACCGTTGATTTGTAACCGCCAAGTGTTGCGGCAGCCAGAAATTGAGCAAATTGCGAGCACGAGAGCGCGAGCGAGCGGTCAACGTCGCCTTGACGACCATACGGCCCAGACTAGTCCCACGCAGGATCGTGGAGGCGTTGCTCACAAAAATGGGACATTCGAAGGTATCGGCCAGTATGTCGACAGTTGTCTGGACAGACTGCACAACGTGTCCGGTCATTTCTCGCACGCGTGTCGAACTGGCGAATGCACTTCCCGGTTCCAGCAGTTGGGCGAAATCCGTGTGAAAATTGTAAGTGAACGGACTGTAGAAAATGGCCAACAAGGCATCGGCCTTGCACGCGTGAATTTGCCTTCGCTGCTCGACGGGATTCTTGCTAATTATGTGTTTAGGCCGAATTAACAGGCCGTACTGAAGCGCCATCGCCGATAGAAACAACGCGACTTCCTCGAAAAGACAATCGCCAAGGAACAGCAAGCGTACTTCTCGCAACGCCGCGCGCTTGGTGGGAAGCTGGCTGTGCAATTCCAGTAGCTTTGCTTCAAGACGGTCACGCTGTTGAACGCCAAGGGGATGGCGCTGGATTATCGAGTCGAGCACTATCTGCGTGCGCGATCCCCAATCAGCGGTTACGTCGGGGGTCAAGTCGGTTAACTCGGCAAAATCCGCCAAACAAATTCCAGTATACAAATCGAGGTATCTGCTATCAGCAGTTTGAAGCCATAGCCAAAGAAAATCCGACGCAGCCTCCTTCCCCAAAACTTCTACGGGAGGATAATAATGAGTGTCATCAAAAGTGGGCAGCATCTCTCCATAGGAGCGTGGAGCCACCTCGGCGAGACCTTTGTCACTCACGAGGGTCAAGTCGTCGTGGCCAGACTCCTGAGACATTCACTCCTCCAACCCCAAGCTGATGCCAACCCAAATCTAGCATACCGAGGCTGTTGCCGCCACTTTGCCGATGGTTGCGGAATACGCTGCTCGCGCATCGATCGGGGCAGCATTCTCCGGCTAGGGTCGGACGCGGACCGGACAAGGAGCTCAGGCAATGCGGGCGTGGGCTTCTTTGCCTAGCTAATAGACGTAAGACGCGGCACTGCCCCTGCGTCAAGCCCACATCCCCCCAGGTTGGCTGGATCGGGTCGCTTCCGCACCAATCCAGCGGCGATTTTCGATCTTTAAGGTTAAGGCCGGTCCGTGAAAAAATGTCACGTATTGCGCCATTGGCGCGGTCCAAGTCCCAGAAGGCCGAAGTTGGATTTCATTTAATGCACATTGTGCGAGCTCAGTGACGCATACTTTAGCACCGATCGCCCTATTGGAAGCGAGTTCTGGCCGATAGCTGCAGCGAGGCACCGGAACTCCGCTTCGCGGCGGGTTTGACTTCCCAATGTTGCCGTCGGTCAACCGTCCGGCGTGGATTTCGTCGCCTGGGGCGCAAACACACTGCTGCGCGCGACCTCCATCGCGAGCCTTAGATCGCTCGGCAATACAAGCCGTGTGACCATGGCCGTCACCGCGAACAACAGGGCAAAGAGCGGAGTGAGATACAAGAGCCCAAGCGGCTGCAGCATCGATAGCGGCACGACCGTGCAGAGCGAGGCGATGCAAACTCGAACCAAATTGAGCGTTGTGGTTGATCCGACTGCGCCCCTTGGAAGCAAAATCAAGCATGCGATCATCGCCGGTATCTCTGTCACGCCAACGATGATCACAAGCACAATGGCTCCATTTCCAAACCGCTGCTGCCAATAGTCAATAAGCAACCAACTCAAAACCACACAGAAAGCAATCCTGACGATGCTTATGCCGGCCATCGCCTTATTCCGGCCGACTGCGGTCATGGCGGACGCCAACACGTATGCGAAGAACAGCAAAGGTATGAAGATGGCACTCACGCGCAGGATCGACGCGGTTTGTTCGAAGCGGCCGTGCCCGTATATAATCGCGACCATATGGTCTGCGAACAGATAGAGCGCCGAGGACGCAAATGCAGCCGCGATGAACATAACCCGCCCGGTTGCATCGATCATGCGCCGAAGATCCGGCAACGAAAGCGACGCGCGCGAAAGCTCCGGAAACGTCGCCCCAAGCAAAATCATCGCCGGAGAAATTACAACGCCGAATATCGTGCGGGACGCGCCGTACCATCCCACGACTGCCGGACTGGCGAACGCAGAAAGCATCAATATCTCGACAAAAGGCTGCGATGCTATCACAAGCGAGAAGGCCGCGATCGGCGCTCCATGCCAAAGGAGTTCCCGAAGCGCCTTCATCACAGGCGCTTTGACAGCAACATCCGAACGCAGAGCAATAATTGCCCCGGCCAGCAGGGTCGAAACGCCACCAACGCCTTGCATCAAAATCACTGACGTCAGCCCACCGCCAAGGCCCAAAGCAATAGCGGTCGCGACCAGCGTCATCGCCTTGCCGACGATATTTACAAATGCATCGATGTCCATTCGGTCCTTGCCGCGAAAGGAACAACCGAACGGCACGTATAGCGTGGCCGGAATCGCAGCGACCATGGCCAACAGCGTCAACGCAACAATCTGGCCGTTGTATCCCAGAGCCAGCGCAACGGCGACTGCAATGGCAAAGGAGAAGACGATTATTGCCAGCCGAATTAGGAGCGCACTTCCAATTAACTCTGGCTCGTCAATACGCCCTCTTGCCATCTCTCCTACAAGATATGCGCTCTGGCCCCAATCAACGATGACGCTGACAAATGAGCTGATGGCGAAGGCGATATAAAGGATACCAAGCTGTGCAGGCTCCAGCGCGCGTCCAATGACAGCATTCAGAAGGATCCCGAAGGCTGTAGATGCGACCTGTCCTATTCCAAGATGAGAGACATTGCGAACCAGGAGCCTGGCGGTATTTGATCTCACGGACGGCTCCGGGCATGGCAAAACCTCAGCGCGGCTAGGCCGGACCGTATATCGTGAATCCCTTGGCGCGTCCAAGGCAAATTGGCCGGGACGACGGCGTCGTGGTTAACCTCATGGAACTGCAAGCGGTCACGGCGCGCACTCGCCTGATCCGCACCGGACTCGGACGCCCGGCATGATTTGCAGGACGAGGCTGGGCAAGAATTCGTTTGTCCGCGAAGGCGGTAGAATGTTTACGTCGTTTGTCGACCGAGCTATTTAGAAATGTCTGCCACCAGTTCAAGACGAGCCACGAGAGAGAATTGTCTTCCACGCGTTCGCGAGATAAGCGAATTCTTGCCCAGCCTCGACAGGTTTTTGAGGATGCTAACCTTGAGAGGGATCGAATTTATGCGCTGCCCTCAACGAATATCGTGGTCGCCGCATCGAGTGGCGTGCGAAGTCTCTCAATCAAGCCCTTCACGAATGCAGTAATGCGCACGATTTCCCGCATGGCTGGCGAAGGTGAAGCAAGTCCCAAATCTGCGGCTACAGCGCGTATTTGATGAATCATGTGCTGGGATATACGTCAGTTGCGGGAAGCTCAGACTATCTCCCTGCCACGGGAGCATCTGCGCATCCCCCACCGGCTGCCTTGCTTTTTTGTCATTCACAATGCAGAGGTAGACTGCACAGCTAGAAACGTGATCCGGCTTCAACGTATTCGACCTGCGCAATCCACTCGCCCTGGTCCACAGCCCCAGGGCCTCGAGCAATTTTCATGCGCTCTTCTCCGGACAAGCGAACGCGGGTTCTATTCATCAACTCGGCGCTTATCCCCGGCGCAGATACGTGGATTCATTTCCTGCTTCTGCGCAACTTGTCGCAGGGCCAATTCGAGCTGCACGCGGCGGGGCAACCGGGATCGCCTGCACCAGCGTTCGACGAGTTGCGCGCCATTGCCGGCATCGCGCTGCGTCCGACGAATTTTGGGCCGTCGCTGTGGCAACGATCCAATCTTCAGAAGCTTGCCAGCATCGCTGGCGTCCTGCCGGCGGCAGCGAGCCTGGTGAGGCTCACCGCGTACATCCGGCGCCACCGGATCGAGATCCTGCATTCCACCGACCGGCCACGCGACGCCATTGCGTGCGTGGTCCTTGCGGCCCTCACAGGGGCCAAGGCCCTCATCCACGCGCACGTCAACTACGGCAACTGGATGAGCCGTGGGGTCACCTGGGCGTTCGGCCGGGCAGATGCAATCGTTGGCGTATCGAGCCATACGGCGAGAACCTTCGTGGAGGCAGGTTACCGACCGGATCGCGTGCATGCGGTTCTCAATACGATCGAACCCTCACGTTGGGATCCGTCGCTGGATCCTGCGCCGGGGCGCGCATCGCTCGGGGTGCCGGATGGTGCACCACTCATCGTGAGCGTGGCGCGTCTTTTCCGCGCGAAGGGACATTTCGAACTGCTAAGCGCGCTCGCGCTGGTCAAGCGCAAGTATCCGAACGTGCGGCTTGCGGTTGTGGGTTCAGACTACCCCGCCGACAGCGGGACGACCCAGATGCTCAAGGAGCACGCGCGCAAACTCGGCATTGGGGAAAACACAGTGTTCACCGGCCAGCGCTCGGACGTCGCATCGCTGCTGGCGGCCTGTAACGTCTTCTCGCTTCCGAGCTTCGAGGAGCCTTTTGGACTCGTTTTCGCGGAAGCGATGGCGATGAAGCGACCAGTCGTGGCCTTGACCAACGGAGGCACACCAGAGGTCGTAGAACATGGCAAGTGCGGCCTACTCTCCTCCCCTGGCGACATCGATGCGCTAGCAGCTAATCTCCTACGGCTGTTGGGCGACCCTGCACTGCGCACCCAATTTGGAGAATATGGCCGCGCGCGGGTCGAGCAGCACTTCACGCCGCAGCGTATGGCGTCAGACTTTGCCAAGATTTATGCACGCATGCTGGAATGAAGCGATTTGTTCCAGGGATTTGCCTGGTGCGCTCCACCTACTGGACAACCGAGCGCACGAACAAGTAACCCCTTCCCAGCGCGGGCATCGAGGCAAAAGCGCGCTCGCGCAGTCTGCCACTGAGATTCTGAGCGTAGCGGTTGGGGAGTAAGGTGATCTTGCCTCCATGCGCGGTGTAGGGGTCGGCAAGATCACTACCACCGTTTTCCCATGTGAAAGCAAGCATCGGGCGGATCGCATTGCTCATGTTCGGCATTCCGCGGTGCCAGAGCATAGACGACCGTACGATCACGTCTCCGGCGCTCATGGACATGCGAGTCACAGGCTTTCCAGAAAAAGTATACTGCCAATACTTGTACTCGCGCAAATGAGTTCCGGGCGTGACTTCCATCGCGCCGTTCTCGAGGTCCGTGTCGATAGGCGCGACGTTCACGATGAGGAAGGTCGACGCGGCATAGCCATCGGCATGTGGGTTCTGAGCGCTGCTGCCCGGCAGGTTGAGATTGCACCCGATATTGGGCATGCGCGTTGCGGACGGCGAAAGCTTTCTGACGAGATCGAAGATGCCATGCTGCTGAAGCTCGTCGTATACAAACCGCGACTGGGCGCCGGGGAAGCAGTTGAGATGGCCGCTGATCGTGCCTCCGCCCGAGAACAGCTCACCCTCTGCGCGAGCGCGGGCATATTCCCTTCTCAGCTCGTCGGTCAGTGCCGCGAGCCGCGACTTTGAGACCACGTTCGGCAGCGTCACATAACCTTCGCGCGCGAAGGTCGAACTAACATCCTGCATTTGCTGACTGAGCGGCGTCATGGGCGATCTCCGTTCCATTCCAACTCTCTGGTATATCATGCCACTTTCTCGGATCGAGACGCAGCGAAATCCCGGCAGGCGCCCGAGTAAAGATAACGGCTCAAATGACTACTGAGCTACCGCCGCGAAGCTGCGTCACTATTGGCTTGCGGTCCTGTTATCAATGCTTGCCACAGCAAGGGCCTCGCCGAGCATTAAATCCCTAAGATATTTGCAGACATGGACAATTTAACTAATTAAATAAAATAATAAAATAGTCATTGTTTCCGTAAAATGGGCAGGGTATTTTGTCTGTAGAGCCCGATCACGAAAACCACAAGGGCTGGAGTCGCTACGCGGCTGGCGGCGATTATCCGCCAAGAATTGCTACCGCGCTCGCGGGACCAGTTTTTTTTGAGGAACCGTTCTCAATGACCCCGGTTCGAATGCAGCGTCCTACGTTACTGACATTCAGTTAGCTGGACTCCTCGCATCTGGAGGGGAGCATTCAGTGCACGAAAGCAAACTCGAATGAATTCGATGGCCCCCACTGACAACAGCCAAATGACGGACGACGCAGCTCAGAGGGTGAACGGGCCGGCCCAACCTGAAATTGCGGATCTTCTGGGAATTGCGCGCCGGGGCTGGCTCTTCATAGTCGCTGGCGCGACATTGGGGCTCATCTGCGCATCAATGATCCTCTCCGTTACGCCTCCCAACTACAAGGCGAGTGCCCGCATCGCGTTCGAAAGAACAACTCCGCGGTACATGCAAACGAACAAGGTCACCAACGAGCCGATCATCGACGACTCTGACACTTTGGGCCAGAGCTACGTGATCTCCTCGGAGAGCATCTTGTTGCACGTCGTCAAATCGCTATCGCTGGCAAGCGACCCCGATTTCGCGGGAGGGGGGAAGAACAGCAAAACCCTGGGCTCGAGCGCTCGCGGCCTATTTCGGAATATCCTGCAAGCCTTGGGTTTCCAAGAAGCGCAGGCCGACGACCAGTCGATCCACCATCGCAACGACCGGGAGAAGATCGCCTTTGACAACATCACCCGCAATTTGACGGTCAGTCGAGAGGATGTGGCGAGCGTCATAACGATAGCTTTTTCGTGGAAGGACCCCGTGAAGGCGGCAACGATTGTTAACTCGGTTGTCGACACTTACATTAATGACAGTTTGGCCGAGAAGGTGAAATCGACTGTTGTCGCCCGCAACGTTATGCAGGAACGCGTCGAAGAGCTAAAGCAGCAGGTTAAGGACGCGGACCGCGCGGTGCTTGAATACAAGGCGGCCAACAATCTTGTTGGCAGCGACCAGATGACGCTTTCGCACGGACAACTCAATGTTCTGCAGACCCAGCTGACAAGGACCCAACTCGCGATGGCTGAAGCAAAGGCCAACATGGAACGGGTCGCCAG
>Ga0209583_10000700_pt1 | contig 10212 bp, 10 predicted proteins | sample Str014_FD_187201 | JGI IMG/M metagenome (GOLD analysis project Ga0209583, IMG submission 187201) | Freshwater sediment microbial communities in response to fracking from Pennsylvania, USA - Straight Creek_MetaG_SC_2014 (SPAdes) (version 2) | ecosystem: Environmental > Aquatic > Freshwater >...
CGGCGAATTGCGCCGGCCGCATCACCTCGATCTGAAAACCGGCATGTACAAGGGCCGGCAGGTTCTGAAGTCCAAAAAAGAATCCTGATTGCAGCCCGATAAGCCGCAACCCTTGCCTGAATTCGGTCAACGAGTGCGGTCAGAAGATCTTCGGGGTGGCCGGCGATTCGCCCGGAAATTATTTACCGGATCATTTGCGCGCTTGTTATTCGCGGGATCGCCATCGATTTTGCGGAAGGTGCGCCAGTTATCTGGTCTGAATGAGGGGCTCCGCCGATGTCCATGGTCGGTTTTCCGCTGCTTCTGATCCCGCTCGCGGTCTACAACATCATCGTCTTCCTGATGCCCGGCGTTTCCTTCGCCGAACCGCTGCTGAAGCTGGCCCTGATGTCCGGCGCCGAGTGGACGGTGACGTTGAGCGACGTCCTTCTGGCGCTTGGTATCCTGCTGTTGCTGTTCGAGGTCATCAAGGGCGCTCGTCCTGGCGCAAAATACCTGACCGATCATTTGTTGTCGCTGACCGTGTTCGGCGCCGCCGCTGCCGAATTCGTGCTGTGGCCGAAGTTCGGCAACTCGACCTATTTTCTGCTCACGGCGTTGTCCCTGGCGGATTTCCTGTCCGGCATTACGCTGCATACCCGACGCGGCGCAGCGATCGCCGCGAATTCCGTAATCCCGAAGCGGGATACGCCGACAATGAACGTTGTGCAGGCAGAACCCCAGTTCGACCCGGCGCCTGCGCAAGCACCGGATCCCGAACCCGTCGCTACATCCGCTCATGCTGCCGCCCCGGCGGAATCGGCGGCATCGGTCGCCGAATCCGTGCTGCTGGATCACCCCGTGCCTAACCCGGCGCAGCCTGTCGGCACTCCCGGCGTCGGTTCACCGGAGGTGCTTTCACCCGGCCTGCAGCCCGGAAACGGCTCGGCGGCGTCACCGGAGGCGCCGCCGCATACGGATGGCCGCCCCTAGATCGTTTGCCGGGTTCGGCAACCGATCCCGCTGGAGCGGGATTGATCGGCTCCGTAAGCCGTCAGCGCGTCCGCCGGGCTGGCCCGTCGCAGCTGTCGGGTCTGTGGCATGCGCAGGGCAGTCGCGATCAGTTGCGTGACAAAGCTGGAATCCGGCCGCGTCAGCCTTGGTTTCGGCGAACGGCCCGAAGACGCGACCACTGGCGTCAGTTCGACGCATGCGGGTTCGGCGTCCAGAATGACGCTGTCCTCCACCATTTGCTCTCGGCCGCTATCCAACATGGAAAATCGAAATCCGGGTTGTCTCGTTCCGGGACAAAATGCCCCCTTGCACTCCGGTCCTCGCAAGGGCTGTGCCGGTTACGTTCGCGTGGCTCCGACAACCGGCGAAACGTGGTTTCCAGATTATTTATGAACTTTGAATACGGTCGAGATCCGAACCGGCGCTATCCTGAGCGCCGGGAATCACCCGGCGGTGTCCCAAAGCGAGGCGATCCCTGATGCCCCCTGTTCCGCATGCTTCGGACATTCTCCGCTCGCTCGGGCAAGCGGCCTTCGTATGGGATATCGTCACCGATGCGATCTCCTGGAGCGACAACGCAGCTTCCGTTTTCAGCGAGATTCCGGTGGGAGCGCTGGCCAGCGGGGTGGAACTGGCGAAGCTGATCGAGCCGTCACGCTCGGTTCGTTCGGATATGCTGGCGCAATCGCCGCCCGCCCGCGCGCGAATGGGCGTACCCTACCGGATCGAGTACGGGGTGCGAGCCAACACATCCTCACCGGTGATCTGGATCGAGGAAACCGGCTGCTGGTTCGCGGGCGCGGATGGCCGGCCGTTGCTCGCGCAAGGCGTCGTCCGCGTCGACAATGAGCGGCATGCGCGCGACGAACAGCTCGTCAGATTGTCGCGGCACGATCCACTCACCGGCGAGCTCAATCGTACCCACCTGGTCGCTTCGCTGGCGGGAGCGATCGAGGAAACCGCACGGTTCCGTGCGTCCTGCGCCTTCATGCTGATCGGCATCGATCATTTGGCGCGCGTCAACGACGCGTTCGGTTTCGACGTCGCGGATGCCGTGATCGGCGAGGTCGGCAAGCGGATTCGGGCAAGGCTGCGCGGCGGCGACGTGCTGGGTCGTTTTTCCGGCAACAAGTTCGGATTGATCCTGAAGAACTGCACCGTCGATGATACCAACGTCGCAGCCGAGCGATTTCTGGCAGCGATTCGCGACGAGGTGGTGCCGACCAAATCCGGCCCGGTCTCGGTGACCGTATCGGTCGGTGCGGTCAGCGTGCCGCGTCACGCCCGCAACGCCGATGAGGCGATCAACCGCGCCCAGGAAACGCTCGACACGGCCAAGCGCCGCCGCGCTGGCTCGTTCCTGCTATGGCGGCCGAACGTTGAGCGCGATGCCCAGCGGCGCGTCAATATCCGTGTCACCGACGAGATTGTCACCGCGCTCAACGAACGCCGGATCGTGGCGGCGTTCGAGTCCGTGGTGGAAGCGGGTTCCCGCCAGGCCGCGTTTTACGAATGTCTGGTCCGGATGGAGCAGGATGACGGGCGGGTGCTGCTGGCGCCGGATATCGTGCCGGTGGCCGAGCGCCTCGGGTTGATCCGCCTGGTGGACCACCGCGTGCTCGAACTCGCGATCGCCGAACTCGTCGCCTCGCCGAACGTGCAGCTCAGCCTCAATATCTCGCCTGCCACCACGATGGATTCGGATTGGTGGACATCCATCGAGTCGCTGATGCGGGCCCATCCCGGCGTGGGCGAGCGGCTGATCGTCGAGATCACCGAAACCGTCGCGATCCAGGATATTGACGACGTCCGCGGCTTTGTCACCCGGCTGAAGAATTTCGGCAGCCGCATCGCGATCGACGATTTCGGCGCCGGCTACACCTCGTTTCGCAACTTGCGTAAACTTGGCGTCGACATTGTGAAAATCGACGGTGCCTTCGTGCAAAATATCGCGCGCTCGGCGGACGATCGCGCCTTCGTTCAGACGTTGATCGATCTGTCGCGGCGGCTGCAGATCAAGACGGTCGCCGAATGGGTGCAGGACGAAGAGTCGGCGATGATGTTGCGCGACTGGGGCTGCGATTATATTCAGGGCCGCCTGATCGGGCTGGCGTCGTCGCAACGGCCGTGGAGCGTAGCGACCGAGGCGGTATTGCCGGCGGCGGTTTAAACTGATCGTTTCGTCAGGCCCGGGCTTGTTGTCGCGGCCATGATGGAAAAACGGACATCAACGCGACGCAAGCTCACTCATCCTTCTTCGGCTCTTTCGACATCCGCTCGAGGCGATCCTGCATGTCTTTCATCTGACGGCGCAGGTCGTCGATGTTGTCGCTGTCGGCCGCTGGCTCCGGAATCTTCACCGGCTCCGTGGCGGCGGTTCCACCGCGCGGCGGGACGAACGGCTTGAACATCGCGAAGGTCTGCTGGAACAATTCCATATTGCGGCGGACATGTTCTTCGAGCGGCGCGAACGGCGTCCCGCTGAAGGTGTTGGTCAACTGCTTGCGGAATTTTTCCTGCTCGCGCGTCAGCGTGTCGATCGATTGTTCGAGATATTTCGGCACCACCATCTGCATGCTGTCGCCATAGAATCGGATCAGCTGACGTAGAAATGTGGTCGGCAGCAGGTTCTGGCCGGCCTTGTTTTCCTGTTCGAAGATGATCTGCGCCAGGACCGAGCGAGTGATGTCGTCGCCGGTCTTGGCGTCGTAGACCAGAAAATCCTCACCGTCCTTCACCATCGCTGCGAGGTCCTCGAGCGTCACATAGGTGCTGGTGCCGGTATTATAGAGCCGCCGGTTGGCGTATTTCTTGATCGTGGTGGGCTGTTCAGACTTGGCCATGGAGCTCACACGTACACACCGAGATCGGGGAACCCGACGGCATCGCCGCGGGCAGACGAGCAACGCAACGCAGCAAAGTAAGCATTTTCAATAGGGTTCGGCTACCGTTTTGTGCGGCACGGTTAATTCCAAGGTATGGACACTACTGTGGAAACCCCCAATCGGAGCATTTGAATGCGGCGCGGCGGGATTTTGCCGTTGCCCGATTGACATGTCCCGGCGACGTTAACAGGATAAAGGGGAGAGCAGGCCCGGCATCCGGCCGCCCGCCGTCAAGACCCTCAAGCCCCAGGAGATGTCCATGTCAGACGATGTCGTCATCGTCAGCGCCGCCCGCACCCCGGTCGGCAGTTTCAACGGCGCGTTCGCCACCATGCCGGCCCACGATCTCGGCGCCGTCGCCATCCGGGCCGCCCTGGAGCGAGCCGGCATCGAACCGGGCCGCGTCTCCGAAGTCATCATGGGCCAGATCCTGACCGCGGCGCAGGGCCAGAACCCGGCCCGCCAGGCCTCGATATCGGCCGGTATTCCGGTGGAAAGCCCGGCCTGGGGCGTCAATCAGCTCTGCGGAAGCGGCCTGCGCACGGTCGCGCTGGGCTATCAGGCGCTGCTCAACGGGGATTCGGAGATCGTCATTGCCGGCGGCCAGGAGTCCATGAGCATGGCCCCGCATGCGCAATACCTGCGCGGCGGCGTCAAGATGGGCGGGCTCGAACTGGTCGACACCATGATCAAGGACGGCCTGTGGGACGCCTTCAACGGCTATCACATGGGCAACACCGCCGAGAACGTCGCCCGGCAGTATCAGATCACCCGTGCGCAGCAGGACGAGTTCGCCGTGGCCTCGCAGAACAAGGCTGAGGCCGCGCAGAAGGCCGGCAAGTTCAAGGACGAGATCGTTCCCGTCACCATCAAGTCCCGCAAGGGCGACATTGTCGTCAGCGACGACGAATATCCGCGGCACGGTGCCACGCTGGACTCGATGGCCAAGCTCAAGCCGGCCTTCGAGAAGGACGGCACGGTGACCGCGGGCTCCGCCTCCGGCATCAATGATGGCGCTGCCGCGGTGGTGCTGATGACCGCCAAGCAAGCAGCCAAGGAAGGCAAGAAGATTTTGGGCCGCATTGTGTCGTGGGGCCAGGCTGGCGTCGATCCCAAGATCATGGGAACCGGACCGATCCCGGCTTCCCGTTCCGCGCTGAAGAAGGCCGGCTGGAACATCGGCGATCTCGATCTGATCGAGGCCAACGAGGCGTTTGCGGCGCAGGCCTGCGCGGTCAACAAGGACCTCGGCTGGGATACTTCCAAGGTCAACGTCAACGGCGGCGCGATCGCGATCGGTCACCCGGTCGGCGCCTCCGGCGCCCGCGTGCTGGTGACCTTGCTGCACGAGATGGCGAAGCGCGATGCCAAAAAGGGCCTCGCCACCTTGTGCATCGGCGGCGGCATGGGCATCGCGATGTGCATTGCGCGCGACTGATGCATGGCGTTTTCGCGCGAAGTGGGTACCGGTTCGCGTGAAGAAAACGCGTCAAAATGAAAAGGCTCTAAAAGCGCTGGATACTTTGAATGATGCAAACATCATCCGCCAACTTCGGATTACGCTGACAAGAATGCAATGCCCGGTCTCGCGCCGGGCATTTTCGTCTGGAAGACATTGTCAAACGACCGGACAATTCCGGCTCACTAAAAAAAACCAAGGAGGACTACGACATGGCAAGGGTTGCGTTGGTAACGGGGGGTACGCGAGGCATTGGCGCGGCGATCAGCAGGGCGCTGAAGGCGGCGGGTTACAAGGTCGCGGCGAGCTACGCCGGCAATGACGCCGCGGCCGAGAAGTTCAAGTCCGAGACCGGCATTCCCGTCTACAAATGGGATGTCAGCTCGTTCGACGCCTGCGCCGCCGGCGTGAAAAAGGTCGAGGCCGAACTCGGTCCGGTCGATGTTCTCATCAACAATGCCGGCATCACCAAGGATGGCGCGTTCCACAAGATGACGCTCGACCAATGGAACGCGGTCATCAACACCAATCTCGGCTCGCTGTTCAACATGACGCGGCAGGTGATCGAGGGCATGCGCGCACGAAAGTTCGGTCGCGTCATCAACATCTCCTCGATCAACGGCCAGAAGGGTCAGTTCGGCCAGGTCAATTATTCAGCGGCCAAGGCCGGCGACATCGGCTTCACCAAGGCGCTGGCGCTGGAGAACGCCCGGGGCGGGATCACCGTGAACGCGATCTGCCCCGGCTATATCAACACCGAAATGGTCCAGGCGGTGCCGAAGGACGTGCTGGAGAAAAGCATCCTGCCGCTGATTCCGGTCAATCGGCTCGGCGAGCCCGAAGAAATTGCCCGCGCGGTGGTGTTTCTCGCCGCCGACGAAGCGGGCGCCATCACCGGCTCGACGCTGTCGATCAACGGCGGCCAGTACATGGTGTGATCGAACGGCTCCGTCATACACGAGATTGTCTGGAAGTCGTCATGCCCGGGCTTGTCCCGGGCATCCACGTCTTTGAGAATCATCAGGCGACAGGCGCGACGTGGATGGCCGGGACGAGCCCGGCCATGACGGGAAAGTGTTTGGCTTGATGACCCCCCGCACCGCCACGCTGATCGGACTGACCGCGATCCTGATGTGGTCGTTGCTGGCGGTCCTGACGGTTGCGACCGGAAAAATTCCGGCGTTTCAGCTCGCGGCCATGACGTTCGCGATCGGCGCCAGTGCCGCCTTCGCGAGTCGGCTCTGGCGCCCCCTTGCGATCGGCGCACTGTGCCAGCCCCTGATTGTGTGGATCGTCGGCGTCGGCGGACTGTTCGGCTACCATGCGCTGTATTTCCTCGCGCTGCGCTTCGCGCCGCCGGCCGAGGCCGGCCTGTTGAATTACCTCTGGCCGCTGTTGATCGTGCTGTTCTCGTCGTTCCTGCCCGGCGAGCGATTGGCGTCGTATCATGTCATCGGCGCCCTGCTGGGCTTGGCCGGCACGGTGCTTCTGTTCGCCGGAAACAGTGGAGGCGGTTTCGCGCCGTCCCAGTTACCCGGGCTTGCCGCCGCCTTTGTTGCCGCCTTCGTCTGGGCCGCTTATTCCGTGATGTCGCGCAGGCTCAAGGCGGTGCCTACCGATGCCGTCGCAGGGTTTTGCCTGGCGACGGCGCTGCTCGCTGGCCTGGTGCACGGGATGGTGGAGACCACAATATGGCCGGAGACAGCAACGCAATGGCTCGCGATCGTTGCCCTCGGTATCGGCCCGGTTGGCGCTGCATTCTTTGCATGGGACATCGGCATGAAGCGCGGCGACATCCGGGTACTGGGCGCGGCGTCCTATGCGACGCCGCTGCTCTCGACCGGGTTCTTGATTGCGGCAGGTTTTGCCGAGCCGAGCGCCGCGATCGCGCTGTCCGCGGTCCTGATTGCCGGGGGTGGATTGATCGCGGCAAAGGATATGGTTTGGTCACGAAGAGCGAATACCGGTTCAGGAAAGAATCCTGATTGAACGATCAGGCAGCTGGCTTCCAGCCTGGCGGCTTGTACATCGTTTCCGGAATCTGCCCGAGTTCGGAACGCCGCAGCCTTTCGGGGGCCAGTCCATAGAACTGCTGAAAGCTCATGATCAACGGCCGCCATTTGTCGGGGTCGATCCGGTTGGGTTCACTCCCCATCATGATTCCGGGATGCGCATGCACGCGGGTGACGCGGACCTCGATCGCCACGAGATTGCCGCGCCACACCGCGTCCTCCTGCGCCATCTCGTGGATGTGCGCGACCTTGGCCTCGATCTGCACCGGGCATTCCGCGGCGCGCGGTGCGGCGACGGTCTCGCCCTTTAGCGCCGTCAGGCCGCTCAGGTCGAACTTGTCGCGCGCGTGCCGGTAGCCGCGCATCCTCTTGCCCGGGGGTACCGGATCCGAACCGGTGGTGCGTGCAAGCCGATCGACCGCGCCGACCAGCGCTGCTGACGGCAAATTGAGCACGCATTCGCCTGACCGGATCATGTTCTCGGTGGTCTTGGAATTGCGCGCCAGCCCCAGCATGCAGCGCCAGCCGACCCACCAGGCCGATGACATCGGCGCGAGATTGAACGAGCCGTCCTCATTGGTCGAGCCGATCAAAACCACCGGTGTGCCGAAATAGAGTATCGCCGGCTCGATCTGACTTGAAACGTCGAATGTCCCGTGCATCGTCCACTCCTCATGTCGTGAGGACACGATCTACCGGGACGGCTGCACCAAAGCCACCCGATTCCCGACTGCAATTTTTCAACGCGGAGGAGACCGATCCGGCATCGCCAGTTCGAACGCCGCAAAATCGAATCCGGGCGAGACGGTGCAGCCGACCAGGGTCCAATCGCCGTCACTCTCGGCGGATTGCCACGCATGCGCTGGCACGACTGCTTGGGGTACCTCACCGGCAGCGATATCCGGACCGAGCTTGATGCTGCGCTGGCCGCTGTCATCGCCAATCCTCAGCGCCAGCTCGCTGCCGGCGTAATAGTGCCAGATCTCCACCGCATCGATGCGATGCCAGTGCGAGCGCTCGCCGCGCGCCAGCAGGAAGTAGATCGCAGTCGACGACGCGCGGCCATGGCCATCGACGCGGGAGTCGCGAAACGTCTCGCGATAATGCCCGCCTTCGGGATGCGGCTTGAGTTCGAGCCGCGCGATGATATCGGCGACGCCGGGTGGCCGATCCATCAGGACTTGTTCTTGCGTTCGCGCAGTTCGCCAAATATTTCCGCTGCACTGGCGCCCTTCAAGTGCAGGCTGGCAGCGACGGAAGCATCGTCGGCGCGCAGGAACACATTGGCCTTCTTCTCTTCGCCGAGCAGTGTCGGGACCGTCGGCTTGTTGTCGGCGCGCAGCCGCGCCACTTCCTCGGCCCGCGCCTTCAGCGCCGGATTGTTCGGCTCCACGGTGAGCGCGAACCTGACGTTGGAGGCGGTGTATTCGTGGCCGCAATACAGTTTGAAGTCGTCCGGCAGCGCCCGCAGTTTCAGGAGCGATTCCCACATCATCGGATAAGTTCCCTCGAACACCCTTCCGCACCCGATCGAGAACAGCGTATCGGCCGCGAACAGTGCCTTCTCGCTGTCGAACACATAGGAGATGTGGTCCAGCGTGTGGCCGGGCGTTTCAATCACCCGCGCCAGCAGGTTTCCCACCTTGACGACATCGCCCTGGGCCACGCGCAGATCGACCCCGGCGATGTTCGCCGACTTGTCATGCGGGGCGACCACGCGGCAATTATATTTCCGTTTCAGTTCGGTAATGCCGCCGACATGGTCGCCATGGTGATGGGTGACCAGGATATCGGTCAGCGTCCAGCCCTCGCGTTCCAGCACCGTGACGATGGGCGCGGCTTCCGGCGCATCGATCGATGCCGTCGCCTTGGTCGCGGGATCATGAATTAGGTAGCCGAAATTGTCGGTCAGGCAGGTGAACAGGCGAACTTCCGCAACCATGATATCTCCGCGAACCCTGGGGACGTGTGGCGCCAACGCGCTTGGTACAGGCGGGAAATATGGCGTTAACGCTCATACCGCAATGGCATTTTCGGCAACCCGCCGAGAATGGTGGCGTGCTAGATTGAGCCTATGACCATCGATGTGATCGATCTCCGCGATTTCTATTCGAAGCGCCTCGGCGTGGTGGCGCGGCAACTGATCAATCGCGGCGTTCGGGCGCGGTGGCCGAATGTCGAGGGCCAGCGCGTGCTAGGCCTCGGCTATCCGACCCCCTATCTCGGCCTGTTTCGCGAAGATTCCGAGCGCTGCATTGCCTTCATGCCGGCGGCCCAGGGTGTGCTGAAATGGCCGACCGCGCGCCCGGCGCTGGCCACGTTGGTCGACGAATTTTCGATGCCGCTGCCCGATTCCGCGGTGGATCGTATCCTGATGGTGCACGCGCTGGAAATGTCCGACGATCCGGAACGGCTGCTGCGCGAGGTGTGGCGGGTGCTGGCGCCGTCCGGGCGGTTGATTGCCGTGATTCCCAATCGCCGTGGTGTTTGGACCCGCACCGACCATACGCCGTTCGGCCACGGCCGACCCTATTCGCGCGCTCAGATCACGCAACTGCTGCGACAGACCTGGTTCACGCCGACGGCGTGGGACGAGGCCCTGTTCATGCCGCCGGTCGGCAACAGCTGGTTCCTGCGCTCGGCGATGGCGTGGGAGCGCCTCGGTGCAGCGCTGTCGCTGCCGTTCGCCGGCGTGCATATCGTGGAAGCCACCAAGCAGGTCTATCGCGCCATCCCGGCGCACCGTGAACGAACGCGGCTGATCCCCTCGCTGCAGCCAGTGCTGGTGCCGTCATCGACGGCGACGCGGGGGGTAATGGTTTGTAGGGTAGACCAAGGCGCGCTTGCGCCGTGCCCACCATCT
>Ga0209583_10000701_pt1 | contig 10210 bp, 12 predicted proteins | sample Str014_FD_187201 | JGI IMG/M metagenome (GOLD analysis project Ga0209583, IMG submission 187201) | Freshwater sediment microbial communities in response to fracking from Pennsylvania, USA - Straight Creek_MetaG_SC_2014 (SPAdes) (version 2) | ecosystem: Environmental > Aquatic > Freshwater >...
CCGCGCGCATCGCCGAACACCTTGGGCTCGAGGATGAGCACGCCTTCGATGGCGGTCTTGATCACGTTCATGGGCGCACTCGGCGTGGAAAACCCGGGATTCTAGTCAGCCCGCAACGGTGGTTTCACCTGTCCTGCCCGCAGGGGCGATAATCGAGAGATGACCGAAAACATGATAGAGAACGGCGCAGAGCGCGCCGAAGCCATGCTTGAAGACCCGACGCAGGCCGCGCTGGAGCCGGTCGGCTCCCTCGAATTCAACAGCGTCGGCCTCGCCGAAAGCCTGCAGCGCGCAGTTGCCGCGCAGGGCTATACGACGATGACGCCGATCCAGGCCAAGGCGATCCCGATCGTGCTCGCCGGGCGGGACGTGATGGGCGCGGCGCAGACCGGCACCGGCAAGACGGCTGCCTTCTCGCTGCCGCTTTTGCACAAGATGCTGCGCCACGAGAACGCCAGCATGTCGCCGGCGCGCCACCCGGTGCGGGCACTCGTGATCGCGCCGACGCGTGAGCTCGCCGACCAGGTCGCTGCGAACATCAAGGGCTACGCCGCTCAGACGAAATTGCGCGTGGCGGTCGTCTACGGCGGCATCGACATGAAGCCGCAGACACTCGAGCTGAAGGGTGGCGTCGAGGTGCTGGTGGCCACGCCGGGCCGCTTGCTCGACCACATCGAAGCCAAGAACTGCGTGCTGAACCAGGTCGAATACGTCGTGCTCGACGAGGCCGACCGCATGCTCGACATCGGCTTCCTGCCCGACCTGCAGCGCATCCTGAGCTACCTGCCGAAGACGCGCCAGACGCTGCTGTTTTCAGCCACGTTTTCGACAGAGATCAAGCGGCTGGCCGAAAGCTACCTGCAGGATCCGATCCTGGTCGAGGTGGCGCGGCCGAATGCCACCGCGACCAACGTGGAGCAGCGCTTCTTCGCGGTCGACACCGACGACAAGCGCGCGGCCGTGCTGAAGATCATCAAGGATCGCACGCTGACCCAGGCGATCGTGTTCGTCAATTCGAAGCTCGGCTGTGCGCGCCTCGCGCGCTCGTTCGAGCGCGATGGCCTGCGCACGAATGCACTCCACGGCGACAAGTCGCAGGACGAGCGCTTGAAGGCGCTCGAAGCCTTCAAGCGTGGCGAGGTCGACGTGCTGGTCGCGACCGACGTGGCCGCGCGCGGTCTCGACATCGCCGACTTGCCGGCGGTCTTCAACTTCGACGTGCCGTTCAATGCCGAAGACTACGTGCACCGCATCGGCCGCACGGGCCGTGCCGGCGCCTCGGGCCTGGCGGTGACGCTGGTCTCGCCTTCCGACACACGTCTCGTTGCCGACATCGAAAAGCTGATCAAGAAGAAGATCGAGCTGGAGCCGATCGAGCTGGACAACACGCCCCCGCCGCGCGAATACCGCGACCGTGCGCGCCACGACAGCCCGCGTCCAGAAAGCGATGAGCCGCGTGCGCAGCGCGCCGCTGCGCCGCAGCGCAGCTACGCACCGCCGCGGGCACCCAGCGACCCGTTTTTCGACAAGCCTTACGAGCCGAGCAGCACCACCGCCGAGCCTGCCTGGGAAAGCAAAGCACCCGCTGCGCCGCGCAGCCTCTCGCCGAACATCAAGCCGAAGAAGCGCGTCGCCGCGCTGTTCGGCGCGAAGCAGCCAGATCCGGTCACTTCCTGACGGCACCCGCCGGATCAGCCGGCGAGCAACGCGAACACCACCGGCACGTTGTTCGGCAGCGAGGCGGGTCTGGCCTTCCACCCCTGAACGCTGTCGGTGCGCGTGAAGCCATCGGGCAGCGTCAGGCCGCAGCTCACTGACACCCGCGTGCCGGGTTGCAGGTGCGTGAGCAACGCGCCCAGCAGTGCCTCGTTGCGATACGGTGTCTCGATCATCAGCTGCGTCTGCACTGCACGGCGCGACAACGCTTCGAGCTCTCGGATGCGCGTGCCGCGCACGCTTGCTTCGACCGGCAGATAGCCCACGAACGCGAAGCTCTGTCCGTTCAAGCCACTGGCGGCCAGCGCCAGCACCAGTGAGTTCGGGCCTGACATGGCAATCACCTTGATGTGAGCCGCATGCGCGGCTTGGACCAAGGCAGCGCCGGGGTCGGCCACGGCCGGCAGGCCGGCCTCCGAGATCAGTCCGAGGTCGTGGCCCTGTAGCGCTGGCGCGAGCAACGCGGCGAGATCGGGCGCGGGCAGGGCGTTCGAGCCTTTCGATGGCCGCGGCAGTTCTACGACAGTCAGCGACTGCAGCGGCTGCGCCAGCGGCACGATCGCGTCGACGCGCTTCAGGAATGCGCGCGTCGTCTTCGCGTTCTCGACGATCCAGTACTTCAATCGCGCGGCTGTGCGAAGGACGGATGCAGGCAGCACATCGTCGATCGGCTGAGCCTCGGCGGCGGTGCCGAAATCCAGGGTGTTCGGGATCAGGTAGAGCGAGCCGGTCGTGGCGTTCATCGGGGCAGCAGAGGGTCGATGCCGGCAGAGCGAAGCAGCGCGCAAGTGCGGATCAGCGGCAGCCCGATCAGCGCCGTGGGGTCATCCGACTCGACCGCGTCGAGCAGCGCGATCCCGAGCGTTTCGACCTTCGCACTGCCGGCACAGTCGTAAGGCCGTTCAGTGACCAAATAATGTTCGATCTCGGCATCGCTGAGCTGACGAAATCGCACCGTCACCGCTGCGAGCGCGCTGCCCACGAAGCCGGTCGAGGCGCGGACCACCGCGACCGCAGTCTGGAACACCACGCTGCGGCCACGCATCGACCGCAATTGCGCCACCGCCCGCTCGTGCGTGCCGGGTTTGCCGACGGGCTCGCCGTCGAGGTCGGCGACCTGATCGGAGCCGATCACGACCGCATCCGGAAACTGTGCCGACACCGCGTTCGCCTTCGCCAGAGCGAGCCGTTGCGCGAGCGCGGCCGGCTTCTCGCCAGGCAGCGGCGTTTCGTCGACTTCGGGCGACCGCACCTCGAACGGCAAGCGCAACCGCTCCAGCAATTCGCGCCGGTAGCGCGAGGTCGAACCCAGGATCAAGATCGGTCGCGTGCTCATGCTTGGATTCTCGCCTGCGCCGTACACTGAGATCATGAGCTCAAGAGATTTCGACCCCTGTCGCCTCGATGTGGCGGCCTTTGCAAAGGCCGGGGGCGAACTCGAAGGTCGTTGGGGTTTGCAAGATTTCGATCGGCTGACCGAGTCGGCGATGGCCGATGCGCTTGCGGCCGATGCGAGTGAAGTCGCCTGGCGCGCGCGCGGCGAATCGCGGGCCATTCGGGGCGGCGAGGCACAGGCCTGGCTGCACATTGGCGCGGCGACCCGCGTGCCGCTCGAATGCCAGCGCTGTCTGAAAGCGGTCGACGTGCAGCTATCGGTCGAGCGCAGCTTCCTGTTCGTGCACGGTGAAGACGCCGCGGCTCAGCTCGACACCGACAGCGAAGACGATGTGCTCGCGCTGACCCGAGCGCTCGATCTGCGCGAATTGATCGAAGACGAGTTGTTGCTCGCGTTGCCGATCGTGCCGCGTCACGAGGTCTGCCCGGTACCGCTGGTGGCGCCGGCCGGCGAAGACGATCTGATCGAGGAAAAGCCAAACCCCTTCGCTGCGTTGGCTTCATTGAAGCGCTCAGGGCCGCCGAACTGACCCACGGGCAGGTCGCTTGTAGTCACGAGTGTGGGCCGTGCTAGAATCTCGGGCTTTCCCGCGTGCGGCGAGACCCGAATCGTTCAGCAACGAAATCAGGCGACGTAATGCGCTGGCAATTCCCGAGTGACCTAGGTTCAAACCGCGCGAGCCACATCCCGCGCGCCGAGGCCTCATTTCAGCGCCGGCCCGACCGGGCCCAGGAGATTTTCATGGCCGTCCAACAGAACAAGAAGTCCCCGTCGAAGCGTGGCATGCACCGCGCTCACTACGCGCTGGGCACGCCAGGCACGGCGATCGAGCCGACCACCGGTGAGCAGCACCTGCGCCACCACATCAGCCCGAACGGTTTCTACCGTGGCCGCAAGGTGCTGAAGACCAAGGCGGACGCGTAAGGCCCCAGTGCCTGCGCGCATCGAGCCGGTCGCGTCTGTCGCGAGCACGGTCCGTGCCTAAAGTTTTTGCCGAATTCGCCGAATCGCCCGGTCTGCGTTGTTGCGCGGAGCCGGGCGTTCGTGCTTTCGTGGCGTCGTCTTCGGTGTCGGCGTGAGTCTGGCGTCAGCACCGGTACCGATCGCCGGCACGATCCGCCTGTCGGTCGACTGCATGGGCGGTGACCATGGTCCATCGGCCACGCTGCCCGCTTGCCGCGCTTTTCTCGCCGCACATCCCCAGGCCGAACTGATCCTCGTCGGCCGCGCCGAGGCACTCGCTGAGGCTTCCGGCTGGGCGCGTTGTCGTGTCGTTGCCGCAAGCGAAGTCGTCGAGATGGACGACGCCATCGAGATCGCTTTGCGCCGCAAGAAGGACTCTTCGCTGCGCGTCGCGGTCAGTCAGGTAAAGCCCGATGCCGCAGGCGTCGCAGCGGCCCATGCCTGCGTCTCGGCAGGCAACACGGGCGCGCTGATGGCGGTTTCGCGTTACGTGCTGAAAACGCTCGAAGGCATCGATCGCCCAGCGATCGCGACCGTGCTGCCGAACGAGCGCGATGGCGGCACGACCGTGCTCGACCTCGGCGCCAACGTCGATTGCACCGCCGAGCACCTGCTGCAGTTCGCGGTGATGGGCAGCGCGCTGGTCGCGGCCGTCGAGGGCAAATCGAACCCGAGTGTGGGCCTGCTGAACATCGGCGAAGAAGCGATCAAGGGCAGTGAGACCATCAAGCAGGCCGCCGAGTTGCTGCGCACGGCGGCAATCAGCGGCATGCTGAACTTCCACGGCAATGTCGAGGGCAACGACATCTTCAAGGGCACGACCGACATCGTCGTCTGCGACGGGTTCGTCGGAAACGTCGCGCTGAAGACCTCCGAAGGGCTGGCCTCCATGCTGTCGAAATTCGTCAAGCAGGAGTTCACGCGCAGCCCGTTGACGAAGCTCGCCGCGCTGGCCGCGTTGCCGGTGTTGCGGCGCTTGCAGAAGCGCGTCGACCACCGGCGCTACAACGGCGCGGCCTTGCTGGGCTTGCGCGGGTTGGTCTTCAAGAGCCATGGTTCGGCCGATGCCTTCGCCTTCGAGCAGGCGCTGAATCGGGCTTATGATGCCGCTCGAAACGGCCTGCTGGATCGGGTCCATGACCGGATCCTCGAATCGCTGGCCGCCATGCCCGTGCCTGCTGCTTCGGGCGAACAGCCTGACATCGCACGCACTGCATGACACCCTCTGCCACACGCCATTCCCGCATCACCGGCACCGGCAGTTTCCTGCCACCGAAGCGCCTGACCAACGACATGCTGGCCGCGCAACTCGCGGTCGATGGCATCGAAACTTCCGACCAGTGGATCGTCGAGCGCACCGGCATCCGTGCGCGCCACTTCGCCGAGCCGGATGTGGGCAGCAGCGACCTCGCCGTGGCGGCCGCGCGCCGCGCCCTCGAAGCCGCCGATGTCGACGCCGCCAGCATCGACCTGATCATCGTCGCGACCAGCACGCCCGACATGGTGTTCCCGTCGACCGCGTGCCTCGTGCAGCAAAAGCTCGGCGTCGCCGGCTGCGCTGCTTTCGACGTGCAGGCGGTCTGTTCGGGCTTCGTGTATGCGCTGACGGTGGCCGATTCGATGATCCGCACCGGCGCCGCGAGCAAGGCGCTGGTGATCGGCGCCGAGGTGTTCTCGCGCATTCTCGATTTCAAGGACCGCGGCACCTGTGTGCTGTTCGGCGACGGCGCCGGCGCGGTCGTGCTCGAGGCGAGCGAGACGCCGGGCATCCTCGCGAGCGAACTGCACGCCGACGGCCGTCATGTCGATATCCTGTGCGTGCCGGGCACTGTCTCGGGCGGACACATCCTCGGCGACCCGCTGCTGAAGATGGACGGCCCGGCGGTGTTCAAGCTCGCGGTCGGTGTGCTGTACGACGTCGCGAAGTCGGTGCTCGAAAAGGCCGGCCGCACCGATGCCGATGTCGATTGGTTGATCCCGCACCAGGCCAACATCCGCATCCTGCAGAGCACGGCGAAGCGGCTCAAGCTGCCGCTCGAGAAGCTCGTCGTCACGGTCGACCAGCACGGCAACACCTCGGCTGCGTCGATCCCGCTGGCGCTCGACGAATCGGTGCGCAGCGGCAGGATCCAGCGCGGCGACACGGTCCTGCTCGAAGGCGTCGGCGGCGGCTTCACCTGGGGCGCGGTGCTGCTCGATCTCTGAGCAATGCCGGCCACCTCGGCTCATTCATTCCAACAGACCGCGCACCCTGGCAGCAGCGAGCGCCGCACAGCGATGACAACCTTCGCATTCCTCTTTCCCGGCCAGGGCTCGCAGGCCGTCGGCATGCTCGACGCGTGGGGCGATGTCGCCGTTGTCCGGCAAACCTTGCAGGAAGCCTCCGATGCGCTCGGCGAAGATGTTGCGGCGCTGATCCACGCAGGCCCGAAAGAGCAACTCGATCTGACGACCAACACCCAGCCGGTGATGCTGACCGCCGGCATCGCCTGCTACCGCGCGTGGCTGGCCGAGACCGGCATGACGCCGAGCGTTGTCGCCGGCCACTCGCTCGGCGAGTACACCGCGCTCGTCGTTGCCGGCTCGCTGTCGCTCGCCGATGCGCTACCGCTCGTGCGCTTTCGCGCGCAGGCGATGCAGGACGCGGTGCCGGTCGGTGTCGGCGCGATGGCGGCGATCCTCGGGATGGAGGCGCAAGCGGTGCGAGAGGGTTGCACCGAAGCGGCTTCAGCGACCGGTGAACCCGTCGAGGCCGCGAACTTCAACGACCCGAAGCAGACCGTGATCGCCGGCACCAAGGCTGCGGTCGAGAAGGCTTGCGAAGTGCTGAAGGCCAAGGGCGCGAAGCGCGCGCTGCTGCTGTCGGTCTCCGCGCCGTTCCATTCGAGCCTGATGAAGCCGGCGGCCGAGCGCTTGAAAGCGAGGCTCGCCGAAACAAGATTCGCCGTGCCGAAAATCGACGTCGTCAACAACGTCGACGTGAAGGTCGAGGCCGATGCCACCGCGATCCGTGACGCGCTGTACCGACAAGCCTTCGGCCCGGTGCGCTGGGTCGAAACGGTGCAGGCGATCAGAGCTCGTGGCATCACGCACCTCGTCGAATGCGGCCCCGGCAAGGTGCTCGCCGGCATGGTGAAGCGCATCGATGCCGAAGCCATCAGCGCGACCGTGCTCGACCCGGCGTCGCTCTCCGACGTGAAGGGGTTGCTGGCATGACGACCGAAGTGCAGATGGCCGGGCAGGTCGCGCTCGTGACCGGCGCGTCGCGCGGCATCGGCCGCGCGATCGCGCTCGAACTGGCGAGACAGGGCATGAAGGTGATCGGCACCGCGACGACCGATGCCGGATCGGCCGCGATCAGCGAAGCACTCGCCGCGTTCGCCGGCAGCAAGGGCCTGACGCTGAACGTCAACGACGGCGCCGGCGTCGACGCCGCCGTCGACGCCATCGTCAAGGAACACGGTGCGTTGCATGTCGTCGTGAACAACGCCGGCATCACACGTGACATGCTCTCGATGCGCATGAAGGACGACGACTGGGACGCGGTCATCGACACCAACCTGAAGGCGGTCTTCCGCATCAGCCGCGCTGTGACGCGACCGATGATGAAGCAGCGCTATGGCCGCATCGTCAACATCACTTCGGTGGTCGGTGCAAGCGGCAATGCGGGTCAGGCGAACTATGCGGCGGCGAAGGCCGGCGTCGCGGGCATGACTCGCTCGCTCGCGCGCGAGCTCGGCAGTCGCGGCATCACCGTCAACTGCATCGCGCCAGGCTTCATCGAGACCGACATGACCAAATCCCTGTCTGAGGCGCAGACTACCGCGCTGAAGGCGCAGATCCCGCTCGGCCGCCTCGGTCACGCGAGCGACATCGCGCATGCGGTCGCGTTCCTCGCATCGCCGCAGGCCGGCTACATCACCGGCAGCGAGCTTCATGTGAACGGCGGGATGTTCATGAATTGAGGACGGCGCGGCGATCCGCCGCGTCCCGCCGGACGGCCCGTCCGGCGTATGGCCGCTTGTCTTAGAGAAGACACCCCGGAGGCCGTAGAATCGCGGGCTGTTTCTGTAAACACTCCCGGAGGAGTTCATGAGCGATATCGAAGCACGTGTCAAGAAAATCATTGCCGAGCAACTTGGCGTTCCCGAGGCCGATGTCGTCAACGACAAGGCCTTCGTGGCCGACCTCGGTGCCGACTCTCTCGACACGGTCGAACTGGTGATGGCGCTCGAAGACGAGTTCGGCATCGAAATCCCCGACGAAGAGGCCGAGAAGATCACCACGGTGCAACTGGCGATCGACTACGCCGTGAAGCATCAGAAGGCCGCGTAAGCAGGCCTTGCCCGTCCTCATCCAGCCGCCAAGAAGTCCATGACCAGACGAGTTGTCGTGACCGGCCTGGGCCTGATCAGCCCCGTGGGCAACACGGTGGAGGAGGGCTGGGCCAACATCGTGGCCGGGCGTTCCGGCATCGCCAACATCACCAAGTTCGATGCGTCGAACTTCGCCTGCAAGTTCGCAGGCGAGGTGAAGGGCTTCGAGGTCGAGGATTACTTTCCGGCCAAGGATGCTCGCCACATGGACGCGTTCATCCACTACGGCCTGGCGGCTTCGATCCAGGCGGTGAAGGATTCCGGCCTGCCGACCGGTGCTGACCTGAGCGAAGAACAGGCCGAGCGCATCGGCGTACTGGTCGGCTCGGGCATCGGCGGGCTGCCGCTGATCGAAGAGACGCATGCCGAACTCGCGGCCAAGGGCCCGCGGCGCATCACGCCGTTCTTCGTGCCGGCCTCGATCATCAACATGATCTCGGGTCACGTGTCGATCCGCTACGGCTTCAAGGGGCCGAACCTCGCGATCGTCACGGCATGCACGACCGGCTTGCACAGCATCGGCATGGCGGCCCGCCTGATCGAGCATGGCGATGCCGACGCGATGGTCGCGGGCGGCGCCGAGTCCACGGTCTCGCCACTGGGTGTCGGTGGCTTCACGGCAGCGCGCGCGCTGTCGACACGCAACGACAGCCCCGAAACCGCGTCGCGCCCCTGGGACAAGGACCGCGACGGCTTCGTGCTCGGCGAAGGCGCCGGCGTCGTCGTGCTCGAGGAGTACGAGCACGCGAAGGCCCGCGGCGCGAAAATCTACGCCGAGGTCGTCGGGTTCGGCATGGGTGCCGACGCGTATCACATGACAGCGCCCGATGTCGACGGTCCGAAGCGCTCGATGAAGGCGGCGCTGCGCAGCGCCGGCATCAACGCAGACCAGGTGAGCTACCTCAGTGCCCACGGCACGTCCACGCCGCTGGGCGACCTGAACGAGACCAATGCGATCAAGCTTGCGTTCGGCACGCACGCGAAAGACAAGCTGGTGGTCAGCTCGACCAAGTCGATGACCGGTCACTTGCTCGGCGGAGCCGGCGGCATCGAGTCGGTGTTCACCGTGCTGGCGGTCAAGCACCAGATCGCCCCGCCGACGATCAACATCTTCAATCAAGACCCGGAGTGCGATCTTGACTACTGCGCCAACACCGCGCGCGAGATGAAGATCGACTACGCCGTAAAGAACAACTTCGGTTTCGGCGGCACCAACGGCACGTTGGTCTTCAAGCGCGTTTGACGCCGCTGGCGCTTTCGCCCCGACACCACCGCGCCGATGCGGGCAGCCCCGGCATGTCAGGTCTCGCTTCGGCGCTTCGGCGTGTGGCGGTATTCAGTGCTGGTGATCGCCGCGCTGGGCGTGGCGGTGATCGTCGCCTGGCTGATCGCGCGCGAATCTCCGCTGATCTCGCCGCTCTCGGGGTTTGCGTCTGTGGCCGTGATGGCCTTGATGGCGCTCGGCGTATCGCTCGCCAAGACGACCGCCGTCGATCTGCGCTGGGACGGTCGCACGTGGTATCTCGGGCCAGCCGTCGGCGAACCGGTCAGCGGCGACCTGAGCGTCGCGATCGACCTCGGCGCGTGGATGCTGCTGCGTTTCTCGCCTGCACTACCGCAAGCGCGGCCGCGCAGCACATGGCTGCCGGTTCAGCGCCACGGCCTCGAGGCGCAGTGGCACGCACTGCGGTGTGCCGTTTATTCGCCGCGCCCTGTGGCGGTGGAAGACCCTCCGGTGGCCTTTTGACATGACGGGCAT
>Ga0209583_10000702_pt1 | contig 10202 bp, 12 predicted proteins | sample Str014_FD_187201 | JGI IMG/M metagenome (GOLD analysis project Ga0209583, IMG submission 187201) | Freshwater sediment microbial communities in response to fracking from Pennsylvania, USA - Straight Creek_MetaG_SC_2014 (SPAdes) (version 2) | ecosystem: Environmental > Aquatic > Freshwater >...
CCGGTGAACAGAATGCGATAGGAAAGGCCCTCGGAGGTGTCCTGAGCCAGTTGGTCTGATCCATCGTCGTGTCGGACCATGTTCGCGATATGGGCAATGGCCTGCGCACGCTCTCCCGGAAGCCAGCCGAAGTTCCTTCCTGTAAAGGTGGCCGCAACCAAATCCTCCATTGAGTTAAACTCTGTGTCAAGATGGAATAGCACACCTCCTGGCCGTGCCAGGGCAGAATTCACGAGCGCAGGCGAGTTTCTTGGGGTATGAGTCTTGTCATCCTCCGGTCTGTCCGGAATGGGACTTCTCGGAGCAAAGTCTGCATAGGTTCGCATCCCACCATCCGTAGCTGTTAAGAGGTCGTCGACCATATGACAGGCTCGGCAATTCATGGACATGCCGCTGAAGGCGCCCGGATCGATCGGTACCAAGGGATTCGTGGTTTCTGCGGTGGCTACAACGGGATCACCGGCGTTCGGATCGTTGAGATTCCCGCGGTGATCCAAAAAGACTTTGAATGCTTGGGCAAAGCGGGTTTCGAGAAACAGGCGCTCTCCCACGGAGGCTTCGGCTCCTGGCGTCCCTGCCTCCCTGACCGACGCTGGGGCAGAATCACTACTGCCTGCTCCGCATCCGGCGAGAAGTAGAGCGATGCAGACCCACGGTGCCTTTTCAACGAGATGACGACTCGCGCGGTGAGGACGTTTCAGAGAATACATGGTGGAACCTCCATTACTTCTAACGTGAATCAAAACAATGTCTCATCGCCGAATCGACGAGATCTGATCCGGGAATCGATTTCTGGAGCAGACACAATACCTCGACCAACTCCGGGTCGAATTGGGTGCCGGCTGCGACTCGGATTATTCTGAGCGCGATCTTGTTTCGCACGGCAGGATTCGAGACTTCGGGGATACGGATGGCATCGAAGGCGTCGGCAATCGAGAGTATTCTGGCTCCCAGAGGGATGAATTGCCCTCTGATGCCGTACGGATAGCCCGATCCGTCCCATCGTTCGTGATGATGCGCGATGAGGACGGATGCCTCTTTCAAGAAGGAGAATGGCTCAAGCAGTGACGCGCCGAGCCGCGAATGGTTCTGAACGGCGACATAGGACTCAGGTTCAAGTGGATCCCTGCCCACAGTGAGGTGGGCCGGAAGCATCAACATCCCGATATCGTGGAGATAGGCGGCGAGCTTCAGATCGTGCAATTCGCAGGGGGTCAGATCGACCACTTGTCCGATCAACAATGAGATCGCAGCCGTGCGTCGGCCGTGGCCTGCCTGCCAGGGGAGCGCGCGATCAATTTCCTTGCCCACTTGCCGCACGAGGATGCTCTCGACGTCACGGCGTGATGTCAGTGGAAGCCGGAGGCGATCGATCTTTTGGAGCATGGTCTGCATCGTGATGATTCCAGGGTGGATGTGTTCACAGACCTGCTGTCTCATCGTCATTCCTCCAAGAAAAACCCAGAGCCCAAGACCACATTGTGATCTTGGGCTCTGGGTGAAAAACCTCTGGCCGTAGTCTGTGCCGAGCGTCGGGGAGCGTTAACTCATTCTTCTGCCGTCTGCTTTCCCGCCATCAGGGGTTGTTTCAAGATCCACATTTCGTAGAGAGGGATGGTCATCATGATAAGAAACCCGACGGTCATGAGGCTATCCCCCATGAGCATGGTGAGCACGAACAGAGGAGAGACGTAGCTGATGAGCCAGGGGGACACCAGGTCCAGCATCACGCCGCCGAATGAGGCCCAGGTCGTGAAGACTTTCAGTCGGTTGCCGACGCTGGTGAGATAGAGCACATGGACCAAAATCATAAACACGACCGGCATCGTAAAGAGATGAAAGTGGGTAATTTCTGCCAGCTCTCTGAACGACATCGGTTCGCCGAATGTGACATCCGACCCCCGGTAGTGACTCGCGATCCCTTCTGGCGAGAGCCCTGTCATGCTGTGAGCCCAGAAAAATGAAAAGGTGAACCCTGCCAACATCAGTAAGAGAAAACACGTATAGAGCAATCGAATGTGTCGGTCCGAATCGCGGAGCCGAAATCGCTGGTTAAAGTTGCGCATGGTGGGACGCTCGGTCCGCTTGCCCTAATTGCCGAAGATTGATGTAAAAAATCCCATATCGGATTTCCCCGCAGCGACCGAATCGCTCCCGATCCCGGCAGGTCTCAGATAAAACTCATCGACCAGTACCAGGACCCGTTTAATTCCTGCGGTCATCGACCGGACCGACATGGTGGCGCCGCTGATGTTGATAATGTCCTTGTTGAGCCTGACCGGATCGGACACCGTCTTGCCTTCATACTGTACGTTGAAGCGCTTGGTCCGCACTTCACTGCCGCGTGCTTCCCGAAATATCAACAATTCTACGTTTAAGACGTGTCCGGTACTATCTATCCCGACCATGTAGGTCATGGGTTTGTGTTTGCCTATGGTATTCTGCACGAGGGCATAGCCATCGATGTGCGTGCCGGTCTCGCCGATATAGACCTCAAAGGCGTCTTCGGGGAATTTCCAGCCAATACGTTCTTCAATCGCCGGCTTCTTCTCCGTGGGAATCCGCAAGAGATCTTTTTTAATGCGCTCAGACTTTGGGAACATCAGTTTGAGCGCCTCTTCCTCCGTGAGGTAGACTTCAGCCATCGACATTTCCTGTTCAGTCAGATAGCGTTTGAGCTGCCCGTCCCAAATACGTTCGGCCCAGGCCATGGCTGGAGAGATGATCGCAAAGAGCGCCAGTGGAAGTATGAGCCACCGAGTCATCATGCCAGTACACATCCTTTCGCCTTCAACTTGGCAGTGAGCCGATTAACGGCGGCGTCTATTGCATCTTCTGATGGTTCGATGGGCCACCACTTCAGGGCTTGCTGAGTAACGCCACCGCGCGCATGCCATCGCTCCCTTGTTTCTAATACGCTTACAGAGGCCACATCATCCATTCGTTTGACGGACGCCGTCATGCGTGCCCGTTCTTTGTTGCCAAAGCCTTCACGCTGAAAGATGCCATAGGACTGTTCTGAGACTGGTTCGACCTCCAGCCAGCTTGTCTCGATCACACCCGTCTCTTTGTCATAGCTCGCGATGGATTGTCCTTTCATGCTTTCGAGCGTGGCATCCCAGACGATGTCATAGGAGCACACAAAATACTGCTCGCGGCTTCCGCTCAGAGCGGCGCATCCGACAGAAAGGAGCGCGAGGATTACCAAAGCTAGTCGCGGTATGGGCATTATGCACACTGCTCTTTCTCGGTCGCAGGGCTTCCTCTCTCGACAGAGAGGAAGCCCTGTAGCCATCCTAGAAATATGTTGCGATTGAGAACACCACGGCACCGTCGTGAATACGCTGAGACGTATTCGGGTTGAAGGCCATCGGTTGATACTGATAGCTAAGTTTAATGGCCGTATCTTCAACCGGTCGATAGTTAATACCGAACGAGATTTGCTCCAGATTGCCGAATCCGCCTGTCTTATTCGTGTCGTCATCGTTGGTGTTGACTCGGTCGTATCGGACAACAGCCGTAAAGGTAGATCCTGGGCCAAATCGCTTCGGTGCAAATCTTGCCAAAAACTGCGGCATGAAATGGTAGTTGCCCTGAATATAGTAGCCATGCATGCGCTGCGGTGGAGTGCCGATGCCACTGTTCCCACTGATCCCGTTGAGCAATACTCCCGGTGAAAATCCAATCGTGTTGCCTTGAATGGCTCGCGAATTTCCTCTCGCATAGGCCCAGGCTGCCTCGCCAATCAGTTCAAACGGGCCCCGTTGAATGGTCCAGTCCACAGCTGAAATGCTGAGCGGGCTATACGTACCTCCTCGAGGGCCGGCATCTCCATAGTAGCTCGATCCGGCCACTTCCACACCAAGCATTGGGCTGTAGGCCACGCGTCCGATAACTGACTTGCCATTATTGATGTCTGCACCGTCGTGTCCTGCGCATGTCCGTTGACGGCCTTGACTTGTGCCGTCAATTTCACTGACCAGGGGCGTTCCGTTTGCTCCATAGCCACAAGGGCCGGTTGTGACATAGAACTCATAGTCGAGCTTGCCGGTCCGGCCGGGATACATCGTTCCGTAGAATCCCGTTCCAGTTTCCGACATGGTAGAGGGGATGATGAGTTGACTGACCAGAGGCCTATCGCTGAGATCGTTGAGTGGGGAGTCGTGCAACAGGTTGAATTTTCCGAGGGGCATAAGCAAAATTCCGCCACGCAGGTTGAAACGTTCATTGACAAGGTAGTCAATAAATCCAAACTCAAGCGAGACTTCGATCTCGTTATCGGAGCTTTCTCTGACACCGTGCTCAATCTCAAGTTCGGTCGCAACCTTGACGTGTTCGGTGACGTCCGCATAAATAAACGGGATAAACCGCTGCTGGTCGAAGTTGCTGGAAATGCCGGGACGACCATCACCAGCTTCGATGCTGGACTTTCGCTGGGATCGATACTGCATATCCATGTATCCACCGACAATGGCCTTCGGGGCTGTGACGAACGGCTTGGCATACACCAAACGTCCTGAGCCGGTTGAACCAAACGACAGCGGAGCCTGTCTCTCCGTACGAAGATCTTTACTAACTTCCGGCAGCGGTCCAATTCCCGGTTCGGTCGTTGGTGCCGCTGCACTTTCCCCCTGCTCGTTGGGGGCCTCACGGCGCTCATGTTCCTGCAGTCGCTTGGTGACGGCTTCATCCACTAACTTCTTAATGTCCTCCGGGGTCATGTTCTCAGCCCACACCGAGGTAAACGGTAAAGCTGCAATCACGAGAGCCCCGAGGATTGACCGGATCCTCATTGTGAACCTCCATCCATGGTGAGTGGTAAGTGGTCTGACTCGGGACTCGCTGGTCTCTGGTCTGCTCTGCTCTGAATCGACAACAATCGGCTGCGTTTCGAGGTGCCGAAGTAAAGTCTCCTTTCCCGGCGAGATCCATCATGATGTGACCGCGCTCCATCCTTTGATGGAAGTGAAGGGGATGACGATGATGCGTTTGCAGCGTTTGCACTTGAGTTCCAGCCCTTGTCCGCGCACCTTCGCGATCAGTTGACCGCATTCGCACCGGGTCTCGCTGCAGGCGGTGGAGTGGTCAGTGGGAGAGGCCGTGCGAACCATTATCGAATCTATCTCCGCCTAGATGAAATTGAGAACGATTATTAATATCCTATTCTCGCATTTGATGTCAAGAGAGAGTGTGAACGAAGAGATGTATTGGTCTTCTGTCTAATAGGAGGGTTATAATGTTCACATATGCCGTATAGCTGGTTCAGACAATATCGACCCTGGCTGTCTCTCGGTGCCCTCTGCCTGATGCTCTCAGGCTGCGCCACGGAACTTCCGATGACGGTGGCGCAGCCTGACGTTTCGGGGACGTTGGTGGTGGGGCGGGTCCTCACGATCATTACAGGTGAGTCACAACGAATATATCCTCCGGAGCTCCGCTCCTTTGAGGTGATCAATACGGAGAGCCAGGAACGATTTACGGTGGAAGTGAAATCTTCGGACGAGTATTTTTCACTTTCACTTCCTCCTGGACACTATGATCTGAGTCGTGTGCAGATCAGCGAAGGTCCATTTTTGTCCATGGCGCAGCTCTCTGCGAGCTTTGCACTCAAGCCGGACGTGATGACCTTTCTCGGCACCTGGCATTTCGGAGTGGATTCCCCGAAGTACGGCCGTCACGTGGTGGTATCCATGACCTACGATGAGCAAGACCAGAAGCGAGCCAGACAGTTTGTCAAGAACACGTATCCCACCTTCAATGCCAGGACTCCGGTGACGTCGGTTTTAGAACCGTCGCATGAGGAGGCCCGCCTGTATGAAGTGATGCCCTATCCACGCATTTTAGGGTACTTCCGTCGTCATTGGTGGTAGACAATCACCGTGTGGCGCACACTTTTCTCGAGCATATTCTTTGGGATGTTCTCCGGGCTGGGGGCGCTGCTCGTCGGGTGCGCTGGTTTTCCCATGCACGCAGAACCCGTCGCGGTGAAACGGATTCAGATGCACATGGGCACGCTGGTGACAATCACCGCGGTGGCCCGGAGCGAGGCGGAAGGGCAAGCAGCGGCGACCGCCGGGTTTGCTGAAATTCATCGTCTTGAAGAGCTGCTGAGCACCTGGATTCCTACGAGTGAACTGTCTCGCGTGAACACGTCGGCGGGAGTGATGCCGGTCCACGTGAGTCCCGAAACGTTGATGGTTGTCCAACGTGCGATGCAGGCCGCGGAGATGACCGACGGCGGATTCAACATCGCCATTGGCCCGGCGGTGGATGTCTGGAATGTGACGGAAGGCCAACGAATACCGACAGAGGCTGAGTTGGATACCCTCCGTCCCTTGGTGGATCTCCAGGCGGTCCATGTGGACGTGCGGGAGCAGACAATCTTTCTTGAGAAAGCAGGGATGCGGATCGATGTGGGGGGGATCGGCAAGGGCTTCGCGGCAGATCGAGCGGTCGAGGCATTATGGGAAGCAGGCGCGATTGCCGGAGTTGTGGCACTGTCAGGAGATATCAAAACATTTGGTCGATTGCCGGATGGCAAGATGTTTCCCGTCGGCATTCAACACCCACGAGAGGATGGATCGGTGCTGGCCTGGATTGAGTTGCAGGACGAAGCGGTTTCTACCGCGGGGGATTATGAACGTTTCTTCGAACGTGATGGGGTTCGCTATCACCATATTCTCGACCCTCGCACACTCCAACCGGCGCGCAGCTGCCAGAGTGTGACAGTGATTGCCCGCGAGGGGGTCTGGGCCGATGGGCTCGATACAGGTATCTTTGTGATGGGACCGGAGCGGGGTATGGAACTCGTCGAACAGCTGCCGGATGTCGAGGCGATCATTGTCGATGCTGAAGGTCGTCTACTGGTGTCCTCCGGCTTGAAACAGCGGATTCGCCTGCCTGAGAAGCCTGTGTGTCGAGACAGGGACTGTCAGTAGGAATATTCCCGTGGCGGCCTATCGATCCAACCGGTAACTCATCGGAATCTTGATCGTCATACCCGGCTGCCCTAATGGACGCGGTAGGTGAAACGGAGCGGCTTGCCGCAGCGTGTCAATCGCTGCTTTGTCGAGACCTGGGTGTCCCGAACTCTGAAAGACTTCCACCTCGCCGACGTTCCCATCTTCGTTGATCACGGCTTTCACCACGACTTTCCCCTCGGCGCGATCGACCCGAGCTGACGCAGGATAGCGTTTTAATTCTTCCACACGACGTAAGATCGCCTCAGAGAGCCACCCGAAGTCGCGCTTAGCCGGTGCGCCTGTTGGTGGTGGGGAAATGGCTGCCATCTGCATCGGCGCTGGAGCCATATCAGCTTGTGAGGCCTGTTCGGGGATTTCGGACGGATGGTTTGATGACACCGTTTGGGCGGCTGATTCTGCAACGGCTTCCACCTGTGCTTCGTCTTGTTTCACGTTGGATGTGGGCTCGGCGACCGTTGCCGTCACAGACCTCTGAGTGATCGGCTTGGCTGATGGTGTCGTATAAGTTTCAGATTGTAAGTGGGTTGTTGGTTGCGGTTGCCGCACATCAGGGAGCATCGGGGTTATGATCTCCTCAGCAATCGATGAAGTCGTCTGTTGAGCAAGCGGCTGAGGCGGCGGCAGCATCTGCGCCGGCGCAGTCTGCTGCATGGGGGGAGAGGGGGTCGAGGTCGTCGACGGAACGAGCGGATCCGGCTTTTGGTTCCGGGGTGATGTCGTTGGTTGAACCGGCTGTGCCGGCGACGCCATGGCGACGTCCCATGTGAACGCTTCGTTCTGCGGGGCGAGTTGGGTCTGCTTCATGAGCAGAATCGCTGTGAGAGCCACTGTGCCGTGCAAGAGAACAGAGACGAGCCAGCCCTGGATGTGCGCGCCCTTCTGGCTTCCGGATCGATGTGGCCCAGTGGCGATCACAGGCGAATGACCTCCAGGCTGACTTGTTGAAATCCCAATCCCCGCACTTCATCCACCACGGACACAAATCGCTCGAGCAGGGTGACTTTATCCGCCCGCACAACGACCGCTGATTCCCGTGGTTCCGCAGTCAGCGCACCCTGGAGGCCTCCCTCGGGGACTGTACGGTCGTTGAGAAAGAGCGTGCCATCGGCAGTCAGGGTGATGATGATCGGTGCATCTTTGCGAGTGCCGGCCTCTTTCGCTTTTGCCAAATTGACAGGAATCTGTCCGCTGCTGATGAACGTGGCCGTGGTTAGTACGATGACCAGCAGTACCAGCATGACGTCCACGAGAGGGATGACGTTGATCTGATCAATGTCTCGTTGCATGGTGTTCCTTGTGTAGGGCGAGGATCTCGGCCACCTTCCGTCGGAGCACATTATTCATCACGACGCAGGGAATCGCAACGAACAATCCGACTGCCGTGGCTTTTAGCGCAAGGCTGAGCCCGATCATGATGGCATTGACGGCCATGGTGCCGGAGGTGCCCATGGTATGGAATGTGAGCATGATACCCAGCACGGTACCCAGCAAACCTATATAGGGGGCGTTTGCGGCCACTGTGCCGATGACGACCAGGTGTTTGGTCAGAGCCATTTCCAACCCCAGGCTGTTGGGATACTGGGCTAGATCGACACGGCGGTAAAAGAGCCACCGTTCTACTGCAATGGCCACTGTCCAGACGCTGAGAGCCAGCAGGAACCCGATGATTCCATAATCGACCACGGTTTGTAACGCGTTCATGGCGAGGCCTCACTTTCGCTGAGTGATTCACGGATCGGTAGGGCAGGAGACCGTCGTGAGGGTCTATCAATGCCAGATCGTGAAAAAGGCTGTCAATGCTCTCCTGCGATTGGTCGAACCGCGGTGGACACCTCTCCGGGACAATCCTCTCGCCGAAAGAGTACGGTATGGGTCGCCATGACACGAAGTTCCACCGGAGTCCCGGCCTGATAGACGCTTGTGGAGCCTTGACTGCTATGGACGATTTGGCCGGATGGGAGACTGACCGTGTACAGATTCTCCGAGCCACGGAACTGGCGAGAGAGGATGCGTGAGCGGGCGTCTTTCGTGGGGACGAGGTGAATATCGTCCGGCCGAATCATGACAACCACGGCGGTGTCATCCTTGCATTCGAGCGTGTCGGGGAACTCTCCGAGTTCAGTATGGACCATGCCCTGGGAAACGGTCCCAGGAATAAAGTCTGCCTGACCGACAAAGTCTGCCACGAAGGGTGTGGCCGGCATGTGGTACATCATTTCCGGGGTATCGAATTGCTCCAAGCGGCCTTGGTTGAGGACGGCGATGCGATCGGCCATGGCAAATGCTTCGTCATGGTCGTGTGTCACGAGTACGGTCGTGGTTTTTGTCCGGCGCAAGAGGTCGTGTACCTCCTGGCGCATGCGTCCCGCCATGTCAGGGTCCAGATTGCTGAATGGCTCGTCGAGCAGCAGGACGACGGGATTCTGGACGAGGGCACGAGCCAGTGCGACACGCTGTTGTTGGCCGCCGGATAATTCGTGCGGATACCGCCGCTCGAATCCCTCCAGCCCGGTGAGCCGCAGCATACCCTGGACCCGTGACGTGCGTTCGCTCCGCACGAGATGGCGGAGCCCAAAGGCGATGTTGTCCTGCACGCGCAAGTGAGGGAAAAGCGCATATTCTTGAAAGACCATTCCGACGCGCCGGTTCTCCGTTGGGATCATCACGTCCGGCGACGACATGAGTTGGCCCGACAAAAACAGTTGGCCGGAGCGAACCGGTTCAAATCCCGCGATCGCACGCAGAATCGTCGTTTTCCCGCATCCTGAGGGGCCGAGCAGGCAGAGGATTTCCCCTTCTCGTGCCGCGAATGAAATTCCCTGGACTGCAGGGCGTCCAATTTCGTAGGCGCAGGACACCTCGCGCAGTTCCAAGACCGAGGAGGCTGGTGTATAGAGGTTGCCCTGGAATGTAGACTTCAGGGAGGGGATTGGTCTGGTGGAATGGTCTGAGGTCACGGAGTCAACGTTCCTCCCTTTAGGCGGCGCGCCAATCTTTTGAGACTAACAAGGCCAGTGCCGGAAGACTCAGTAAGACAATGAGCAGTGCGGAGGGAGCGGCGAGCTGAAAATACTCCTCGCTCGCTTCCATCCAGACTCGAATAGCCAGGGTGTCGAACCCGACCGGCCTCAACAAGAGCGTCGCCGGTAGCTCCTTCATAGTTTGTAGGAACATCAAAACCCAGGCGACGACAAATCCATTCCGGATGAGCGGCAACGT
>Ga0209583_10000703_pt1 | contig 10198 bp, 9 predicted proteins | sample Str014_FD_187201 | JGI IMG/M metagenome (GOLD analysis project Ga0209583, IMG submission 187201) | Freshwater sediment microbial communities in response to fracking from Pennsylvania, USA - Straight Creek_MetaG_SC_2014 (SPAdes) (version 2) | ecosystem: Environmental > Aquatic > Freshwater >...
GTCAACGTCAGGGGCAAGCCTGGAATGTGCGTTTCGGGTCGTGTTTAGGCTGTCGAGTGGAAACTTTCGTCTTTCTTGCCGTTCTGTTCGCCGCCGCTTGCCACGCCGGGTGGAACGCGTTGATCAAGATCGGGCTTGATCCGCTGCATACCACCACATTGATCGCGGTCGGCTCCGCCATAGTAGGGCTCATTTGTCTTCCGTTTGCCGGCCTTGGCCGCATGGCCGTGGCTCGTCGGGTCAGCCTTGATCCACCTTCTCTATTTTGCCGCGCTGATCGAGAGAATCAAACCGTTCGCCAAGGCCCACGATCTTGTCAGCAGGCTTTAGGTCTCCGCTCAGGGCGATGCCGACGACCTTACCATCAGCATCCTGCCGGACGGACAGCTCCCCCTGATGCAAAGACCAAATAGGCTGAGAGCCTTCTGAGGTGAGGAGACCGATTTGCCAGGAGGCACCGTACGTTACGTCCGCGATGAGATTGTTCGCTGTCGCGCGAACTCCGCTCGACGTCCGAGTGAGTTGGACTGCCGACAGGTGGTTAGGCGCGAAATGGCCTACGGATGGCCCATGCAGCCGAACACCACCGTTTGAGGGAAATGAAACGAACAAATCGAAAGGCTTTTGTCCCGCGCGCGTATGCAGGACAACTTCGTCATTTGTGATGGTAGCGGACTCGATCACGCTCAGCGGGGTCCATACATCGTCTCGCACGTCGCCTGGTGTCCCATCGGCAAACCAAACTTTCGATAGCCGGTCGAAATGGCTGAGCAGGGAATCGAGAATTTGGTATGCGGCCGGCTCATCGCCTTGCCCGAGTGCATCGTTGAATTTGTGCCGTGCGGTCCAAGGATCGAGTTCTCCGGGTTCGAGCAACCAGACGCCACTATCCCAGTGGAAACTTACACCTTCCTGGTCCAGCAGGTCGTACCATATCTCTGCAAGACGAACGCGCTCTGCCAGGTTGGCGCCGGTCGTAGGCTGGGAGCTGAGGTCCTGTTGAAGCCGAGCCAGTTGCTTGCGCTCCTCGACGCTGGCGTGATGCAGCAGCGCTCTGCGCTCCCAGCGTCGGGCGCCTGAAGGCAGCGTTATGAGACCAGAGTTCGAAGTTTTGATCTCCTTCGCTCCTCCGAGGCTGACTTCCATGAACTGATCTATCGCTGCGGGCGCGCGAACAGTGTCGACCGGGCCGTCATGAAAATCCACGGCCGAGGGACTTAGCACCTCGCCAGTGATTCCGCGAACGCGCGAAAGCTGCAACAGAAAGGGCTTGGTTGGCAGACCTCGCAATTCCTTCCAAGGAATCGTTATTTCCGCAGTCCAGCTTTCGGGGCCAATTTCAGTTTTTGCCTGGTAGGGTTGCGGGGGGCCGGGATGCCAGATGAATCGTTGTTCATTTCGATCTATATAAAATTGCCGAAGATCCTGCTGTTGTCCGCCCGGGGCAACATATCCCACCGCGACACGATCAGAGCGGCGCAGCCTCACGCCATTGCGATAGACCGGCTCAGGATCGGCACAAAAAAAGCGAACGTAAAGAGCTGTGGAATCCCAGAGAACAGAGGCAGACGTAGGCGTTATGGCGGTGTCCTGACCGTTCGCTCGCAAAAAACGATCGACCGTAAGGCCCTCCTTCCACTCAACCTCTGTTGCGGGGGTCCTGCTTGAAGCGGGACCGAGATCCATGGCGACGACTCCCTCTTGTGCGTGCGCGGTGAAGGCGCCGGCAAAAAGGACGATGAGGACGACGAGCTGGCTTCTATGCATTTCGTATTGGGTCGTTATGCGTGCCTATTGAGGCTGCATTCAACGTTGGGGTTCGTTCAGGCATCTTGTAGGGAAGCAACCATAGGATCACTCTTAAGCAATGGAGGCAAGTCGGCGGCAATCGTAGGCCGCCCCTTGAGCGGGACGCAAAACTGGACCAAGAGAAGCGTTAGCCTTGGATCTGGTTTATGGGTATGAGAGCAAGTCGTGGATCGAGATAACCGCGCGAGCTTTGTGGACGCTGAGGGTTACATGCTAGGTAGCAGCCGTCGATCACGGCGCGAGCTTCGGTGAGTGTCTAGAGTTGTTCGCGTATGAGGCTTTCGTCGAAAAATGTGATTTCAACAATTCCACCAAGCGTCCTTGGACAGACACCGAGATGATCCGCGATCGTCTCTGCTTTGCCGAATTCCCGCGCCCCCGCGACCACCGAGCCCGTTGTATGATTTCGTGATTTGGTGTTCATAAAATTCTCCTGTCTTCGGCGTTTGGTCGCTACGCCTGGCCTTGGTTATGTTTGCGCAACACGCCCTCCCGACATACCCTCAAAGCGTGCAACCAAAGTCCGACCACGCCACTACCCTTGGAATGATGCCACCGCCAAACTGCGCGGTCAGCTGTGGCTGCTCGGGGGAAGAAAGGCGGGGATGCGAACTCTTTCGATTGGTGTCGGAATCGCGGGATGCGATCCAGGACGGAGTCGCTAGCGTTTTGTTTGGAGCCTTGCCCGCGCCCAAGACCGCGGAAATCTACGGCGTGCGCTACGCGGTATTCGAGCGGCCCGATTTTGGCCAGCTGCTCGTCACGCGTTATGGCTGGCCTATGCTCCCGGCCCTCATGCCGGAACGGTGGTTTACGGAAGGTAAATTTTGGCGAACTGGCGAACGTTTAGGACAATCGACGGGTACGGTCTATCGCTTTGGAGTGAAAGAAGAAAATGGCTCGACGACGGATTTGGTCATCAAGGTGAGTCGGTATGCCCAAGATGTGCCGTTTTATGCCGACGCATCTTTTCTCCGTCGAATCCCCGAGCTCGTGATGGCCTCGCTGCGTTTCAATAATCCATTCGAGGAATTCGGACGGCTCATTCGCTTGCGCTCAACCAAACACGGCCGGAGACTCTACACGAAACGACCGTTGGCAATCTACAGTCCGCCGGAGCAGCTTCAGCTTTGGCAACATGGCCGCACCGAGGGCGCAGCCCGAATGGAAAGAGAAGCAGTAGCCGAGGTTCAGGATAAGGGTCGCGTGCAGATCGAGCTCGATCCTTTTCGTTCGTATTATACCCTCTTTGGATGGGTGAGTGGTGTGGATGCGAGTTCGCTTTTCCAAGCCGGTCAGCTTTCGGAAACCGACATGGCCCAGCTCACGGAAGACAGCATCGCAGATCTGATGGCCCGCGGGATGATCGTCTTGGATCACAAGCCCGCGCATATCATTGTGCGCCCCAACGCTACCGGAACCGGTTGTTTACGCCGGTCGGATGGACGGATCGCTTACGCTTTGGTCGACTTCGAGTTGCTAGTCGACATGCCGGCCTCGTCGGAGGTTACGGCGAACGGTACTGGAAGCTCGTGACGTGTCTATTTCCAAACGGTTCTCGCGGACTTCACCGCGCCGGGATGATACCATCCCGATTGACTTGCCGGACCTCTTAACGGAGGAACCAAGCGCCGATGCCAGCACAACTCGCCACGACAATCCATGGCGGCGTCCGCCAAAACTGCAGCATCGCATAGGCGGCGATCGCAAGCGCAAGCCGTTTGGAATCGACGATCGTCGACGTCCAGATCGGCGAATAAAAAGCCGCTCCCAACAGACCGACGACGGCGGCATTGGCACCGGCTAGCCACCATTGCGCGCGAGCGGTTCCCCGAAGCCGTTCCCAATGAGGAAGTGCCGCGAAAAGAATCAGCATCGCAGGAAGATAAATCGCGGCAAGTGCGAGCAGCGCGCCGCTTATTCCACCTGGAGAGATCACTGCTCCCAGGTAAGCAGAAAAAGCGAACAAGGGTCCGGGCAGCGCTTGGGCGGCGCCATAGCCAGCGAGAAAAGTATCGTGGTCGATCCAGCCCGGTCCGACCGTCGCTTCCTGCAAGAGCGGCAATACGACGTGGCCGCCGCCAAACACGAGCGCTCCGGCCCGGTAGAAGCCGTCAAATACCTGCAGGCTGCGCACCGGATATAACCGCGCCATCCATGGAGAAAGGATCAAAAGTCCAGCAAAGATCCCTAAACAAATGAGCGAACCAAAACGACGTGGCTTGGTCACTGTCGAAACGATCACGGGCTCCATCGAAAACCAACGTCCCAAGATTACTCCGATGAATGCCCCAGCCGCGATCACGACGACTTGCATCCAGGCGGCAGGGCAAAGGGTGAGAACGATGGCCGCCAGCGCCGCGATCGTCGCACGCGCCGCGTCGGGACAGAGTTTTCGCGCCATCGTAAAAACCGCTTGGGCGACCACCGCCACCGCGGCCACCTTCAATCCCTGCACCCATCCAGCGCGGCCAAGATCGCTCGCGGATTGAACGCTAAAGGCAAAAGCGATCATGAGCGCCGCGGATGGTGCGGTAAACCCGATCCACGCTGCCAGCGCACCACGCCAACCGGCACGCTTCCAACCGAGGGCGAGGCCTACCTGACTACTGGCCGGTCCTGGTAGAAATTGGCAAAGAGCGACAAGATCGGCGTAAGCGTGCTGGTCGAGCCACTTTCGACGCGTGACGAATTCGTTTTGGAAAAACCCGAGATGCGCAATCGGACCGCCGAAAGCCGTGCAGCCGAGCCTCAAGAACGCAGCAAAGACCTCGAAACTGCTGCTTCGCTCGGCACCAGGATTTTCCTTCTTTAGAGTAGTTTCGGCCGGGTTCGTCACGCGGGCTATATTGTTTTGCGATTCCTGGAAAGGGTTAGCGTGGTCACTCTACCGAGTTAAGGAAAATCAAGATTGGGCAGCGGTATACATGCACTTGGGCGGTCGCATATTTTCAATCGCCAAATTTCGGTCACGCGAAGGTCCATAGCACCGACGCCTCAAGCATTCATTGGGTCATTCGGCTAGCTTTCGCGAAAGCACAAAGGGCGAAGCAGAGATGCACGCGCCGTTGCACTTTGCCGCAGACAGTTTGGAATCATTCACGCCTCACCGCCATGCTTCTCGCTCTGTACAAGCCCTACGGCGTGCTCTCTCAGTTCACGCCCGAGCCCGGCTCCCGCTGGCGCACCCTCGCCACCCTTGGCCTGCCTCCGCGGGTATACCCCATCGGACGACTCGATGCCGATAGCGAAGGACTGCTTCTGCTCACCGACGAGGCCTTGCTCAACGAGCGCCTCTTGCATCCCCGCCACGGGCATCGTCGCGAGTACTGGGTGCAAGTTGAACGCATCCCGACCGACGGCGCCCTTGTCAGGCTTGCTGACGGCCTACGCGTGGGCGACCGGCAAACCCTGCCCTGCCGTGCCCTGCGCCTGGAGCCAGCACCAAAAATCCCGCCACGCGACCCACCAATCCGCATACGCAAGACCGTGCCGGATTGCTGGCTAGCGCTCGAACTCACCGAAGGCAAAAACCGCCAGGTCCGTCATATGACAGCGGCCATCGGCCACCCCACCCTGCGCCTGATGCGCGTGCGGATCGGCGCCCTTGGCCTACCCAGCCTCAACCTGTCGCCCGGCGCCTGGCGCGAACTCACCGAGGCCGAGCGACTGCTTATTTTCGCCGATCCAACCTGAAAAGCGCCGCAGCGGCGACGCTTTCGGCCGGCGCGGCCAATCGTATCTTCAGTCAGTGTGTCGGAACCGATAGTACGCCCTTTCGTCATCGCCGTTCTCTGTCACAAAAAACCGCAGAGGCGTAAGGCGCTCTGCGGTCGGAGAAACGCCGCGACGGCGTATCCAAATTATCGTTTCAGCGTGGCGCAGAAGCGCGCGAGACGCTCGATACCCTTCTTGATCGTCTCGTCGCTCGTGGCGTAGCTCAGGCGCAGATAGCCTTCGGCACCAAACGCACTGCCAAACACCGCAGCGACCTTTTCTTGTTCGAGCAGGCGGGCGCAGAATTCCTGGTCCTTCAGCCCGAAACTCGAGATATTCGGGAAAAGATAAAAAGCACCTTGCGCGAGCAGGCAGGACACGCCGGGAATTTTGTTAAGTTCGGCATGCAGGAATTTGCGACGGCGATCGAAGGCCGTGAGCATCAAAGCGAGCGAAGCGGCGGTCTTTTCTTTCTCCGTCAGCGCGGCCAGCGCGCCGTATTGGGCAAAGGTCGTCGCATTGCTCGATTGTTGACTCTGAATTTCCGCACAAGCTTTGGCGATGGGCGCTGGTGCGACCAAGGTGCCGAGACGCCAACCGGTCATCGAGTAGGTTTTGGAAAACCCAGCCACGACGACGGTACGCGCTTCGGCTTCCTTCGATAGCGCAGCGATGCACGTCGGTTTCGCGCCGTCGTACATGAGATGCTCATACATCTCGTCGGAAAGGATATAGAGGTTATGCTTCACCGCGACCGCGACGATCGCCTCCAGTTGAGCGCGCGTGTAAACGGCGCCCGACGGATTCGACGGCGAATTGAGGATGAGCAGCTTGGTCTTTGGCGAGATTGCCGCCTCAAGCATCGCAGGGGTGAGCAAGAAACCGGTTTTGTCGTCCGCAACGACAAATTTCGGCGTAGCCCCGGCGAGTTTGACCATCTCTGGGTAGCTCACCCAGTACGGCGCCGGAATGATCACCTCGTCGCCCGGCGAACACGTCGCCATAATTCCGAGATAACAGGAGAACTTTCCGCCCGGAGAAACGACGACCTGCGACGCGGCGACTTTCAGTCCGTATTCGGCACCGTAACGGTCGGCAATGGCTTGGCGAAGCGGATCGATGCCCGGCGTGGGCGCATATTTGGTCTTGCCGGATTTGAGCGCGGCGATGCATGCCTCTTTGATGTGCTCGGGCGTATCGAAATCAGGTTCGCCGGCGGCAAAATTCAAAACGTCTTCGCCGGCGGCTTTGAGTGCCTTGGCCTTGGCGTCGACCGCAAGGGTTGGCGAAGGCGAAATGTTCTTTGCCCAAGTCGAGAGAGGAAGAGGAGTGCTCATGGGAAAACGCGGAGGACTAAATGTCGGTGACAAGCAAAAGCAAGCGCGCCGTTGCGGGCGCGCTTGGGTGAGAGGGGCTGAGGGAAAAACCGGTCAAGCCGGGTATCCCTCGAATTATTTCTTGCTGCGCTTGGCAGCGGCTTTGGCCTCGAGCGCGTCGATGGCGACACGGAGGAGCTCGCCCACGCTGACTTTCTTTTTGCGGGAAACTTTCGTCAGCTTATTCTTCTGATCCTCGGGCAAACGCACCGAAATCTGCCGGTGCTCTTCGGAGGAGGACTCGAACTTGTCGTAGTTGAACTCGCCGATGGCGAGGCGGACCACTTCGCTCGCGGATTTAAGTCCGAGGCGTTTTTGGTGAGTTCCGAGTTTCCCAATAAGGGAGACAGGCAGGTCAAACGTGAGGGGTGAAGGCGCGTTGGAGTTTTTCTTAGCCATAACTTTGCTGGTCACTCGACCGATAGTTTTATCTCGCAGAGCAGTGTATCGAAGAAGAAGCACTCCCTGCTTAAGGAGCAACGTAAAACTCTAGGAACAAGCAGGGCACGTCTGCAACCAGAATCTGGCGACAAATATACTTGGCCCAACCGGCTTGTATCCACGCCACCCTTTCACCAAAGGATACAGCTCCACGGCGCGAGGGCTACGGACGAACCACGCGGATGCGTTCGGCCGAAGGCGGCTGCACGGCATCCCCCAGCGAAGCGGGTTCGAAAAGCGTGGGCAGAAGATCCAAGCCGACCGCGGCGCCGGTGACCATAAAGCGGGTCTTGTTGCGGGTTTCCTCGTCGCGCACATCGATGGATTTTGGAATCCACTGCTCATCGATCTTTTTCAGATCGAGGATGGTAATGGACTTTAGCAGGCTATTTTCGGCACCGATTTGCTCTGCCTGAACCAACGCGTTGAACTGGGTATCGAGGTAAATGCGGACCCCCGTCAAGGCGGGGCGGCGGGCGGTGACTTCGGCCGGCGGATACATGAGGAAGACGTGCGCCGGACGTCCGCGCACGCGGGCGAGGCCTTCGTAGACAAAGTCGTTCCAAAACAGAAACGGCCACTGCAAGTCAAAAGCGGTCAGATCGGTGTCCGCCAACCGATCAAAGAGCGCGTCGACACCGAGCGGGGTCACGGTAGAACCAAGGCGCCAACTCCATAACGCACTCTGCGGACCATTTTGCACCAGCAGGCGTTGTTGCGCCGTTACATCGTCGGGCGCGAGTTCGAGCCGCCAAATAGGACCTTTTTCGTTTCGACCAATCCAGAGCCGGGCCGGCACCGTCCGGCCTTCGCCCCGGCGTGGCATGACCTGCAGTTCAAATTCCAAATAGAGCCCGCTCGGAAGTCCGCGTAGACGAAAATCCTCAATAATGCGGCGGCCTTCAGCCTGATCGGGCTTGCCAAACTGGACATAGTTCGGCGGCGGCCGATAGGTCTTAGGCTGGCCAAAACTCGCCGCACCCAGGGCAATAAAACAGAGAAGGCAGGCGGCCACAGCCACCTGCCTCCTAAAAAGATTCGCGCGGAAAGCCCGAGCGGTCACGGTCAATTTACGGCTTGGCCGCCTGCGGAGCCGGAGCGGCTGGCTGGGCGGGTGCTGGCGTCGCTGTAGCGGCCGCCGGTGTCGCGGGGACCGCAATGGTGGGAAGGCGACCGAATGAATTCAGAGCGGCGTGTTTGTGTTGATAGACCTGCGCGAGATAGAGACCGAAACTGATGATGAAAAAGGCGATCGAGGCATTGATCGTCGACTTGGTTAAGACGTTGCCCGTCTCAGCGCCAAAGGCCGCCTCGGCCATGCCGCCACCCATCGCGGCGCCCATGCCACCGTCAGATTTCGCTTTTTGGGCGAGCACGACCAAGATCAAAAACAGAGAGATCAGGATGAGGATAAAGGTAAAAATGCCGATCAGAATGCTCATGGAAAAGGGAAACAGAGCCGGGCTGCGCGGAAAATGTCAATGGTGCGTTAGCGGGATCTATCGCTGGTCCGTGCAGGCATCACCGTAGGAGGTCTAGATCTGATAGTCTTTTGCGTTCTCTGGTCGGCCGTCCGGGCCGCTAAACGGCGCGTTGGTCGCACTTTCCTTTTTGGCGCGGTCGTAGAAGATCCGCACGTCGGCTTTGCGTGTTTGCAGGAGGTGCGATGCCCTTAACAACGCTCGTTTAGTACTCGCGGTCAGGTTGGCCTCGGCGGGAAAAATATTGTCTGCGCCGATCACATTATAGGCCCCACTCGCTCGCAGCACCGTGTCGACCTCGGCGTTGATGCCGCTAACGAGTAGGAAGCGGCCGCTTTTCACCAGATATTCGTGCAACTCGAGCAAAGACATGACCGAGGTGGCGTCGAGATGGCGCGCATTCTTCATGCGCAGAATGATCACACGGATTTTTTCGTCGTTCGACAATAGGCGTACCTGTTCTTGAAAGAGGTCAGCCGCGCCGAAAAACAACTCACCCTCAACGTGAACAATCGAAATCGCGTCGTTGCGGCGCTGTTTGGTGTCGTCGAGTTCGGAAAGGTTGCCCGATGCATCGAAACCGTATTCGACCAGCGAAGGTGCGCCGGCCTTGCGCAAAAACAACGCAAGCGACGTCCCAATGCCGACGTAGATCGCTGCGTCGAGTTTCAGGAAGAACGCCGCCGCGACCGTGACGGCGAGCACGATTGCATCGGACTTGGTCGAACGCCAGGCGATGCGGATTTGCTCACGGTTCAAAAGCTTCACCCCGATACGGATCAAGTGAGCCGCGAGACTTGGCACCGGGATATCGTTGATCATCGATGTGACCAAAAACAGAGCCAAAAGCACGATGCCGCTGCTCAAGAGCGACGACACCTGCGTGCGGCCACCGCTTTGAAAATTCGCTCCACTGCGGGCAAATGACGCCGAGCCGGGCATGGCGCCGAAAAGGCTGCTGGATAGGTTGGCCATGCCCATGGCGACGAGCTCCTGGTTAGGGTCAATGCGCTGACCGGATTTGGCGGCAAGGGCTTTTCCGATCGACACCGCCTCCAGCATACCGAGGATCGAAATAGCCAAAGCCGCGCTCAACAGGGGCGGGATCGAGTCGAGTTGCGTGCCGCGGAACGGAATGCCGAGGAACGACGGTAAAGCCACGGCCAACGCACCTTCGTCGCGGATGGTATGAACACCGAGCTGGCCGAGGCCGGTCCACTTTGCGAAAAATGCCAGAAAGATCAGCCCGATCATGACGCAAACCTCGCGATCGCAAGACATACTCGGACGCGCAACAGCCGCAGGCGCGAATCCCGGAGGTCGCGCCGGCCGTGAGCGGCTCATGTTACGGCTCGGGGCGGCATGTGCCAATAG
>Ga0209583_10000706_pt1 | contig 10184 bp, 7 predicted proteins | sample Str014_FD_187201 | JGI IMG/M metagenome (GOLD analysis project Ga0209583, IMG submission 187201) | Freshwater sediment microbial communities in response to fracking from Pennsylvania, USA - Straight Creek_MetaG_SC_2014 (SPAdes) (version 2) | ecosystem: Environmental > Aquatic > Freshwater >...
TCGCAAGGGTCTTCTGAGTCATCGTCCATCTCCGTTTTACGCTTCGCAAGATATGCAAACCTCGCGCCAGAGAAGAGGGACTTGTTCAGCGTTGCCTTAAAGCGCGTTCGACCTGCGACGACGCGCAACGAAGGCCAGAGCGCCAAGCCCTCCGAGCATCAGCGCGTAGGTTTCTGGTTCCGGAACGGCCGCGGTGATCGACAGCGAGACGCCACCCTTGTTGTCCCAGAACACGTAGTCCGGTACCGTGAAGTTCAGCAGAGCAGGCGCGTGCAACGTGAACGTGAACGGCGCCGCCAACGCGCCGGTGGCTCCGAACATGTCCGTGTCGGCGCCATAGACCGCGAAGGCACCTTTGCCCGAGGCCGATTGAAAATCCGTCAGCGCAGACGCTGCAGTGGCGTAGTTGTTGAACGCGAAGTTGCCGTCGTTGCGGTCGAAGGTGAAGGTCTGCTCGCCAACGGTCACGCTGAACGCGTCGCGGAAATTGCCGCTCGTCGCATTGTTGTACTGCCAGGCATCGTAGAGCCCGCCGCCGGCGATACCGGCCCAGCTGAGCACATAGCTGCCACTGCCGAGCAAGAGATTGGTGCCGACGTGCGAGCGCGCATCGATGTTGACGATGACGGCCTGCGCGCCGAAACTGGCCATCCCCAGGGTCAGGGTTGCGACTGCGTAAGCGATGCGGGCGAGTTTCATTGGTGTGGCCGGTGGATGATGCTGGGGGTTGAAAAGCACCGTAGTGCTCGGTGCATGAACAGTGTCTTCAGAACCGACACCGTTACCCACCCCGCGTTCGCAGGATCGAGGCGTGCCGCGCGTGACAGATATCACTCGAAAGTTCACTGCGCTCAGCGTGTTGCTTCTGCCCGCCAAATGAAAGAAGCCACCGGGCGCGAGCCGCGGTGGCCTCGGTCGAACTCGCCTCGAGTGCTCGAGGCGTCAACCCAGCGCTTGCGACCCCTGCGCCGTTTCGAACGGCAGCTTGATCTGCGACAGGTCCTTGCGCGTCTCGACCAGCACCAACGGCCCTTCGTCGACCACCGCGGCAGCCTTGCGCTCACGCGGAACATGCGCCGATGCGGGCTCGGCGGCCATGGCGTCCTGCACCGCGCGGATCTTCTCGGCATCGGAGTTGATCCACTGCAGGCCGGCCGACTCGGCGACCGCCTGGAGCGAATCCAGCGGCAGCACGAAGGCTGGTGCAGGTGCGGCGGCCGGGGCCAGAGCGACCGGCTGCATCGGCGAAGAGGCCGGTGCCGCGACGGATGCTGACGCGACAGGCGCGGCAACTGCTGGTGCCGATTCCGCTGCGACATGCGCGATCGGTGTTGACTCGGCCGGTTCGGCCTGAGGCGGCGTCGGCGTGGCTGGCAACTCGGTGGTGAACGCTGCAGCCGCTGGCACCACGGCGGCCGGCTCGGCCTCGCGGAATGCGGCGGCGGCCAATGCGCCACCCTGGGTCAGGCCTTCCGACTCGGCGTTTGCCACATCGACACCGGCCTCTGGCGAGCGTTCGCGGCGATTGCGATCGCGACCGCCTCGACCACGACGCCGGCCTTCGCCAGGCTCGCCGCCTTCGGCACGGACTGCGTCGCCGCTGGCCTCGCCATCGGCGACAGCCTCGGCGGCAGGCGCGTCGGTGTGCTCGGCCGCGGCCGGCACGCCGGCTTCGCCGTTCTCGGTGCCGACCGGCGCGGCTTCGTCGCGGTCGCGACCACCCCGACCGCCACGTCGGTTGCGGCGGCGACCGCCCTGGCGCTCCCCGCTGGCCTCACCGCCCTCGGACGCCTCGGCGCCGGGCAGGGTGTCGACGAAGCCTTGTTGTGCCGCGGGTTGCTGCTCATCGGTGGCCGCACCTTCGGTGGGCGGGTTCGCGCGACGTGGCTCGCGCTCGGGGCGCGGGCCACGGCGGCCTTCACCACCCCGTTCACCACCGCGGTCGGCGCGAGGTTCGCCACGGCTTTCGCCGCGGTTCTCGTCGCGCGGTGCACGCGGTGCGCGCTCTTCGCTGCGGGTCGCGTCCATGGCCTCGGCGCGCGGCGCTTCGTCACCCGCCGGTCGATCGCCGTTGCGATCCGGGCGGCGGCCACGGCCTTCGCCGCGATTGCCGTCGCCGCGGGCTTCGGCAGGGCGCTCGCCGCCACGGGTTTCGCCGCGCTCACCGCGTTCTCCGCGGCCTTCGCCACGCTTGCCGTCACGGCCGCCATCGCGTCCGCCACGGCCACCCCGGCCACCGCGTTCGCCACGAGCATCGCGATCGCCGCGACCCTCGCGCGCTTCGCCAGGCTTCGCCGCCACCGGTGCCGGCGCAGGCGTCGGAGCCACGACAGGCGCCGGCGCCGGCTCGCTGCCGAACATCTTCCTGACCCAGCCGAAGAAGCCGCCACCGGCGGGCACGGGTGTCGGCGCGGGCGCTGCCACCACGGGCGCCGGCGCAGGCGCTGCCACGACCGGCGCCGGCTTCGGCGCAGCGACGGGTGCCGGTGTTTCGGGCAGGATGCCTTTGATGACCGGCTCCTGCTTGGCCTTGGTCTTCTCGCGCCGCGTGATGCCGACTTCCTCTTCGGGCTCGTCGATCATCGTGTAGCTGGCCTGCAGGTTCTCCAGGCGCGGGTCGTCGTGGCGCAGGCGCTCGAGCCGGTAGTTCGGCGTCTCCAGCGTCTTGTTCGGCACCAGCAGCACGGTGACGCGCTGCTTCAATTCGATCTTGGTGATTTCGGTGCGCTTCTCGTTCAGCAGGAACGACGTCACTTCGACCGGCACCTGCACGTGCACGGCGGCGGTGTTGTCCTTCATCGACTCTTCTTGCACCATGCGCAGGATCTGCAGTGCGGACGATTCGGTGTCGCGGATGTGGCCGGTGCCGTTGCAGCGCGGGCAGGTGATGTGGCTGCCTTCGCTGAGCGCCGGGCGCAGGCGCTGGCGGCTGAGTTCGAGCAAGCCGAACTTGCTGATCGAGCTGAACTGCACGCGGGCGCGGTCTTGGCGAAGCGCGTCGCGCAAACGGGTCTCGACCTCGCGGCGGTTCTTCGACTCTTCCATGTCGATGAAGTCGACGACGATCAGGCCGCCGAGGTCGCGCAAGCGCATCTGGCGCGCGATCTCGTCGGCAGCTTCGAGGTTGGTGCGGGTCGCGGTCTCTTCGATGTCGGAGCCACGCGTCGAGCGGGCCGAGTTCACGTCGACCGACACGAGCGCTTCGGTGTGGTCGATCACGATCGCGCCGCCCGAGGGCAGGTTCACGGTGCGCGAGAACGCGGTCTCGATCTGGTGCTCGATCTGGAAGCGGCTGAACAGCGGCGCATCGTCGCGGTAGCGCTTGACCTTGTGCGCCGTCTCCGGCATCACGTGGGCCATGAATTGCTGGGCCTGGTCGTAGATGTCGTCGGTGTCGATCAGGATCTCGCCGACATCGGCGGTGAAGTAGTCGCGGATCGCGCGGATCACGAGTGACGACTCTTGATAGATCAGGAACGCGCCCTTGCCGGCCTTCGAAGCGCCATCGATGGCGGTCCAGAGCTTGAGCATGTAGTTCAGGTCCCACTGCAGCTCGGGTGCGGTGCGGCCGATGCCGGCGGTGCGGGCGATCAGGCTCATGCCCTTCGGGTACTCGAGCTGGTCGAGGTTCTCTTTCAGCTCTTCGCGGTCTTCGCCTTCGATGCGACGGCTCACGCCTCCGCCGCGAGGGTTGTTCGGCATCAGCACGAGGTAGCGCCCGGCCAGGCTCACGAAGGTGGTCAGCGCGGCGCCCTTGTTGCCGCGCTCTTCCTTCTCGACCTGGACCAGCAGTTCCTGGCCATTCGAGATGCAGTCTTGAATGCGCGCGTCGCGCACCGAAGCGCCTTCGCGGAAGTAGTTCTTCGAGATTTCCTTGAACGGCAGGAAGCCGTGGCGGTCTTCGCCGTAATCGACGAAACAGGCTTCGAGCGAGGGCTCGACGCGCGTCACGACTGCCTTGTAGATGTTGCCCTTGCGTTGCTCACGGCCTTCGATTTCGGTCTCGAAGTCCATCAGCTTCTGGCCGTCGACGATCGCCAGGCGGCGCTCTTCGGGCTGCGTCGCGTTGATCAGCATGCGTTTCATGGGTGCACTCCTTTGCTCGGCCGCCACTTGTATTGAGCGGGCCGCGCATCACCGACAGTCGCTTCCCGGCAGGTGCCGGCGGGCGACGATTCGATGCACGAGAAACGAAAACGAGAGCGTTGGGGTGTCGCCCTGGACTGTGGTGGGATCGGCAGCGGTCAGCAGACCGGCCGATTGAACCGCAGCGTTGGCGCGTGCGTGACAGCGACATGGGCGCATGTCGGCCACCGGCGCGCCACGGCGGGCGAGCTCGCGGTGCCGCAGGCTCTTGGCCTGGGCAGCGAGCGCGCGGGGCGCCGTGGTTCGGGGGTGGGGATCAACATCAGCCGGGGTCCGCTGGACGCTGACAGAAGCATGGAACGCGACGCCGTGTTCGGTGCGCGATTCGATCTCCTGCCGTGGGAAAACCTTTGATTGAGCTCGTTTTTGTCTGCTCTGCCGCTTCGAGCCTTGGGCCGCACCGTCACTTGGGGGCGGCGCCCGCTTGGGGCTTCGAGGCGTTGCATCACCTGTGTTGCCGGGCCCATCGGGCCCGACCACCGCGTGCTGCTCTGTGCTGACCTTCGCTTGCTCTTACACAAGCCCTTAAACTCTGAAAAATCAAACACTTACAGCAGCAACGTGGTGCGACGCATTATAGGGGCCAATCCGGCGGCGCCATCCCGAGGCAAAACCCCGGCTTCCGCACCGACGTTGGCGGTGCAACGCGTCGTGATCGACGAGGGCTCGGAAGGCCAGCGCCTGGACAACTTCCTCGTCAAGCTGCTCAAGGGCGTGCCGAAGACGCATGTCTACCGCGTGATCCGGTCCGGAGAAGTGCGTGTCAACAAGGGCCGGGCCGGTGCCGACACCCGGTTGGCGCTGGGCGACGAGATCCGCGTGCCCCCGGTGCGGGTGGCCGACCGCAGCGAGGTGCCCGCGGCGCCGGCGCGCGAGTTCCCGGTCGTCTTCGAAGACGATTTTCTGATCGCGATCGACAAGCCGGCCGGCGTGGCGGTGCATGGCGGCAGCGGCGTCAGCTCGGGCGTGATCGAGCAGCTGCGACAGGCGCGGCCGACCGCGAAGTTTCTCGAGCTCGTGCACCGGCTCGACAAGGAAACCTCCGGCCTGCTGTTGATCGCGAAGAAGCGCTCCGCGCTGGTCGCGTTGCAGGATCAACTGCGCCAGCGCGAAACCGGCAAGACCTACGCGGCCTTGGTGCTCGGCGCCTGGCCGGCGGCCAAGAAGGTCATCGACGTGGCGCTGCACAAGTTCTTGACCGCCGACGGCGAGCGCCGAGTCAATGCGGTGGCCGACGACGCCGACGCGGGCAAGCGCTCGATCACCCTGGTGCGCATCGCGCAGCAGTTCGATGCGTTCACCTTGCTCGACGTGACCATCAAGACCGGCCGCACCCATCAAATCCGCGTTCACCTCACGCACGAAGGCCACGCCATCGTCGGCGACGAGAAGTACGGCGACTTCGCACTGAACAAGTCGCTGGCGCGAGGCGAGACGGTCAAGGGCGCCAGATTCGACCGGATGTTTCTGCACGCTCGCCGCTTGCGCTTCACGCACCCCGGCAGCGGCGAGGTCATCGAGCTCGAAGCACCGTTGCCGGCAGAATGTGCGGCACTGATCCACGCGCTGGCGAAGCCGGCATCGACATGAATTCCACCCGCAATTTCGATCTGGTCGTTTTCGACTGGGACGGCACGCTGTTCGACTCGACCGCGCTGATCACCAAGTGCATCCAATCTGCCTGCGCCGACCTCGGCGTGCCGGTGCCGAGCGACGAGCAGGCGAGCTACGTGATCGGCATGGGCCTGATCGAAGCGCTGCAGCACGCCGCGCCCGACCTGCCGCGCGAGCGCTACAAGGAACTCGGTGAGCGCTACCGCCACCACTACTTCGCACGCCAGCACGAGATCGTGTTCTTCGACGGCACGCTGGCGATGCTGCAAGACCTGAAGGCGCGCGGCCACCGGCTCGCCGTCGCGACCGGCAAGTCGCGCCGCGGACTGGATGAAGCGCTGCACACGTCCGCGCTGCGCGGGCTTTTCGACGCGACCCGCACCGCTGACGAAACCGCATCGAAGCCCGACCCACGAATGCTGGTCGAGTTGATGGATCACTTCCGGGTCGAACCCGAGCGCACCGTGATGATCGGCGACACCACGCACGACCTGCAACTCGCGCTGAACGCCGGCACCGCGAGCATCGGCGTCAGCTACGGCGCGCACGACCACGAATCGTTCGCCGCCTACAACGTGCGGCATGTGGCGCATTCGGTCGTCGACCTGCACGACTGGCTGGTGAAACATGGATGAGCCGTCGAACGAACCGATCATCCCGATCGCGCCCGCGAAGCCCGAGCCGCTGCCGCTGTGCGCCTCGACCGAACTCGCCGAGAAGGGCAACGCCTTCGTGTTCGACGTGCTCCACTTCCGCGAGCCGGCGCGCGCTTTCGTGCTGCGCTTCGACGGCCAGGTCGTGGCTTACCTGAATCGCTGCCTGCACGTGCCGACCGAGATGGACTGGCAGTACGGCGAGTTCCTCGACTCGGGCAAGGAGTTCATCATGTGCTCGATCCACGGCGCGGTGTACGAGCCGCTCACCGGCCGCTGCGCCGGCGGCCCCTGCGGGCGCGGCAAGCTCACGATGATTGACGCGTTCGAGCGCGACGGTCAGGTCTATTGGTATCCTTCCCGCGACACGAAACCCGCCTTCGCCTGATTCCACGGCGCGAGGCCATCAAGGCCCCCCATTCGTTCGCCGGGCCGCCCCAAAAACGAATATCGAAGTGCGAAGCACGAAGGTTCACCGATGAGCACCCCTGAAGACCAATTGCCGCCGTTCCCGGCCGCATCGCCTGCCCCTGCTTCTGCGTCTGTCTCCGCGCCCGCCGCGAGCCACCCGAGTTCGTGGGACGGCGTGGCCGAGCAATTCGCGCGCGACATGCTGCGCGACCGCCGCGCCGACCGCCGCTGGCGCAATTTCTTCCGCCTGTCGTGGCTGCTGCTCGTGATGGCCGTCGCCTACGCAGCCTTCGCGGCGCGCAACCACACCGCAGCGCCGACCGGCCCGCACACCGCGCTGATCGAGGTGCACGGCGAGATCGCCGCCGGCGCCGAGGCCAGCGCCGAGAACCTGCTGCCCGGCATCAAGACCGCGTTCGAGGACGAGAGCGCCAAGGCCATCGTGCTGCGCATCAACTCGCCCGGCGGCAGCCCGGTGCAGGCCGGCATCATCAACGACGAGATCCGCCGCCTGAAGGCGCTGCACAAGGACAAGAAGGTCTACGCGGTCGTCGAGGAAACCTGCGCCTCGGGCGCTTACTACATCGCGGTGGCGGCCGACGAGATCTACGCCGACAAGGCCTCGGTCGTCGGCTCGATCGGCGTGCTGATGGACAGCTTCGGCGCGACCGGCCTGATGGAGAAGCTCGGCGTCGAGCGCCGCCTTCTCACGGCCGGCAAGAACAAGGGCATCGGCGACCCGTTCTCGCCACTGCCGCCCGAGCAGCGCGCCTTCATCCAGACCATGCTCGACCAGATCCACCAGCAGTTCATTGCGGTAGTGAAGGCCGGCCGCGGCACGCGCCTTAAGGAAACGCCGGAGATGTTCAGCGGTCTGTTCTGGAACGGCGAGCAGGCGCTCTCGATGGGCCTGATCGACCACCTCGGCAACCTCGACTACGTGGCGCGCGAGGTGATCAAGGCCGAGGAGGTGATCGACTACACGCCAAAAGACAACGTGGCCGAGCGGCTGGCGAAGAAGTTCGGCGCGTCGATCGGCGCGGGCGCAGTGAAGGCGATGCCGGGCGCGTTCACGATTCGCTGAGCGGCACCGGGATCAGGCGGCGAGCATCCCCTTGGTCTCGATGAACTTGATGACCTCGGCGAGCCCGGTGTTCGTCTTCAGGTTGCTCATCACGAACGGCCGCACCCCGCGCATGCGCTTCGTGTCGGCGGCCATCACGTCGAGGTTCGCGCCGACGTAGGGCGCGAGGTCGGTCTTGTTGATCACGAACAGGTCGCTCTTCGTGATGCCCGGCCCGCCCTTGCGCGGGATCTTCTCGCCGGCGGCGACGTCGATCACGTAGATCGTCAGGTCGCTCAACTCGGGGCTGAAGGTCGCGGCCAGGTTGTCGCCGCCGCTCTCGATGAAGACGATGTCGGCGTTCGGAAACTTCTCGAGCATGCGGTCGACCGCCTCGAGGTTGATCGACGCGTCTTCGCGGATCGCCGTGTGCGGGCAGCCGCCGGTTTCCACGCCCATGATGCGCTCGGCCTCGAGCGCGCCGGCGACGGTCAGCAGCCGCTGGTCTTCCTTGGTGTAGATGTCGTTCGTGACCACGACCAGGTCGTAGGTCTCGCGCATCGCCTTGCACAGCATCTCGACCAGCGTCGTCTTGCCCGAACCGACCGGGCCACCGACACCGACGCGCAGTGGCGGGAGTTTGCGGGTGCGGTTGGCGATGTGGTGCAGGGCGGTGCTCATGCGGCCGATTATGGCGGCCGCACTCTCGTCAGAACACCTTCGTGAACAGCCAGTACAACGAGCCCGACAACAACATCGCCACTGGCAACGTCAGCACCCACGCCATCGCCAGGTTGCGGATCGTCGCGAACTGCAGGCCGGACCTGTTAGCGGCCATCGTGCCGGCGACGCCGGACGACAGCACGTGCGTGGTCGACACCGGCAGGCCGTACATGTCGGCCGCGCCGATCGTCACCATCGCGACCAGTTCTGCCGAAGCGCCCTGCGCATAAGTCAGGTGGGTCTTGCCGATCTTCTCGCCGACGGTCACGACGATGCGTTTCCAGCCGACCATGGTGCCCAGGCCCAGCGCGATCGCGACCGCCACCTTCACCCACAGCGGGATGAACCGGGTCGCGTCGTCGATCTGGGCCTTGAACTCGAACAGGATCCGCTTCGTGTCCAGATCGAGTTTCGCCGCCGCGTTCTTGTCGAGGAAGCGGATCGCCTCGGAGCTGAGGTACATGTCGTTGCGCACGTTCGTCACCATCGCGGCCGGCACCTTCGCGAGGCTGCCGTTCGCCTTGATCTGCTCACCGATGCCGCCGGCCACGGCGGCGAGCGCGGGCACGGTGTCGGGTGCGAGCTGCTTGGTGCGAACGAAGTCCGACAGCGTCTTGCGCGGGTCGGCGGGCGCGGCGACCGGGCTGGTTTTCGCGAGCGCCTGCTGCGTGGCCTGCGCCGTCGTGACGAACCGCGCCATCTGCTCGGTCGGCATCGCGCGGTTCAGCGCGTAGGCCATCGGCACCGTGCCGATCAGGATCAGCATGATCAGGCCCATGCCCTTCTGCCCGTCGTTCGAGCCGTGCGCGAAAGAGACACCGGTGCAGGTCAGGATCAGCAGGCCGCGAATCCACCACGGCGGCGGTGTGTTGCCCTTCGGCGCTTCGTACAGCGCCTTCGACTTCACCAGCGCGCGCAGCGCGAGCAGCAGCAGGGCGGCGCAACCGAAGCCGACCAGCGGCGACAGCAGCAGCGAGTAGCCGATCTTCGCGGCCTGCGACCAGTCGACACCGCTGGTGCCGTCACGCCCGTGCATCAGCGCATTGGCCACGCCGACGCCGATGATCGAGCCGATCAAGGTGTGCGACGACGAGGCCGGCAGCCCGAGCCACCAGGTGCCCAGGTTCCACAGGATCGCCGCGATCAGCAGCGCGAACACCATCGCGAAGCCCGCGCCCGAACCCACCTGCAGGATCAGCTCGACCGGCAGCAGCGAGATGATGCCGAACGCGACCGCGCCGCTCGACAGCAACACGCCCAGAAAGTTGAAGAAGCCCGACCACAACACCGCGAAGTTGGGTGGCAGCGAGTGCGTGTAGATCACGGTCGCGACCGCGTTCGCGGTGTCGTGAAAGCCGTTGACGAACTCGAAGCCGAGCGCGATCAGCAGCGCGACGCCGAGCAGGATGTAGGGCACCCAGGTGGTCGCGCCGTTGCCCGATCCGGCGCCGGCCGCACTCACGTCTTTCGTCAGGCTGTAGCCGGTGAAGAGCAGGCCGACCGCGAGCAGCCCGATGAACACGATCACGGTGATCGGGCTGGTCTTCCTGTCGAGCTGCGGGCCAGAGGCGTGC
>Ga0209583_10000707_pt1 | contig 10178 bp, 13 predicted proteins | sample Str014_FD_187201 | JGI IMG/M metagenome (GOLD analysis project Ga0209583, IMG submission 187201) | Freshwater sediment microbial communities in response to fracking from Pennsylvania, USA - Straight Creek_MetaG_SC_2014 (SPAdes) (version 2) | ecosystem: Environmental > Aquatic > Freshwater >...
ATCACGAGCAGGCCATCCCTGGTGGCCCCGACGAGCGCGGCGTTGATTCTGTCATCACCGCTAGAGACGAACAGCGGCGTATAATGGGCGGCGGTATCGAGAAAGCCCACCGCATCCTGGTACACCGCCAGCACATCATAATAATCGCGCCCATTGGTATTATCGACCGTGCGTAAAACTGGCGGCGGATCGCGCTCGGGCAACCAACCCGTGGCGTAAACCTGATACGCACAAATTGATGCATTGATCATCCGCTTGGCCATCGCCAATTGTTTGAGGGTCGCCATCAGTCGCTCCGGAGTAAGAGTTGGAAAACGTCACGCTACGCAACACAAACTGGCGACAGACGGGCGGTGCTCCGCCTCACCCCCATGCTTATTCCATCAAACGGAGCGCGGCTCAAGTGGTTTGTCGAGAGCGGTATTGACGAACTGATGGCCGAAACCCCGCCGCAATTCCGCGCGCCTGCGGTCATTCTTCGCGCGCGTCGTTATCCGTCACATCCACCGTTATCATAAACGCCCGTCGTCATCCTTCCCATCCACCGTCATCCTGAACGTGAGTCAGGCGCCAGCAGACGAACACGCACAGCAGCGCGTCTGCCGCAAGGCATCTGTCGCAGACCGAAGGACGCTCCCGCGTCCGATATGAGCTGGATCCCAAATCAAGCCTACCCCGGCGAAGGCCGGGGTTTGGGATAAGGGGAGGGGATAAACCAACCACATTCTTGACATTGTCCAACATTTTGTCCATATCGGCCCCATGCACGCCATCTCCTATTCCGAAGCCCGCGAGAACCTCAAATCGGTGATCGACAAGGTCGTCGCTGATCGCGCGCCCATCCACATCACCCGCCAGCGCGGCGAGGGTGTGGTGATGGTGTCGGAGAGCGAATGGGCGGGCATGGAAGAGACGCTGCATCTGCTCTCGTCGCCCGCCAATGCGAAACATCTGCTCGATGGCATTGCAGCGTTTGAGGCTGGGCTTGGTGAAGTCCACGAGCTTATCGACCCTTGAACATTGCGCTCCAGCCGGTCGCGTGGCGCGATTACCTTGCCTGGGTAGATGCCGAACGCAAGGTGTTCGACCGGATCAACGTCATGCTCGAAGAATGCCGCCGCCACCCCTTCACCGGCACGGGCAAACCCGAGCCGCTCAAGCGTGATCTGGCGGGCTGGTGGTCACGCCGGATCAGCCAAGAACACCGCCTCGTCTATCGCGTGCGCGGGACGGGTGAGAGCCAAGTGCTCGAGGTGTTGAGCTGCCGGTATCATTATTGAGGAATTTATGAAGGGACCTTGATAAATGCTGCACCACTGACTCCCAAGCTATGCATGAAACAATGATGCACAGTCAAAACAGCCTCTTGGAAATCCTGATCGTCTTCTAATTTTTCTATTTTCAATCCAAGTTCTTCGCATTTATCTATGTGGATGTGCCTTGAGTGCGACTTATTGTCGTCCACATCAGATAAGCCATTGACAATTTTGTCGGCAGTCTCCGCAGCATTTTCTGCGTCGGATAACATATTATCCAGAAGACGTTTTCTGACGAACTCCTCGGCCATCGTGACGGCTTGCTCACACTGCCCAACGAAGGTCGGGCTATATTTCTGAAGGACAAATTGCCAGAATTGAAGGCGTTCAGGACTCTCGCTTATTTCCTTGATCGCGCGTTCAATTTCTTTTTTGACTGCAGCGGCAGGCAAGCCACCTAGCTGAGGATCGATCGGGCCTAAGTTCGACTGCTTTCCCATAATTATCGATTTGCAAGTGCATGCTATCATCGTACCGGCTGACATTGCAAGATGGGGCACAATCGCTCGAATATCGCATCCGAATATACGCCTTAAATAATCCACCAAGGACTCTGCAGCGGCGATTCCTCCACCCGGCGTATGAAGTATTAAATCCAGTCCCTTCGATTTATCAAGCCCATGGATAGCCATCATAAATGCGGCTTTATCTTCATCGTTCACATCAATACCGAATGCCGACGGATTTGAGAGCCAACCAGAATAGTAAGCAATTACATTGCGACCGGTCTTTTTATGCAATTTTTTTAGATATTTCCGTCTTACAATATCAACCGCACTTTTTGACCCATTGGCTAATTTAGCGTCTTGAGCTTGAATCTCGGTTAGCACTTGCCCCCAGTTTGGCATTGAACCCCCTGTAGCTTATTGCCTCACCTATACTATAAAATGTTCGTGCGCTAGTAGGTTGCGTCACTACATTGATAGGTAAAATATTTATGCGGCGTGTATCGTCATTATGCAACACATTCGCGACAATTCCCGCAAATTGCTCTTCTAGCGATGCCATCATTAGCCTCCTGCATAAATAGGTCATGCCACAACTCAAAATCAAAATTGTGCATTTTTTGTTATCTCTTTGAATCGAGAAGCGACGAAGTTGTCAAGCTACCTTTTTTCGTTGAGGTAGGACAGCCCCGATCAATCCTCACCTCTCACCCCACCTCAGACGGTACATACAACTCCCCGCCCTTATCCTTAAACGTCTCGGCCATTTGCGCCATGCCGGCTTCGGCTTCGGCCATCACCCCTGCCCCTCAACAAATTTCCTCAGCGCGGCGTTGATGTGCGTTTGATAACCGCGCCCCCCTGCTTTGGCCTTGAACCAGTCGAGCACATCGGCATCGAGCCGCACGGTGACTTGTTTCTTGATGGGCCGATAGAATTTGCCGCGCTCCCAACCCGTCCAGTCCGTCACTTCGGGCATATCCGAGAGGTCGATGGTGTCATCGGGCATCGCGGCGAGCGCTTCCGCCTGCGCGATGAGTTCTGGCGTCCATTTAGGAGTGTGCACTTTCAACATATCGTTTCCTTTCATGCGCTGTCGCGCGCCGTGCGCTGATGATGCGTCCGCAATCGAGATCGGGTTCGATCAGCGTATGGCTGACGAAGAGGATCACGGCATTCGCTCTGCCAATTGTCACCCAACGATCACCGTCGGGATGAGGATCGGGCTCGCTTATGTTCAATGGATCCGAAAACACCATTGAAGCGAGCTCAAACGGTATCCCGTGCTTGGCTTCGTTCGCCGCTGCCTTGCGCGTATCCCAAGCCCAGTCGCTCATTTGTAACTACAAATATGTAATGTAGTTGCGAATGTCAAGGCTATTCAGCCGCCACATAAACCTCGCCGCCCTTTTCCTTGAAGGTCTCGCTCATTGCGGCCATGCCGGCTTCGGCGTCGGCCTCCGACAAAGCTGCCCCCAACACCCCATTCGGGTTGTTCGCGGCGAACTCACGCACCTCTTGCGAAATCTTCATGCTGCAGAATTTCGGCCCGCACATGGAGCAGAAATGCGCGGTCTTGGCGCCCTCGGCGGGGAGGGTCTGGTCATGATATTGCTCGGCGGTGTCGGGATCGAGGCTGAGGTTGAACTGGTCGCGCCAGCGGAACTCGAAGCGCGCCTTGCTCAGCGCATTGTCGCGCACCTGTGCCGCCGGATGCCCCTTCGCCAGATCGGCGGCGTGCGCGGCGAGCTTATAGGTGATGACACCGACCTTGACATCATCGCGGTCAGGCAGGCCGAGATGCTCCTTGGGCGTGACATAGCAGAGCATCGCGCAGCCGAACCAGCCGATCATCGCCGCACCAATGCCGCTGGTGATATGGTCATAACCCGGCGCGATGTCGGTCGTGAGCGGCCCGAGTGTGTAGAAGGGCGCTTCGCCGCACGCTTCAAGCTGCTTTTCCATATTCACCTTGATCTTGTGCATCGGCACATGGCCGGGGCCTTCGATCATCGTCTGAATGTCGTGGGCCCAAGCGATTTTGGTGAGTTCGCCCAGCGTGTGGAGTTCAGCAAATTGCGCTTCGTCGTTGGCGTCGGCGATGCTGCCGGGGCGCAGGCCATCGCCGAGGCTGAAGGCGATGTCATACGCCTTCATGATGGCGCAAATGTCTTCGAAATTCTCGTAGAGGAAGCTCTCTTTGTGGTGGCTGAGGCACCATTTCGCCATAATGCTGCCGCCGCGCGAGACGATGCCGGTCACGCGCTTGGCGGCCAAGGGCACATAGGGGAGGCGCACGCCCGCGTGGATGGTGAAGTAATCGACGCCCTGCTCGGCCTGCTCGATCAGCGTGTCGCGGAAGATCTCATAGGTCAGGTCTTCGGCCACACCGCCCACCTTCTCCAGCGCTTGATAGATGGGCACGGTGCCGATGGGGACGGGGCTGTTGCGGATGATCCACTCGCGCGTGTCATGGATGTTGCGGCCGGTGGAGAGGTCCATGACGGTGTCGGCGCCCCAGCGGATCGACCAGACCATCTTGTCGACTTCGTTGGCGACGTCGCTTGCCACTGCACTGTTGCCGATGTTCGCGTTGATCTTGACGAGGAAGTTGCGGCCAATCGCCATGGGTTCCGATTCGGGGTGGTTGATGTTGACGGGGATGATCGCGCGGCCCCGGGCGACCTCATCGCGCACGAATTCGGGCGTGACATAGTCGGGCACTTCCGCGCCAAAATCTTCGCCGTCACGGACGTAGCTGGCGAGGCGGGCGCGGCCAAGGTTCTCGCGCTCGGCAACATAGATCATCTCAGGCGTGATGATGCCTTGCCGCGCATAGTGCATCTGGCTTACGTTTTTGCCGACTTTGGCGCGCAAGGGGCGCGCGACCATCTTGGGGAAGGGATCAACCCCGCCGCTGCGATCCGGGCCGAGCTGGCCATTGTCCTCGGGCTTCACGTTGCGGCCCTGATACTCTTCCACATCGCCCCGCCCGATGATCCAGTCACGCCGCAGTGTGGGCAGCCCCGCCATAATGTCGATCCGCGCGCTCGGGTCGGTGTAGGGACCGGACGTGTCGTACACGCGAACAGGGGCCTCACCCGACGAAGGCTCCAGATGAATCTCGCGCATCGCCACCTTCACGCTCGGGTCGCCCTGCGCGGGCACATGGATTTTCTTTGAGCCACGAATGGGGCCGGTGGTGACTTTGAGTTCGGCCCCGCCCGGATGGGCGAAGTTCAGGTGAGTTGCGTGCAGATCGGCCATCTCTTCGTTCCTTATGAGGCGGAAAGTTGGTGTCCGTGCCTGATGACCTCAATGATCACCTGCGCGTGGCCCTCCCTCCGCCGATTTTAGTCGGATCAGGTTCAGCGGGTCGTGCGACGTGACGCGCACCTCTCAGCCACTTGGCTCCCCGGGGAAGCATCGACCATAGGCCGCTTTTCGCGGGAGTGGAAGCGTGAAATGATCGATGTCAGGGACGACTTCACCCTCGCACGCGATCAATTTCATAACGTAATTAGCCAGAAATTAACGAGATGGGCCTACTTCCACTCTTTGGGTTTAATTTCGGACACGCAGCACATTGCAACTCGATCACGCCACTACCCATTTTGCGGAAGCGACGCCACTGGAGGCGTGCGTGATCGACGAAACGATCGTTTTGGATCGGCTTATCGAGCGGCACGCCAAAACTCAGGTCTGGCACCGATTTGCCGCCATCCTTCCCCTCACGTTCCTGACGCTGATTGCCATGCGATTGCCGAACAGCGGCACGCTTTATACGTTAATTGCTATTCAGTCGTTTATTTTGATAGCGTACACGCTCGTCGCCCTGTCACTGAACTACACGGTCGCGCGCAATCGAGCGTTTCTCTCCACATTGCGAATTTGGGCGGCATTCGAATTCCTGTGCGGCTTTTTTTGGGGTGCAATCGCATGGCCGGTCGCACATCGCTTGGGAACCGACTTTGCATCCACACTCGTCGTGCTAACGGTGATTGTGACGATTTCGATTTCAGTACTTGTCGTCGCCGACATCAAGACCGTGGCGATTGCACGAATGGTCGGTTTCACACTGGCTTTTGCACCGATCATGTTCCTCGATCTGGCCCATTTAGGTTCCCTCCCACTCATCGCCGCGCTCACCTTAGGCCCTTGCGTGATGTGGCTGGCGTTTTTGCAGGGTGGGCTCACGCGCGAAGCGCTGAGTGCGCAGATGCAAAACGAACTTATGGCAAAGAACCTGCGTGAGGCGCTCCACGTTGCAGAATATTTATCGCAGCATGATAGCCTTACCGGATTGCCCAACCGTCGCGCCTTTGAATCTGTGGTAGGGGAAATCCGCACAAGTCCAACGCATCCGGTGGCACTCATTCTTCTTGACCTCGACCATTTCAAAAAGGTTAACGACCGTTTTGGTCACGCCGTGGGTGACCTTGTGCTCAAGGCGACTGCAAAATTGATCGCGCGATTTGATCGCCCTTCGTCACTGCACAACGATGCGGTCACAACCTTTGCGCGATGGGGCGGCGAAGAGTTCATCATCGCCGTCAGTCCCTGTTCCGTCGCCACTGCGGCTGCAATAGCCGAAACTTTACGCGAACGCCTTGCGGGTCACCGCGATGATCATTGGCCAGAAGCGCTCTGCATTCAGGGGTCATTCGGTATCGCGCTTCAACAACCTCACGAGAGCATTCACGCCGCCATTGGCCGGGCCGACAACGCGATGTATCAAGCAAAAGTAGCAGGACGAAATTGCGTGGTGATCGCGGGCAATACGCCGTCGCTCACCGAGCTATCCCCAATCGACCGGTAAAAAGCGTATCGGCTCACCGATGGCGTGCGTCGCAAGCGCGCCCTCCCACATCACTTTATGGCCACGAATGATCGTCCCCAGCGGCCTGCCGGTAAGTTCATCGCCAGTAAACGGCGACCAACCGCACGTGCTGGCCAACCAATCGGCGGTCACCGTCCAACACGATTTACGGTCAACAACCGAGAAATCGGCGTCGTAACCTGCTGCAATCCTGCCTTTGGTCGCGAGCCCAAACACGCGCTGCGGCCCGGCACTGGTCAGTTCGATGAGGCGCTGCATCGTGAGCCGCCCGAGCGCCACATGGTTGAGCAGCAACGGCAGCAGTGTTTGCACCCCCGGCATCCCGGAGGGCGAGCCGGGGTATTCGCGCGCCTTCTCCTCGATGGTATGCGGCGCATGGTCAGACCCAATGACATCTGCGACGCCTTGGTTGAGCCAATACCAAAGCCCATCACGATGCGCCCCCGACCGGATGGGCGGGTTCATCTGCGCATAAGTACCGAGGCGCGGATAGGCGTCTTCGCCTGCCAGAGTGAGGTGCTGCGGCGTCAGTTCGCAGGTCGCAATATCTTTGTGCTGCGCGATAAGCTCCAGTTCCGCGGGCGTGGTGATATGCAGAATATGGATGCGGCGCTTGGCGGCGCGGGCGAGCCGAAGGATGCGGCGCGTAGCGAGTAACGCGCTCTCATCATCGCGCCAAACTGGATGGCTTGAAGGGTCGCCCACCACCCGCAACCCCTCGCGGTCTTTCATCCGAAATTCATCTTCAGCGTGGATAGCGACACGGCGATGGCCTGACGCGAGCACCCGCGCCAGGTTGGCATCATCTGACACCAGAAGGTCACCGGTCGAAGCGCCCATGAAAATCTTGACACCGGCGGTGCCCGGAATGCGTTCGAGCTCAGCCAGTTCGGGCGCATTCGCGGCGGTCGCGCCCACATAAAAAGCATGGTCGCACCACATACGGTGATGCGCGCGCCGCAGCTTATCATGAACGCGTTCTGAAGTGTCGGTGTTGGGCTTGGTGTTAGGCATCTCAAAGACCGAAGTCACGCCTCCAAGAACGGCCGCGCGACTGCCACTTTCCAAATCTTCCTTATATTCCAGTCCCGGCTCACGGAAATGAACCTGGCTGTCGATAACGCCGGGCAGAATATCGAGGCCGGTGCAATCAAGCACTTCGCCCGCGTCACCCGCCACACCGAGGCCGACGATCTTGCCGTCGCGCACCCCGATTGTCGTGCGCTCCGCCCCGCCCGGCGTCCACACCGTGCCGTTCTTCAAGAGGAGATCAAATGTTGCCATGATGCTTTCCTTACGCTCGCGGACATCCTATCTCTTCGCCATGAGTAACACCACCTTAATTGATCGTGCGGTGATCAGACTCTCCGGCGAGGGCGTGCGCGCCTTTTTGCAGGGGCTTGTGACGAATGACGTCTTAGGCGCGTTGCCAGTTTGGGCGGCGCTCCTCACACCGCAAGGCAAAGCGCTGTTTGATTTCTTAATCTGGAGCGATACGCTCAGCGATGCCCTCCTGATCGATTGTGAGGCCGCTGAGGTCGACGCACTCGTGCGCCGCTTATCAATCTATCGGCTGCGGCTTCCCATCGTCATCGCACGCGAGACGGCTCTAGCGGTTCATTGGTCGCGGGAGACCGGACACGGTGTGCCCGACCCCCGCAATCATATGCTGGGGATGCGGTGGCTTGCACCGCCCACCACACCAACCGACGAATGGCTGGCACACCGGCTCGCGTGCGGGGTTGTGGAGGGTGTTGCCGAACTTGGCTCGGACCAGCGATTGTGGCTCGAATGCAATGCGATCGCCCAATACGGTGTGAGTTTCACGAAAGGCTGCTATATCGGGCAGGAGAATACAGCGCGAATGTTCCATCGGGATAAAGTGCGCAAACAGTTGCGTGTAGTGAGCGCGCACACGGCTCCGGATGGTGCGCTTGCGTGGTATCCTGACCTTAACCGTGCGGTGGTCAGCGACCGACTGACGAGTGAGACGTGATGAGTCCCGACATCATCCACTCGTCGGCATTGGGCAACGTGCGTCACGGCTTTTTGGGGCGGCGGGGCGGCGTGTCAGCGGGCATTTTTGCTGGATTGAATGTTGGCCTCGGCTCGTCGGATGACCCCGGCGCCGTTGCCGAAAACCGAGCACGCGTCATCAATGCCGTTGCCCCCGGCTCAGACCTGGTCACGGTGTATCAAATTCACTCGCCGTTGGTCGTGACCGTCAACGCGCCCTTCACTGAGCGCCCGCAGGCGGACGCGCTCGTGACGCGCGCACCAAATCTTTTGCTCGGTATTCTTACCGCCGATTGCGCCCCGGTGCTATTCGCGGACATGCAAGCGGGGGTGATCGGTGCAGCGCACGCGGGCTGGAAGGGCGCGCTCGGCGGCGTCACCGACGCGACGATCGCGGCAATGGAGGCGTTAGGCGCAAAGCGAGACCAGATTCACGCCGCGATCGGTCCGTGCATTGCGCGCAAATCCTATGAGGTTGGTGACGCATTCGTTGCCACCTTCGCGCAAGCCGATCCGGCGAACGAACGATTCTTCTCCGATGGACGCGCGGGACACGCATTTTTCGACCTGGAAGGCTATGTCGCGCATCGATTGAACGCCGCCGGTATTGGCCGAGTCGACGCACTGGGGCTAGATACTCGCAGTGAGCCAGAGCGCTTTTTCTCGTACCGCCGCACCACGCTTGCGGGGGAGCCCGATTACGGTCGACAAATCAGTGTGATCGCACTTTAGGCGGCGTCAAATTCCAACGCGAGCGAGTTCATGCAGTAGCGCAAACCCGTTGGCGGTGGGCCGTCGGGAAAGACATGCCCCAAATGACCGTCACACGTTGCGCAGACGATTTCGGTACGGGTGCGGCCAAGGCTGGTGTCGGTATGTTCGACCACGACCTCTGGGCTCAGCGGGGCAAAAAAGCTCGGCCAGCCGCTGCCTGAGTCATATTTGGTATCAGATGAAAACAGCGCGGTACCGCAGCCCGCGCACTTATAAGTACCTGCCGCCTTTTGGCTATTGAGCGCGCCGCCAAACGGACGCTCGGTACCCGCCTCACGCATCACATTATAAGCTTCGGGGGAGAGACGCGCACGCCACTCTGAGTCGGTGAGAATAAGCTTTTGCATGAGCGCAGATATGGCGCTGCGCGTCACATTTTGCAACAGCCCCTTCCGAACAATCTTCTTGTAACACTGTTGTCATAAGTTATTGAATACACTTATGTCTCGTGCTTTATTCGCTCTCTTGCTCGGTTGCCCATCGGTGCTGGCGGCGCAATGCCAATTGTGCCCGGCGAAACCAAACCCCGTTGGTGGCGCCCCTAAGGTTGCTGAACGACCGCTCTCGGTCGAAATTGAGGCCGCGCTCGATTTCAGTCGAATTGCGATGTTGGGGACGCAAGGCGGGAGTGTCATCATCGACGCAAGCGGCGGCAATCGGCATGTCAGCGGCGGACTGCGCGATTTGGGCGGTGGCCTGTTGAAAGGACGAGTGCGCGTGACGGGCGAACCGAATCATCCAATCCGGGTGATCCTCCCGCAGCGCGTCACGCTCACCTCATCGGAA
>Ga0209583_10000708_pt1 | contig 10162 bp, 10 predicted proteins | sample Str014_FD_187201 | JGI IMG/M metagenome (GOLD analysis project Ga0209583, IMG submission 187201) | Freshwater sediment microbial communities in response to fracking from Pennsylvania, USA - Straight Creek_MetaG_SC_2014 (SPAdes) (version 2) | ecosystem: Environmental > Aquatic > Freshwater >...
GTCCTGTACATGCTCCGGCTCCTTACGCGCGCGCGCTAACCGCCACGATGCGATTACGCAGCTCACCAATGCCCTCGATACCGGCCACCACCAGATCGCCATCGGCGAGCGCCCGCGCCGGCGTCATTGCAAAGCCCACGCCGGCCGGCGTGCCGGTCGCAATGATGTCACCGGCCTCGAGCGTCAGGCCCGCGGACAGCGCGGCAACGACAGTTGGCAGATCGAAGATCATCTGGCCTACGCGCGCGCGCTGGCGCTCCTCGCCGTTGACTGTGAGCCACAGTTCCAGTGCCGCCGGATCCGCGACGCTGTCACGCAACAGGATGGCGGGGCCGAGCGGACAGGTGGTGTCGAGCGACTTGCCCTTGAACCACTGATCGTGGCGCCGCTGCAGATCGCGCGCGGTGAAGTCGTTGGCGATCGTATAGCCGAAAATGTGCTGCATGGCCTGGGCGCGCGGTATGTCGCGGCCGGTGCGGCCGATGACCAGCGCGAGTTCTACCTCGTAGTCGAGCAGCTGCGTCAGCTGCGTATCGAGCCGCACATCGCCATCCGGCGCATTGAGCGCGTGCGTGGCCTTGGTGAAGAATTGCGGCGCCTCGGGCAGTTTGGCCTCGCGCCCGGCCTTCGCATAACCCTCTTTCACGTGATCGAGGTAGTTGCGGCCGACGCAGAAGATATTGCGGACCGGCACCGGAATCGGCGCCAGCAGGCGCAGCGCCGATAGCGGCAGCAGCGGCGCGCTGTGTTGCGCGGCACTGTGCGCGAGCTTGCGGACCGCGGCCAGCGCGGCATCGCCGCCGCGGATGATCGCGAGCATCGAATCCAGCTCGGCGCCTTCACCGGCGGCGCGCGCCGCGGCGCCCAGGTCCAGCACCTGCTGACCCAGCAATAACCCGGCGGCAACCCGCTCCCGATACTGAAAACTGACCAGCTTCATGATCGATCCTTCAAGCCAGCGGGCGCATACAGCTGTTGATACTGCTCGCGCAGCAGGTTTTTTTGCACCTTGCCCATGGTATTGCGCGGCAGTTCCGGCAGGAACAATACACGTTTGGGGCATTTGTAGCCGGCCAGCGTGGCCTTCAGCTGCGCCATCACCGACTCCTCGGTCAGCGACGCGGCCGCCGCCGGGTCACCGAGCACAATCATGGCCGTCACGCCCTCGCCGAAATCTGCGTGCGGCAGGCCCACCACCGCCGACTCGCCGACACCCGGGAGGGCGTCGATCGCCGTTTCCACTTCACGCGGGTACACGTTGTAGCCGCCGGTGATGATCAGGTCCCGGCCGCGCCCAACGAGAAGCAGATAGCCGCGTTCATCGAAGCGGCCGATGTCGCCGGTCACAAAGTAGCCGTCGGTGCGAAACTCCGCGCGGGTCTTGTCCGGCCGGCGCCAGTAACTCGCGAACACGCTCGGGCCGGCCACCTCGATCATGCCCGCCTCGCCACGTGCTACCGCCACGCCGCTCTCAGCATCGACCACGCGCACGCTGACGCCCGGCAGCGGCTGCCCGACCGTGCCGGCCACCCGCTCGCCGCCATAGGGGTTCGAGCTGATGATGCCGGTCTCGGTCATGCCATAGCGCTCGAGCAGCGTGTGCCCGGTGCGCTCCGCAAAGGCGCGGTGCGTCTCGGGCTGCAGCGGCGCCGAGCCGGACACGAACAAGCGCATGCCGGCCGCGACGACCCGATCCAGGCGTGCATCATTCAGCAGGCGCACGTAGTGCGTGGGCACGCCCATGAATACCGTGGCGCGCGGCAGCTGCGCCAGCACCGCCGCGCTATCGAAGGCCGGCAGCAGGATCAACGCGGCGCCCGCCGCCAACGTGATGTTCAGCGCCACAAACAGGCCGTGTATGTGGAACAGTGGCAGCGCGTGCAGCAGCACATCCTGGGCGGTGAAGCGCCAGCAGGCCTTGAGCGCAAAGGCATTGGCCGCCAGGTTGTCGTGCGAGAGCACCGCGCCCTTGGAACGGCCGGTCGTGCCTGAGGTATACAGAATGGCCGCGGACGCGCTGCCGGCGCAGGCCGCATCGAAAAACGTCTCCGGCTGGCGCAGCGCGCGCTCGCACAGCGAGCCCGCCTCGCCCGTGGCATCGAGCGTGACCACGTGCGCCACCCGCAGGCGCTGCGCCAGCGGCAGGGTCGCCGCCAGTCGCGCACTGGCGCACACCAGCACGCGCGGTTCGGCATCGGCAATGAAATACTCGAGCTCGGCCAGCGTGTAGGCGGTGTTCAGCGGAACGTACACGGCACCGGCGCGCAGGCAGGCCAGGTACAGGAACACCGCCGTAGCGCTCTTGTCGACCTGGACCATCACGCGATCACCGGCCTGGACGCCCAAATCGAGCAGCGCATTGGCCAGCTGCGCGCTGCGCGCCTGGAGCGCTGCGTAGCTGTATTGCCGGCCGTCGGGCAGCAGCATGAAGGTGCGCGTAGCGTCGCCGATCAGGCTGTCGAAGCGTGTGTAGAGATTCTCCTGCGTGCCGATCATCACGGCGGCGCGGCACGCAGGTCGTCAAATTCGGGATGACGGCGCAGGTACGCCGCTACGAACGAGCAATGCGGGACGATGCGCTCGCCGCGCGAGCGGATCAGCGCCAGCGCCCCGGCCACCAGGCTGCTGCCTATGCCACGGCCCTCGACCGCGGCGGGTACGCCGGCATGATTTAAGGCCAGCACCTGGCCGCGGCGCGTGTAGTCGAGTACCGCCACGGCGCTATCCAGCTGGAGCTCGAAACGGCTGAGTGGTGCGTTGTCGTGCACCTGATTGGCCAGCGGTGCACCCACACTTGTGTTGTTCATGCCGTCAGCCTCCCGTCTCGCGCTCTATATTACACTGCGTATTCCGAGCCGAAGGATCCTAAAGCGTGCACCTGCGATTGACCCCCACGGATGTCGAAGCCCTGACTGTCAGCCTGTCGGTGGCGCTGCGCAGCGTGCTGTGCAGTCTGCCCTTCGCGATCGCCGTGGCGTGGCTGCTGACACGCCGCCGCTTCGCCGGCCGCATGCTGCTCGACACGCTGGTGCACCTGCCCATGGTGCTGCCGCCGGTGATGATCGGGTTCGTGCTGCTGCTGCTGCTCGGTGTGCGCGGGGTCGTGGGCGGCTGGCTGCTGACGAACTTCGGCGTGCGCCTCGCCTTCACCACCAATGGCGCGGCGATCGCGACCGCGGTGATGGCGTTCCCACTGATGGTGCGCGCCATCCGCCTGGCGCTGGACAATGTCGATCCGGGACTCGAGGAGGCTGCGCGCACGCTCGGGGCCGGACCCTGGGATCGCTTTCTCAGTATCACGGTGCCGCTGATGATGCCGGGCATTCTGGCCGGCGCGGTGACCGCCTTCGTGGCCAGCCTCGGCGAATTCGGCGCGGTGATCACCTTTGCCGGCAATATCCCGGGCACCACGCGCACCCTGCCGCTGGCGCTGTATTCCGCGCTGCAGATGCCCGACGGCGAATCGTCGGCGCTGCGCATTGCGGCGATCTCCTTTCTGCTCGGCGCAGCAGGACTGCTCGCCAGCGAGTGGCTGGCGCGTGCACTGCGCCGCCGCCTGGGGCGCTGAGTCGTGCTGCAGGTGTCGTTGCAATACCGGCGCGGCGACTTCAGCCTCGAGGTCGCCTTGGCAGCGCCTACTCCGGGCGTAACGGCGTTGTTTGGCCGGTCCGGCGCCGGCAAGTCGACGCTCGCGCAGCTGCTCGCCGGCCTGTGGCTGCCGCAGTCAGGCCGTGTGTCGCTCGAGGATCGGCTGCTGTTCGACTCCGGACAGGCGGTGAACGTGCCCGCGCAGCGGCGGCGCATCGGCTATGTGTTCCAGGACCTGCGGCTGTTTCCGCACTTGAATGTCGAACACAACCTGCGCTACGGCCTGCGCCGCGCGCCCGATGCCCGGCCGGCCCTCAGCTGGCATCACACGGTGGAGCTGCTGGACTTAGGTCCGCTGCTGCAGCGGCGCAGCACGCAGCTCTCCGGCGGTGAGCGCCAGCGGGTCGCGCTGGGGCGCGCGCTGCTGTCACAGCCGCGCCTGCTGCTGCTGGATGAACCGCTCTCGGCGATCGATCCACACAAGCGCGGCGAACTGCTGCCCTACTTCGAGCGTCTGCGCGATGAGTTGTCGTTACCGATCGTGCTGATCACCCATCAGTTCGAGGACCTGCTGCGGCTGGCGAACCAGGTGGTGCTGCTGGATGGGGGCCGCGTCCTGGCGCAGGGCGAACTTTCCGAGCTCAGTCTGCGTCCGGAAATGCGCACCGTGCTGGGACCCGAGGCGGTGGGTGCTGTGATCGAGGGGATCGTGGAGCGCATCGATGGGCTAAGCGGACTGGCCACGGTCCGCATCGGCCGCTCACCGCTCCTGGTGCCGGCACTGGGTCTCACCCATGGCAAGCGCGTACGGCTGCAGCTGCTGGCGCGTGACCTGATCATCGCCACTGCGCGGCCTCAAGGGTTGAGTGTACGCAATCAGATTGCCGGCACGATCAGCAGCCTGGAGGACGATGGCCCGTATAACACGCTGGTGGGTATCGATGCCGAGGGCATCATGTTACAGGCGCGCGTGACCACCTCGGCCGCGCGGCAACTCTTTCTGCAACGCGGACTCGCGGTCTGGGTGCTGGTCAAGGCGGTGTCGCTGCAGGGACACCGCTTTTAGCCGAAATGACGGAAATAATTAATATCATTATCATTAGCTTATAGAACTTTTATGATATTCAATGGAGGTGACAAATTTGTCACTTCCTTGTAACCGCTTTGCACCGGCACGACAGGCGAGAATGAGCCATGCAGCGTTCGCCTCCGCATATTGCCGTACTGCTGGTGAGCCTCGCGCTGGCGGCGACGGGCTGTTCATCCAAGCAGCAGACTGGCACGGCCGGCGCCGCTGGCAGCGCGGCCAGCGTCACGCTGCTCAATGTGTCTTACGACCCGACGCGCGAACTCTACGAGCAATTCAATGCCGCCTTCGCCGCGCATTGGCGGGCACAGACCGGGGTCGAAGTGCGGGTGCGTCAATCGCACGGCGGCTCAGGCAAGCAGGCGCGTTCAGTAATCGACGGCCTGGAAGCCGATGTCGTGACGCTGGCGCTGGCCGGCGATATCGACAGCATCGCCAGCAACGCGCATCTGCTGCCGCAAAACTGGCAGGTACGCCTGCCGCAGAACAGCTCTCCTTATACGTCCACCGTGGTGTTCCTGGTGCGGCAGGGCAATCCCAAGCGCATCTTCGACTGGAGTGACCTGGTACGGAGCGGTGTCGCCGTGATCACACCCAACCCCAAAACCTCCGGCGGTGCGCGCTGGAACTACCTCGCGGCCTGGTCCTGGGCGCTGAAGCAACCTGGCGGCAATGCCGCCAGCGCCGCCGCCTTTGTCGGCAAGCTCTATCACAACGTGCCGGTACTCGATTCCGGCGCGCGCGGCTCGACGACCACCTTTGTGCAGCGGGGGATTGGCGATGTGCTGCTGGCCTGGGAGAACGAGGCTTACCTCGCGATAAGGGAAAGCGGTCCGGGCAGTTTTGAGATCGTCTACCCTTCGGTGAGCATCCTGGCGGAGCCGCCCGTGGCGCTGGTCGACAAGGTGGCCGCGGCGCATGGCACCACCGCGATCGCCACGGCGTATCTCGAGTATCTGTACTCGCCCGCAGCGCAGGAAATCATCGCGCGCAACTATTACCGCCCCCGCGACCCGGTAGCGGCGGCACGCTTTGCCGCACAGTTCGGCAAGGTGCCTACGCTGGCCAGCATTGCCGACTTTGGCGGCTGGAGCAGGGCCAGCGCCGAGCATTTCGCCGACGGCGGCAGCTTCGATCGCATCTACCGGGCCGACTAGGTCCGCCCCGCACCCACCCGCATGTCCATCCGCATCGAACAGCTCAGCAAGCTCTACCAGGGCGTACCGGTGGTCAACGATGTGACCATCGAGATCCAGACCGGCGAGTTCTTTGTGCTGCTGGGACCTTCCGGCAGCGGCAAGAGCACGCTGCTGCGCTCGCTGGCCGGTCTCACCACGATCGATCACGGGCGCATTTCCCTGCACGGGCGCGACGTCACGGAACTGCCGGCCCGGCGCCGCGGCGTCGGCATGGTGTTTCAGCACTACGCGCTGTTCCGGCACATGACCGTGGCCGAGAACATCGAATTCGCGCTGCGCGTGCGGCGGGTGAGCGTCGCGCAACGCCGCCGGCGCCGCGAGGAACTGCTGCAACTGGTGGCGCTGGAGGGTTACGACGCGCGCTACCCGAGCCAGCTCTCCGGCGGCCAGCAGCAGCGCGTCGCAGTCGCGCGGGCACTGGCGCACGAACCGGCGGTGCTGCTGCTCGATGAACCTTTCGGCGCGCTGGATGCCAAGATCCGGGTCGAGCTGCGCGACACCGTGCGCGCCGTGCAGCGGCGCATCGGCATGACGACCGTACTGGTGACGCACGATCAGGAAGAGGCCTTCGCGCTGGCCGACCGACTCGGTGTCATGCAGATGGGCCGGCTGCTCGAGACCGGCACCCCGGAGCAGCTGTATCGCTATCCGGCCACGCGCTTTGTCGCCCGCTTCCTTGGCGCTGCCAATCTGTTCCTGGGCGATGTCTCGGGCCAGGGATTGCGGCTGGGTGCGGCGACCATGGCGCCCGAACGCGCCGCGGCGCCTAGCCCAACCGGGAGCGAGGCGGTGCTGGTCGTGCGTCCCGAGGACATCGAGATCGCCACCAGCAGTGAGGATCTGGGCGCGCATGAGTTTGCCGCCGGCACGGTCAGCGCACTAACCTTCGCCGGTCATCAGCAGCATGTCAGCGTGCAGCTCGATGAGCTCTCGGGCATCGAGCCGGCCACCGCCCGCGACGCCGGTGAACAGTCCATCACGGTCGATGCGCTGCGCTCCGCGGCCGACCAGATGGCGATACCCCTGCAACCGGGTGCGAAGGTGGCGCTCGGCGTGCGCCGCGTGCACGCCCTGCCCACGCCGATTTCCAGCTTCAATCTGATGGCGCGCAGCGACAGCGAGGCGGCACAGCTGGAGCAGTCACCGCTGCTGGCACAGCTGGTCAGCAGCATGCAGGCGCGGGTGATCCGCCGCAGCGAGCCGGAACGCGATGAACGCCTGGAAGCGGGCATCTGCGTGCTGCCACTCGATGAGCACTCCCCGGCGGTGATTGCCGCGGCCGTGGCCCGTGGCGCGCGGCGCGTGCTGTGCATTGCGCTCGGCGCCGCCGCGCCGCAGCGCATGCTGGTGCAGGCCGGCGAAGGCGTGGCGCGCGCCGACCTGCTGGCGCTGGTATCAAGCGTGATGCGCCATCTGCCCATTGAAGCGACGGCGGTCACGCTGCAGCATCCGCTCGCGAGCCGCAGCGAGGTGGTCGAGACGCAGACCGCGCTGCTCGACACGCGCGCCGAGCTGCGCAGTAGCCATGGCCTGGATCTGCGCAGCGATCGTTTCCTCGGCGATCTGCCGGCCTGGCTCAACAGCATCGTCGCGCAGCCCGAGCCCGCGCTGCTGGTGCTGGGCCTCGATGGCACGAGCACGCTCGCGCCGCGCCTGACAGCCGAGTTCCCGATGCTGTTTCGCGGCGGCGGCCACACCAATCTGCTGCTGGCTTTTGGCAGGACACCATGAGCGCCACGCTGTTGCGGCGGCCGAGCCGCCGCCAGGTGTTGCCGGGCTTTGGCCTGACGATGGGCTATACCGTGCTGTGGCTGAGTCTGATCGTGATCATTCCGCTGAGCGCGGCCTTTCTCAGCGCCGCACACCTGCCGCCGGCGCGCTGGCTGCAGATCCTGCTGACGCCCCGCGTGCTGGCGGCATTCCGCCTGAGCATCGGCGCCAGCCTGATCGCCGCCGGCATCAATGCCTGCTTCGGCCTGCTGATTGCCTGGGTGCTGACGCGCTATGAATTTCCCGGCCGCAAGCTGCTCGACGCGCTGGTCGACCTGCCCTTCGCCCTGCCCACCGCGGTGGCTGGCATCGCACTGGCGACGCTCTATGCACCGGGCGGCTGGCTCGGCCGGCTGCTGGCGCCGCTGGGCATCCAGGTGGCGTTTACGCCGCTGGGCGTCACCGCGGCACTGGCCTTCGTGGGCCTGCCCTTTGTGGTGCGCACGCTGCAGCCGGTGCTGGGCGACCTGGATCGCGACCTGGAACGGGCCGCTGAAACCCTGGGCGCCAGGCCGTGGCTGGTATTCCGGCGCGTGATATTCCCAGCACTGCTGCCGGCGCTGATCACCGGCAGTGCGCTGGCCTTCTCGCGGGCACTGGGCGAGTACGGTTCGGTGATCTTCATCGCTGGCAACATCCCGCTGGTTTCGGAGATCGTGCCCCTGGTGATCATGACCAAGCTCGAGCAGTTCCAGTACTCCGAGGCCACCGTGATCGCGGTCGCCATGCTGCTGCTGTCCTTCGCCATGATGTTTGTCGTCAACGGCGCGCAGCTGGCATTGCAGCGCCGCTACCAGCCACGCCGATGAGCAGGCGCGAGGACTCACCGGGCAGCGACACCCTCAGCCGGGCGCTGGCGCGCACGCTGCTGATCGGCGTGGCGCTCAGCTACCTGGTGCTGTTTCTGGTGCTGCCGCTGCTGGCCGTGTTCACGCAGGCCCTGGCCAAGGGCGTGATCGCCTTCATCAGCGCGCTGCGTGACGTGGATGCCCTGGCCGCGATGCGCATGACGCTGACCGTCGCGGCGATCTCGGTGCCGCTGAATACCGCATTTGGCACCGCAGCCGCCTGGCTGGTCGCCAAGTACGAGTTTCGCGGCAAGGGCTTCCTGCTGACGCTGATCGACCTGCCCTTTGCCGTCTCACCAGTGATATCCGGCCTGATATTCGTGCTGGTGTTCGGCGCGCGCGGCTGGTTCGGGCCGTGGCTCGGCGAGCACGGCTACAAGGTGATCTTCGCGCTGCCGGGCATGGTGCTGGCGACGACTTTCATCACTTTTCCATTTATAGCGCGCGAGCTGATTCCGCTGATGCAGGCCCAGGGGCGCGATGACGAGGAGGCCGCGCTGTCACTGGGTGCCGGTGGCTGGCGTACCTTCTGGCTGGTCACGCTGCCCAACGTGCGCTGGGGCATGCTGTACGGCATCCTGCTGTGCAATGCGCGCGCCATGGGCGAGTTTGGCGCCGTGTCGGTGGTCTCGGGCCACATCCGCGGCGAAACCAATACGTTGCCGCTGCACGTGGAAATACTCTATAACGAATACAATTTCGTCGGCGCCTTTGCGACGGCCTCGCTGCTGGCATTGCTGGCCCTGGTGACTCTCGGCCTCAAGAGTCTGCTGGAGCGTCGCCATCCGGAACTGCGCAGCCCGCGCGCCGAGCAGGGCAAGGCACGGGCGGCACGCTGATCGGCACCGTTTGTTTCTGACATGGCCAACAACGAAGCAACAGGCACCGCGCGCACGCTCCCGCTGGCCACCTGGCTGAGCGCCGGGAGCCTGCTGATCGTGTTCGCGGCGCTGACCATCATGGCGGCGGCCTCAGGAATCATCGTCAACCGCTTTGCGCAGCGCCAGGCGCTGGCGCGCAGCGAAGTGGCGGTCAGCACCGCGCGTGATTATTTCCGGCGGCTGGGCGAGAGCAGCCTGGGTGTGGCGCGCACCTTTGCCGACAATGCCACGCTCAACCGTCAGCTGGGCGAACCCCTCAATCCGCTGACCTTCAATATCTATCTGCGCAGCTATTGCGAAGCGGTGCGCGCCACAGCCTGCGCCATCATCAACAGCACCGAACTGGTGGCGGCTTCCGATGACGCCCAGCCCTGGAGCGAGATCATCCGCGCCCACCATGAACAGGGCGAGCGCATGGCGCTGGCACCACGTGGCGGTGGGCACTCTGGATATCCAAGGTTTGTACAAGACTGTGGTCTCGCGCGGTTACACGCCACCGCGCGAACCCAACATCGCGCGCGACGGGCGATGGCTGCTGCAACTCTATGACAAGCACAACACACGAACGGAAGTGATGGTCCGCAAGCCTGTGCAGAAACCATGTTGCTCGGAAAACCTCGATCCCTATGCCAACTAAGAAACGAACGTTGCGACCGCTCGACCTGGGAGTGCTTTTTGCGCCTCCGCAAAGTGCTTCGCACCCGCTGGCCATCGCGGGTCCGCCTTCGGAGAGCACAAACGGATGCGGCGGACGACGCGTACCGCCAGGCTGGTAGGTCTCGGAGAAGT
>Ga0209583_10000712_pt1 | contig 10119 bp, 7 predicted proteins | sample Str014_FD_187201 | JGI IMG/M metagenome (GOLD analysis project Ga0209583, IMG submission 187201) | Freshwater sediment microbial communities in response to fracking from Pennsylvania, USA - Straight Creek_MetaG_SC_2014 (SPAdes) (version 2) | ecosystem: Environmental > Aquatic > Freshwater >...
TGCAAACCCTGCGCGATCAGGGCGTGACGATTTTAATGGTCGAGCAAAATGCCAAGGCGGCTTTGGCCATGTCAGATTTCGGCCTGGTGCTACAACAGGGTCGTGTCAGCATGCAGGACAAGGCTGTGAAGTTGTTGCATGATCCGCAAGTGGGCCAACTGTTCCTCGGCGGCCACATGCCAGAGCCGACCGCCAAGGCCTAGCCTAAGCCGAACCTTCGATCATTTGTCATGAGACCGTCATATTGGCTTTAAGCCCCTGTCATTGTTCCTGCCCACTGTGCCGCCACCACGCGCAGAACAGGGAACACAAGACATGCTCAACAAATTCATCGCCCCGGCTCTTCTGGCCATCACGGCGGCCGTGCCAGTCCAAGCCGTAGCCGCAGATAAAATCAAATTCGATTTCTGGTATGGCAACACCGGCGCCATTGGCGATGTGATTGCCGCCCAGTGCAAGAAGTTCAATGAATCCCAAGCCAAATATGAAACCAATTGCACAGGTCAAGGTGGCTATGACAAAGCCGAACAAAACACCATCGCCGCCTACCGTGCCAAACAGCAGCCAACCTTGGTTCAGCTCTATGACGCAGGCACCGTGAATTTCATGCTCTCCGGCGCGGTGGTGCCTGCCGTGAAATTTGCCAAGGACAATAACATCGCCATTGATTGGGCCGATTACTATCCCGCCATCTCCAACTTTTTTGCGACTTCAAAGGGTGAGCTCTGGAGCTTCCCCTACAACAACTCCACTGCGCTGATGTATTACAACAAAGACGCGCTGGCCAAGATCGGCAAAGCAGCAGCGCCCGCCAATCTTGAAGAACTCACTGACGACATGAAGCTCTTGAAGGCCGCTGGCTATGACTGCGCCTATGCCCTCGACTTCGATCCTTGGGTGAACCTTGAGCAATTCTCTTATATTTCCAACGTGCCGCTGGCCAGCAAGAACAACGGCTATGACGGGCTGGATGCTGAGCTGACCTTCAACAAAGGCAAGGCGGTGGATTTCGCCAAGCTGGCTAAATCCTGGCTCGACAATGGCTATGCCAAAGTGATGACGGCCCAAACCGGCAAAGACAAGGTGAAGGCCTTTGCCGATGGTTCGTGCCAATTCATGTACACCTCAGTTGGCGATCATGCCACTGTCACCGCCACGCACGCAGACAGCGTGCATTGGGGTGTTGCCCCTCTGCCAGTTTTCAAAGACTCAGGCCGCGTGAACTCTGCCATTGGTGGCGCATCGGTGTGGGTCATGGCTGGCAAATCGGCTGATGAATATGCTGGTGCCGCTGAATTCATCAAATACATCACAGCTTATGAAACCGGCGTGAAATATATCGCGCAAAACACAGGCTATATTCCCGTCACCAAATCCGGCTTCAAGAAATTGAGCGAAGAAGGCTTCTATAAGGATGCCAAGTTTGCAGGCCGCGAAGTGGCTCTGCAATCATTGGAAGCAGCACCCGTAACGCCAGTGTCGCGCGGCCAACGCCTGGGCAATTACACCGCCATCCGCGCTGCATGGCAATCTGAATTCCAGGCCGCCATGCTTGGCCAGAAAGATGTGCAAGCCGCTTATGATGATGCAGCCAAAGCCGGCAACGACATTCTGCGCCGCTATGAACAAACTTTCAAAGGCCAGAAACTGCCTTGAGCACTGGCGTCGCCAAACTGCAATTCCAGCCGCCGGGTTCCCCCGGCGGCTTTGATATTTGAGGTCTAATGGACAAGCGCGCCACTTTCCCCAATCCTTGGATCGCCGGAGCCTTCATTGCGCCGCAACTGTTGCTGATCTTCATCTTCTTTTATTGGCCAACCGGACAAGCGCTTTACTGGTCCATCACCTTGGAGCCCCCCTTTGGCGGCGGCAACCAATTTGTCGGCTTGGATAATTTTAGAGCAGTCTTTGCTGACCCGCATTATTGGGAATCAGTCGTGCGCTCACTCATCTTTGCGGCCTCGGTCACTGGGCTTTCAGTGGGCTTTGCAACTGTGCTGGCGCTCTTTGCTGATCGCGGCCTAAAGGGCCACCAGATTTATAAATTCCTCTACTTCCTGCCCTATGCCATGCCCGCAGCCGCTGTGGGCCTATCCTTCCGCTTCATCTTCACACCGGAAGCCGGAATTTTTGGAGCGTTGAATCATTTGTACCCCGGCCTGTGGGACCCGTCACGCATTGGGTGGCAGGCGCTCAGCGAAATCATCATGGGCCAAGGCTGGAAGATGGCGGGCTACAATTTCATCTTCTTGCTCGCCGCCCTGCAAAGCGTGCCGCGCGCCATCGTTGAAGCGGCGGCGCTTGATGGGGCCACCATTTTGCAGCGCATGCGTTACATTCAAATTCCGCTCATCATGCCAACGATTTTCTTTCTGGTGGTGATCAACGTCACAGACAGCTTCGTGGATAGCTTCGGCATGATTGATGTGACCACCAAAGGCGGGCCGTCACGTGCCACCGAGTTGATGGTCTACAAGATTTTCCTCGATGGCTTTGAAGCCAAGGATTATTCACTGGCCGCCGCGCAATCCATCATCCTGATGTTGATGATCATGGTTTTGACCATTTTCCAATTCCGCCACATGGAACGTAAGGTGCATTATGGCTAAAAAAGAAGGCATGATTGAAAGTGAGCCGTTGATGGATGTGCTCACCCATGTAGTCTTGATTGGCGGCTTGGTGATCCTGCTGGCCCCCATCGCCATGGTGCTGATCGCCGCCAGCCATGATTTCAAAACTGTCAACCAATCGCCCATGCCGATGATCCCCGGCAGCCACTTGCTGGAAAACCTGCAATCCGCCTGGACCAAATATAACTTTGGGCAGGTGATGATCACATCGCTGATCGTGGCCTGCGGTGTGGCCGGCGGCAAGATCGTGATTGCCGCCATGTCAGCCTTCTCGATTGTTTATTTCAGATACCGTCTGCGCCAGGTTTTTTTCTGGCTAATATTCGCCACCCTTATGCTGCCACTGGAAGTGCGCATTGTGCCCACCTTTGCGCTTGCGGCCAATGTGCTCAGCCCATTTCAGACCAGCTTGGATTTCATCGCAGGTTACGTGCCAAGCGTTTCCATTCATTTGCCGGAATGGAACATGCTCAACAGCTATGAGGGGCTCATCCTGCCGCTGGTTGCCACTGCGACAGGCACTTTTCTCTATCGCCAGTTTTTTCTGACAATCCCGGATGAATTGGCCGAAGCAGCGAGGCTGGATGGAGCCGGACCAGTGAAGTTCTTCTGGTACATCCTATTGCCGCTCTCCAAGACCAACATGGCGGCATTGGGCGTCATCATGTTTGTCTGGGCCTGGAACCAATATCTTTGGCCCATTCTGGTCGTAACAGACCAAAACCACTTTGCAACGGCCGCGATGCAATTGGGCAAAGCCGTGCCTGGTCTTGCCTTTGGTGAGCCACCGATCTGGAACACTGCCATGGCAGCCACCTTGATTGTGATGGTGCCGCCCCTGCTGGTTGTGGTCATTGCCCAACGCTGGTTTGTGCGCGGCCTGATCAGCACAGAAAAATAGCGATAATTTGATGAGAGGAAATGGTACCACCTCCCGGTCTCGAACCGGGGACCTCTAGATCCACAATCTAGCGCTCTAACCAACTGAGCTAAGGCGGCACGCTTGGGGCTGATAGCGCCAAGCGCTGGTGATTTCAACCCACAAAACCATCAATGTTCCGCCGCCAATGTCTCTGGGCTGTGGTTGATGAAAAGTTAACAAACACTAGACCTTTGCCACGAAACTTGATTAGGTGCGCCCAACTTGAACCAAACTCGTGAGTCTGCGTGAGCAAAACGCTACAAACCTTGGAAGACCTGCGCCAATCGGCAGATGCCGCTTGGCTGTGGGATTTGGCGCGCTCACGCCTCGTCTGGGCCAATGCTGCAGGCATTGCGGCTTTCGGCGCGCAATCGCTGTTTGATTTGATTGACCGCCCCTTTGACGCCGAAGAGCCGGGCTTGGCCGACTTGGCCACCGCAAAACCAGCTATGGCGCGCGACGAAGTGGGCAGGCTTGATCTCGCCTTCCCATCACTGGGGCTGACTGAGGCCATTCCCTGCGATTGTCGGTTGCATGCTCTCACCGATGGCCGAGACGGTGTTCTCACCATTTGGCGCAAACATGTGCCCGCCCAAAAAGCCGATAGCCAAAACGCCTTTGAAGACCTGCCCGCCGCCAGCTTTGCCATCGCTGAAGATGGCCGCATTCTGTTCACCAATGAATTGGCGCGTGGATTATTTGACCACAAGGCAATCACCCAGCTGCAACAATTGCTGCTGCCAGCGGGCGAAGGCGAAGGTCTGCTTGAGCGTTTGCACCAATCGCGTCTGGTCAGCACTGTATCGTCTTTCCAAAGCCTTTATGGCCAGCGCGAAGCCCGCATCAATCTGCGCCGCAAATCCGAAACCGGAACCATTTTTGCGCTGGCCGTCATGGAAGATGTGACCGAGCGGCGTGAGCTGGAACGCCAGCTTGGCCAAGCCCCGCAGCCAGCAGCGCGTCCCACGGAAACGCTGGCCCCTGCAGAGCGCCAAGTGTTCGAAAATCTTGGCCGGACTATTTCCCAAGCCGCTGGGCCTTCGCCTGTGAATGCGCCGCTGCCAGCAGAGCTGTCTCCCAACCCACTGCCCCCGCCACAGTTAAAGGCAACCAGCCTGCCCCTGCCTCTGGCCATGGCATTGGAAAAGGCCAACAGCGCTTTGGCCATCGCCCAAGACGGGCAACCCATTTTCGTCAATAAGCGCTTAGTGCAATTGCTTGGCCATGCCGATGCCACCAGCGCCATCAATCACGCAGCTTTCTGGTCTGCTCTGGAAGATGCGCCACAGCGCTTGGGCCGAATGGTGTTGCCCAAGGCCAATGGCCAAATGGCCGAGTTTGTGGTTAGCCGCCACAGCTTGCCCTGGAAAAGCGGCGCCGCAGACCAATTTGCCTTTGAACCCTTGATGGCTGATCACAGCCCAGAGCCAGTGGAACAAGAGCCGAAAGCGGTTGCCCCCCTGGCTAAAGCACCGCCAGCACCTGTGGCGGTGTCAGCACCTGTTCCAGCACCTGTGCCACCGGCCAAGACCAATGCTTCAACCGATGAGCTGCGCGCCATCCTTGATATCTGCGCCGATGGGATCGTTACCCTTGATGGCGCTGGCACCATTCAGAGTTTTTCCGCTGGCGCTGAAGCGATCTTCGGCTTCCGCAGTGCTGAAGTGATCGGCAATTCTTTTTCTGATGTGCTGAGCCAGCAAGGCGCTTCCATCTTCAGCGAATATCTCGCGGGCCTTTCTGGTCGTGGACTGGCCAGTGTTTTCAACGATGGCCGCGAAGTAACAGGTATAGTCAAACAGGGTGGCGAAGTGCCGCTGTTCCTCACCTTGGGCCGCATCAATGCCACCAGTCACTCTCCTACCTATTGCGCTGTGTTGCGTGACATCACGGCCTTCAAACGCAGCGAAGCTGAATTGCGCAGCGCCAAGGAGGCTGCCGAATCCGCCAGCCGCCACAAGAGCGAATTCCTTGCCCGCGCCAGCCATGAGCTGCGCACGCCTCTGAATGCCATCATGGGCTTTTCTGAAATCATGCGCATGGGCCGCTATGGTGATATCGGCAATGAGCGTTACCGTGGCTATCTCAATGATATTCACAGTTCCGGCACACAGCTGGTCTCGATGATCAATGACCTGCTTGATCTGTCCAAAATTGAATCCGGCAAATTGGAACTCAATTTCACCGCTGTGAATTTGGTGGATTGTTTCAACGAGGCCCAGCGTCTGCTGCAAGACCAAGCTACAAGGGCCCGCGTAGTGATCCGCAAATCTTTCGCCGCCGATCTGCCCCGCGTGGTGGCCGATCAGCAGGCGATGAAACAGGTGTTGGTGAACTTGCTGTCCAACGCCATCAAATACACTGACGCAGGCGGGCAAGTGATTGTCTCGGCCAGACTGCATGGCCATGGTGCTTTGGCACTCAGCATGCAAGACACCGGCATTGGCATGGGCAAGGCTGAATTGGCAAAAGCTGTCCAACCCTTCATGCGCGTGGAAACGCCAGGCCGTGAGCGGCCAGGCACTGGCTTAGGCCTGCCCCTCACCAAGGCTCTGGTTGAAGCCAACCGGGCTAGCTTTGATATTTCAAGTGAGCCTGGCAAAGGCACGCTGGTGGAAATTATCTTCCCCACCACCCGCGTTCTCGCTGAATAGCTGCGATGATCAAGGTTCAACACGAGCCGTTTGATCTGGGCTTGGAATACACCGCCTTTAAAGCCAAACGCACGGATGTGGGCGGCTTTGCCCTATTCGTAGGGGCGGTGCGTGATCTCTCAGAAGGCGCAGATGTAAAGGCCATGACGCTGGAACATTACCCCGGCATGACCGAAGCTGCCTTGAGCGAGATCGAAGCTGAAGCGCGTGCGCGATGGCCCCTGCAAGATGTTTTGGTAATCCACCGCCATGGCCGCCTGATGCCCGGTGAAGATATCGTGTTGGTGATGACTGCCTCATCCCACCGCGAGGCCGCCTTTCAGGCCTGTGCATTTCTGATGGACTGGCTCAAAACCAAAGCGCCTTTTTGGAAGCTGGAAGAAGGTGCGTCAGGCAGCCATTGGGTCGAGGCCAAAGCGCAAGACGACGAAGCTGCTGCGCGCTGGGCGAAACGCTAGCTCGGATTGATCCTAAAATCCGCCACTTCTTGTCGAGTGCTTCACAAACTGGCTTGACCAAGCCCTTCATTGCCAACAAACTGCAAACCCGAAGCAGTGGAGCAAAAAATGAGTCAGGCAGAAATCGGCGTCATAGGCATGGGTGTTATGGGTTCAGCCCTCGCCCTCAACATTGCAGAAAAAGGCTTCAAGGTTGCGATCTGGAACCGCAATGACAAAGCCACCCATGAGGTGCTGCGCAACGCCGGAAAGCTGGCCGCCAATATTACTGCCTGTGACACTTATGAGCAGTTGATTGCTTCGATCCGCGCACCCCGCCCCATCATCATCATGGTGAAGGCGGGTGACCCGGTGGATCAAGTTATCGGCCATTTGCGCCCTTTGATGCAAAAGGAAGATATCATCATTGATGCTGGCAATGCCAATTTCCGAGACACCATGCGCCGTTTTGATGCGTTGAAGGATTCTGGCCTCACCTTCATCGGCATGGGTGTTTCGGGCGGCGAAGAAGGGGCGCGTCACGGCCCCTCCATCATGGTGGGCGGCAAGGAAAGCTCTTGGCAGCGCGTTGAGAAAGTGCTCACCGCCATCTCCGCCAAATTCAAAGGCCAGCCCTGTGCAGCCTATATGGGCCCCAATGGCGCTGGCCATTTTGTGAAAACCATTCACAACGGCATAGAATATGGCGACATGCAAATGATCTCGGAAGTTTACGGCCTGATGCGCGATGGGCTGGGCATGAAAGCTGCTGAAATCGCCAAGGTGTTTGGTGATTGGAACAAGGGCAAGCTGAATTCATATCTCATCGAAATCACCCAAAAGGTGTTGAGCGTCGTTGATTCTAAAGCAAAAAAACCTATTGTTGATGTGATTGTTGATCGTGCCGGCCAAAAGGGCACAGGCAAATGGGCGGTGATTGAAGCCCAGAATTTCGGCGTCAATGCTTCAGCCATTGAGGCTGCCGTTGATGCCCGCATCATGTCATCGCTCAAACTGGAACGTGAAAAGGCCGAGAAGACCTATAAAATTCCGCGCAAGAAAATCACCGGTGTCGCCCGCGCCAAGGTTTTGAAACAGCTTGAAGGGGCACTCTATGCTGGCAAGATTGCCGCTTACGCCCAGGGTTTCTCGGTATTGGAAACCGCCTCCAAAGAGTTTGAATGGAACCTGCCTCTCGGCACAGTCGCCGCCATTTGGCGCAATGGCTGCATCATTCGTTCGCAGTTTCTGGGCGAGATCACCAAGGCCTTTAACAAATCCAAAGGCGGCAATTTGTTGATGGCCCCAGCCTTCGTCACCATGATGAAAAAAGATCACGCGAGCCTTCGCGCCGTGGTGGCGCTGAGTGCCGCAAGCGGCGCACCAGCGCCTGCCCTTTCCAATGCTCTGTCTTATTTCGACGGTTACCGCCAATCCCGCGGCACCGCCAACCTGCTGCAGGCGCAGCGCGACTTCTTCGGCGCCCATGGCTTTGAGCGCATCGGCGAGACTGGCGCATTCCACGGCCCTTGGGCCATGAATGGCGGAAAATGAACCATGGCGACGCGCGAGACATACCCCCGCAACATGAAGGGTTATGGCGGCAAACCGCCTGACCCGAAATGGCCGGGCGGGGCCTATGTCGCTGTGCAATTCGTGCTCAACTATGAAGAGGGTGGCGAGAACAATATTTTGCATGGCGATGCCGCATCCGAAGCCTTCCTTTCCGAAATCGTCGGGGCCGCGGCCTGGCCCGGCCAGCGCCATTGGAACATGGAATCGATTTACGAATATGGCGCGCGGGCCGGCTTCTGGCGGCTGCATGAAATGTTCACCACGCGTAAAATTCCGCTGACGATCTATGGCGTGGCCACCGCGCTGCAACGATCCCCTGATCAAGTGGCGGCCATGCTGAAAGCCAAATGGGAAATCGCCTCCCATGGCCTCAAATGGGTTGAACACAAAGACATGCCCGAAGACATGGAGCGCGCCTCCATCGAAAAGGCCATCCGCATCCATAAAGAAATCACCGGTGAACGCCCGCTTGGCTGGTACACGGGACGATGCTCCATGAACACCACCAAGCTGGTAATGGAAGAAGGTGGCTTTCTCTATTCGTCGGATGATTACAGCGACGACCTGCCCTATTTCTTGGATAAGCCCGATGGCAAAAAGCATCTCATCATTCCCTATACGCTGGATGCCAATGACATGCGTTTCGCCACACCGCAGGGCTTCAACACTGGCGAGCATTTTTTCCAATATCTGAAAGACTCATTTGATTGCCTCTATGAAGAGGGCAAGCGCGGCGCGCCCAAAATGATGAGCATCGGCCTGCACTGCCGCCTCATCGGCAGGCCCGGCCGCGCTGTTGGTCTGACCAAGTTCCTCGACTACATTTCAAAGAAGAAAAAGGTCTGGGTGCCAAAGCGCGTGGATATCGCCAAGCATTGGTGGAAAGAGTTTGGGTGAGGGCTTTCCGCATTTTGGTTGGCGGTGAATGAATACACCGCCGCGACTTGGCGCTTCCCTCACTGTACTTTGCAAACCAATTATGCGAATCGGCTTTTTGGCGGCGTGAATTGGTGATTGATTCTGTTGCCGAGCTATTGTTGCAACGCGTGACTCAAGCCGGAAAAAGCTGTGAAAATACTTTCGATTTTCGGAACCCGCCCTGAGGCCATCAAGATGGCTCCTGTGGTCTTGCGCTTGGCACGGGCTGATGACATCATTTCACGTGTTTGCGTCACGGGACAGCACCGCGAGATGTTGGATCAGGTTTTGCAACTGTTCAAAATCACCCCTGACCACGATCTGAATGTCATGAAACCCGGGCAAACGCTTGCGGGCTTGACCAGCGTCATCCTGTCAGGTCTGACTGCGATTTTAGAAAGCGAAAAACCAGATCTGGTTTTGGTTCATGGCGATACGACAACAACTTTTGCGGCTTCGCTCGCAGCCTTTTATTGCCGCATTCCAGTGGGCCATGTTGAAGCTGGCTTGCGCACCGGGGACATGGCAGCACCTTGGCCCGAAGAAGCCAACCGCAAACTGACAGGCGCATTGGCCCGCCTGCATTTTGCACCAACGCCAACCGCCCGCGATAATCTTCTGGCCGAGAATGTTCCGCAATCGCACATATCAATCACTGGCAACACCGTCATCGACGCACTCCTTGCGATGAGTCAACTCTCACCTGCCCCACCGATTCGTGTCAGTCGAGACCGCAGAGTGATTCTGCTCACCGCTCACCGGCGTGAGAATTTTGGCGAGCCGCATCTCCGGGTCTTCCGCGCGATCAGAAGGCTTCTGCGTCAGTTTCCAGACGTCGAGGTCATCTACCCCGTGCACCCAAATCCCAACGTCTCGGGACCGGCTCACCGCGAGCTGTCTGGTGAAGACCGAATACATCTCACGGCGCCCTTCGGCTACCAGGATCTCGTCGCCACGATGATGCAATCGACCTTCATCTTGAC
>Ga0209583_10000717_pt1 | contig 10099 bp, 6 predicted proteins | sample Str014_FD_187201 | JGI IMG/M metagenome (GOLD analysis project Ga0209583, IMG submission 187201) | Freshwater sediment microbial communities in response to fracking from Pennsylvania, USA - Straight Creek_MetaG_SC_2014 (SPAdes) (version 2) | ecosystem: Environmental > Aquatic > Freshwater >...
GCATGGCGCAGGAGGCCGCCTTCGCGGCGTTCTCGCGCCGCTCGCAGGAGGTCGGCGAAAGCCCGGGCCGCTTCGCCACGCTGACGCTGATGTTTGCCTGGTTCGGCTTGCGCCTTTATTTTCTGGGTTGAACATGAGACAAGCTGGCCGCGTTGCAGCGGCAATAGAAATCATCACCGAAATCTTTGATCGCAATCGCCCGGCCTCTGAGGCGCTGCGAGATTGGGGCAAGGCACACCGCTTTGCAGGATCAGGGGATCGCCACGTCATCGGCACGCTGGTGTTCGATTGCCTGCGCAATAAAAATATAGCCGCTGCGCAAGCAGGCAGTGATGCCGCGCGTGGCCTTGTGCTCGGCACCTTGGTGCAGGTGTGGAAGTTGCCTGTCACCGAAATAGAAACTCTGTGCACGGAGCAATTCGGCCCCGGCGCATTGAGTGAAACAGAACGTAAAAGTCTCTCAACGCCATTGGACCATCTACCCGACTTCATCGCAGGCAATTTTCCACAGTGGTTGGAGCCGCAATTGCGCGCCGTTTTTGGCAAACATTTGGTGGTTGAGATGCAAGCCCTTAGCCAGCGCGCACCCATTGATTTGCGTGTCAACACCCTCAAGGCAACGCGTGAGACTGTTCTGGAAAGCATGAGTAAATTCAATGCGATAGTTACAGCAATTAGCCCGCTGGGAATCCGCATTGCAGCGCCCGGCATTGAAGCGCGCAACATCAATGTGGAGGCAGAGCCAGCACACGGCCTGGGCCAATTTGAAGTGCAGGATGAAGCATCCCAGATTGCGGCCTTGGTGGCCGCACCAAAGCCCGGCCAATCAGCGCTCGATCTTTGCGCCGGGGCAGGGGGAAAATCTCTCGCACTCGCCGCCTTGATGGAAAACCAAGGCCGCGTGTTTGCCCATGACAGAGACAAGCACCGCCTGCGCCCGATCTTTGAACGCATCACCCGCGCAGGTGCCACTTGCATAGAAGTGATCGCCGCTGATGAACAACACAAGCTGGCGCGCGGCGGTGGCTATGACATGGTGGTGGTGGATGCACCCTGCACCGGCTCTGGCACTTGGCGCAGAAAGCCAGATGCCAAATGGCGGCTGGGTGAAAAGCAGTTACAAGTGCGCTTGCATGAGCAAGCCGCAGTTCTGTCGCAAGCCGCACCGCTGGTAAAAAAAGGTGGCAAGCTGGTCTATTTCACTTGCTCAATTCTGCCAGCAGAAAACCGCCAGCAGGTGGATGCGTTTTTGGCCAGCAACAAAGGTTTCAAAATTGTTCCGTACAAAGAGCAATGGAGTGAAGCCCCAAAATCAGCCGATGGCAGCAAAGAAACCCTGCAACTCACACCACATCAGCACAACACCGATGGGTTCTTTGCGGCGGTGATGGTGAAAAGTTAAACCCCACGCTGAATGAAGGGTTGTCATTCCGACGAAAGTCGGGACCCATATGGGCCTCTGGCGTGGATCCCGTCTTTCGACGGGATGACGATTCCTAATTGCGGATGACTAGCGAATCTCCCAAACCATATTCACATCAGCTGAAACTGAAACCTGTCCCTGCGCCACGGGCACAGGGCTCGCCGCATCCGCCATTGCGGCTCCAACTTGCATGCGCATCACCTTGGCCATCGGGGCAACAAAATTGCCGCCGCTCTCGCTCATGCTTTGCACAGCGCCAAGTGTCACCCCTGCAGCGTCAGTCAAAAGATCAGCCTTGCGCCGCGCATCTTTCACCGCCGCCCGCCGCGCCTCATCCTGCGCCGAAGCAGGCGAGGCTACAGTGAATCCAATATTGCTGATCTGGTTGGAGCCAGCAGAAACCGCCCTGTCCAACAGCCCGCCCAGATCATCCAATTTGCGCACCGCCGCACTGACCGAATTGCTCACCACATAGCCCACAATCTTCGGCGGGTTCACATTTGGCTTGTCGTCATAGCGCGGCTGCACGGTGAAATTGCTGGTCTGAATATCCCTGTCGTCAATGCCGGATGATTTCAAAACGGCCATCAATCCCGCCATGTTTTTGGTGTTGGCATCCAAGGCGGCCTTGGCCGTGGGCCCTTGGCTCTCAACCCCGAAATCAACCACAGCCATGTCGGGTGCGAGTTTGACTTCCCCATGCCCGTTCAAAACCAAAAGGCGTTTGGCCTCTTCTGCCAAGGCAGGCATGCTGCCAAGGGCGGCGATCAGGATAAAGCTGGAAATCAATTTTTTAAACATGGCGTTCCTTTCGATTGACGACCAGATAGGAATAAATTACGGCAACATTAAGTCGCTGAATCAACGGAAAGGCGGCTCGTCAAAACTACGCAATTTACGGCTATGCAGGCTTCCCTTGATGCCGCGCAGAATTTCCAGCGTTGAAATGCCAATCATCAAATGCTCACCCACCGCGCGGTCATAAAACGCGTTCGCCATGCCCGGCAGTTTGATCTCGCCATGCAAAGGCTTGTCAGACACGCAAAGCAACGTTCCATAGGGCACACGGAAACGGTACCCTTGCGCGGCCAAGGTGCCACTTTCCATATCAATGGCAATGGCGCGCGACAGGTTGATGCGCTTGCGTTCCAACGTCCAGCGCAGCTCCCAGTTTCGGTCATCATGGGTCATCACTGTGCCAGTGCGCAGACGCTCTTTCAAAGCATCGCCAGTTTCGCCCGTCACTTGCGCTGTGGCCTGTTGCAAGGCCACTTGCACTTCGGCGAGCGCGGGGATCGGAATTTCCGGCGGAAGAATGGAATCGAGAATATGGTCTTGGCGCAAATAGGCATGGGCCAAAACATAATCGCCAATACGTTGCGTCTGGCGCAAGCCACCGCAATGGCCAATCATCAGCCAACAATTGGGCCGCAACACAGCAAGATGGTCCGTCATCGTCTTGGCATTGGATGGGCCAACGCCAATATTCACCAACGTTATGCCGCCGGCCCCATCTTTGCGCGAAAGGTGATAAGCTGGCATTTGATATTTGTGCCACGGGCTGGCTTCCAGCAAATGCGCGGCTTCAGCAGCAGAAGTTTCGCGTGTGATCACCCCGCCGCCCGGCAAATGCAGCGCCGCGTAAGGGCCATCAGCGGCCAGCTGTTCCACCGCCCACTTTTGAAACTGGTCAACATAGCGGTGATAATTGGTCAGCAAAATCCATGGCTGAAACTTGCGCCAATCTGTGCCAGAATAATGTTGCAACCGTTTCAAAGAATAATCGGTGCGCACCGCATCAAACAAAGCCAGCGGCAAATGCGGCGTCATATGCGCCTGCCACAAGCCATCGGCAATTTCATCACCAACCATCGAAAGCTGCGGAACTGGAAAATGCAAAGCGAGTTCAGCTGCCGAAACACCGCCGTTGGTCAGTTCATCGCTGGCCTGCCAAACATAAGGGTAGGGAATTTCTTGCGTAGAAACCCGCACCTCAATATGCGCCTGATAATCCCGCTGCAAATAGGTCAGCTGTTCCTCAAGATAGCGCGCAAAATGCTTGGGTTGCGTCACGGTAGTTGAATAAACCCCTGGGCTTTGAAACTTGGCGAATGAGCGCGCTAAATTTGGCTGCAATCCTTGCGGCTCATAAGTCACCACCAATTCAGGGTAACAGAATTTCTTGCGTTCTTCGGCGCTGGGCACCGCGTGAGTTTTTACAAAGGCCTGCAAAGCCTGGCTCAGCGCGGCCTCGGCGGCTTCATGGGCGGCGATCAATGCGGCCACTGCCGCCTGTGGCAAAAGACTCTCGTGTTTCATGGCAAAGCACTAGCACAGATTCTAAAAATCATGTAGCGGTGCTCCAGCGATTGGCAGGGCCTATAGCTCAATGGTTAGAGCTAGCGGCTCATAACCGCTTGGTTCCAGGTTCGAGTCCTGGTGGGCCCACCATCGCATTCCCGCCTTAAGAGTTGCGCCGCTTGCCTTCCAGCAAGTCCAGCACGCCGCGCATGGCATCCAGCACATTGGTGCCGGGGCCAAAGATGGCGGCCACACCAGCTTTTGTGAGGAAATCATAATCCTGTCTTGGTATCACACCACCCGCCACCACGATAATATCACCGCGCCCAGATTTCTTCAGTGCACTGATTAATTCAGGAACAAGTGTTTTATGGCCTGCCGCCAAAGATGAAACGCCTATCACCTGCACCTGTTCGGCAATGCCCATGGCGGCTGCCTCTTCTGGCGTTTGAAACAATGGCCCGGCTAAAACATCAAAACCCAGATCAGAAAACGCCGCAGCAATCACCTTTGCACCCCGGTCATGGCCATCTTGGCCCAGCTTGGCCACCATCATTTTCGGTTGGCGCGTTTTCGCCAGCGCCGCAAAACGTTCGGTCAAAACTTTATACTCGGCATCGCCCACGTAGCGCGCACCGTGCACCCCGTGCAGAACTTGTGGCTTAGCAGCAAAGTCGCCAAAGCTGGCGCGCAAGGCATCAGAGATTTCACCCAAGGTGGCCCGCGCCCGTGCAGCTTCCACGGCAGCAGAAAGCAAATTTCCTTCGCCAGACACAGCAACTTTGCTGAGTGCAGCCAAAGTCTCTGTCACCGCAACACCATCGCGTGATTTCCTAACCTGCGCCAAGCGTCGCACTTGCGATTCACGCACCGCCGCATTGTCAATCTCGCGCGTCTCATGAATACCCTCTTCTTCGAGGCGGTATTTATTCACGCCCACAATGACGGCCTCGCCCTTGTCCACGGCGGCCTGCTTTACCGTGGCAGCTTCTTCGATCATGCGCTTGGGCAGACCAGCCGCAACGGCCTTGGTCATGCCGCCTTGCGCCTCGATCAGTTCCATCAAGGCCCAAGCCTTGTCCACCAACTGTGCCGTCAGGCTTTCCACATAATAAGAGCCTGCCAACGGATCAGCAACTTTGGTGATGCCGGTTTCATGTTGCAAAATAAGCTGCGTGTTGCGGGCAATGCGCGCTGAAAATTCAGTGGGCAGCGCAATGGCCTCATCGAATGAATTGGTGTGCAAAGATTGCGTGCCACCAAGGGCCGCCGCCATCGCTTCATAAGCTGTGCGCACAATGTTGTTGTATGGGTCTTGCTCTTGCAGCGAAACGCCGGATGTCTGGCAATGGGTGCGCAAGATCAGGCTTTCAGATTTCTTCGGATTGAACGAAGCCATGATCCGGTGCCACAACAAACGTGCGGCGCGAAGTTTTGCAGCCTCGGCAAAAAAATCCATGCCGATGGCAAAGAAGAATGACAGGCGTCCGGCAAAGGCATCCACATCCAGCCCCCGCGCCAAGGCGGCGCGCACATATTCACGGCCATCGGCCAAAGTGAAAGCCAGTTCCTGCACCAGCGTGGCACCGGCTTCCTGCATGTGATAGCCAGAAATCGAAATGGAATTGAATTTCGGCATCTCCTTCGCCGTGAATGCGATGATGTCAGATACAATCCGCATCGAAGGCTCCGGCGGATAAATGTAAGTGTTGCGCACCATGAATTCTTTGAGAATGTCATTCTGAATGGTGCCAGAAAGTTCAGCCCGCTTGGCCCCCTGTTCCTCGCCCGCCACAATGAACATGGCGAGGATGGGGATCACTGCGCCATTCATCGTCATGGACACAGACATGTCCTTCAGCGGAATGCCGCCAAACAGAATCTTCATGTCCTCAACCGAGTCAATCGCCACACCGGCTTTGCCGACATCGCCACTCACGCGTGGGTGATCTGAATCATAGCCGCGGTGTGTGGCCAAATCGAAGGCGACGGACAGGCCCTTTTGCCCTGCCGCCAAACCCTTGCGGTAAAACGCATTGGATTCTTCAGCGGTTGAAAAACCTGCGTATTGCCGGATCGTCCAAGGCCGCCCCGCATACATCGTGGCGTAAGGCCCGCGTAAATAAGGTGCTTCTCCCGGTTTGGAACCAATATGTGAAAGGCCCTGCAAATCCGCCGCTGTATAGACCGCTTTCAGTTCGAGATCATCAATGGCCATCACTCAAACTCCACAATCAACTGGTCAACCGAAAGGCTGTCACCCACATTTGCGGCCACGCGTTTCACCACTGTCTTGCGTTCAGCGCGCAACACATTTTCCATCTTCATGGCTTCAACCACTGCCACGGCCTGGCCCGGCTCAACGACATCGCCGACATTGACAGAAAGCGAGCGCAGCAAGCCCGGCATGGGGCAGAGCAGAAGTTTGGAAGTGTCCTTCGCCAATTTCACTGGCATCAGCTTGGCAAGTGCGGCCACGGCAGGCTCGCGCACCTGTGCCACAACATCCATGCCGCGCCGCCGCAAGCGCAGACCCTTCGCCGAAGCAGAAATCTTCACATGAAGCTCGCGCCCATCCACGCGGAAATGGCCCAATGCATGGCCAGGTTGCCAAGCGGAGGAAACCAATAAGGGCGTTTCACCATCAAGTGCAATATGAGTTCCAACGGGTTCAATCACCACATGTGCCGCAAAGCTGCCACCCGCAATGTTGATCATCCAATCTTGGCTCAGCTTGCGGCGATGGTTTGCAGTCGTGCCTGAAATCTCTGCTGCCCGTGCCTCACCCTTCACATGAATGTAAGCGGCAACCCGTGCCAAATCCTTCAGGCTCTCGCCTTCAGCAACAACACCTTTGAAGCCATCAGGAAATTCTTCAGCGATGAAAGCGGTGGTGATGTTGCCACTGCGAAAGCGCTCATGGCCCATCACGGCAGAGAGGAACGGCAAATTGTGCCCAATACCTTCCACTTCAAACGCATCAAGTGCTTCTTGCATGGCGTTAATGGCAGCAATCCGGTCTGGCCCCCAAGTGCAGAGCTTGGCAATCATCGGATCATAGAACATCGAAATCTCGCCGCCCTCAAACACGCCAGTGTCATTGCGCAGCACCGTCTTGTCGCGGCGCTCACCCTCCGTGGGCGGACGATATTTGGTGAGACGACCAATGGAAGGCAGGAAGTTGCGACAAGGATCCTCTGCATACAGACGACTTTCCATCGCCCAACCATGGATTTTCACATCACTTTGCTTCAGGGCCAACTTTTCACCAGCGGCAACGCGGATCATCTGCTCCACCAGATCGAGGTCCGTGATGAGTTCGGTGACCGGATGTTCAACCTGCAACCGCGTGTTCATTTCAAGGAAATAGAAATTGCGCTTTCCGTCCACGATGAATTCTACGGTGCCAGCAGAAGTGTAACCAACAGCCTTGGCGAGTGCCACGGCCTGTTCACCCATCGCCTTGCGCGTGGCAGCATCAATGAAAGGAGAAGGAGCTTCTTCCACAACTTTTTGATTGCGACGTTGAATGGAACATTCGCGTTCATTCAAATAAAGCACCGTGCCATGCTTATCGCCCAACACTTGAATTTCAATATGGCGCGGCTCAGTCACGAACTTTTCGATAAAGATTCTGTCATCGCCGAAGGATGATTTCGCTTCTGAGCGAGACAGCGTGAATCCCTCGCGCGCCTCAGCATCATTCCACGCAATGCGCATGCCTTTGCCGCCGCCGCCAGCGGAAGCCTTGATCATCACCGGATAGCCAATCTGCGTGGCGATCTTGGCGGCGTGCGCCTCATCATCAATCAGGCCCATGTAACCGGGCACTGTTGAAACGCCTGCTTCCGCCGCCAGTTTCTTGGAGGTGATCTTGTCGCCCATCGCCTCAATGGCTTTTGGGTTGGGGCCGATGAAGGCGATACCATTGTCTTCGCAGGCCTTAGAGAAAGCCGCCTTCTCAGACAGAAAGCCATAGCCGGGGTGAATGGCCTCAGCGCCCGTGGCCTTGGCCGCCGCGATGATTTTATCCATCATTAAATAAGATTGCGCCGATGGAGCAGGGCCAATGTGAACAGCTTCGTCAGCCATCTTCACATGCAGCGCTTGCGCGTCAGCATCAGAATAAACCGCAACAGTGGCAATGCCCATCTTGCGGGCGGTTTTGATCACGCGGCAAGCAATTTCGCCACGGTTGGCAATGAGAATTTTCTTGAACATGCCAGACCTCACAATGGAATCGTGTCGTGTTTGCGCCACGCCACTTCAACTTTTTTCTTGCGCAGTGCCGCAAAGGCCCGCGCAATTCTTTTGCGCGATGTGCTGGGTTGGATCACATCATCAATAAAGCCGCGCTCTGCCGCCACAAACGGGTTGGCAAAACGCATCTCATATTCCTTGGTGCGTTCAGCAATCTTTGCCGCATCGCCCAATTCGCTGCGATACAAAATCTCGGTAGCGCCCTTGGCGCCCATCACCGCGATCTCAGCGGTGGGCCAAGCGTAATTCACATCTGCGCCAATGTGCTTAGAGGCCATCACATCATAGGCCCCACCATAAGCCTTGCGGGTGATGAGGGTAACCATCGGCACCGTGGCTTGCGAATATGCAAACAACAATTTTGCGCCATGTTTAATCACGCCACCATATTCCTGCGCTGTGCCCGGCAAAAAGCCCGGCACATCAACCAGCGTCAAAATCGGAATATTGAAAGCATCACAGAAGCGCACAAAGCGGGCGGACTTGCGCGCGCTGTCAATATCGAGAACCCCCGCCAAATGCAGCGGCTGATTGGCCACCACGCCAACGGTCTGGCCTTCCATGCGGATAAAGCCGGTGATGATATTGCGGGCATAGGCTTCTTGAATTTCAAAGAAGTCACCCTCATCGGCCAGCGCCAAAACCAATTCCTTCATGTCATAAGGCTTGGCGGCACTGTCTGGGATCAAAGTATCAAGCCTTGCCTCTAGGCGCTCACCATCATCATGGAAGGGCCGTGTGGGTGGGGCCTCACGATTGGACAGCGGCAGAAAATCAAACAACCGCCGCATCTGTTCCAGCGTTTCAATGTCATTGTCATAAGCGCCATCGGCAACAGATGATTTTGTGGTGTGTGTGCCAGCCCCGCCCAATTCCTCGGCGGTGACGATTTCATTGGTCACCGTCTTCACCACATCAGGGCCAGTCACGAACATGTAAGATGTATCGCGCACCATGAAGATGAAGTCTGTCATTGCGGGCGAATAAACCGCACCACCCGCACAAGGCCCCATGATCACCGAAATCTGTGGCACCACACCAGACGCCACGGCATTGCGCTTGAACACATCGGCATAACCCGCCAGTGAAGCCACACCTTCTTGAATGCGCGCACCACCTGAGTCATTGAGGCCAATGACAGGTGCGCCCATCTTCACCGCCATATCCATGATCTTGCAAATTTTCTGCGCGTGGGTTTCAGAAAGAGATCCGCCCAGCACGGTAAAGTCTTGGGCAAACACACACACCATGCGCCCATTGATGGTGCCCCAGCCGATCACCACGCCATCACCAGCGATCTTTTGTTTTTCCATTCCAAACTCGGTGGAACGATGGGTGACGAACATATCGTATTCTTCAAAGCTGCCGCTATCGAGCAAAACCTCGATGCGTTCACGCGCCGTCAGTTTGCCTTTTGAGTGCTGTGCCTTGATGCGAGCTTCCCCGCCGCCCATGCGCGCCTCGTCTCGGCGGCGTTCAAGTTCATTTAAAATGTTTTTCATTTATGATCCGTGGGCCTTTTTGCTTTTAATTGGCTTCCCTGTCACTGTGCTAGCGCAGCAATTTGGTGATGTGAATATCTAAAATGCTGCAAAGCAAAACGTTTGCGCCCCTCATTTCACATCATTTCAATATAAAGCTTGGGTTGAGGCCTAGAAACTCAAATTCTCCATGGCAGGGCGTGTCCCTGCCATCCAGAAATTCTTCCTCAGAATCAGTTCCGCTGGTTCACCTCCACAAGGGAGGTGATGAAGGGGACGGTTCAATCGATATCAAAATCGCTTCAGTGCCGGCCCAGATTAGCCAAGGAAACCACAACTTCCAAACCATTGATCTCATCCAGCGCCTCAACCAAGAACTGATTCAATTTAATCACATCAGCATGGGGAAGCTGTTGCTCTTCGCCCAGAACAAATTGGCTGAGCGAAAAGCGCTTGTCGGAAATCTCCACCGCCAAGTGGCGCGGCAAGGATGAAAGATGCAGAGATGGTTCATGTGCTGGCCAGGAAGAGCCAACATGATCATTGCGCACGGCCACAAAAAGATCGGCCTTGGCCAGTTGTTCAATTTCCTTGGCGGCGCGCAGGGAAGTGGCCGCACGGTCCACCACAAAAT
>Ga0209583_10000718_pt1 | contig 10093 bp, 7 predicted proteins | sample Str014_FD_187201 | JGI IMG/M metagenome (GOLD analysis project Ga0209583, IMG submission 187201) | Freshwater sediment microbial communities in response to fracking from Pennsylvania, USA - Straight Creek_MetaG_SC_2014 (SPAdes) (version 2) | ecosystem: Environmental > Aquatic > Freshwater >...
CTACACTGCCTGCGCCCGCCTCTTTCACCAGATCGGCGATGGCCGCAATCATCGGCTCATAGGCCTTGGGCGTGTCCACGCGCTTTTCGAAAATGATCTTGTCGGCAGAATCGAAAACAATGGCGTCTATTTTCGTGCCGCCAATGTCTATCCCAATGCGGCGCTTAGGCTCTTGCATAGATGTCGTCGTAACGGATGATGTCGTCTTCGCCGAGATAGTCCCCGAACTGCACTTCGATGATGATGACTTCGCCCTTGTGCAGGTTTTCAAGGCGGTGCTTGGCACCCAGTGGAACGTCAATCGCACCACCGCGCGTCATGGCCACGACTTTGTTGTCAACGGTGATTGTGGCTGTGCCTTCCACAACTGTCCAATGTTCCTTGCGGTACTTGTGGCTTTGCAAGCTAAGCCTGCCGCCCTCTTTCACCACAATGCGCTTCACTTTAAAGCCGGGCATTTCGTCCAGAACATAGAAGGCACCCCAAGGGCGGTTTTCATGATAAAGTGGCAAAGGGTGTGCTTTCCTGAACAAGGCCAGAATCGGCGGTTGACGGCGGTGGTTTAGCTTACTATAAGCCCGCCATTCAAAAGCTGTGAAGCGTTTCTTGGAACTGCCTTGAAACCACCCCGGCCCAGATTTCAGATTTAACGCTTAGACACAGGTTTATCAGGATAACACATGGCCAATACATCATCTGCCAAGAAGGCGACCCGCGTTTCGGCCCGCCGCACCATAATCAATAAGAACCGGATTAGCCAAGTGCGTTCCACCGTCCGCAAGGTTGAAGAGGCCATCGCCGGCGGTAAGAAGGCTGATGCTGAGACCGCACTCAAGGTGGCAACGCCTGAATTGATGCGCGGCGCCAACAAGGGTGTCATGCATAAGAACGCTGCGTCGCGCAAAGTTTCGCGCCTGACGCACCGCGTTCGCGCCATGAAGGGCTGATTTATTCAGGGCATCGTTTCAAGCGCTTGTCGCTGAAAACAAATAGCAATTTAGAGTTGAACGCCGCTGATCATTGTCAGCGGCGCTTTTGTTTGGTCCGGGCACTGACCTTTGTTGGCAGGCAATATCTTTTAAAAACAACCGCTTACATTTTTGACCTGAGTTACAGGACGAAAGTCCTTAACAAAAAGTTAAGAATTCCGGCCCGACAAGCCGGAGATATGAGCGCCGCCGTCAAGCACACCCTACAAATCATCTAAAATATACATTTAGAATCAAATTGTTACACGCAGTTCTGAAACCAAATTCGTAAGTTCATGTAAAATGTTATGTTCCGTGTACGGACCTTTGGCTGAATCCTGTTGCCTAAAGGAGGCTGGCTTGGTTAGCGTTTTCTTCAAGTTGACAGGGGGGAGGCCAATCCACCCAAGACCAACGGTTGGGCGTCTGTGCCTTGGTGGCATCGGCAATAACTTAGAGCGGCAATCTGGGCCTTGTTGGGCGCAGTTTGGGGGAGTTGTGATGAGTATAGACACGTCGATTAGTCTGTAGCTTTTGTGAGGGCGTGGTGCCCGTTTCAAGACATTCAAATTTGCGTCGCGTTCACGTGGTGAGCGCCCGTATAGCTATGGACAAAACATAAATGAAAAATGCAGCGGTACGAATTGAAACTCCACTGACGATTGTGGACTTGAAAAACCAGTGGCAGCGGGTTTCCGCGCGTCTGAAGGCTGAATTGGGAGATGATCTCTTTAACAGCTGGTTTGCGCGCATGGATGCCGAAGAGCTGGTGGGCGGACAATTGACGGTTTCGGTGCCCACTCGCTTTCTCAAAAGCTGGATTGAAAACCATTATGTGGCCAAGCTGCGCAAGATCGCCGAGGGTGAATTTGGCGTGCTGCAGTCGGTTCTGGTGCGCGTGCGCCAACAAGGTGAAGCGTTGCGTGCGGCAGCGGTTGAAGTGGTGCGGTCTCAACCCCTGGAGCGCAATGGCGCTACGGCAGCACACATCCAATCCTTGCTGATGCCAGAACGTGGTGCTGCGTCTGATGAAAGCCAGAACTTTGATAATTATGTTGTGGGCATTTCCAACCAGCTGGCCCATGCCGCAGTGATGCGCGTGGCGGGGGCGGCATCAGGCCAAGCGCTGAGTTTTAACCCGCTTTATATCCATTCGGCAGCGGGGCTGGGCAAAACCCATCTTCTCTGTGCGTTAGCCAAGCGGATTCGTGATACGCAATCCAATCGCAAAGTGCTGATGTTGACGGCGGAGCGCTTTATGTATGGCTTTATCCATGCCATTCGGGCGCGTGATACGCTGGCTTTCAAAGACCAGTTTCAGAATGTGGATGTATTGCTGATCGACGATTTTCAATTTCTGCAGGGCAAAGCCATGCAGCAGGAATTCTGCCATGCGTTTAATTCGCTGGTCGATTCCAAGCGTCAAGTGGTGGTAGCTGCCGATGTGCCGCCGGCCCAGCTCGACACGATTGATCAACGGATGCGTTCGCGCCTGATGGGCGGGTTGGTGGTGGATATTGAAGCGCCAGACTTGGTGCAACGCCGCAAAATATTGGATTTCAAACATCTGATGATGTTGAGCACTGATCCTGCCGCCGCGATCAGCCCGGAGATTCTCGATCTGGTGGCAGAGCGGATCACCGGTGGTGGCCGTGAGCTGGAAGGTGCATTGAACAAGATCGTTGCCTATCAACAGTTCAACAAATCACCGATCACGGCAGACTTGGCCTCAATGGTGCTGCGCGATGTGGCGGGCACGGCCGATCTGGGCCGGATCAAGATTGAAGATATTCTCAAAGTGGTCAGCCGACACTTCAATGTGGGGCGCAATGATCTTCTCTCGGCGCGTCGGGCCCGTGAAGTCGTGATACCACGGCAGATCGGCATGTATCTGGCCAAAAAGCTGACAGCGCGGTCGCTGCCCGAAATTGGCCGCCGCTTTGGCGGGCGCGATCATTCGACGGTTCTGCACGCGGTTCGCAAGATCGACGAGCAGATGAAGGGTGATGAAAAGCTGGCGCGTGAATTAGCCCTGTTGATAAGGTTGGTTGAGCAGCAATAGACTTGAAAAACTTGCGCGATTTCGCCATTGTCGCCCGTCCAAGGGGACTGGATGTACAATGCGCGTCACACTCGAAAAATCGGCCTTTCTCAAAGCTCTCAGCCACGTTCAAAGCGTGGTGGAGCGGCGCAATACGATTCCCATTCTCTCTAATGTGATGGTGCAGGCCAAGGGCGGGGAAGTGAAGCTCACCGCCACGGACCTTGACATCGAGATCGTTGAATCTGTGCCCGCCGATGTGGCCCAAGATGGGGCGGCCACGGTGCCTGCCCATATGCTTTATGACATTACGCGCAAGCTGCCCGATGGGGCGCAGCTTGAACTCAATCAGGCAGGTGACAAGGGACGCATTTCCATCATCGCAGGGCGCTCACGCTTTGCCTTGCAGGCCTTGCCGCCGGAAGATTTCCCAGATCTGTCGAGCGGCGAATTTGGCAATACATTTTCGTTGGCCGCAGCAGATTTGCGCTTTCTGATCGAACGCACGCGCTTTGCGATTTCGACCGAAGAGACGCGCTATTATCTCAACGGCATTTATTTTCATGAAGTGGCTTCGGGCAATTTGCTGCGCGCTGTGGCTACCGACGGGCACAGGCTGGCGCAGAGTCAGATGGATTTGCCTGTGGGCGCTTCCGGCATGCCCGGCATTATTGTGCCGCGCAAAACGGTTTTGGAATTGGTGAAATTGTTCGAGGGCGAAGACGGCGATGTGGAAGTGGCAATTTCATCCTCAAAAATCCGCTTCACCTTTGGGCGCTTGGTGCTGACCTCGAAACTCATTGACGGCACTTTCCCGGATTATGAACGCGTGATCCCGCGTGGCAATGACAAGATTTTGGAAGCCGACACCAAGCAGTTTTCAGAAGCGGTGGACCGTGTTTCCACCATCTCGTTTGAAAAGAGCCGCGCGGTGAAGCTCAATCTTTCCGAAGGCCGTTTGGGTTTGGTGGTCAATAATCCAGACTCGGGTTCTGCCGAAGAAGAGATCGTGGTGTCTTATGAACGTGATCCCATCGAGATTGGATTCAACTCGCGTTATCTGCTGGACGTGGCGGCCCAAGTGAAGGCCGAGACGATGCGCTTTGAATTCAATGACGCAGGCTCGCCCACCGTGATCCGCGACCCGAAGGATGCGAAGTCACTTTATGTGTTGATGCCGATGCGGGTGTAAAAAAGAGCCCCTTACCCTGGCGCTGCCGCGCCTGTCCCTCTCCCTGCAAGCGGGGCGAGGGGCGAGAACATAAATATATTTCGCCCTTCTCCCCTCTGGGGAGAAGGTGCCCGGAGGGCGGATGAGGGGCCGCGCGCAGATTGACCTGATGCCCACATTCTCCATCACTCGCCTTACCCTCACAGATTTTCGCAATCATGCTGCCTTGCGGCTCGCGCCTGTGGGGCAGCTTATTTGTCTTTTTGGTCCCAATGGCGCAGGCAAGACGAATATTCTTGAAGCGGTGTCCCTGCTGGTTCCGGGCCGGGGTTTGCGGGCGCAGAATTTTCAGGTGCTGGCGCGGCTGGACGGCACGGGCAGCTGGGCAGTTGCTGCTGAGGTTGAAACGCCGGAGGGCGAATTTCGCTTGGGCACCAGCTTTGAGCGCCAAGTGCTGGAAGGCGAAGTGCATTCGCGCAAAGTGGCCATTGACGGGCAGTTGCAAAAATCCTCCGGCGCATTGGCGGCGCATTTGAAAATGCTCTGGCTCACCCCGGCGATGGACCGGCTCTTCATGGGGCCGGGGTCCGAGCGGCGGCGGTTCTTTGACCGCATGGTGGCGAGCTTTAACGAGGCCCATGCCGGGCATGTGGCGGCCTTTGAAAAACTGATGCGGGAGAGGAATGCCCTGCTGCAACAGCCGGGGGCGGACCGCACCTGGCTCAGCACATTGGAAACCCAGATGGCTGAACAAGCTGTGGCCATTGCTGTGGCCCGCAACGAGGCCACAGGTGTACTGGCAAGGCACTTTGCCTCAGGTGCCGCACAAGGGCCATTTCCCTGGGGGGTGTTGCAGCTTCATGGGCAAATTGAGGAGCTGGTTTCGCATAAACCTGCCGTGCAAGCCGAAGACGAATACGCTAGAATTCTGGGCGATTCGAGAGGGGCAGACCGCGCCCAGCAAAGAACCTTGTCAGGCCCGCATCGCACCGATTTTTCGGTGTTGCATGGCCCGAAATCCGTCGCTGCGGAACTCTGTTCCACGGGCGAGCAAAAGGCCTTGTTGATCGGTCTGGTTTTGGCGCAAGCGCGGGCGGCGTGCGAGGTGTTGGGGGCAGCACCGATCTTACTGCTCGACGAAGTGGCGGCGCATCTGGATGAGGCGCGGCGGCGGGGCTTGTTTGCGGCGCTGCGTGAGCTTGGCGTGCAGGCTTGGATGACAGGCACGGATGAAAATTTATTTGAAGAGGCAGGCGATCAAGCTTGTCGCTTCGAAGTGAAAGACGGAACAGTACATGACAAGCGATGATCAAAAATCGGCAGACTATGGCGAAGAATCGATCAAGATTCTGAAGGGCCTTGATGCTGTGCGCAAGCGGCCGGGCATGTATATCGGCGACACGGATGATGGCTCGGGCCTGCATCATATGGTGTATGAAGTTGTCGACAATGCCATCGACGAAGCCCTGGCTGGACACGCCACCTTGGTCACGGTGAGTTTGAACGCCGATGGTTCTGTTACTGTCACCGACAATGGCCGCGGCATTCCCACCGGGATCAAGCAAGATGACGATGTGGTGCCCAAGCGTTCAGCCGCTGAAATCGTGATGACTGAATTGCATGCGGGCGGTAAATTTGACCAGAACTCCTATAAGGTTTCGGGCGGCTTGCACGGCGTGGGCGTTTCGGTAGTCAATGCGCTTTCGGTTTCGCTGAAGCTTTCCATTCACCGGGAAGGCAAAAGCCATTTCATTTCCTTCACGCATGGCGTTCCTGATGCGCCGCTGAAAGTGACGGGAACATCCGAAGGCAAGCGCGGAACAGAAGTAACCTTCCTGCCTTCCACTGAAACCTTCACCAAAACTGAATTCGATTTTGCCACGCTGGAACACCGCCTGCGTGAGTTGGCCTTTTTGAATTCCGGTGTGCGCATTACTCTGACCGACAAGCGCGGGGTGGAACCGCATGTCCTGGAGCTTTTCTATGAAGGCGGCATTCCGGCCTTTGTGCGTTATCTGGACCGCACCAAACAGGGCCTGATCAAAGAACCTATCTTCATCACTGGCGAGAAAGATGGCATCAGCATCGAATGTGCGCTGTGGTGGAATGATTCTTATCATGAGAGCGTGTTTTGTTTTACCAACAACATTCCACAGCGCGATGGCGGCACGCATTTGGCGGGCTTTCGCGGTGGTCTGACGCGGATCATCAACACCTATGCCGCCGAGAGCGGCATTGCGAAGAAAGAGAAAGTCGCAATCACGGGCGATGATGCGCGTGAGGGATTGACTTGCGTGCTCTCCGTCAAAGTGCCGGACCCGAAGTTCTCATCACAAACCAAAGACAAGCTGGTGTCATCAGAGGTGCGCCCGGTTGTTGAAGGTCTGGTCAACGAACAGTTGGGCGCGTGGTTTGAAGAACATCCGTCTGAGGCCAAAGCTATTGTTGGCAAGGTGGCCGAAGCGGCGGCAGCGCGTGAAGCGGCACGCAAAGCGCGCGAACTCACACGGCGCAAGGGCGCACTCGACATCTCGTCGCTTCCCGGCAAGCTGGCGGATTGCCAAGAGCGCGATGCCGCTTTGTGCGAACTCTTCATCGTGGAAGGCGACTCCGCTGGTGGTTCTGCCAAGCAAGCCCGCAACCGCGCAAACCAAGCCGTGTTGCCCTTGCGCGGTAAGATTTTGAATGTGGAACGCGCACGCTTTGACAAGATGCTGGGTTCAGCCGAAATCGGCACGTTGATCACCGCATTGGGCACAGGCATCGGTCGCGAGGAATTCAATGCCGATAAGCTGCGCTATCATAAAATCATTATCATGACCGACGCCGACGTGGATGGTGCCCATATCCGCACGCTGCTGCTCACGTTCTTCTATCGCCAGATGCGCGAGGTTGTGGAGCGCGGACATCTTTATATCGCGCAGCCGCCGCTTTATAAAATCAAGCGGGGTTCATCGGAGCAATATCTTAAAGATAATAAGGCATTGGAATCCAACTTGATTGATGTGGGGCTGGAAGGCACCACGCTTGTGCTGGCTGATGGTTCTGAACGCGTTGGCGCCGATTTGCGCACAGTTGTCGAAGAAGCTGTTGCCATCCGATCAATGATCGAAGGGTTGCATTCGCGCTATCCGGTTTCCATCATTGAACAGGCCGCCATTGCCGGCGCATTGAATCCCGAAGTTATCGCGACAACTGAAAACGCGGCAGGTGCGGCGGCCTATATCGCCAAGCGCTTAGATGCTGTGGCAGAAGAGACGGATCGCGGCTGGCAGGGGTTGACGGCTGATGACGGCGGATTGATCTTTGAGCGCACACTGCGTGGCGTCAAAGAAAGCTGGCATGTCGATGGCAAATTGATTTCCAGCCAGGAGGCTTTGCGGCTTGATCGCAAGACGGCACATTTGCAGGAAATCTATGCCCGCGTTTCGAAGTTGAAGCGCAAGGATTCGGAAACTGTCATTCATGGCCCGCTGTCATTGCTTGACGCTGTCTTTGTTGCGGGCCGTAAAGGCGTTACGATGCAACGCTACAAGGGCCTCGGCGAGATGAACCCAGATCAGCTGTGGGAAACAACTTTGGATCCCAACGCCCGCTCGCTCTTGCGCGTGCGCGTGGCGGAGATGGATGATGCTGATGATTTGTTCACCAAGCTGATGGGCGATGTGGTTGAGCCACGCCGCGAATTCATTGTGAACAATGCTTTGAGTGTGGCGAATTTGGATGTGTGACTTCATCCTCCCCTTTGGGGGAGGATGGAATATCTTTGCTGCCTTTGCCTCAGCCCGCGCCTCTGTTATATGTATGATAATTGAACAGGAGAGACAGATGGCTGCGAAACAGAATTTCATCGCTGGCGCTTGGGTGGACGGCGTGGGGGTGACGGTCGACATCAACCCATCGGATGTTTCGGATGTCGTTGGTGAATTTACCCAAGCCTCGGTGGCACAGACGCAAGAGGCCATTGCCGCTGCCAAAGCTGCCAGTGTGGGTTGGGGACATTCCACGCCGCAGCAACGCGCCGATGCTTTGGAGATGATCGGTACGGAACTTCTCGCCCGCAAGGATGAGATTGGCCGCATTCTTTCACGCGAGGAAGGCAAGCCCTTGGCCAATGGCATTGCCGAAACAATGCGCGCCGCGCAAATCTTCAAATTCTTCGCGCAAGAGGCGCTGCGCATTGAAGGCACGCAGCTTGCCTCGGTGCGGCCCGGTGTTGATGTGACGATCACACGCGAGCCTGTGGGTGTGGTGGGCCTCATCTGCCCGTGGAATTTCCCCATTGCCATTCCGGCCTGGAAGATTGCGCCTGCTCTCGCTTTTGGCAACGCGGTGGTGTTCAAACCTGCCGATCTGGTGCCCGCCACGGCCTGGGCGCTTTCCGAAATCATCTCGCGTTCGGGCCTGCCCAAGGGCGTGTTCAATCTTGTCATGGGGCGTGGCTCGGTTGTGGGCCAAGCCATGCTTGATTCAAAAGATGTGAATGCGCTCTCGTTCACGGGCTCGGTGGGCACGGGCGCGAAAGTGGCGCAAGCTTGCGTGACCCATGGCCGCAAATTCCAGCTTGAAATGGGCGGCAAAAATCCTGTGGTAATTATGGATGATGCCAATCTTGATGCTGCCGTGGCGGGTGCAGTTGATGGCGCATACTTCCAAACCGGGCAACGCTGCACGGCGTCTTCGCGGATGATTGTCCACACCAAAATCCATGATGCCTTTGTGGAGAAAACCATTGCGGCCATGAAGGCGCTGAAGGTTGATCACGCCTTGAAAGAGGGCACGCAGATCGGCCCCGTCGTCGATGAAGCGCAGATGAAGCAGGATGAAGATTATATCCGTATCGGCCGCGAAGAGGGCGCAACGCTGGCTTGGGGCGGTGAGCGTTTGAACCGCGATACCAAGGGATTTTATCTCTCACCTGCGTTGTTTGTGAATACCAAGAACGCGATGCGCATCAACCAAGAGGAAATCTTCGGGCCAGTGGCGACTGTGATCAAGGTAGATTCTTATGAAGAGGCTTTGGCAGTGGCCAATGATACGCCCTTTGGGCTTTCCGCTGGCATCTATACAGGCTCGCTCAAGGCAGCGACTGATTTCCGCCGCAAGTCTCAGGCCGGGATGGTGATGGTGAACCTGCCCACGGCGGGGGTGGATTATCATGTGCCCTTTGGTGGGCGCAAAGGCTCATCCATGGGCCCGCGCGAACAGGGGCGTTTTGCGGCAGAGTTTTATACGACTGTGAAGACGGCCTATGTGAGCGGGTGAGAACGCCTCTCCCTTACCGCAACCCAATCCCGCGTTCGGCAAAACTCTTTTTCGTTGCTGCTGCACTGCCGCCCAAATCAATGGCGCGGGTTGCGGCTTCGATCACTTCAACTTCAAAGCCCAAGTGCCTGGCGTCTTCGGCGGAATAGCGCACGCAATAGTCAAAGGCCAGGCCTGCGAGAGTGAGCTTCGAGATGCCGCGTTCCTTCAGATAGCCGCCGAGGCCTGTCGGCGTCTGCTGATCATTCTCAAAAAAGGCCGAGTAGGAATCAATCGCCGTGCGGAAGCCCTTGCGGATGATGAGTTCGGCTTGTGGCACATCGAGGGCGTTGTGAAACGCGGCCCCGTGCGAGCCGATCACACAATGATCCGGCCAGATCGTTTGCTGGCCATAAGGCATTTCAATCTGCGTGAAGGGGGCTTGGCCTTTGTGTTGCGAGGCGAAAGAAGAATGATCGGCCGGGTGCCAATCTTGGGTGAGCAAAACATGCGCATGGCCTTGCGCCAGTTTGTTGATCAGCGGGATGATTTCATCGCCACCGCCCACCGCCAGCGAACCTCCGGGGCAGAAATCATTCTGCACATCAATGATCAGCAGCGCAGAGGCATTCATTTGGCGTTCAGGGCCGCCGCACAGCCTTTGAAGGC
>Ga0209583_10000719_pt1 | contig 10088 bp, 8 predicted proteins | sample Str014_FD_187201 | JGI IMG/M metagenome (GOLD analysis project Ga0209583, IMG submission 187201) | Freshwater sediment microbial communities in response to fracking from Pennsylvania, USA - Straight Creek_MetaG_SC_2014 (SPAdes) (version 2) | ecosystem: Environmental > Aquatic > Freshwater >...
GCAATGCACCGTCGAGCCCATACGTCCAGGCATGATAGGGACACACGAGTTTTTTGGCGTTGCCACTGTCGTTTGCACAAATCGTCGAGCCACGATGGCGACAGACATTGAAAAACGCGCGCACGCTGCTGTCGCTTTCACGGATGATGATGATCTGCTCTCCGCCGATGCGGAAGAGGAAATAATCGCCGCGATTTGGGACTTGCGCGACGTGCCCGGCGACGATCCATTTGCGGCTGACGATGGTTTCCATGTCCGCCGCGAACACGTCAGGGCTGGTGTAAAAGGCTTGTTCAAAACTGTACCCGATGCGCGTATCGGCGGCGAGCCGGGCCATATCAGCGGTGTGCGTGTTCGTCATATCTGCCTCAGCATTTAATTTTGATGTTGGTAGGATCATAGAGCGGCTTTAGTGATGCGGTTGCAGCGTACCGTATCCCGGCAACTTCAATCTCATACGCGTCAGCTTCGATCGCACTCACGCAAGCGCCGTCGGGCGCGCTGACATACCCGAGACCGCACGCGGCCCCTAAAGTATGCGCATACATGCCTGAGCGGATATAGCCCGCGATACGGCTTCCGTGCCAAATCGGCTCGTTATGGTAGAGCATCGGCGCAGAGTCCTTGAGCAAAAATTGGACAAGTCGCTGGCGAAGACCCGCTTCGCGTTGCCGCAGCAGCGCCTCGCGCCCGATAAAGCCGCCCAGCTTATCGAACTTTACCGCAAACCCCAACCCCGCCTCCAGCGGCGTATCCTCGTCGGTAATGTCATGCCCCCAATGACGATAGCCTTTTTCCATCCGGAGCGCATTGAGCGCGTGATAGCCGCAATGCTTTAATCCAAATACAGCGCCACCGGCCACGATTGCATCATAAACACCTTGGACGAACTCGGTCGGAATATATAGCTCCCACCCCAATTCGCCAACAAAAGTGATGCGGCTCGCACGAACGATCGCATAACCCAATTCAATTTCCTGACTCGTGGCGAACGGGAAAGCGGCATTCGAGAGATCATGAGGGGTCAATGACTGCAACAAGTCGCGCGCGCGCGGGCCCATGATCGAAATGACGCCCAGTCCTGACGTCACGTTGGTCAGCACGGCATGCGCTTCGTGCGGAATATGGCGCCTCAGCCAGTTGTTATCACGCGTTTCGGTTTCGGCACCGGTGACGATGAGGAAGGCAGTCTCCGAAAGTCTCGTGATCGTGAGGTCGGCCTCAATCCCGCCCTTCGCGTTCAACCACTGTGTATAAACCAGTTTGCCGGGGGCAACATCAACATCATTGGCGCAGACGTGGTTGAGCACGCGCAACGCATCGCGCCCTTCCAGCCGGAATTTGGCGAACGACGCCTGATCAAACAGTCCCACGCCTTCACGCACTGCCTTGCATTCATCGGCGCAATTCCCGAACCAATTTTGGCGGCCATAGCTGTATTCATATTCGGGCGTTGAACCCGGTGCGGCATACCAATTCGCGCGCTCCCAGCCAAATGCCTCGCCAAAGCATGCACCTGCAGCCGCCAACCGATCATGCAACGCCGATTTGCGCACCCCACGCGCGGTCGCATATTGTTTGAAGGGGTAATGCGTCGCGTAGAGCAACCCGAGACTCTCGCTCACGCGCTCTGCCAAATATTTGCGGTTGAGCTGGAACGGCATGTTGCGCCGGACATCAACCGTCCAAAGGTCTGCGGGGGGCAGGCCATCGCGAATCCACTCCGCCATCACCTTACCCACACCACCCGCCGATTGTAGCCCGATTGAATTAAGTCCAGCGGCAACAAAACAACCCTTAAGCTCGCTGCTTTCGCCTAAATGATAACGAACATCGGGAGTAAAACTCTCCGGCCCACAAAAGAATTTCTGGATACCCGCCTGTTCAAGCGCGGGGATGCGCCGCATGGCATCGAGCAGCACCGGCTCGAAATGCTCAAAATCGCCGGCGATTTCATCAAAACAAAAATCTTCCGAAATGCCCCCCATCCCCCACGGCCTAGCATTTGGCTCGAAGGCGCCAACGAGCAGCTTGCCCGCGTCATATTTATAATAGCCGCAATAATCGTAATCGCGCAGCACCGGCAGCGACGGATCAAGACCCGCAACCCCCTCAAACAGCACATAATAATGTTCGCAAGCATGCAACGGCACTGTCACGCCAATACTGGCCGCCAAATCGCGCGTCCACATGCCGCCCGCAAGCACGACATAGTCAGCATCGATGTGTCCGTGCGCGGTCTCCACACCCGTCACACGCTCGCCGTCGTGCCGGATGCGCGTGACTTTCGTGTTCTCAAAAATCTGCGCGCCGCCTGCCCGTGCCCCTTTCGCGAGCGCCTGCGTGATGTCGACTGCGTTAGCATAACCGTCGCTCGGAATGTGAATGCCGCCAACGATATCATCGACATTGGCAATCGGATACAGCTCCCTTATCCGCTCGCGGGTAATGACCTCAACGGGCAGGGCAAACACCTTAGCCATCGACGCGCTCCGTTTGAGTTCCTCAAAGCGCTCAGCGTGCACTGCCATCGAAATCGAACCGCACTGCCGATAACCCGTGGCCTGCCCCGTTTCGGCCTCAAGCCCTCGATAGAGTTCGCCCGTATATTTCGCGAGCTTAGTCATATTGATGCTCGGCCGGAGTTGCCCAACCAGCCCCGCTGCGTGCCAAGTGGTGCCGCTGGTGAGCTGCTTGCGTTCCAGCAACACGACATCATCCCAGCCGATTTTCGTCAAATGATAGGCAATTGAGCAGCCGATAACCCCGCCACCAACAACTACAACGCGTGCCCGTTTGGGGAGATCACCTGCCATCGTCAAACCTTCATCCGCGCATTGTCGGCGTCATAAACGGGATATTCAATAACATGCGCAGCGCAGCGCTCACCCTGCAGCATAATTTCGAATACGGTGTTCGGCGCGCCATATTCTGGCGACACAGCCGCAAAGAAGAGACTCTGTTTGACGCGATGGCCATAGCCACCAGACGTTGTGAGACCAATACAGACATCCCCGAGCATCACCGGTTCGGCGCCGCGCACATCAACATTGGTGGCATTCACTGTACCATAAACAATCTTGAAACGCGGGAGGCCTGCGGCAAGCGTTGCAGCCTTGCCCACGAACTCGTCTTTTTTGAAATTGATGAACCGGTCCATGTCCGCCTCGACCATCGTCAGCTCATTGGTGAGTTCGGAGCCCCAAGCCTTATACCCCTTTTCCATCCGCATCGAATTGACGGCATACAGCCCGTAGTTGACGATCCCATGCGCATGTCCTGCGTTCCAGATCGCAGCATAGAGCGCGGGCATGTCCGCCATCAGCGGGTGCAATTCCCAGCCCAACTCGCCGACATACGACACCCGCAGCGCACGCACGGAGATACCTGCAACGTTGATGTCCTTCCCGCTCAGCCAGCGGAAGCCCTGATTGCTCAAGTCTGCATCGGTCAGCTGCATGAGCACGTCGCGCGCCTTTGGCCCGGTCAGCACCAAGACTCCGCGCTCATCGGTGACATTGTCAATGGTCACATCTTCAGTCGGCAATTTACTCTGTGCCATCATATCAAAATCACGCAACTCAGCAGCCGCCGCTGAGAGACAGTAAAAATGGTCATCGGCAAGCCGCGTTACGGTCATTTCACCATAAATTTTTCCACCGCGAGAGAGCGGATGGACGAGCGCGATGCCGCCCGGCTTTATCGGCATCCGATTGGCACATATCCGATTGAGAAACGCCTCAGCATCCGGCCCTGTCACGTCGTATTTTGCAAAGCCCGTAAGATCGAGCAGCCCCACACGCTCGGTCACCGCATTAACTTCATTGGCGACGACCTCGAACACATTGGTGCGGTGATAGCCGCCCTCCTCAATCCGACCATCAAGCGCGAACCATTTTGGTCGTTCCCACCCGAATGTCTCACCATAAACCGCCCCGCACGCCTTGAGCGTCTCATAGAGCGGGCTGGTGCGCTGCGGCCGACCATCGGGTTCCTCCTCGCCCGGCAGACGCGTCGTGAATGTCAGACGATAATCAAGAAACACTTTGGCGCGGCTATAGGCTTCGTTTGCATAGGGCCCGTAGCGTCGCGGATCAAACTCGGTCATGTTAATCTCAGCGTCGCCCTCAACCATCCACTGCGCAAGATATTTGCCCGCGCCGCCGCCTTGCGCGATCCCGAATGATGTTCCGCAACAGTGCCAGAAGTTGCGCAAACCTGACGCGGGCCCCAACAGCGGACCGCCATCGGGCGTGTGCGGAATCGCCCCATTGATAATCCGCCGAAAGCCGACCTCGCCGAAAATTGGCATGCGCTCGATTGCGCGTTCGAGCCATTTGGATATGCGCTCCAAATCGTCGGTGAAAAGCTCGCTGGTTGATTGCCACTCGGGCATACCTTTGGGAGCCCATGCCTCAGTGAGCCCGATATTTTCATAAACGCCAATGAGCCCGCTATTCTGCTCCTGCCGAAAATATCCCGACACATACGGGCAGCGCATAACCGGAATTTCATCCGCGCGATCGATGAATGCCTGGATCGGGTCAGTGACGATGTAATGGTGCTCCATGTTCGTCACTGGAATATCGATCCCCGCCATGTGCGCCACTTGTCGGGCGTAACAGCCCGCGGCATTCACGACGATCCCGGCGCGCACCACGCCCTGCTCGGTCGCCACATCCCACGCGCCCGATGCGCGCTGCGTGAGACCCGTGACGCGGTTCTTCCGCACTATCGTGGCGCCCATTTGCTTCGCGCCAGCGGCCAAAGCATTGCAAATGCCCGAGGGGTCTGCATGGCCATCATCAGTGGTGTACGCTCCCGCGATCACGCCGTCCGTCGTCAAAAACGGGTTGATCCGACGAATGGCTTCCGGACTGATGATGTCCATGTTGAAGCCAATGATCTTCGAGAATCCGAGAATATATTTGAACCACGCCAACTCACGTTCATTGGTCGCCAGGCGAATTCCGCCTGATTTGTGCCAACTCACATATTGGCCAGTACGTGCTTCGAGTTGCGGATAAAGCCAGTTGCTATACGCATGCATTTTCGCGAGATTGAAACTGCCGGTGATGTTGGGACACTGACCCGCCGCATGCCAAGTCGAACCCGAAGTCAGTTCATCTTTTTCGATCAGTAACGTGTCGGTCCATCCAAGCTCCGCGAGATGGTAAAGGAGGCTTGCGCCCATAATTCCACCACCAATGATGACAACTTGCGCACTTGTTTTCATGCCGCCTCCCAACTCACTCCCCCAAATCATACGGTGCGGCGCTCACCGCACAACTTATTAAAAGTGCGCGGTCGCCTAAAAAAATTTTGTGGTTGGGGCAAAATATTCAGTTGTCGCGACGGGCGTCGGGGGTTCTAACGGACACGACTGACACGGGGCGAGGATAGATATGAAGATCGGCTTTATTGGCCTCGGCAATGTCGGGAGCAAGCTCGCAGGCTCTTTGTTGCGAAATGGGCATGATGTGACTGTGCTCGATCTCAATCCTGAATTGGTCGCTCATTTTGTCACGCGCGGAGCCAAGTCGGCCGCCAGCCCTTTTGCGCTAGCTACAGCCGTCGACATCATCATCACTTGCCTCCCCTCACCCGCCGCAAGTGCCGCAGTTGCAGAGGGCGTAGACGGTATTCTGCCCGCGCTCGGCCCTGGTAAGGTTTGGCTTGAAATGAGCACGACTGATTATGAGGAAATTATCCGGCTGGGTGCACTGATAGCGGCGCGCGGTGCACTTTTCCTTGAGTGCCCCGTTTCGGGAGGCTGCCATCGCGCTGATACGGGTAATATCTCGATCTTCGTGGGCGGCGCGCGCGCAGGGTTTGAGCAAGCCCTCCCGATTCTTACCACAATGGGCCGCCGCATTCTTCACACAGGCGACCTCGGCACGGCATCTCGTCTCAAGGTCATGACGAATTATTTGTGTACCGTTCACCTGGTCGCGCTCGCTGAGGCGCTCACGGTTTGCCAAGCGGCTGGGCTTGATATGAACACAACCTACGAGGCGATCAAAATTTCTTCGGGTAACAGCTTCGTGCACGAGACTGAGAGCCAGGTCATTCTCAACGGCAGCCGCGATATTAATTTTACGATGGATTTGGTCATCAAAGACGTTGGGTTGTTCGATGAACTCGCGCGCGCGACCAAAGTCCCCGTGGAGCTCTCACCGCTGGTGCTGAACATCTTCAAGGATGGCCAAGATCGCTACGGCCCGCGCGAGCATTCACCCAACATCATCCGCCGCTACGAAGAACCGCTTGCGATCCGGGTTAGCGGTCACGGCTTCCCCTCAGAGATGGTCGACGATGAACCGGAAGAACCAGGCTATGAAGTCACGCCCAGACGTTAAGGTACTTTGCCTCAAATAGGGGTCGTCATTTCAAACTTGATTTGGAATGAGGGGGGCGTTGCCAAGAGCCCCTAGCCTCTTATTCCCACCGCGCCGCCGCCGTATCATCTGACCCGCGCGGTTCAACCCAGAGCGAGCGCCCATCGGCAAACATTTCACGCTTCCAGAAGGGGGCATCGGTCTTGAGCCGATCAATCAAAAAAGCGCAGGCTTCAAGCGCTGCCGCCCGATGCGCCGAAGCCGTACCGACAAACACGATCGCGTCGCCCGGAAAGAGTGTCCCGACGCGGTGGAGGACAGTCGCCCCAACCAACGACCACCGCGCAGCCGCCCCCTCCGCAAGCGCGGTCAGCATCGCTTCGGTCATCCCGGGATAATGATCAAGATGAAGGGCGGTCAACGCGTTATCGCCACGAACAATACCGGTGAAACTCGCCACGCCCCCAACGCCCTCGGCACGCAGCAGCGCCAATTCCGCCCCCTCGTCGAATACCCCTGTCTGAACCGAGACGCGGATCATGCTCAGCCGCCGGTGACAGGCGGGAAGAAGGCGATCTCGCGCGCGCCGTGTACCTTGGCATCGAGCGCCACCATGACCTGATCGACCGCCGCGCGCAGCTTCGTCATCGTGCCAAATGCAGCGGCATAGCCCCCGCCCCTGCTCGCGAGCCAGCGCGCCAAATCGGCAAGCGTAATAACATCGACCGGGAGAACAACCTGTTCTTCGCCCAGCCCGACCTGCTCACGCACCCACGCAAAATAGAGGATCGTCACCATTTGCTCAGTCCATATGCTTCAGACCAACGCGGAGATAATCCCACCCAGTCATAAGCGTTAGCGCGGCAGCGAGCCAGAGCGTGATCAGACCCAGTGTTTCCGCGATCTGAAAATTGGGGAAGCCGTTGCCCAAAATGAGGGCGCCAAGCGAGATTATCTGCAGCGTTGTTTTCCATTTGGCGAGTTGGCTCACAGGTAGCGACACTTTGGTACCCGCCAAAAATTCACGCAAGCCTGAGACCGCTATTTCACGCAAGAGGATGACCAGCGCCGGGATGATTGCCCAACCCTCGATCAATTGCACGGCAACCAACATCATGATGACCGAAGCGACCATGATTTTATCAGCAATTGGATCAAGGAAAATGCCGAGCTTTGAAACGGTGCCCTGTGCACGCGCCAGATAACCATCAAAATAATCGGTAATCCCCATCAGCGCATAAAGCGCAAACGCAGCAAGATAGCCTGTCTCCCAATTGCGATTCCACAGCAACGCGACCAACATCGGCACCATGAAGATGCGTGACAATGTGAGGAGATTGGGTAGTGTAAGCATCGCTTAGTGGTGCACAGCAAACACGGTGGCAAGACTGAGAAACGCGAAAAAGCCAACTGTGTCAGTCACCCACGTCACGAACACGGTCGAAACGACCGCAGGATCGACCTTCAATTTCTCCAGCCCCAGAGGGATAAGGATGCCCGCCAAGCCGGCCGCGACCGAATTGATCGCCCAGCCCGCCATCAAAACAATGCTCAAAACCATATCATGATAATAAAGCTGGCAGCCAATCGCCATCACCAGCCCCAGCCCCAAACCATTGGCCAATGCGATAACCAGTTCGCGCGTGATCATGCGTCGCGTGTTCGAAGACGTCAGCTGATTGGTGGCGAGCGCGCGCACGGTGACCGCCATTGTCTGTGTGCCCGCATTGCCACCCATGCCCGAAACAATGCCCATGAGTGCGGAAAGCGCGACCAATTCCTGAATCGATCGCCCGAAATACACCGGCACTGAGGCCGCCGCGATGGCGGTGCCAAGATTAATCAGCAACCACCACATCCGGCTCTTGATTGTCTGAAAAATCGGCTGGTTGATGTCGCCATCACCCGCACCGGCGAGTTTCAGAGCATCCTCACCCGCCTCTTGCTGAATGATATGAACAATATCATCGACCGTAATCATGCCGATCAACCGCCCGGAACCATCGACCACAGCTGCCGAAATCAGCGCGTATTTCTGGAAGCGCAGCGCCACCTCTTCCTGATCCATATCCACCGGGATCAGCGTTTGCTCACGCTTCATCACATCGGCCATAAGCACCGCACGCGGCGTGCGTAAAACCCAACTTAACTGGCACGTTCCGATGGGTTTGTGCGACGGATCTACAATGAAAATTTCCCAGAAATCGGTTGCGAGGTCCGGATTTTCGCGCAAATAATCGATGACATGCCCGACCGTCATATGTTCGGGCACCGCGATCAATTCGCGTTGCATCAAACGGCCGGCTGAATCCTCGGGATAAGATAGGCCCTCTTCAATCGCGGCGCGATCATCTGGTGACATCGAACGCAAGACGGCGCGTTGATCGTCTTCATCCATGTCAGCAATGATGGCGACCGCATCGTCGGTGTCCATTTCGCCAGCGATCTCAGCGACTTCGTGCGGTTCGTAAGTGTCGATCAATTCTTCACGAACGTGATCGTTCATTTCGGCGAGCACATCACCGTCGATCAAGTCATCGATCGCGTCCGAAAGCGCGCCGCGCTGGTCAGCAGGGGTCAGCTCATAAAGGTCGGCGATGTCGGCAGGATGAAGCGGCGCGACCAACTCACGCGCCTTTTCGGCGTTGCCATCCTCAACATAGCGCAGAACTTCGGCAACAAACGCCGGTTCAAGTCGATTGTCTTCATCCAAACGACTGGGTGGGGGCAGCAGTAGTTCGCTCATGGGGCTGCCTCCTTGAAGCGGGTGTGAGGATGGCTCATAACCCGCTCTGGGGGTTAATTCAATGCACAGATCGCAACTCAACTACCTCAAAACACCACCCGCGCCGCGCTTAATGCGCCTGTCGCCGTGCATCAGCGATTGCTGCCTTGAGCGCATTATATCCAACAGCACCATCGAGCGTTCGGTCACCGACCACCCAACTCGGCGTGCCGCCAAACCCCAGACGCTGCGCGAGTGCGCGATTACTTTCGATTTCGCCTTGAATCGGTGCCGCTTTGAGATCGGCATCGCTCGGCAGGGCATAGCCGCTGGCTTTGGCGGCAGTTGCGATCCCCTCGGGACTGGCATCACCGCCCGCATAAATAGCGCGGTGAAGTTGTGGCCATGGCCCCGCCTTAGTCGCGAGCGCAAGGCTGCTCATTGCCGCCGTGACGCTCTCGGCACCCAAGACCGGGATTTCGCGGTAAACAACCTTGAGATGCTTGTCTTCTGCAAGCAACCGCTTCACGTCGGCGACACTTGCACGGCAATAACCGCAATTATAATCAAAAAACTCGACCAGCGTGACATCGCCGTGGGGGTCGCCTTCCCACGCATGTCCCCACGGCGCTTCGATCGTTGCGCGATTTTCGCCAATCGCCTTCGCTTGTTTGCGCGCTTCAAGAACCTGCACCGCCTCGGTGATGACTTCCGGATGGGTGATTATATAATTATGGACGATAGCCTCGATAGCGGCGCGATTCGGTGGCGTTACGGGTGCCGCAGCGAGTGCAACAGGGGCAAAGAGCGAGAGCGCGATGAACGATTTTTTCAGGGACATGCTCTCTAATGCTTGTGCTTTTTGAGCTTATCAAGTGCGTTCTTTGCGACGAGCTCAATATCCTGCGCCCGCAACGAATCGGGGGAGCCCGGTGGCAGTCCACCGTAAGCAATTTGCGCGTTGCGAAGGGCGATTGGCCATTTTTGTGCCATCTGCGCTGTTTCCGCCGAGCACAGTGCCGCGT
>Ga0209583_10000721_pt1 | contig 10080 bp, 6 predicted proteins | sample Str014_FD_187201 | JGI IMG/M metagenome (GOLD analysis project Ga0209583, IMG submission 187201) | Freshwater sediment microbial communities in response to fracking from Pennsylvania, USA - Straight Creek_MetaG_SC_2014 (SPAdes) (version 2) | ecosystem: Environmental > Aquatic > Freshwater >...
GCACGCGCCAGCAATCGCAAAAGCCCTGCACCGGCAGTCTTCGGATCGAACGCGCCCGGCAGGCACAGACGCAGGATCTGCGTGAGGTTGTGATAGAGTTGTACGGCTGGGCGAAGGATTTCCGCATCCTCCGCCGTCAACACGCGCAATGCCCAAGCCTTATCGAGGACACGTGCAGTCGAAGTATCAAGAATGTCAGGCGATCGATGAGCGTGAATGAGCTGTAAATACTGTGCGATGAACTCAATGTCGATAAGCCCACCGGCTGCATATTTAAGATCCCAGCGTTCACGGTCCCCTTTCTCTTTGGCAATGGCCGCGCGCATTTCCACCGCGTCACCCGCAGTCAACTCTGCGTCTCGCGGCCTCCGCAAGATGCCCTGGATGACATTCTGTATCCGGAGCTTGAACGTAGGCGACGCGGAGACAACCCGCGCTCGGGTGAGAGCCATGTGCTCCCAAGTCCAAGCCTCGGTCTCTTGATAGGTCGCGAAGCCATCGAGTCTGGTGGCCAAAGGGCCGGCCCGACCAGAGGGCCGCAATCGCATATCCACCTGGTAGAGCGCGCCGTAGTTCGTTTGTGCGGTTAATCTGTTGATCAGTCGCTGAGTGAACCGCGCGAAATATTGGGCCCCATAGAGAGGCCGTGCACCGTCCGAGTCCGGGTAGTGATCGTCAAAGTCGTAGATCAAAATGAGGTCAAGATCGGAGGTCGCAGTCATTTCGTGACCGCCCAGCTTCCCCATAGCCAGCACTGCGGTTTCCTCTCCACGCATGTGACCATGGACAGCCACGAAACTGTCAGCGACCGCGCGATGTACGGCGCGTATGATTGCATCTGCGAGCCGTGCAAACGCCTCGCCCGCCTCACGCGCTGTGACCGTTCCCGAAATGATTCGTACGCCGATAAGGAACATATATTCCAGGCCGAACATCCGTATGCGATCGAGCACGTCTTCGTCGTAGCGTGACTGCGCCAGCGCCCCATCAAACCGCCGACCAAGATCGACCTCGTCCGGAAAAGGTCCAAAAAAGCTTGGGTCAACCAGCGCATCTATGACCTGTGGATGACGCGCCAACGTGTCAGCCAGACGCGGCGCAACGCCGAGGACCAAGACAATCAGCGTGATGAGTTGAGGATTTTGCTGCAGCAGCGACAGGAGTCGGGCGGCACCGTATAGATTGGAGAGAAAATGATCGAACAGCACCAGTGTGGCATTGGGATTGTCTGTGCGCGCCATATCTTCCAACAGTGCCGGCAACAGCACCTCGAGGCTGCTGCGTGCGGCTTCGTTTTTGAGTGAGCGATAGTTGCCGCTCAGCCAATGGCGAATGATGCTGGAAGCTTCTAGCGGCGAGCGAAATCCCAGCCCGGCCAGCCGATCAAGCGTTATGTGATCGTCGTTGTCCGCTGGAAATGCCAACGCGGGCAGATCGACATCGTGGTTCTTCTCAAATAAGCGCGCGTAGTAGCGCTGCACCTTATCGAGATGTCCGAGCAGAACTTTGGCGAAAGCATCACGGTTGGAGAAGCCTAGAAAGCGGGCAAAGTGTTCCAGTCCCTCGCGTTCTGTGGGCAAGACTTGCGTTTGCTCATCGTTCACCATCTGCAGACGGTGTTCGACTGTCCGAAGAAAGCAGTAGGCCTCCTTCATTGCGTCACCCGCCGCCTTATCGATCCACTTATCCTCGCACAGCTTATCGAGTGTGGTGAGTGTATCGCGGTCGCGGAGGCTCAGATTTCGACCGCCCGCAATCAGCTGTTGGGTCTGCGCGAAAAATTCGATTTCGCGAATCCCGCCCCGACCAAGTTTGATATTGTGGCCTTCGACCGCAATTTCGCCATGCCCGCGATAGGCGTTAATCTGACGCTTCATTGCGTGGATGTCCGCAACCGCAGCAAAGTCGAGATATTTACGCCAGACGAATGGGGCGAGCTCGTTGAGAATCGCCTCGCCAGCCGCAATATCGCCCGCGCAGGCGCGCGCTTTGATCATGGCGGCGCGCTCCCAGTTCTGGCCAACACTTTCATAATAGGCGATCGCGGCGGCCGTAGATATCGCGATTGAAGTCGAAGCCGGATCGGGCCGCAGTCGCAAGTCGGTCCGGAACACGTAACCGTCGCTGGTGCGTTCCTGCAGCAGCTTCACGAGCCGCTGAGTCAGTCGAACGAAAAGCGTCGAAGGCTCCGCATCCTTTGGCAGCGCGGGCGCCGAGGGGTCATACAATACGATAAGATCGATATCGCTCGAATAATTGAGCTCGAACGCTCCCATCTTACCCATGGCCAACACGATATAGCCGCTGCCGAGTTGCGGGTTTGAATTGTCTTTAGGTATCAGTCGCCCGGCACGCGCCGCTTCAGCCAGCACGAAGCGAGCAGCGGCATCGACTGCGGTGTCGGCAAGATCGGTGAGCGCCCGTGCTGCGTGCATCACCGGCCAAACGCCCCCGATGTCGGCAAGCGCAATGAGCAGCGCAGCCTCGCTTTTCATGTGGCGCAGCGATCGCATTGCCTCGACTTCGTTCTTGCTCGAGGCAATGTCCCGGCGGTACTCGCTCAATAAAGTGGTAAGGTGTTGGTCTGGGTCGGCTTGGAGTAACCGCAGTAGCCGCTTTGGCTCGTGGCTCACCAATCCCCAAAGGTAGGGCGAGCTTTCGGCAACACCTTCCAATAGCGCACTGACAGTTGGATTGTTGGCAAGCAGTGTCTTGAGCAGCCTTGCGTCCGGTGCCGTCAGTCCAGCTAGCCATTCAGAGACGCCGGCGCGCGCTGTCCTGGCGTCGATCGGCCGTGGCGCACTCGAGATCAGCTCCGCGAGTGTCGTGCCTGTAGCTGCTGTGCCGACAGCTTTAGCGGCAGCCCGTTTACGGGATGGCTTTCGTTTGGCCGGGGACCTCATCCCCCAATCTGTACCGGCCCTCCCCGCGGCAAAGCAATGATGCTTTTGAGGCCCGGCTGATTATCGGCAAGCGTCAATTCGCCGCCATGCAGGCGTGCCACCGCGGAAGCTAAGCTCAACCCAAGCCCGGATCCGGGCTGCGAACGGCTTTGCTCCAGCCTTACGAAACGCTCGACAGCGCGACCCCGGTCGGATTCAGGAATGCCTGGCCCGCTGTCCGCGACAGTTAACAAAATGCGATCACCTTCGCTAAGCGCGCGCACAACGATCTGCGGCGGAGCGCCGTTCATTGCATCACGAGACGCCGCATATTTGATGGAATTGTCAACCAAATTGGCGAGTGCCTGGCTAATCAGCTCCCGATTCCCCCTGAGGGGCGTCGGAGTGTCGGCTTCGACTTTCAGGGCGATTCCTTTTTCCTCCGCCAGCGGCTCATACAGCTCGCCAATGTCGTGAGCGATTTCTGCAGCATCAAATTCGCTCATATTGTCACGCGCTTGTCCGGATTCCGCGCGCGCGATCATCAACAGCGCATTAAATGTACGAATCAAACCATCCGATTCCTCGATCGTATTTTCCAGTGCGGCGCGGTATTCAGTTTCATTTTTACCTGAACGCAACGCTTGTTCGGCGCGGTTGCGCAGACGCGTGAGCGGTGTCTTGAGATCGTGGGCAATATTGTCGGAGACCTCCTTCAGACCCCGCATCAGCGCCTCGATACGTTCCAGCATGAGGTTAAGATTTTCGGCCAAACGGTCGAGTTCGTCGCCGGTACCGGCGACCGGCAGACGGCCGCCGAGGTCGCCATGCATGATCGTGCGCGTGGTCTCGGTCATGGCATCAACACGACGCAACACACGGCGAGTGACAAATAGCCCGCCAGCGAGCCCAAGGACGATCACAATAGCAATCGACCAACGTCCGGCCGAAAGCACAATGTTGTAGAGACGTTCACGCTCGTCGAGATCACGCCCAACCAGCAGACGGAACCCGCCCGGCAACTGAAAGACGCGTACCAGCGCGTGATGCTCGGGATGCTCGCCCGCTTCAACCTCGTCGAGCCGACGATAGCCCGTTTCGGTCCAGCCGGAATTATCGAGCGTGCCCGGCGGCAAGGACGTGACATTCCCGGCAAGTGACTCACCGGCAAAGGTAGTAACGAGATAAAGACTGGAGCCGGGCCGCCGGGCCCGTGCGTCTACAACGACGACTAACCTCCTGATTCCACCGAGCCGGTACTGCTCAGACAAGCCGGTTATCTCGGCATTAACTGTATCGGTGATCTGTTCGGTGATCAGGCGTCGTGTATTGAGAGCAAAATAGCCAAGCAGAAATGCTGCAAATAATGCGAACACGGTCAAATAGACCAGCGTCAGCTTGAACGTGGTGGTACGAAAAAGTTTACCGAGCGCCGTCACGTATCATATATCCCGCGCCGCGGATGGTATGCAGAAGCGGCTGGGAGAAACCTTTATCGATTTTCGAGCGCAAGCGCGAGATATGGACGTCAATCACATTGGTTTGCGGGTCAAAATGGTAATCCCACACATTTTCCAACAGCATAGTCCGTGTGACAACTTGGCCAGCATGCTGCATGAGGTATTCCAGCAGGCGAAATTCGCGTGGCTGCAGCGTGATTTCGCCCTCGCCCCGGTGCACCTGGTGTGACAGCCGGTCGAGCTCCAGATTACCGACGCGCAGCACGGTTTCTTCGGTCCGACCAACGCGACGCCGAGCTAGAACCTCAACACGCGCCAGCAATTCGGAGAACGAGTAAGGTTTGGGAAGATAGTCGTCGCCGCCGGCGCGCAACCCTTTGACCCGGTCGTCAACTTGGCCAAGCGCAGACAGGATCAACGCCGGCGTCTCCATGCCCTTTGCGCGCAGAGCTCCAATGAGAGCCAGCCCATCGCGTTTGGGCAGCATACGGTCAACGATGAGCACATCGTACTGACCATCGAGCGCCATAGCTAAACCATCGTCGCCGTCATTCGCAGCGTCAGCGACATGACCAACCTCCCTGAATGCCTTGACCAGGTAGTCGGCGGCGTCGCGGTCGTCCTCGATGACCAGTAGGCGCATGGTGACCCGATCCGGTTGCGCCTCGACCGTCCGGCCAATTGGGCGCTGCCCGTTAATATTCGCATAAGTGGCCATCGGTCACACCAATTCCAGTCAATTCGGTGGCGGGGCTAGTTAGTCCGAGCGATTAGTCCCCTTTTCGTACGCGAGGGGGTGGCGGAAACCGCCACCCCCTCAACGACCCCACCCCAGCGGGGGCGACGGATGCCGGGGTTGGAGCTCGTGCCAAAGAAAGCAGCCACGTCGGTCAAAACGCGCTCGCTTTCCGGAAATTGCCGGGACGGGCATGAAGCCCGTCCCGTTGAGGGCAGACTCGCCAGCGGGGGCGACGGATGCCAGCGAGGTGTCCCCAAACTCGTGTCAACCCTGGCCAAGTGGCAGGGCGACAAAACGTGTGTTGTCACCTTTCTTCACTCGGATCAGAACGCTGCGCTTCCCCTCGGTACGCGCAGTCGCGACGACCGCATTCACGTCAGCGGGCGTCGAAACGGATTTGCCGCCGATCTCAAGGATCACATCGCCGGTCGAAAGACCGTGGTCGGCAGCGATGCCGCTCGAATCGACGCCGGTGACCACCACACCTTCGGTCCCAGAGCCGGCGACCCGCGCTGCAGGGGCAAGCGTAAGACCAAGCTTGCCAAGATCGGCACCGCTATCCCCTTCTTCTGAGGTGGCGCGCGCCTCCTTGGCATTCGGCATTTCGCCAAGCGTTAAAGTGACCGCCTTCTCCGAGCCCTTATGCAGGACCGTTAGCTTCACCGAAGCCTTCGGAGCCATCGCTCCGATCTTCTTGGCGAGATCGCGGGCATCCTTGACTTCCTTGCCGTCAACCGAAGTGATGATGTCCCCGGCCTCGATGCCGGCTTTCTGCGCAGGACTGTTTGCCTGCGGCTCGGCAACTAGCGCGCCTTCCGCCTTCTTGAGACCCAGGCTATCCGCGATATCCTGCGTCACCGGTTGTATTTGAACGCCGATCCAGCCACGCGTCACCGTGCCGTGGTCTTTGAGCTGGGCGACAACGCTGTTGACGGTCTCGGATGGGATTGCAAATGCAATGCCAACCGAACCGCCAGACGGCGAGAAGATCGCGGTATTGACACCGATTACGTTGCCATCGGTATCGAACGTCGGGCCGCCGGAGTTGCCCTTGTTGACGGGGGCATCGATCTGGATGAAGTCATCATAAGCGCTGGCGCCGATGTCGCGGCCGCGAGCCGAAACGATACCGGCCGTAACGGTGCCGCCAAGGCCAAACGGATTACCGACGGCGAGGACCCAGTCGCCAATGCGCGGCGACTTGTCAGACAGCTTTACGTAGGGGAACGGTCCGTCTTCGACCTTAATCAGCGCGAGATCGGTACGCGGATCGGACCCGATGACCTTGGCCTTGTGAATCTTGCCATCGTCAGCGGTAACCTGAACACTTTCAGCCTTCTCGACGACGTGATTGTTGGTGACCGCGTAGCCGTCTGCTGAAATAAAGAACCCGGAACCCTGGCCGGTAATTACGTTTCGCCCGCGACCGCGTGGCGTTCCTTCCGGTTCATTCGGGATATCAGGCATGCCGAAACGACGGAAGAATTCACGCAGGCCCGGCGGAACATCGTTGGTTCCGAGGCCATTGGTCTGCGAACCGCCGTCAACTTTAACGCGCACGGATATAACCGCCGGTTTGACCTTCTCGACGATGTCGGCAAACCCGACAGGAGCTTGCAGCTTGCGAGCTTGCTCGCTCAGGTTCTGCGCGATTGCAGCTGGATAGCCGCCGGACAAACTGAAGTTGGGAGCGAAAACGAGGGCAGCCGCACTCAGGCTGGCGATGGTGGTCGCGAGGAGAATGAGCCGGCGGGCGGGTAGCACACGCGGCTCAGCGGGAGCGGGAATGACGCTCGACTTCATCAGGCAATCTCCATCTGGATTCGTTGGCGCGGGCGCGCACCGTTTCGAAGCTCAAGATGGGGCGATGAGCCTTACAGCGTCCTGTCGGCAGGATTAAACTTTTGTAAGGTGGGACAACGAATCACTTTTTGAATTCAGTAGACAAATCAACGTTTGCGAGCCGCAGGATCGACCAAAGTCGAAAGTCGTTGCTCCTCGTCTGGGCTGAGAGCTTCGACGTCATGGGGTACCGTTTTACGTCGGCGCGACATCACTATTAAGCTCATGACCCCCGCAAGCAGCACCGCTGGCGGCAATCCCCACAAAAGCAATGTGTGCCGTTCAAGCGGTGGCTTGAGCAGCACAAACGCGCCGTAGCGTGACACCAAAAAATCCAGCACTTGGCGATCGCTGTCCCCTTTGGTGAGTCGCTCGCGCACGAGAATCCGCAAGTCTCGCGCCAACGGCGCTTCAGAATCATCAATCGACTGGTTTTGGCAGACCATGCAACGTAGCTCACGCGACAAATCGCGGGCCCGCGCTTCAAGCACCGGATCTTTCAGCATTTCATCCGGCTGCACCGACAACGCCCTTTCCGGTGCTGTCAGCACAATGAGCAAAACAATCAGTGCAAGGTAACGCATCGCTCTACTCCGCCGGCGCGAGCGCGGACTTGGCCGCCGGCTTCGGCGCTCCAACGCGCAGCCTCCTGTCGGACAGCGACAATGCCCCGCCTAACATCATGACCACCGCGCCGATCCAAATCAGTAGTACCATTGGCTTGTAGTAGAGCCTTATCGCGATCGAGCCATCGTTATTGCTGTCGCCGATCGACAGATAAAGTTGACCCAGGCCGCGTGACATCAGGGCCGCCTCGTTGGTCGTCATGCCGCGAGCGGAGAAACTGCGCTTCGATGGTTCCATAGTACCGACCGCCACGCCACCGCCGCGCACGGTGAACTTTGCTACCAGTGCGTTGTAATTCGGACCCGGCCTCTGCACGAGGCCGTCGAAGGAAAGGTCGTAGCCTGAGAGTGAAACGGTCTGAGTTGATTTCACGACGGCGATGCGTTCCGTACCCCAGGTACCCGCGCAGATAATCCCAAGCATGGATACAGCAACGCCGAAGTGTGCGATTGCGGTGCCCCATACCGAGCGCGGCATACCAGCGGCACGCTGACGAACGGTTGCGAGCGGCAGTCGAAAAAGTCCAGTGCGCTCGACTAAATCGGTCAGCGCACCGAGCATTACAAACAGAGCAAGACCAACGCCGAAGGGTGCGAATACAGACTGACCTTGCCCTACAAAGGCTATCGCAATCGCGGCTATTCCGATTGCGAACGCAGTCATCAACCGCTGTGCCACCCCGAGGAGGTCGCCGCGCTTCCAAGTAAGCAAAGGCCCGAACGGAATTACGAACATCAATGCCACGAACAGCGGCCCAAAGGTCAAATTGAAAAACGGCGCGCCGACCGAAATCTTTTCACCGGTGATAGCTTCCAGTGCCAGCGGATAAAGCGTGCCGACGAAAACGGTCAGACAGGCTGTGGTGAGAAACAGATTGTTGAATACCAACGCGCCTTCGCGCGAGATTGGCGCGAACAGCCCGCCCTGCTTCAGCGTTGATGCCCGCCACGCGAACAGCGCGAGGCCGCCGCCAATGAACAGCACCAGGATCACGAGGATAAACACGCCGCGTGTTGGGTCGGTAGCAAACGCATGCACGGAGGTGAGTACGCCAGAGCGCACCAAAAACGTCCCGATTAGCGACAGTGAGAAGGTCAGGATTGCCAGCAGGATCGTCCAGATCTTTAGAGCATCGCGCTTTTCCATCACCACAGCAGAATGCAACAGTGCGGTCCCGGCCAGCCACGGCATTAGTGACGCGTTCTCAACCGGATCCCAGAACCAGAAGCCGCCCCAGCCGAGCGTGTAATAAGCCCAATACGAACCCATCGCGATTCCAAGTGTTAGAAACACCCACGCAGCCAAAGTCCATGGTCGCACCCATCGAGCCCAGGCAGCGTCGATACGGCCCTCGATCAGGGCGGCAATGGCAAAGGAAAATGCGATGGAGAAGCCGACATAACCGAGATAAAGCAGCGGCGGATGGATGGCGAGTCCAGGGTCCTGCAAAATCGGATTGAGGTCGCGGCCTTCAAACGGCGCCTCGGACAGCCGCGCGAACGGGTTCGAAGTCAGCAGGATGAACAGGTAAAAGGCGCAGGCGATCCACGATTGTACCGCCAGTACATGCGCCTTGAGGGCCGCCGGCAAATTACTACCGAACGCCGCTACAAGTGCGCCAAACAATGAGAGAATCAAAACCCACAAGAGCATCGAGCCCTCGTGGTTTCCCCAGACGCTGGTGATCTTATAGATCAGCGGCATCTGCGAATGGGAGTTTTCGAAGACGGTTGCGACCGAGAAGTCGGATGTGACGTAACAGATCGTAAGCGCAAGAAACGACAGCGCGACCAAGACGAATTGCATTAGCGCGGTCGAATCAGCAAGGCGCATCAAAGCTGCGTCACGGCGCCGCGCGCCCGCGACCGGCACAACCGATTGAATTAAGCCGAGCGCGAGCGCCAACACCAAAGCATAATGACCGACCTCCGGGATCATTGCGGCTTGCCTCTCACGTCTTGTGTCTGACCTTCCTGCCAGCGTCCGCTTTTCTTCAAGGCATCCACCACTTCGCGCGGCATGTAACGTTCATCATGCTTGGCGAGCACGGTGTCGGCGGCGAGCGTCCTGTCGGACTCCAGCTTGCCTTCCGCCACTACGCCCTGTCCTTCGCGGAAAAGGTCCGGCACAATGCCGTTATAACGCACCCGAATATCAGTCTTGCCGTCGGTGACCGCAAATAGCACGTGAAGATTGTCACCACGTTCAACGCTGCCCGGCTTGACCAGCCCGCCGATGCGCATCCGCGTGCCAGGCGATATGTGCTTTTCTGCAACGTCGGTCGGCGAATTAAAGAACACAATCGAATCGCGCAATGCGCTGAGTACCAAAGCAGCCGCAACAGCGAGGACGCCAAGGCTCGCGCCAATCAGAACCAACCTCCGTTGTTTGCGTGTCATTCCCCCTCGCTAGCCGTCAATCCCTAAACTCTTGATCATGTCTTCGATGCGGCGAAGCTTGTCGGGATCGTTAGCGAGTGCCCGTTTGGCATCTGCAGCGGCACCGTGCGCCATTTCTCGCTCGCCAAGCA
>Ga0209583_10000723_pt1 | contig 10059 bp, 8 predicted proteins | sample Str014_FD_187201 | JGI IMG/M metagenome (GOLD analysis project Ga0209583, IMG submission 187201) | Freshwater sediment microbial communities in response to fracking from Pennsylvania, USA - Straight Creek_MetaG_SC_2014 (SPAdes) (version 2) | ecosystem: Environmental > Aquatic > Freshwater >...
GCCCAGGATAGCCGCGCCGCCGCCGCGTCCGGCGGCACCGCCAGCGGCCGCCAAGAAATGCCCGCCCAATGTTCAGCGCTGCTGACCTGGGAGCCGGTTGGAGCAGTATCCGACCGGCGGCTTTCCGGCGTGGTCCGGGGCAGTGGCCCCACGCCGATCAAACGGAGAGCTGAGGGCCGTATTTCCTTGCTTCCTGTCGGAATCCCGCTATATAGCGCGCCATCTCACACGGAAACATGGCTCTAAAGGCCGTCCGGTGGCAGCCGGGCCGAAAGGCTCGTTTGCTCACACGTTTCCGGAGGAACCAACCGGAGAATTATTACGATGGCGCTACCCGATTTCTCTATGCGTCAGCTGCTTGAAGCTGGCGTTCACTTTGGCCACCAATCGCACCGCTGGAATCCGAAAATGTCGGAATTCATCTTCGGTGCTCGCAACAACATTCACATCATCGATCTCGCCCAAACCGTGCCGATGCTGCATCGCGCGTTGCAGGCGGTCAGCGATACCGTCGCCAAGGGCGGCCGGATCCTGTTCGTCGGCACCAAGCGGCAGGCGCAGGACGGCGTGGCCGAGGCCGCCAAGCGTTCCGCGCAGTATTTCGTCAATTCGCGCTGGCTCGGCGGCACGCTGACCAACTGGAAGACGATTTCAGGGTCGATCAAGCGGCTGCGGCACCTCGATGAAGTGCTCAATTCCGGCGATGCCAATGCCTACACCAAGAAAGAGCGGCTGACGTTGCAGCGCGAGCGCGACAAGCTCGATCGTTCGCTCGGCGGCATCAAGGACATGGGCGGTCTTCCCGACATGATCTTCGTGATCGATACCAACAAGGAAGACATCGCGATCCAGGAAGCCCAGCGGCTCAACATTCCCGTCGCCGCGATTGTCGACACCAATTCCGATCCCAAGGGTATCACCTTTGCGGTGCCGGGCAATGACGACGCTGGCCGCGCGATTTCGCTATATTGCGATCTGGTTGCCCGCGCTGCGATCGACGGCATTTCGCGCGCGCAGGGCGACTCCGGAATCGATGTCGGCGCGTCGGTCCATCCGGTTCGCGAGGAAATTGCGTTGGCACCCCAGCCGACCGGCTTCCAGGGCCTGGCCGGCCCGCGCGGCACCGCCGACAACCTCAAGAAGCTCACCGGCGTGTCGGGTGCCATCGAGAAGAAGTTCAACGACCTCGGCATCTTCCACTACTGGCAGCTCGCCGAACTCGATCACGATACCGCGCACAAGATCGGTGAAGAGGTCGGACTTCCGAGCCGTGCGGATGGCTGGGTCGCCCAGGCCAAGGCACTGACCGCGGAAGCGGAATAACGGAAACGCGGCTTGGCCGGTCTTGCCGGCCGCCGCATCCTCTTAAGACATGACACTACCTGCGACGGACGATGCGCGACGAGGCGCGACCGTTGTCGCGCAGGCACAAAGGACATTCGACGATGGCAACGATCACAGCAGCGATGGTCAAGGATCTGCGGGAGTCGACCGGCGCCGGCATGATGGATTGCAAGGCCGCGCTGACGGAAAGCGGCGGCGACATGCCGGCGGCGCAGGATTGGCTGCGCAAGAAGGGCCTCTCGAAGGCTGCCAAGAAGGCGGGCCGCGTCGCCGCGGAGGGCCTGATCGGCGCCGTCACGGCGGGTCCGAAGGGCGTCGTGGTCGAGGTCAATTCCGAGACCGATTTCGTGGCTCGCAACGAGCAGTTCCAGGGTCTCGTCAAGATGATCGCGCAGGTCGCGCTCGACGTCGGCGCCGACGTTGAAAAAATCAAGGCGGCGAAGGTCGGCAGTGTCACGGTCGAGACCGCGATTTCCGATGCGATTGCCACTATCGGCGAAAACATGGCGCTGCGCCGAGCGGCGTTGCTTGAAGTCGGCAAGGGCGTGGTGTCGAGCTATATCCACAACGCCGTGGTCGACGGCGCCGGCAAGATGGGCGTGATTGTGGCGCTGGAGTCCACCGGCAAGACCGACGAACTCGCGCAACTTGGCCGCCAGTTGGCCATGCACGTTGCTGCCACAAACCCGCAGGCGCTCGATCCGGCCGGCCTCGATCCGCAGCTGGTACGCCGCGAAAAGGACGTGCTGGCCGACAAATACCGCCAGCAGGGCAAGGCGGAGAATGTGATCGAGAAGATCGTCGAGTCCGGCCTGAAGACCTACTACAAGGAAGTTTGCCTGCTGGAGCAGGCCTTCATCCACGACAGCGGCAAATCGGTCGCACAGGCCGTGAAGGAAGCTGAGGGCAAGATCGGCGCGCCGGTCAAGGTCACAGGCTTTGTGCGCTATGCTCTCGGCGAGGGAATCGAAAAGCAGGAATCCGATTTCGCGGCGGAAGTAGCGGCGGCCAGCGGCAAGAAATAACCACCGGCCATTGTCCGACGCGGTCGCGCCGGAGTCTGCAGGCCGGGACAGGGAAGCGATCGCATCATGGCTGAGCCGGTCTATCGTCGCGTCGTGATCAAGCTTTCCGGCGAGTACCTCGCCGGCGCCCAATCCTTCGGTATCGACCAGCCGACAGTCGACCGGATCGCTGACGATCTGATCGCGGCGCGAAAGCTCGGCGTCGAAGTGGCCGTGGTGGTCGGCGGCGGCAACATCGTTCGCGGCGTCGAAGTATCGTCGCGCGGTGTCTCCAGGCCGACCGGCGATACCATGGGCATGCTCGCGACGATAGTGAATTGCCTCGCGCTGGAGGCTGCCATCGAGCGGAAGGGCTCGCCGGCACGGACCCTGTCGGCATTCGTGATGCCGGAAATTTCGGAACTCTTCACCCGAAGCGCGACCAACCAGTATCTCGCCGAGGGGCGGATCGTGCTGTTCGGCGGGGGAACCGGCAATCCGTTTTTCACCACCGACACCACGGCGGTGCTGCGTGCGGCTGAAATAGGCGCGCAAGCGGTGCTGAAGGCTACCAATGTCGATGGGGTCTACAGCGCCGACCCAAGGAAGGATCCGTCTGCCCGGCGGTTTGACCGCCTGACCCATTCACAGGCGATCGAGGGCGGTTACAAGGTGATGGATGCCACCGCATTCGCGCTTGCCCGCGAGACGGCGCTGCCTATCATTGTGTTCTCGATCTCCGAGCCGGGCTCGATCGGCGCTATCCTGCGCGGCGCCGGACACGGCACGGTCGTTGCCGGCTGACGGGTTTGCGACGGGTCGGCGCGCAGAGCCGGTTAACGGCACCGACGAGTGGTTCTTGAGGAGGGGAGAGCATTATGCCCACACCTGGTTTTGACATCAACGAATTGAAGCGCCGGATGCAGGGCGCGACGCAAGCACTCAAGCACGAACTGGGTGGACTGCGGACCGGCCGCGCCGCCGCCTCGATGCTCGAGCCGGTGCAGGTCGAGGCCTATGGCTCGCATATGCCGCTCAATCAACTTGCGACCATCAGCGTGCCGGAGCCGAGGCTGCTCTCCGTGCAGGTGTGGGACAAGTCGATGGTCAAGGCGGTGGAAAAGGCGATCGTCGATTCCAATCTGGGACTGAGCCCGGCCACAGAGGGGCAGGTGCTTCGCCTGCGCATCCCCGAACTGAACGAAGAGCGCCGCAAGGAACTCGTGAAGGTCGCGCACAAGTACGCTGAGGCTGCGCGGGTCGCGGTTCGCCACGTCCGGCGCGATGGGCTCGATACCGTCAAGAAACTCGAGAAAAACCACGAGATTTCCGAAGACGATCAGGAACGCCTTGCCAATGATGTGCAGAAGGCGACCGACGGAACGATTTCCGAAATCGACCAGTTGCTTGCAACCAAGGAAAAGGAAATCCTTACGGTTTAACTCGTCTGGATGTGAGTCCTTGAGATTGAATAATGTCGAACGTCGCAGCCCCCGCAACTGAAGGACCGGATCGATCCGGCGGTCCGTTGCATGTAGCTGTGATCATGGACGGCAACGGACGCTGGGCGGCGGCGCGTGGCTTGCCGCGCGCCGAAGGCCATCGTCGCGGGGTCGACGCGCTGCGGCGCGTGGTCCGCGCGGCGCATGAACTCGGCATTCTCTATCTCACGATTTTTTCCTTCAGCTCGGAAAACTGGTCACGTCCCGCGAGCGAGATCGGCGACCTGTTCGGATTACTTCGCCGCTTTATCCGCAACGATCTGGCCTCGCTGCACTGCGACGGTGTCAGGGTGCGCGTGATCGGCGAACGCCAGGGGCTGGAGCCGGATATCTGCGCGTTGCTGAACGAGGCGGAGGAGTTGACCAGGCGCAACACGAAACTCAATCTCGTGGTCGCCTTCAACTACGGTTCGCGACAGGAAATCGCCAATGCCGCGCAGCGGCTCGCCCGAGAAGTGGCGGAAGGCAAACGCAATCCGGCGTCGATCAATGCCGATACGCTCGGCCAATATCTCGATGTGCCCGATATCCCCGATCCTGACCTGATCATCCGCACCAGCGGCGAGCAGCGGCTATCGAATTTCTTGATGTGGCAGGCTGCCTATAGCGAACTCGTGTTCGTACCGATTCATTGGCCGGATTTCGATAAGGCGGCGCTTGAGAGCGCGATCGCCGAATATGCCAGGCGGGAGCGCCGCTTCGGCGGTCTGGCCGCGAAAACCGGCTCGTGACCGAGGGCAAGGCCGCGCCCGCGGCTGCCGCCGAACCGGAGTCGCGCAATCTCCTGCTCCGCGTGGTCGCAGCACTCGTGCTGGCGCCGCTCGCACTGGCGATCGCTTACGCCGGCGGATGGTTATGGACGGCGCTGGTGACCGCGGCGGCAGCCGGCCTTTATGCCGAATGGCTGATGGTCGTCGGCGTCGAACCGCGGATGCGTGTGGCCGCGCCGGGAATTGTCGTCCTGCTGATCGTCGGAGCCTGTCTAGCGCGCGGGTGGATCGAAGCGGCATTGATTGTTATCGCCATCGGCTTTGTTGTGGTCGCCGTGAGTTCACCCGAGCGACGCAACTGGATCGCGACCGGTTTTTTCTATGCAGCGTCGGCCGAACTGGCGGCGGTGTTGATGCGCATGGACCCGGCAAAAGGCTTTATCGCCCTGATGTTCGTCCTGCTGATCGTGTGGGTGACCGATATTGGCGGCTATTTCGCGGGTCGCGGCATCGGCGGGCCAAAATTGTGGCCGCGGGTCAGCCCCAAGAAGACATGGGCCGGCGCGATCGGCGGCTTTGCCGGGAGCTTGGGCGTCGCGGGGGCCTTTGCCGTGCTTAACCTCGGCAAGCTAGGTCCCCTGTTGATGCTAGGCGCAATTCTGTCGGTAGCATCGCAGCTTGGCGATCTCTTCGAATCCGCGGTGAAACGGCGATTCGGCGTCAAAGACTCCAGCCAGATCATTCCTGGTCATGGCGGGCTGCTGGATCGGCTCGATGGTTTTGTCGCAGCCGCCGTTCTGGCGGCGATTTTCGGGTTCCTGCGTGGCGGCGTGGATGGCGTCGGGCGCGGTCTTATGGTTTGGTGACACGATGAGTGCAGTTCCATTGCGTAACAACAAGGCCCCGGCGCCTGCGATTCGTACTGTTACCGTGCTCGGCGCTACCGGCTCCATTGGCGACAGCACGATGGATTTGCTGCGCGCCTCGCGCGACCGCTATCAAGTCGAGGCGCTCAGCGCGCACACCAATGTCGAAGGGCTGGCGAAACTCGCAAAGGAATTCGGCGCCCGGTTCGCAGCAATTGCCGATCCCGCGCTTCTGGGCGCATTGAAGGATGCCCTCGCCGGTACGGGGATCGCATGCGGCGCCGGCGAAAGCGCGGTGATCGAGGCAGCCGCCCGTCCGGCCGATTGGGTGATGGCTGCCGTCAGCGGCGCGGCCGGCTTGAAGCCCGCGCTCGCGGCGGTGGATCGGGGTGCCGCGGTTGCGCTGGCGAATAAGGAATGCCTGGTTTGCGCCGGCGATTTCTTCATGCAGCGCGCAGCGAAGGCCGGCGCCTGCATCCTGCCGGCGGATTCCGAGCACAATGCGTTGTTTCAGGCGCTCGGCTCCGGTAATCGCGAAGAGCTTCTGCGTGTCATCATCACCGCGTCAGGCGGGCCGTTCCGGACCTGGGCGCCTGCCGACATCGAGCAAGCAACCCTGGCGCAGGCGTTGAAACATCCGAACTGGAGCATGGGGCAGAAGATCACCATCGATTCGGCATCGATGATGAACAAAGGGCTCGAGGTCATCGAGGCTTCCTATTTGTTCGCGCTAACACCGGACGAAATCGACGTGCTCGTGCATCCGCAGTCCATCATCCACGGGATGGTCGAGTTTTCGGATCGCTCGGTGGTGGCGCAGCTGGGATCCCCGGATATGCGAACGCCGATCGCGCATTGTCTTGGATGGCCCGACCGAATCGCGGGCCCGGCCGCCAGGCTCGATCTTGCTAAAATCGGACAGTTGACCTTCGAGGCGCCGGATTTCGAGCGATTTCCAGCGCTTCGGCTCGCCTACGACGCACTGCGCACCGGCCGTGGAGCAACCACGGTGTACAACGCCGCCAACGAGGTCGCTGTCGCGGCCTTCATCGCCGGCAAGATCAGGTTCGGCGCCATCGCACGGTTGGTCGAGGCGACGATGGAAGCCTGGATTCGCTCGGGAAATCTCGCACCGCTGGGGTCCGCCGACGATGCGATTTCTGTTGACCATAGTGCGCGAAATAGGGCTGCCTCCCTATTGCCTCAAATTGCCTTAAAGGCATCCTAGAGGATTGGGGACAGAGCCTCCGGCTCTGCGTGAGGGAATTGGATGTCCGAGTTTTTTCTACATAGTTTCAATACGTTGAGCCATGGGCTCGTCGGTTACATCATTCCTTTCCTGTTTGTCCTCACGATCGTGGTTTTCTTCCACGAGCTTGGTCACTTCCTGGTGGCGCGCTGGGCGGGCGTCAAGGTCCTGACCTTCTCGCTCGGGTTCGGCCCGGAACTCGCCGGCTTCAATGATCGTCATGGTACGCGCTGGAAGGTCTCGGCCATCCCGCTCGGTGGCTATGTGAAATTCTTCGGCGACGAGAGCGAGGCGTCAACGCCGTCCTCCGAAACCCTCGCGGCCATGACCGATGAAGAGCGTGCCGGTAGTTTCCATCACAAGAAAGTTGGGCCGCGTGCGGCGATCGTTGCCGCCGGGCCGATCGCTAACTTTATCCTGGCGATCGTCATCTTCGCCTGCCTGTTCACATTCTTCGGCAAGCCGAGCACTTCAGCGCAGGTCGACAAGATTGAAGCAGGCAGTGCGGCGGCGGCGGCCGGCTTCCAGGCCGGGGACATCGTGACGGCCATTGACGGCAAGGCCATCGGAAGCTTCTCGGATATGCAGCGGGTGGTCGGCGCGCATGCCGGCGATCAATTGTCCTTCACCGTCAAGCGTGGCAATTCGACTGTGCAACTCCACGGCACGCCGCAGCTTCGGGAGGTAAAGGATCCGTTCGGCAACACCCACCGGCTTGGCGTGCTGGGGATTACCCGCTCGACCGCCCCCGGCGACGTCGTCACCGAGAAAGTGGATCCTGCGACCGCGCTGTGGCTGGGGGTCAAGGAAACCTGGTTCGTGATCGATCGTACTCTCGCCTATATCGGCGGAGTCTTCACCGGCCGTGAAGCGGCGGACCAGGTCGGCGGTCCACTGCGAATCGCCCAGATTTCGGGCCAGGTGGCCACCATCGGCCTGTCAGCGCTGGTGCACCTCGCTGCCGTTCTTTCGATCTCGATTGGTCTGTTGAACCTGTTTCCGGTACCCCTACTCGACGGTGGTCACCTTTTGTTCTATGCAATTGAGTCGATCCGCGGCCGTCCCTTGTCCGAGCGTGCGCAAGAATTGGGGTTCCGAATCGGGCTTGGACTCGTTCTGATGCTCATGGTGTTCGCCACCTACAACGATATCCTGCATCTGGCGGCATCTTGAGGCGGCTTTTTTGTGACGTTGCCGATAGGCAACGTCTTGGAATGAAATTGGAATTGCACTGCGATAGTAAGTTTGCCGTCCCGGCAAAATTGGCTACAAGCAGGGCAATGATGGGAATCTGCCGAGCCGTAGGGGTGCGGACCGGCAAAGGAATGACAAGGGCGCCTTGCGCATGAATTTTGGAATGCGAGTGCGGGGTGGCCTACTGGCCACCCTGATCATGATCGCCGTACCGGTAACAGCAACGCTGGCGGCGGTGCTTGTGTCGTCGCCTGCGGCTGCTCAGACCGTGTCGTCGATCGCTGTCGAGGGGAATCGGCGGGTCGAGGTCGAAACCATTCGCTCCTATTTCAAGCCAGGACCCGGAGGACATCTGGGGCAGGCCCAGATCGATGACGGCCTGAAGGCACTGATCGAAACCGGTCTTTTCCAGGACGTCAGGATCAATCAGGCGGGCGGTCGCGTGATCGTGGTCGTGGTCGAAAACCCGGTGATCGGCCGGATCGCCTTCGAGGGCAACAAGAAGGTCAAGGACGAACAGCTGTCCGCGGAAATCCAGTCAAAACCGCGCGGCACCCTGTCGCGCCCGATGGTGCAGTCGGATGCCCAGCGCATCTCCGAGATATATCGGCGCTCGGGCCGCTATGATGTCAGCGTTACTCCGGAAATCATCGAGCAGCCGAACAATCGCGTCGATCTGGTCTTTACCGTCACAGAAGGCTCGAAAACCGGCGTCAAATCGATCGATTTCATCGGCAACAGTGCCTTTTCGTCCTATCGGCTCCGGGACATCATCAAGACCCGCGAATCCAATCTGCTGAGCTTTCTCGGCGGCAACGACATTTACGATCCGGACCGGGTCGAGGCCGATCGCGACCTGATTCGTCGATTTTACCTGAAACGAGGCTACGCCGACGTGCAGGTGGTTGCCGCGTTGACCGAATACGATCCCGAGCGCAAGGGATTTCTGGTGACCTTCAAGATTGAGGAAGGTCAGCAATATCGCGTCGCGTCGGTCGATTTCCAGTCGAGCATCGCTACGCTCGATGTTAACTCGCTGCGCAGTTTCTCGCGCGTCGGTGTCGGCGCGCTTTACAACGCCGAGGCGCTTGAGAAGTCGGTCGAGGAAATGCAGATCGAGGCCTCGCGGCGCGGCTATGCCTTTGCGATCGTGCGACCGCGTGGCGATCGCAACTTCGAACAACACACGGTTTCGATCGTGTTCACCGTGGAGGAAGGCGCGCGAACTTATATCGAGCGCATCAATGTTCGCGGCAATACCCGCACCCGCGATTACGTGATCCGCCGCGAATTCGACCTGTCCGAAGGCGATGCCTATAATCGCGCGCTGGTTGACCGGGCCGAGCGGCGCCTGAAGAATCTCGACTTTTTCAAGAGCGTGAAGATACTGACCGAGCCGGGCTCGTCGGCCGATCGGGTCGTGCTGGTCGTCGACATCGAGGAAAAATCGACTGGCGACTTCTCGGTCTCCGGCGGCTATTCGACCACCGACGGTGTGCTCGGGGAGGTCAGCATCTCCGAACGAAACTTCCTCGGCCGTGGCCTGTTTGCGAAGGCAGCGGTAACCTATGGCCAGTATGCGCGGGGCTACTCCCTATCCTTTGTAGAGCCTTATTTGCTGGATTATCGCGTCGCGCTCGGCCTCGACCTGTTCCAGCGCCAGCAATTGGCCAACAGCTTTATTTCCTACGGCACCAAGACGATCGGCTTCAGCCCACGGCTCGGTTTCAGCCTGCGCGAGGATCTCTCGCTGCAGCTTCGCTACTCCATCTATCAGCAGCAGATCCAGCTGCCGAACACGCTGGCGAACTGTAACAACAATCCTGCCAACGGGTTGCTCGCCTTCAATCCGTCTCCGGCATGGGTGCAAGCGAATGGCGCTGCGGCTGCGACCGGGTTGGGGGCCGTGGATGCTTCAGGCACCGGCCTGTGGTGTTACAGCGACGGCGAGGCCTCGTTGCCGGTTCGCAAGGAATTGCAAAGCGGCAAAGCTCTGACGTCGTCGGTCGGCTATTCGCTGAATTACAACACGCTGGACAACAACAGGAACCCGACTGACGGCCTGTTGATCGATTTCAAGCAGGATTTCGCCGGCCTCGGTGGCGACGTCAGGTACATCAAGTCCGCATTCGACGCGAAATACTATACCCCGCTGGTCTCAGATATCGTCGGCTTGATCCACGTTCAGGG
>Ga0209583_10000724_pt1 | contig 10059 bp, 8 predicted proteins | sample Str014_FD_187201 | JGI IMG/M metagenome (GOLD analysis project Ga0209583, IMG submission 187201) | Freshwater sediment microbial communities in response to fracking from Pennsylvania, USA - Straight Creek_MetaG_SC_2014 (SPAdes) (version 2) | ecosystem: Environmental > Aquatic > Freshwater >...
ATACCAAACCTAAAGGCTTCCCACCTAGATTTTTGGCGTGGATTCCTCCGGTGGCGAGACGATGGACACGACTGCGGCCTCATTTATAAACCCGGATGCGAGCGGGCTGGAGGTCGTCGGGCTGAAGCCGACGGGCGAGACTCTGGCGCGCCGCGCCAGGCAGCGCCGACGGATTCTGGCAATAATCGCCATCAATTATGTCGTCGATGCCGCGGTCCTTTGGCTTTATGCCTATTCCGGATCAATCCCGGTACTGGTCGGCCCGGCCTACGCCGTGTGCGGCCTTGGCTTCGTGGGCGGCTGCATCACGCTGTCTGAGGCGGGTGTCAACGAGCGCTTCCGCGATCACTACATGGTCGTGGAGCAATCAATCGTCGGCATTGTGATTATGCTCGCCTTTACCTTTGTCGCGCCGGAAGCAGGCGTGATTTTCCTGTGCAACCTCCTCCTTGTCGTCAGCTTGGGCTCGCTGCGTTCGCGGCCGCAGCAAACGATTATCATCTGGACCGTGGCGACGTTGGGTCTGGCTGGGCTATTCCTTCTGACGGACAAGCCGATCTCTATGCCGCTTGGGACCTATCTCGATCGCTTCACGACGATGCTGGTGTTCGTCCTGACGGTCGGGCGCTGCATGTTCGTCGGGGTCTCTTCCAGTGCGTTGAGGCAATCGCTGTACGAAAGAGGATTGAAGCTCAAGGAAGCCTACAAGCGTATCGAGGAACTGGCCGAGCTCGATGAACTGACAGGCTCTTTCAATCGCCGGAGCATCATGCGCATGCTGGACGAGGAGATTGCACGCGCCCGCCGCAACCAGGCGCCCTGCTCGGTCGCGCTGATCGATCTGGACTGGTTCAAGCGCATCAACGACACCTACGGCCACCCGATCGGAGATGAAGTGCTAAGGACGTTTGCCATTACGATTTTCGCAAACATCCGCAGCGTCGACCGGTTCGGCCGCTATGGCGGCGAGGAATTCCTGCTGGTACTGCCCGACATGCCGGAAGCCAACGCGGCGCAGGCCCTGGATCGGTTACGCACGATCGTCGCCACGCTCGACTGGAGCGCGTTCTCTCCGGGAATGACGGTAACGATCTCGGCCGGGATCGCCATGCTGCGGCCGGATGACAGCCCCGACACATTTCTTGGGCGGGCCGACAGCGCGCTCTATGCGGCCAAGGCACGGGGACGCAATTGCATCGCTGTTGGCTGAAACCAGAATGCACACGTCTGGGATCGAAAGAACGTCGCCGGTCCGCATCGGATGCACCAGGATAGAGTCATGATTTCGAAATCCGCTGCCCCCGAAAATCTGCTCGACGAGTTGCAATCTACGCTCGCCCACGGGACCGTGGCGAGACGGGTCGAAACCCTGCGCAAGGTCACCGATCTCTTCATCAACGGAGCCGTCGACTATTCGGACGAACAGATCGGACTGTTCAACGATGTGTTCCAGTGTCTGATACATCACATCGAAACATCCGCCAAGGCGCTGCTCGCTAATCGTCTGGCGCCAATCGATACCGCGCCGCCGGGCACCATGCGAACGTTGGCGTTCGACGATGTGATCGAGATCGCCGGCCCCGTTCTGTCACAGTCGATGCGGCTCGACGACCAGATGCTGATCGAAACCGCCCGCAGCAAGAGTCAGGCGCATTTGATGGCGATTTCGACGCGCAAGGTGCTGAGCGGCGCGGTAACAGACGTCCTGGTGCTGCGCGGCAATGATGAAGTAGTCCAAAGCACGGTCAACAATCCCGGAGCGGAATTTTCGGAACGCGGCTTCACCAGGCTGATACACCGTGCCGAAGGAGACGATAATCTCGCGACCTGTGTCGGCCTTCACCCTTCGATTCCACGTCATCTCTATCTCAAGCTGATCGCCAAGGCTTCAGCCGCCGTTCGGCAGCGCCTGGAATCCGCCAACCCTCAGCAGGCGCGCGAAGTACCGACCGCGGTGCGGGAGGCGACCCGGCGCGCCCGCTCGGCGCCATCGGCCATCGCCCACAACACCGCGATCGCGCACGCACTGGTCAAGTCGCTCTACGAAGACGGCCGGCTCGACGAATTGCAGCTGGCTTCATTCGCCGAAGCCGGCAAGTTTGACGAGGTCAATGCTTCGGTGGCCGCGCTTGCCAACGTGCCGGTGTCGATCGCGGAGAACATGATGGTGGAAACCCGCGCCGAAGGCGTGATGATCCTGGCGAAGGTCGCGGGGCTGTCATGGTCGACCGTCAGATTGATCATCAACATGCGCGACGAATTATCCGGCGCGGAACCGACGGACCTGCAAGCGTGCAAGGATACCTACGAGCGGTTGAGGCCGTCTACCGCCCAGCAGGTTCTCCGCTTCCATCGTATGCAGGAGACCGTGCCGGCGGCATAGCTTCAGAACCTGAGCAATTTGGAGCCTGCCAGCGCACCTATCGCCGTAACCAACGCGATCGCTATGGTGTACCAGGTGACCACGAACAGCGGCGAGTCGTCGGTGCAGTGCGAGGCGTAGAGCGTCGCCGCCAGTCCCGCTGACAACATGCCGGCGAACGCTCCTGCCAGCGCAGGCCGCGCCGGCGCACCGTGACGCAGGCCGATCAGCGCGCCCGCCAGTATCGGCAACGACATCAATGGTATCGCGGTCATACAGATGCGCGAATTGTTGCCGACCAACCGCGTCACCATGGGCAATCGTTGCGGCAGCATCATTTCGCTGCTTATTCCGGCGAAGAGAAATCCGGCGGGAACCAGCAGCAGCCATGCGAAGCCCCCCAGCGAGGCTTCGGGCCGCGACAAATGAAGGCTGACGGCGATCGCAGCGATCGCCAGCGCAAGGGTCACTGCGAACTTGAGACAGAAGAAGGGATTGTGCATGGCGGTCATCACGTCGGGCCGGATGCCCAATCCCGCGAAGAACATCAGCAGCGTTACCGGCGCCGCGGCAAGCAGCGCCAGCATCAGCGCGAAACTCACCGGTCGCGGGCGGTAAGCGTTGTCCGCCGCGAGGGTTCGGATGAACCGATCAGTGTTCATTTCACTGTTCCCGTAGTTTGGCCGTCAGGCTGGCCAGCCCGCGATGCAGCGCGACCCTTACCGCACCCTCGCTGATCGAAAATTTCTTCGCCGTATCTCTGATCGAGGCGCTTTCGACGGCGATCGACTGCAACACGTCGCGCTGGCGCGTCGGCAACGACTGAAGCTGCGCCGCGACCTCGCCGACCGACGCGGTCTCGGCGACAATTTCGCCCGGAAGGATCTCGGCAAAATCGTCGATGTTGACGAAAACCTTCCTGCCACGCCGGCGTAAGGAATCGATCAACTTGTTGCGGGCGATGGCGAACAGCCACGGCGCAAAGGGGGCGCTGACGTCCCAGGTATGCCGTTTCAAATGCACCGCCAGCAAAATGTCCTGCACGACGTCCTCGGATTGATCAACGGGTTGCCCAGCCCGCGCGAGACCACGCCGCGCGGCAGCCCGGAGTACCGGCGTGACGGCCTTGAGCAGGCGATGATACGCCACGCTGTCGCCTGAAATGGCCGACCGCATCAGATTAGTCCACTCGTCCTCACGTTCGCGCACGCGCGCTCCCACATTGCAATTCGGTCAATCTTTCAAATTGTTACATCGGGACATCCGGGATCACACGTTCGTGATCGATCAGGATGTCCGACACAAACCCTGCCTGCTTTACGCCCTCCGGAATCGGGCGCCCTCGTTCCGACCCGGAGGCTCATAACATCGATTGATGCGGCTCGCATCCATCACCTCTTTTGCGGGAAATTGTCCGTTACTCGCGGCTGCCCCGCTTTCGCCGGACTTGCCCGAAGATTCCCTTTTTCCGCCCCTCTGAGGACACGGCGGAAGGTCTCTTTTCGCGCCGGGTACGGGTTAAACGGGGAGATTGCCAACATGACGATCAAGACCAACGGGCGTTCGAGGTTGGTATTGGTAGCGGCCAGCTTCTTGATGTTTTCTGGCGGGGCGTTGCAAGCCGCCCCGGACAAGGACGACACAACGGCCACGTCGAAATCGGATCGCGCGACGGCCCGCAAATACGTCAGGCACGGCGTTCATCAGTGGAAGCGACACACCCATCGCACGCCCGTCAAAGACGGCGCAAGATCCACCGAGACCAAGAAAGCCGGGGAACCCGAGATGGCCGACGCCAGTAGCGGTTCACCGTCCGTTTCGCGATCGATCGCTAATGCCAACGCGCAGATGGCATCGAGCGATCTGCCGGCGTCGCCCAATAGCGCCAGGGCGATGTCGGAAAGGGCTGGCATGATGCTTTTGGCTGCGACGGGCGGACAGACCGACGCAGCTCCGGCAGCAGAATCCAAGGCGGTCGCATCCGACCAACTCAACGAAGTCGATCGTTCGCTCGAACAGAGCCCGGCACCTGCCCAAACGGTCGCAATGACCTCCGCCAACGCAGCTGTGGCAGCGCCGGTCCTCGTTAACAGCGATGAAAGCTCGAACCTGGACGAGACCTCACTGATCGGGAAGATCTTCATCACGTTCGGCGCCCTGCTGACGATGGCATCTGCAGCACGCATGTTCATGGCATAGGAGCTACAAAACTTGATACTCGCGCCCGCATGGGCGCGCTGCCGGAATTGACCGCAGCGGCGCTCATGCCCGACATGACGTTACCTCCTACTTGAAGCCCATCCCCGCAGCGGGCACATTGCCCGTAAATCTGGCGCGGGGGTGGTCCATGGCAACGTTTGAATTCATCATCGTCGAGAGCAAAGGCGCGGTCGGCATCGTCACGCTGAATCGCCCGAAAATGCTCAATGCGCTGTCGTTCGGCGTATTCCGGGAGATCGCCGCCGCCGTCGATGACCTCGAGGCGGACGACGGGATCGGATGCATCCTGATCACCGGCAACGAAAAAGCCTTCGCCGCCGGGGCCGACATCAAGGAGATGCAGCCGAAAACCTTCATCGACATGTTTTCCAGCGATTTCGCCTCGATCGGCGGCGACCGCATCGCCCGATGCCGCAAGCCCACGATTGCCGCGGTTAGCGGCTATGCACTCGGCGGCGGCTGCGAACTGGCAATGATGTGCGACATCATCATCGCCGCCGACACCGCGAAATTCGGTCAGCCGGAGATCACGCTCGGTACCATCCCCGGTATCGGCGGCACCCAGCGCCTGACGCGGGCGATCGGTAAATCCAAGGCGATGGATCTCTGTCTCACAGGCCGGATGATGGATGCAGCGGAGGCCGAACGCTCGGGCCTGGTCAGTCGCGTGGTGGCCGCCGACAAGTTGATGGAGGAAGCGCTGGCAGCCGCGACAAAGATCGCTGCGATGTCGCGCCCCGCCGCGGCGATGGCAAAGGAGGCCATCAATCGCGCGTTCGAGACCCCGCTTTCGGAGGGCATGAATGTGGAGCGCAATCTGTTCCACTCGACCTTTGCGCTGGAAGACCGCGCCGAGGGTATGGCGGCGTTCATCGAGAAACGGAAGCCAGTCAACAAAAATCGCTAAGGCTCTCTCCTTCGCTTTGGCAACGATACGGCGTCAGCCCGCCATGCTCTTCGCCAATGCCGCGCAGACCAAAGCGCGATAGGCGCGCTCTGCCAGGTTCGCGGGACGGACAAGGCCAAGCCTCGTCAGGCATTCCCGATCGGCCGTGTTCGGTTCGCGGGTGAACCCCTGCCACAGCAATCCCGGCAACCGCATTGGTGTCCGCTGCGCGTCCTGCAGGATTTGCAGCGCCGGAATCAGCCGCTGCTCGATCTCGGTGAAATCGGTGCCGAACGGGAATGACGGCAGCAGGCCCGCCTCGCGCGCGGGCTTCAGGGCTTCGGAAATCCGCTCGGGGAAATTCTCGCGATGGGCCGATGGAATTTCAAAATTCCTTGGCAGCTTGCCGGCATCCATGGCTTGTCTGGCAAGATCAGGCTGGAAGCGCGAATCCGCGACCCGCAGCATCGTCGCGATGACATCGGCATCGGATTTTCCCTTGATATCGGCGACGCCGTATTCGGTGACGAAGATGTCGCGCAAATGCCGGGGAATGGTCTCGTGGCCATAGCTCCAGAGGACATTGGATCGCAGCCTCGCGCCGGCCGTTCGGGTTGCCTCGAGCGCCAGGATCGAACGCGCGCCTTGCAGCGCGAACGCTTGCGCCACGAAATTATATTGGCCGCCGACGCCGCTCACCACCTGGCCATTTTCGAGGCCGTCGGACACCGCGGCCCCCATCAAGGTCGCCATCATCGCATTGTTGACGAAACGGGCATCGATGCGGGCACGGCGCTTTAATTCCTCATCGCCGTAGAGTTCGTTGGTGAACGAAACCGGCATCATCTGGATTCGCGCGATCTGCTCGGGCGACATCTCCCGCAACGCGCGATAGAACGATTTCGGCCCCAGAAAGAATGCCCCATGCAGTATCACGCCGCCATCGACTTCGCGCTTGAGAATGCCGGCATCGATCAAGCCGAGAAAAGCTTCGAACACCATCTCACTGACACCGTAGAGCCCTTGTTCGAACGGCCCGGTCTCCAGCGCAGAAGGCTGTTCCGTTCCGGGCGCGAGCCGCTTCATGATCGCGCGGTATTGCGCGTTGTCGCGATGACGAACCACAAGCCCTTGGGCCAGCGCGTCGCCAACCTGCCCGATGCCGATCTGCAGCGTACCGCCGTCACGCACGAGGCCTGCGGCATGAAGCCCGATGGCATATCTGGTGTCGCCGATCGGCTCGGACGGCGGTGCGAACAATGGAAAGTCGGTTTCTGGACTATCGAGCACCGCACTGAATTGTTCGGCCTCCAGATCGCCCAGGCCCGGCATGAACGGCAGTTCGGAATTGACCTGTCCGACCAGCCTGAACGACGCGGTCCCTCGCGCGCGGGCGCGCAAGATATCGAGCGTGGTATCGGTATTGCAACTCAAACTGTAGCGCGTGACGCCGTCGATCACCCGTTTGGCCACCAATTGGGTAACGACATTGAGCCCGCGCGCCAGCAGATAGGACGACGCGTGGGTGTAGTTCGCGGAGATATAATGCTGCTGCGCGAACGGTACCTGGAGCCACCGGCCCGCCAGAAAGAAAAACTCGATCACCTCAATATTGGGTGGCAGCGCACCAGCACGGAGCGCATTGGCGTAGGCCAGATCGGGGTAGCCACCGAACAGGCGGTCGATCACCGGACTTATGAACCGCCGTTCGAGCAGGTTCCCTGGTTTCGGCTTTTCCAATGTCAGCGCGGAAAACAACGTCAGCTTGATCGACCGGTCAGCGGCAGCCCGGGCGTAGAGTGCATTGATGATGTGGTTGGCCTTGCCAAGCCCCAGCGGCAGGCCGATCACAAGGTCGGTTCCGACGTCTCGGATGATGTCCTCTGCGATGGCCGCCGGATCGGAAAACTGCTTGGGGGGCATGAGAAACGGACCCAGCGGCATGGTTGCGCAGCCAACGACCCTGGAATCGGAGCCCGACCGCCGCAAGCTATAGCCTATCTGCACAACTGATTCGTCTGTGACGAACTGGCAACAGCCCGGGACCGAAATCATGTGAGTTGGTCGTACCACCGTTTGCCAGTGGCAGCGGCGGTCCGTAAACAGGTAAATGTGCCGGGGTCGTCGGGAGCGAACGACCGGGGTTGGCTAACGGGATCCTATGGATTGGCGTGCCGCGAGGGTTGGCCACGTTGGAAGGCGCGTGCTTCGATCGGGCATTTGCCTTGGCGTGATGACTTGCGCCGCTTTCGCTGGCTCGGCGGTGAGCGCCGAAAGCCTCCCGGAGGCGCTGGCCAAGGCCTATCAGACCAATCCCCAGCTCAATGCCGAACGGGCGCGCCAGCGCGCAACCGATGAGAATGTGCCGCAGGCGATGGCCGGTTACCGGCCACAGATCATCGCCAGCCTGACCGCCGGATTGCAGGCCGTGCGCAACCTGCTCCCGGACAATACGGTTCAATCGGCGACCCTGAAACCCTGGACCATCGGCGTAACGGTGACGCAGTCCCTGTTCAACGGCTTCAAAACCGCCAATAGCGTTCGGGTGGCGGAACTGCAGGTGCGGTCCGGACGCGAAGCCCTGCGCAATGTCGGCCAGGGTATTTTGCTCGACGCCGTCACCACCTACACCAACGTGCTTGCCAATCAGTCCCTGGTCGAAGCGCAGCGTGCCAATGTGGCGTTTCTCCGGGAAACCCAGGGGATCACGCAGCGACGCCTCAACGCCGGCGACGTCACGCCGACCGATACCGCCCAGGCCGAAGCACGACTCAGTCGTGGCCTTAGCGATCTCAATGCCGCCGAGATCAACCTCGCGATCAGCCAGGCGACCTACACCCAGGTAATCGGCAATCCGCCGGCCCAGCTCCGGCCCGCCGAAACCGTCGACCGTTATTTGCCGCGCAGCCGCGATGACGCAACCGGCCTCGCCTTCCGGGAACATCCGGCCGTCTTGGCCGCGGGTTTCGATGTCGACGTCGCCTCGACCCAAATCCGGGTCGCCGAGGGCAGTCTGCTCCCAAGTGTCACTGTGCAGGGCAGCGTCAGCCGCAGCCGGGACTCCGATTCGACGCTCGGCACCTTCGGGACCGATCAGGCGTCGGTGCTCGGCCAGGTGACGCAGCCGATCTACGATGGCGGAACCGCGGCCTCGCAGACCCGGCAGGCCAAGGAGGTAACGGCCCAAAGCCGGCTGGTGCTGGATCAGGTCCGCAATCAGGCCCGTACTGCGGCGATCGGCGCATGGGTCGCGAACGAAGGCGCCAAGGTCGCGGTGACCGCCTCCGAAGCCGAGGTTCGTGCGGCCACCGTTGCCTTGCAGGGAGTCCAGAAGGAAGCGGCAGGCGGCCAGCGCACCACGGTCGATGTGCTCAACTCGCAACAGGATCTGATTTCAGCCAAGGCGCGTCTGATCGGCGCGCAACGCGACCGCGTGATCGCCTCCTACACGCTGCTCAGTGCGATCGGCCGGCTCGACGTCAAGACGCTCGCGCTCAACACCCCGGACTATCTCCCCGAAGTTCACTATCATCAGGTGCGCGATGCCTGGCACGGACTGCGCACGCCGTCGGGACAATGATTCAGCCGGATGCGCCGGACGAAACCAGCCTCGCCTCGCGCGCAACATGCTATCCTGCGCGTCAGGCGCGTCACCAGGGCGCCCAGGAAAATGCCTGAGGGAGAACGCCAATGTTGACGCGACGCAGCCTGATGCTCGCATCCATCGCCGCCGGAGTGACCATGAATGACCGAACCGTTCTGGCGAAAGCAGCACAGCCCTCGACGCCAGTGAATTTTGAAATTCCCGCCGGCGCCTGCGATTGTCATACCCACATCCACCCGGATCCCGCGAAATTCCCGTTCTTCGCCGGGCGTGTCTACACCCCGGAACTCGCCTCGCCCGAAGAGATGACGGCCCTGCACCAGGCGCTCCACATGGAGCGCGTGGTCATCGTGACGCCCAGCATCTATGGCCCCGACAATTCTGCGACCTTGTTCGGCATGAAGGCGCGTGGCGCCACCGCACGCGGCGTCGCCGTCATCGACGACAAGACGTCGGAGGCCGATCTCGACGCCATCGCGCAGGCCGGCATACGCGGCATCCGGCTCAACCTTGCGACCGGAGGGGTCAGCGACCCCACGGTGGGCCGGCCGCGCTTACAGGCTGCGCTCGAGCGGGTGAAGCCGCGCGGCTGGCACGTGCAGCTTTTCACGAGCCTTGCGATGATTTCCGCCATCAGGGATCTCGTGGCCGCTTCGCCGGTACCGGTCGTGTTCGATCACTTCGGCGGCGCGCAGGCCGCGCTCGGCGTCGGCCAGCCGGGTTTCGCCGATCTGCTGGAACTGGTGGAGTCGGGCAAGGCCTATGTGAAAATCTCCGGCGCTTACCGCGCCTCCAAGCTCGGGCCTGACTACGCCGATGCGACCCCTCTCGCGCAGGCCCTGATCGCGGCGAATGCCGATCGTATCGTCTGGGGAACCGACTGGCCGCATCCGGACTCGGTTACGCCGCCGGGCCGGCAGATCACCGATGTTACTCCGTTGTTCCAGATCGACGACGGACGACTGCTCAACCAGCTTGCGGTATGGG
>Ga0209583_10000725_pt1 | contig 10053 bp, 12 predicted proteins | sample Str014_FD_187201 | JGI IMG/M metagenome (GOLD analysis project Ga0209583, IMG submission 187201) | Freshwater sediment microbial communities in response to fracking from Pennsylvania, USA - Straight Creek_MetaG_SC_2014 (SPAdes) (version 2) | ecosystem: Environmental > Aquatic > Freshwater >...
GCGGTTCTTCGAGAGCAGGTCGTTGAGGTCGCGGTACAGAAACCGGTAGTCCCAGATCAGTTCGAACAGCATGTGGAAGAACAGCCAGGCGTCTTCCACGTTCCCGACACCGTCGGCTGCCCGCAGCAGCTCCGTGAGCGAGCGCTCGTAGCGGTCGAACAGACTGTTGATCAGCTCGTCTTTCGCAGGGTAGTGGTAGTAGAGGTTGCCGGGGCTGATGCCGAGCTCGGCCGAGATCAGCGTGGTCGACACGTTCGGCTCGCCGAAGCGGTTGAAGAGCGTCAGCGTGGCTTCGAGAATGCGCTCGGCGGTGCGGCGCGGCTTCTTTGCTTGCGTGGCCATGTGTCGTTCGGGCTCCCGGCGGGCAATCTAGCATCAAGTCTCGTGCGGGCGCATCGGCATCGGCCGCAGGTCGGCGCTCCGGCGCGAGCCGGGCCGCCTGCCTACAATCCGCCGCCACATGCCAGTCACCTTGCCAGCCATCTCATTCCGGAACGTCGCGAAGACGTATTCAGGCGCCCGCGGCGCGATCAAGGCGCTCGACGACGTGAGCTTCGACATCCACGCCGGCGAGTTCTTCGGCCTTCTCGGGCCGAACGGCGCGGGCAAGACGACGCTGATCAGCATCCTCGCCGGCCTGGCGCGTGCCAGCGGTGGCACGGTGAAGGTGCTCGGCCACGATGTCGTGACCGACTACGCCGCCGCGCGCCGCAGCCTGGGCATCGTGCCGCAGGAACTGGTGTTCGACCCGTTCTTCAGCGTGCGCGAGGCGCTGCGCATCCAGAGCGGCTACTTCGGCGTGCGCCATGACAAGAAGGCGAACGACGCGTGGATCGACGAGCTGCTCGCGAACCTCGGCCTCGCCGACAAGGCCGATGCGAACATGCGCCAGCTCTCCGGCGGCATGAAGCGCCGTGTGCTGGTGGCGCAGGCGCTCGTCCATCGCCCGCCGGTGATCGTGCTCGACGAGCCGACCGCCGGTGTCGACGTGGAACTGCGTCAAACGCTGTGGCAGTTCGTCGCGCGCCTGAACCGCGAGGGCCACACGGTGCTGCTGACGACGCACTACCTCGAAGAAGCCGAGGCCTTGTGCGGGCGGCTCGCGATGCTGAAGCAGGGGCGCATCGTCGCGCTCGACCGCACCTCCGCGTTGCTTGCCGGCACGGCGAGCACGATGCTGCGCTTCAAGATGGACGCGCCGCTGCCGGCCTCGCTCGCGGCGCAGTCGAGGGTCACCGGCCGCATCGTGCAGATCACGGCGCACGACGCGCACGAAGTCGAGACCATCCTCGGCGTGTTGCGTGCCGCGGGCTGCCAGCCCGAAGACCTGGAGATCGGCCGCGCCGATCTGGAGGACGTGTTCCTCGAGATCATGAACGGGCCGCCGCGCACGATCTCCCAGGTGAGGGTGGCGGTATGAGCGCGGTGAACGTTCTGTCGGGTACGAGCACCCTCCTCTACAAGGAAGTGCTGCGCTTCTGGAAGGTGAGCTTCCAGACCGTCGCCGCGCCGGTGCTCACCGCGATCCTGTACCTGCTGATCTTCGGCCACGTGCTCGAAGACCACGTGAAGGTGTTCGGCTCGGTGGGCTACACCAGCTTTCTGATCCCGGGCCTGGTGATGATGAGCGTGCTGCAGAACGCTTTCGCTAACAGCAGCTCGTCGCTGATCCAGAGCAAGATCACCGGCAACCTGGTGTTCCTGCTGGTCGCGCCGCTCTCGCACTGGGCGTGGTTCCTCGCATACGTGGGCGCCTCGATCGTGCGCGGGGCGGTGGTCGGCGCCGGCGTGATGATCGCGACCGTCTGGTTCGCGCCGTTGCATCTCGCGAACCCGCTGTGGATCGCCGTGTTCGGCCTGGCCGGCGCAGCGATGATGGGCGCGCTGGGCCTGATCGCCGGCTTGTGGGCCGAGAAGTTCGACCAGATCGCGGCGTTCCAGAATTTCGTCATCATGCCGATGACGTTCCTCTCGGGCGTGTTCTATTCGGTCGGCTCGCTGCCACCGTTCTGGAAGGCCGTGAGCCACCTGAACCCGTTCTTCTACATGATCGACGGGTTTCGCCACGGCTTCTTCGGCGTCAGCGATGTGTCGCCCTGGACCAGCCTTGCAGTTGTCGGTGGCAGCCTGATCGTCGTCTGCGCGCTGTGCGTGCATCTGCTTCGGGTCGGCTACAAGATTCGCCACTGATCAGGCGTCGTACACCGTCTCCAGCGACTTGAACCCCTTCACCTCGAGCGGGTTGCCGAACGGGTCGACGAAGAACATCGTCCACTGCTCACCGGGCTGGCCCTCGAAGCGCAGGGTGGGCGGGATCACGAATTGGGTTCCGGCGTCGGTCAACCGCGCTGCAAGCGCCTGCCAGTCGGCCAGCGCCAGGATCACGCCGAAGTGCGGCATCGGCACCAGGTGCTCGCCGACGTGCCCGGTGGGTGCGGTCGCGAAAGGCTCGCCCAGGTGCAGCGAGATCTGGTGGCCGAAAAAGTCGTAGTCGACCCAGGTCGGCGCGCTGCGGCCTTCGGTGCAGCCGAGTGCGCCACCGTAGAAGCGGCGCGCGTCTTCGAGATCGCGGACGTTGAAGGCGAGGTGAAAGATGCTGCGCACGGCGGTCATGTGAGTGTCTCCGGACCGGCATCGTAGCCGCGTGCCGCTAAAATCCCGCCACCATGGCCGACCCCACCCCTGAAGAAGTCCAGCGTTTCATCGCGCAAGGGCTGGCGTGCGAGCACATCGAAGTCGAGGGCGATGGACGCCACTTCTTCGCCACCATCGTGTCGGCCGAGTTCGAGGGCACGACCCGCGTCAGGCGCCACCAGCGCGTCTACGCGGCGCTCGGCGATAGAATGCGCGAGCAAATCCACGCCCTGTCGATGAAGACGCTCACGCCGGCCGAATGGGCCACCAGTTCAACTGCTGCTGCCGAGCCTGGCGCGGCGGCCTCCGCACACCACCACCACTGACCACCGGCCGCAGTGGTCCTGCGGCTGTCGGCGTGGTGATGACGGCCCAACCCCATCCACCCGCGCCGAAGGCCGTGTGAACCCTGGGGCAGCCCACACCCTATGGACAAACTCCTGATCCGCGGCGGCCGCGCCCTCCAAGGCACGGTCACGATCTCCGGCGCGAAGAACGCGGCGTTGCCCGAACTGTTCGCCGCGCTGCTCAGCGCCGAATCGGTGACGATCCGCAACCTGCCGCGCCTGCATGACGTGCGCACTGCGTTCAAGCTGCTCGACAGCCTGGGCGTGGCGATCGACCACAACGAAGCGCGCCCGGAAGTCGTGACGCTGAACGCCGGCAAGGTCGCGTCCCGCGAGGCTTCGTACGATCTGGTGAAGACGATGCGCGCGTCCATCCTCGTGCTCGGCCCGCTGCTGGCGCGCTTCGGCGAGGCGAGGGTGTCGCTGCCCGGCGGCTGCGAAATCGGACTGCGGCCGGTCGACCAGCACATCAAGGGGCTGCAGGCGATGGGCGCCGAGATCACGGTCGAGCACGGCTACATCGTCGCGAAGGCCGCGCGGCTGAAGGGCGCACGGATCACGACCGACATGGTCACTGTCACCGGCACCGAGAACCTGCTGATGGCCGCGACGCTGGCCGAGGGCGAAACCATTCTCGAAAACGCCGCGCAGGAGCCGGAGATTCCCGACCTGGCCGAGATGCTGATCGGCATGGGCGCGAAGATCGAAGGACACGGCACCAGCCGCATCCGCATCGAAGGCGTCGATCGCCTGCACGGCGTCACGCACACCGTGATCCCCGACCGCATCGAGACCGGCACTTTCCTGTGCGCGGTCGCGGCCGCCGGCGGCGACGTGCGGCTGGAACGCGTGAACGCACGCCACCTCGAAGCCGCGATCGAGAAGCTCCAGGAAGCGGGCGTGCAGATCGAGGCCGGCGAGGATTGGATCCGCGTGAAGAGTGCCGGCCGGCCGAAGGCGTTCAGCTTCCGCACCAGCGAGTACCCCGCGTTCCCGACCGACATGCAGGCGCAGTTCATGGTGCTGAACTGCATCGCCGAGGGCACGGCGGTCGTCACCGAGACGATCTTCGAGAACCGCTTCATGCACGTCGGCGAACTCGTGCGCCTGGGCGCGAAGATCGAGGTCGACGGCAAGACGGCGATCGTGCAAGGTGTCGACAAGCTTTCGGGCGCGACCGTGATGGCGACCGACCTGCGTGCCTCGGCGAGCCTCGTGATTGCCGGGCTGGTGGCCGAGGGCGACACCGTCGTCGACCGCATCTACCATCTGGATCGCGGCTACGACCAGATGGAAGCCAAGCTGCGCGCGATCGGCGCCAACATCGAGCGCATCAAGTGATCACGTTTGCCCTGCCGAAGGGCCGCATCTTCGACGAGATCGTGCCGCTGCTCAAAGTCGCGGGCATCGATGTCGCCGAAGACCCCGAGAAGACGCGCAAGCTGATCATCGGCACCAGCCGGCCCGACGTGCGGCTCGTGATCGTGCGCGCCTCCGACGTGCCGACCTACGTGCAGCACGGCGGCGCCGACCTCGGTGTGGTCGGCAAGGACACTCTGCTCGAACACGGCGGGCAGGGCCTGTACCAGCCGCTCGACCTCAACATCGCGAAATGCCGCATGAGCGTCGCGGTGCGTTCCGACTTCGACTACGCCGGCGCGGTGAAACAAGGGTCGCGCATTCGTGTCGCGACCAAGTACATCCAGACGGCGCGCGATCACTTCGCGAACAAGGGCGTGCACGTCGACCTGATCAAGCTCTACGGCTCGATGGAGCTCGCGCCGTTGACCGGGCTGGCCGATGCGATCGTCGACCTGGTCTCCACCGGCAGCACGCTGCGCGCGAACCAGCTGGTCGAGGTCGAGCAGATCATGAACATCTCGTCGCGGCTGATCGTGAACCAGGCGGCGTTGAAGCTCAAGCGCGAGCCGATCCGCGGGATCATCGATGCGTTCGAGCGCGCCGTGGGGCCCTTGTCATGAGCGCCGTGAACCTCCGCTCGCTCGACACGAGTGCGGCCGATTTCGAGGCCGCGTTCCAGCGCGTGCTGCACTGGTCGGCCGAGACCGACGACGCGATCGAGCAGCGCGTCGCATCCATCCTCGCCGACGTGCGCGCGCGTGGCGACGCCGCGGTGCTCGAATACACCGAGCGCTTCGACGGCGTCAGCGCACCGAGCGTGGCCGCGCTCGAGATCCCGCGCGCCGACCTGCTCGCCGCTTTGCAAGCCATTCCCACCGCGCAGCGCGACGCGCTCGAAGCCGCGGCCGACCGCGTGCGCAGCTACCACGCCCGCCAGCTCGACGCTTCGGGCCGCTCCTGGAGCTACCGCGACGAAGACGGCACGCTGCTCGGGCAGAAGGTGACGCCGCTCGATCGCGTCGGAATCTACGTGCCGGGCGGCAAGGCGACGTATCCGTCGAGCGTGCTGATGAACGCGTTGCCGGCGAAGGTGGCCGGTGTCGGCGAGATCATCATGACGGTGCCCACGCCGCGCGGTGAACGCAACGCGATGGTGCTCGCCGCGGCGGCGATCGCCGGCGTCGACCGCGCGTTCACGATCGGTGGCGCGCAGGCGGTCGGTGCGCTCGCATACGGCACCGCGACGATCGCGCCGGTGCACAAGATCACCGGCCCCGGCAACGCCTACGTCGCGAGCGCGAAGCGCCGCGTGTTCGGCACGGTCGGCATCGACATGATCGCCGGGCCGAGCGAGATCCTCGTGCTCGCCGACGGCACGACGCCGGCCGACTGGGTCGCGATGGACCTGTTCAGCCAGGCCGAGCACGACGAGATGGCGCAAAGCATCCTGCTGTGCCCGAGCGCGGCCTATATCGCCGAAGTCAAGGGCGCGATCGACCGGCTGTTGCCGTCGATGCCGCGCGCCGACGTGATCCGTGCCTCGCTCGAGGGCCGTGGTGCGCTGATCAGGACGCGCAGCATGGAAGAGGCCTGCGAGATCAGCAACCGCATCGCGCCCGAGCACCTGGAAGTGAGCTCGCGCGACGCACACAAATGGGAGCCGCTGCTGCGCCACGCCGGCGCGATCTTTCTCGGCGCGTTCACGAGCGAGAGCCTCGGCGACTACTGCGCCGGCCCGAACCATGTGCTGCCGACGGCAGGCACCGCGCGCTTCTCGTCGCCGCTGGGTGTTTACGACTTCCAGAAGCGCAGCAGCTTGATCGAGGTCAGCGAAGCGGGCGCACGCAAGCTCGGGCCGATCGCGGCCGAGCTTGCGTACGGCGAAGGGCTGCAGGCCCACGCGCGGGCCGCAGAAATGCGTCTCGAAAAGGGTGCTTGAAATGTTGACACGAAGTTCGTGTCGCACGAAAATCGTGTCATCTGATGGGGTGGCACCGACGATATGAAAAACGTGACCGTGACGATGGAAGACAGCGTTGCCGACTGGGCGCGCATCGAGGCCGCGCGCCGCAACACCAGCGTGTCGCGGCTGGTCGGCGAGATGCTGGCCGAGAAGATGCGGCACGACGATGCCTATGAGCGGGCGATGCGCGAAGCAATCGAATTCAAAAGTTGGGGCGCCTCCGATGGCCGCTATCTCACCCGCGAGGAACTCTACGACCGGAGCGCCCGATGAACGTGGTGTTCGTCGACACCAATGTGCTCCTGTATTGCTTCGACGATCGCGACGCTGCCAAGCGCGACCGAGCGCGCGCCTGGATCGGCGCCTGCTGGACCCACCGCGCTGGTCGCACCAGCACGCAAGTGCTGAACGAGTTCTACAGCAACGCACGTCGCAAATTCAAGAGTGCCATCAGCGCCGGTGACGCTCGTGCCGAGGTCCGGCGCTACCAAAACTGGCGGCCGTGGACGATCGATCACCCGACCGTCGAAACCGCATGGGCCATCGAGAGCCGGTACGGCCTGAGCTACTGGGATTCGCTGATCGTCGCCTCCGCGCAGCATCAGGTCTGCACGCACCTGCTCACCGAAGACCTGCAACACGAGCAGACCATCGACAGCGTGCAGATCCTCAATCCCTTCCTGGTCGAGCCCGACCTGCTCGACGGTGCCGCAGCATGAATTCACTCAAAGACAGAATCGATCGTGTGATCCGCCGGGACTTGAAGTCCATGCACGGCTATGCCGTGCAGCCTTCGGCCGGCATGGTCAAGGTCGACACGATGGAGAACCCGTTCCCGTTGCCCGAAGCGCTGCGGCATGCGCTCGGCGAGCGCCTCGCGAACGTGCCGCTGAACCGGTATCCGGCCGAGCGCGGTGACCTGCTGCGCGCCGCGCTGGCTGCGCATGCCGGCATGCCCGAAGGCTGCGACATCGTGCTCGGCAATGGCTCGGACGAACTGATCACGATGCTGACGCTCGCTTGCGACATGCCGGGCAGCGTGGTGCTTGCGCCGCTGCCGGGCTTCGTGATGTACGAGATGTCGGCGAAGCTGCAGGGCTTGAAGTTCGTCGGCGTAGCGACGACTGCCGACTTCGAACTCGATCTGCCGGCGATGCTGGCCGCGGTGCACGAACACCGGCCCGCGTTGATCTACCTCGCCTACCCGAACAACCCGACCGCCAACCTCTGGAACGATGCCGCGATCGACGCGATCATCGAAGCCGCGCCCGGCCTCGTCGTGATGGACGAGGCGTATCAACCGTTCGCGGCGCGTGACTCGATGGCGCGGCTGAAGCGCCACGAACACGTGCTGCTGATGCGCACGATGAGCAAGTTCGGTCTGGCGGGCGTGCGCATCGGCTATCTCATCGGCCGCCGCGAGTTGATTGCCGAGGTCGACAAGCTGCGCCCTCCGTTCAACATCAGCGTGCTGAATTGCGAGGCCGCGCTGTTCGCACTCGAGCATGCCGACGAATACGCGCGCCAGGCTGCGTTGATCCGCAGCGAACGCGACACGCTGCAGATGAAGCTGCGCGACCTGCCGGGCCTGCGTGCCTACCCGAGCGACGCGAACATGATTCTCGTGCGCGTGCCCGACGCGAAACGCGTGTTCGACGGCATGCGCGCGCGCAAGGTACTGATCAAGAACGTCTCGGGTCTGCACCCGTTGCTCGAGAATTGCGTGCGCATCACCGTCGGTTCGCCCCAAGAGAATCTGCTGATGATCGATGCGCTGAAAGCGAGCCTGTGATGACGACGGAGCGGAAAGCGGAAGTCGCCCGCAACACCAGCGAGACGCAGATCCGTGTCGCGCTGAACCTCGACGGCACAGGCGTGGCCAAGTTCGCGACCGGCATCGGCTTCTTCGACCACATGCTCGACCAGATCGCGCGCCACGGCCTGATCGATCTCGAGATCGAGGCCGTGGGCGACCTGCACATCGATGGCCACCACACCGTCGAAGACGTGGGCATCACTTTCGGCCAGGCGATGGCGAAGGCGGTCGGCGACAAGAAGGGCCTGCGCCGCTACGGCCACGCCTACGTGCCGCTCGACGAGGCACTGTCGCGCGTCGTGATCGATTTCTCCGGCCGGCCGGGCCTGCACATGCGCGTCGATTTCAAGAGCGGCATGATCGGCGCGCTCGACACGCAACTGGTCTACGAGTTCTTCCAGGGTTTCTCGAACCACGCGGGCGTCACCTTGCACATCGACAACCTGCACGGCGACAACGCGCACCACCAGTGCGAGACGATCTTCAAGGCCTTCGCGCGGGCGCTGCGAATGGCGCTCGAGATCGACGCGCGCGCGGCCGGCACGATCCCGTCGACCAAAGGTTCACTTTGAAATGAAGAGAACTGTCGCGGTCGTCGACTACGGCATGGGCAATTTGCGCTCGGTGTCGCAGGCGGTGATGCACGTCGCACGCGATTCGGCGTTCGACGTGATCGTCACGTCGAAGCCCGAGGAGGTCTTCGATTCCGAGCGCGTCGTGCTGCCCGGTCAGGGAGCGATGCCGGATTGCATGAGCGAACTGCGCGACTCCGGCCTGCAGGCCGCCGTGCTGCATGCCGCCGCCAACAAGCCGCTGATGGGCGTTTGCGTCGGCATGCAGATGCTGCTGACGACCAGCGACGAAGGGCCCACAGACGGCCTCGATCTGATCCCCGGCGGCGTCCACCGTTTCGAGCTCGAAGGACGGCTGCAGCCCGACGGCAGCCGCTACAAGGTGCCCCAGATGGGCTGGAACCGGGTGTTCCAGGTGCGACCGCATGCGATCTGGCAAGGCATCCCCGATGGCGCTTACTTCTATTTCGTGCACAGCTTCTACGCCCGCCCGTCGGACCCGCGCCACAGCGCCGGTGAAACCGAGTACGGAACCCGCTTTACCTGCGCACTGGCGCGAGATAACATTTTCGCGACCCAGTTCCATCCCGAGAAGAGCGCCGACCACGGCCTGGCGCTCTACCGCAATTTTCTCTCCTGGACTCCCTGAGCGCGCCCCGCCTCGCCCCCGGCCATGTTGTTGATTCCCGCCATCGACCTGAAAGACGGTCATTGTGTCCGCCTGAAACAGGGCGACATGAACGATTCCACCACCTTCGGCGAAGACCCGGCGCAGATGGCGCGGAGATGGGTCGATGCCGGCGCGCGGCGCCTGCACCTCGTCGACCTGAACGGGGCTTTCGCCGGCAAACCGGTCAACGAGGGCGCGATCAAGGCGATCCTGGCCGAGGTCGGCGACGAAATCCCGGTGCAACTCGGCGGCGGCATTCGTGATCTGGACACGATCGAACGCTACCTCGACGACGGCCTGTCGTTCATCATCATCGGCACGGCCGCGGTAAAGAACCCCGGCTTTCTGCGCGACGCGTGCTCGGCCTTCGGCGGCCACATCATCGTCGGCCTCGACGCCAAAGACGGCAAGGTCGCGACCGACGGCTGGAGCAAGCTGACCGGCCACGAGGTCGTCGACCTCGCGAAGAAGTTCCAGGACTACGGCGTCGAAGGTGTGATCTACACCGACATCGGCCGCGACGGCATGCTCTCGGGCATCAACATCGACGCGACCGTGAAGCTGGCGCAGGCGCTGACGATTCCCGTGATCGCCTCGGGTGGCCTCTCGAACCTCGCCGACATCGAAAGGCTCTGCGCCGTCGAAGACCAGGGCATCGAAGGCGTGATCTGCGGCCGCGCGATCTACAG
>Ga0209583_10000726_pt1 | contig 10051 bp, 7 predicted proteins | sample Str014_FD_187201 | JGI IMG/M metagenome (GOLD analysis project Ga0209583, IMG submission 187201) | Freshwater sediment microbial communities in response to fracking from Pennsylvania, USA - Straight Creek_MetaG_SC_2014 (SPAdes) (version 2) | ecosystem: Environmental > Aquatic > Freshwater >...
GCATGACGCTTTTGGATAGCTTGGACGTGCTCATCCTCGATGCCCTTCGCCATCGGCCACACGTTTCGCATTTTAGCCTCGATCAAGCCGTCGAAGTTGCAAATCGGCTTCGCCCGAAACGCACCTTGTTCACGCACATGGCCCACGAATTGGAGCACGAGGCCGCCAACGCCAAAGACAACCAAGCGAAAGAAAAGACGCCCGGAAATACCTAGGTTCGCGCCAACACGGTTTCCGCCCTGAAGCCCGGGTCCTAGCTACTGCTGTATCAATCACCCAACCCACTGTATCTGCCAGCACCGCATTCCCAGCAAAATCGAAGAACGTATCGTTTGATTCAAATGACCAAAACCACATCAGCCAGCGTGAGAATTCTGAGAAATAATATTCAATCTGCCTCCAACACCCGCAACTGCTCAAATACTCTCGTCGAGAGTCGGCATTCATTGATTAAGGCGGCCCGCCTCGCACTTTCTCTGGCGCTCCTCGCCTTCCCGCTCCTCGCCGTCAAGGCCCAGGACCAAATTCCAGATGCAAAAAAGGCGCCCGTAGCGATTTCGAAAACAGTCGTCGAAGGGGTTTCCGGACCAGACACCGCTCCCACGGCAGAAATTGCCACCGCTACCTTAGCCGAATTACCCGGTGCCGTCAGCGTGATCACTTCGGACAAGGTTGAAAAAGGTCGCGTCGGCACTGCGGCGGACGTGCTCGCCTTTGAGCCGGGCGTCTTTGCTCAATCTACCGGCGGCCAAGATGCGCTCCGGGTTTCCATTCGCGGTTCTGGCATCAATCGCGGTCAGGGAAGTTTTCGCGAAGGCATCACTTTTCTTTTCGACGGCTTACCGCTGACCGGTGCCGGCGGCTCGCCCTATGAACTTTTTGAACCGCTCGGCGTCAACTACACGGAAATCCTTCGCGGGGCGAATGCATCCCTATACGGCGGCGTGGCGTTAGGTGGAGCGATAAATTATGTAACGCACACCGGATACGATCCGACCCCCGGCGAACTGCGTCTTGAGCTAGGCAGCTACGGTTATAAAAAACTCCAGCTCGCGAGCGGCGGCGTCTATGGAAATGACGACTACTACGCCACGGTCGTCCTTTCGAAACGCAACGGTTTTCAGGATTTGACCTGGGGCGAGACGGCGCGTGTCATCGCAAATTTCGGTTATCGTATCAATGATAAGGTTAGCACCCGTATTTACTATCGTTTCGGCGCGACGAGTTTTGACAATTCAGGCAACTTGACGCTGGCTCAGCTCCTAGCAGACCCCACTCAAGCCAATCCCACCAATGTTGGCTGGGCGCAAACTCCGGGGAAAAAATCGGTTCGCGTTCAGCAAGGCTCCACGTGGGTCGCCGACAAGACCACCATCAAAATCGGCACAGATTCCAACCTTGAGATCGGTTTGGTTTTCCACGACTACCCCATCGATATTCAAGCCAGCACCTCGCGCTCGTTGTGGCAACACGACGATCTCGCGCTATCCGCTCGCTATATCAATACGGCACCGCTTTTCGGCCGCGACAACACCTTTACGACCGGATTTCAGACATCCACCGAACTGGTCGGCCACGTCACCACCTGGACGGATAACTTCTTAACCACCCAGACCCAACGCCGTGACTATAAGGGTTCCGGGAATTATGTCGTCTATGCAGCGGACGACAATCGCATCTTCGATAAGCTCTGGCTCTCACTCGACACCAAACTGGCCTATACGTACCGCTATTCCAATTATACCTACCTAAACGGGGCAACGATCCCGCCTGCCTATTCCGCCGGCCATACGCAATGGGCTCCCCGCCTCGGTCTTCGTTATGAACTTGCCCCAGACGTGAGCGTCTTCGGAAACATCAGCCGGGCCGTCGAACCCGCAGATTCCTGGAAGTTCAACGCCGTCCGCAATAGCGCGCTCGTGCCAGAGTTGGTGACGACGTGGACAGATCTCAAACCGCAGACTGCGGACACGATTGAAGTCGGCGCACGAGCTAAAAAAGGCCCGTTCGATGGCAGCCTTACGTTGTATCATTCATGGATCACCAACGAACTGCTCAACGTTGTTGATCCGGCTAATCCCACTTTGCAAATCAACTCCAATGCCACCGATACTTTTCACGAAGGGATCGAGGCAAGCTTGAATACAACACTCTGGCAAGAGGGCGGCCTAGGCAACAAATCGGCCGTCGGCGAAAATCATCGGGTCTCGTTCCGCCAAGCCTATACCGTCAGCAATTTTCATTATCGCGGCGACCCTGTCTTCGGGAAGAACCAGCTCCCTGGCCTTCCTCGTCAGTATTATCAAGGCGAACTCTTTTATGAACACCCGAGCGGTGTCTATGCCAGCCTCGGCACGCAGGTCGCCTCCAGCTATTTCGTCGACTACGACAACACCTTCCGCGCACCGTCGTACGCCATCTACAATGCGAAGATCGGCTACGCCCCACCAAAGCGAAAGTGGGAGGTATACCTCGATTTCAGAAATCTGGCTGACAAGCACTACGTGACAGCGGTCTCACCTGCCTACACGACGCGCGCGCTCGTCCATGGCGTGCCCGTCGGTCCCGGGCGCGATGCCGCTGTGTTTCAGCCAGGCGACGGCTTCAGCGTCTTCGGAGGATTCTCGATCAAACTCTAGACGCGAAATCGCAGACGTCACTCCTTCGATCGACCACTCGCCTGATTCAAAAATGAAAATCACCGCCGCAATTCTGATTAGCCTTATGCTCGGGCTATTCGCCGGATGCGATCGGGAGCGGGCGCATGACGATAAGGTCGTGCGCCTTATTATGAGCGATATCGGCTTTAACTCCGAGGTGGTCCACGTTTTGCAGTCAGAAATGAAAAAGCAGGGCTATATATTAAATTGGGTTATAGTGAACGATATCATCCAGCCAAATAAGATGGTAGACGACGGCACCGCAGACGCCAACTCGTTCCAACATGAACCGTACTTTGATCAGTTCATCCGCGATCACGAACTTAAGAACATCACGCGCGGCTTCTATACTATCCTCACACCGTCCGGCATTTATTCCCGCAAATACAAGTCACTTGGTCAAATCCCCGATGGTGCGACGTTTAGTATTCCGGTCGATCCCGCCAACAACGGACGCGCTCTGTTTATGCTGCGTGACCGAGGACTGCTAAAGCTGCGTGATGGCATTGAGGTTACCCACGCTAGTCAGAAAGACATCATCGAGAATCCGCACCACTTCAAGTTCAAGGAAATCGATCAGCTCATGCAGCTGCGTACTCTCGAAGACGTAGACGCGGGGTTTATGTTTGTGAACTACGTCCTATTGGCCGGCATGAATCCGACTCGTGACGCGCTCGCGCTCGAAGAGCCCAGCACTCTCCCGTATCGCGGCATCGTCGCTGTGCGGAGGGACCTTATTGATTCGCCCAAAATAAAGGCCCTGCAAAACGCCTATGCCAGCGTAGCATTCAAGGCTTTTTATCGAGGAAAATACGGCGACGCCATCCTCTTTCTCGATCACCTAAACCATTAACCAGGATTAACCGCGCATGATCGAAAACATTCACAACGCCTGGCCAGAGATCGTACAGGCTTTGGGCCAAACGCTGTACATGTTGATCATTACGATCCCGCTTGCCGTGCTTTTGGGCACACCACTGGGCACCCTTCTCTATTTGACGCGCCCCAAATCGATCCTCAATGCACCTCGCCTGTACCTCCTCGTCAATGGCGCGGTGAACCTCGTCCGCTCGTTCCCGTTTTTGATTTTGATGATTGCGATGATTCCGATCACTCGCCTGATCGTGGGGACTGCGCTGGGCACCACGGCGGCAACCGTGCCGATGGTGATCAACTCAATTCCCTACTTCGCCCGGTTCGTTGAACAGACACTACTCGACGTGAATCGTGGCGTGATCGAAGCCGCTGAATCCATGGGAGCCACCCGCAAGCAGATAATCTTGAAAGTGCTTTACACCGAGGCGCGCTCCGGCCTCGCCAATTCCGTTACCATCATGACGGTCAGTTTTCTCTCTTATTCCACCGTCGCCGGTCTTGTCGGTGGCGGTGGTATCGGCGATTTCGCGATTCGTTACGGGTACTATCGTTATCAAACCGACGTGATGGCGTTCACGATCCTATTGATCGTCGTCTTTGTACAGGTGTTCCAGTTCACGGGCAACATCGTGGTGCGAAAACTCGACAAACGCCTCTGACCGATGCAACTACGCTCTCCAACTCCCAATTTGCTCGCGCTAGGTTCTGTCGCCGCGGTGGCCACGCTTATCTTGGCTGGCTGCGGCCGCTCTGACCGCAGTGATTCCGCTCTAGCCGCTCCGCCAGAAACCGCCGAAGCCGGCTTTGTCAGCTATCCAACGTCGGACTATATCCAGCAGGCACCTGGTCACCCCGGAGGTACGCTGCGCATTTCCACCAGCACCGATACAGCGATACTCGATCCGCATGGCGTCTCGGCTACCTATATCCAGTGGTTTGGCCGCCTCGTATTCGACAACCTCGTTTATCTCGATACTGCTGGCGTAGCCCAACCGTGGCTTGCGAAGTCGTGGGATATTTCTCCCGACGGAAAGACCTACATTTTCCATCTCCGCGACGATGTCACCTTTAGTGATGGTGCTCGCTTCGATGCCGAGGCCGTGCGGCTTAACCTCGAGCACATGCGAGATCCCGCGACCCGTTCGACGCTCGCCGGCCGTTACATTGCGCCCTACGTCGATGGCCGCGTTATCGATGACTTCACCTTCGAAGCGCACCTAAGCCAGGCTTACACGCCGTTCCTGAATGTACTCGCGCAGTCATGGCTCGCTATGCTTTCGCCCAAACAGATTCGCGAGAATCCGCGGTCAGCCATCGCGGCACCCATCGGGTCTGGACCCTTCGTCCTGAAGAGTTATCAGCGTCAGCAAGGTCTACGCTTCGAACGTCGCTCCGACTACCATTGGGCTCCGGCGTTTCTTCACCATGAAGGACCGGCCTATATCCAACAGATCGAGGTCGATATCATTCCCGAAGCATTGATTCGCTACAGCGGCCTCTCCGCCAGCCAGTACGATTTCACTTTCGAAGCGCCTCCACAAAACGCCGCTGCGATTCGCGCGAACTCGACCCTCGTGCTCGATCGGCGCATTCGCCAAGGCGTCCCGATGCGTGGCCTCACGTTCAACACAGAGAAGCCGCCCTTCGACGATGTCCGCATTCGTCGTGCCGTCGCGCTTGCCGTCGATCGCGAGGGAATTGTCCAAGCGGTCGGTTTTGGCGAATACCAACCGAAAACCGACTTCCTCGCCGCGACCACGCGGTATTACGACCCGGCCTTTCGCGGCGTGCTGAAGTATGATCCCGTCGCCGCCAATCGTCTACTCGATGAAGCAGGCTGGACCAGCCATGACCTGAACGGCTATCGCACAAAAGAGGGCCAACGACTCGGTGCTGAGTTCCTTACCACCGAAACTGCGACACCCAGTCCCGTGGCCGTCGCGCTTCAATCCGACCTGAAGAAAGTTGGCTTCGAGCTCCGGCTCGTGCAGCTCCCCCAAACCCAGATCACTGACCATCGCAATGCGGGCAACTATCAAGCCATCACGGCCGGCGTATGGCACACCAACACACCAGACGCACTCTACATCATCCATCACAGCAGCGAAATTACAACACCCGCCCGTATCGGCCAAAATACTTCACGACTTCGCGATGCAGTATTTGACGATCTTGTCGCCCGCGCGCGCCAAACCAGCGACCCCGTCGTGCTTCAAGATCTCTACTCAAAAGCTCAACGCCGACTCACCGAACTCGTGCCTGCGATTCCGCTCTATGAAAACTATACGTTCGTCGCGTACCACAAACGCGTGCATGGCGTGATCTTCGATACTTCGCATAATACGCCAATATTCACCACCGCGTGGCTAGACGAGGAGGATCGCTCGTGAAAGTCATCTTCCACCGCATCGTTTGGCGCTTGGCTGCAGGCATCGCAGTCCTCTGGGGCGCCGCAACCCTTACGTTTATCACGATCAATATTACCGGCGGCGATCCTGCGCTTGCAATTCTAGGTGGCGCTGAAGCGGTGCCCACGCCTGCAGTGCTCGCCCGTGTGCGCGCCGATTACCACCTCGAAGAACCGCTCTACCAACAATACTTCATCTACATTTCAAAGCTCGCCCACGGCGATCTCGGCGAATCGTACCGGTTACGTATCCCCGTCACACGCGCGATCAACCAACAGCTAGGATCCTCCATCGTCCTGGCCCTCTTGGCCGGAGGTTTCGCCATTCTTGCATCGATCACAATTGCCATCTTCACCGCGCATCGTGCGCCCTGGCTACGAAGCTTTTCTTCGACCGCCGAGTTGATCGCCTCATCGATGCCGGGCTTCGTGCTCGGGATCGTACTCCTGTTGCTATTCTCCTTCCGCCTGCAGTGGCTCCCCGCTTCTGGTCAACACGGCTGGACATCGATCATCCTGCCAACCCTCACACTCTCGGTTCCGTTGATTGCGATCCTCACCCAGGTGCTGCGAAACGAACTCGAGGAAATCCTTGAACAGCCTTTTATCACGACTGCGCGCTCGCGCGGCCTATCCGAAGTCGGCGTGCGGCTCAGGCATGCGCTACGCCACGCGCTCATCCCGCTCGTCACGCTATCAGGCTCGTTTTTCGGCATGCTGCTAGGCGGCGCCGTCATCGCTGAAACGTTATTCGCCCGGCAAGGGATTGGTCGCCTAGTCGCCGATGCTACATCGAACAAGGATGTCCCGCTCGTCCTCGGTATCACGATGCTCGCGGCAACGATCTACGTGGTGGTCAACCTCATGGTCGACCTGCTCAACACCGCCATCGATCCCCGTGTGAGGACCCACTGAGTCGTTCGCACGCCGACTCGCCGACCCTTCAAACCTCGCCCCTTATGCCTTCTCTCGATTTAGCCGAACTACCGATCACCACTACGTCAGCCACGACTCTTCCTTCGGCCGCGTCTCCTGTTCCTCCGTCGCCGACGGATGCTCCATCGGCCCCGCCGCCAATTCCGCTCGAGGCTGCCCCAGACGCTCACATTGGGGGCGCGACGGCACCGAGCTGGGACGATCTCGCCGCACGCTTCCGTCCAATTTTTGCACACATCGCCCAGGGTGCAGTCGCCCGCGAACAAAGCCGCACGCTCCCATTTGACGCTGTTTCTTCGTTGCGAGATGCTGGCTTCGGCGCTGTGCGCATCCCCAAAATCTATGGCGGGCTTGGCGCTACCATCCCGCAACTGTTCCGCTTGCTGCTGGAACTGGCCGAAGCCGATTCCAACGTCTCTCATCTTTTTCGCGGCCATTTCGCGTTCCTCGAAGCGCGTCTCAACATCCCCGATCCTATCTCGCATGAGCGGTGGTTTCCACAAATCGCGAAAGGCATCGTCCTTGGTTATGCCATGGCCGAACGCACCGAACACACCGGTGGCTCCGCCAAGCTCATCAACGAAAACGGGGTCTATTTCGTCGATGGCACGAAGTACTACAGCACCGGCACGATCTACGCCGACTGGATAATTGTTTCACTCCTCGACGGTGAAGAACGCGTCAGCGTGGCCGTGCCGACGAGTGCAACCGGGGTAACGCGCATTGATGACTGGGATGGCTTCGGTCAACGGCTCACCGGTAGCGGCACGACTAAGTTCGACCGAGTAAAGATCGCCGAAGATCAAATCATCCGCCGGTTCGGCCCCAACGATTTCGTCCAGTCGTATCAAAAATCGTTTCTCCAATTGGTACTCCTGACCAGTATTGCCGGGGTCGGACGCGCGGTGTTACGGGATGGTATCGCCTTTGTCCAACCGCGCACACGCGCCTTCGGTATCCCCGGCAAGTCCAGTCCCAAAGCCGATCCGCTGGTCCAGCGCGTGGTTGGCAAGGTCTCCAGTCTTGCTTTTTCCGCCGAAACCCTCGTCCTCGGAATCGCCCAGCATCTCGAAGATCTCTACCAACTCGCCCAGCGCGGCAAGGCGACCGACGCGGATTACGTTGCGACTGAGATTCGGGCTTTTCAGGCGCAGCAGATTGTACTGCCCCAGGTACTCGAGGCCTCAACCCTCGTGTTTGAAGTCGGTGGCGCCTCTGCCACCAGCGAGACCCGGCGCCTCGACCGCCATTGGCGAAACGCTCGCACCGCTGCTTCCCATAATCCCGCGATCCATCGCGAGGCCGCCATCGGCGATTATTTGCTCAATGGCACGGTCCCCGATCGGGCCTGGCGCGAAGCGTTCGAAAAACGGCCGACCGCCAAAAACTCGACACTAACCAATAGCACAACCCAAGACGTCGTGGCACCACTGCCCAACGATCAAACCTAAACCAAGATTAAATCCCAACTTTCTCGTCCCATGAGCACTCCTCCCCGTCAGATGAGTATCGGCATGAATATCCTCGGCCTCGGCGGCCACTCCGCTGCCTGGCGCATTGGCGAAGCGCCGTGGAGCGCGCTTCAGGACGTCAAATACTTTCAGAACATCGCTCGCGTCTCTGAACGTGGCACGCTCGACGCGATCTTCCTCGCCGACGGTCCAGCCCTCGCCGGAAGCGTCGCCCGACAACCCGCCGGTCGACTCGAGCCAACTGTCTTGCTCACTGCCGTCGCCCTCGCCACCGAGCGTATTGGCGTGATTGCGACGGCCTCCTCCACCTATAACGAGCCGTTCAATCTCGCCCGCCGCATCGGCTCGATGGACTTCATCAGCAATGGCCGAGCGGCTTGGAATGTCGTGACCAATGCTGGCGATGCCGCCGCCCAAAACTTCGGTCTCGCGGATGCCCCCTTGCATGTCGACCGCTACGAACGCGCGGCCGAGTTTGTCGATATCGTCTTGAAACTTTGGGACAGCTGGGAAGACGACGCGATCATCGGCGATCACCAGACCGGTCGCTACGCGCACGACGACAAGGTCCATGCGATCGATCACGTGGGGAAGCATTTCTCCGTCAAAGGCCCGTTAAATCTTCCCCGCAGCCCTCAAGGTCGACCGGTTTTGGTTCAAGCCGGCGGTTCTGAAGGTGGGAAAGCTTTGGGCTCTCGCTACGCCGATGCGATCTTCTGCACGCAAACCACGCTCGAGGACGGCATCGCATTCTACAACGAGATGAAATCCCGCGCCAGCACGTGGGGTCGCAATCCCGATCACTTGAAAATCATGCCGGGCCTTTCGACCGTGATTGGCAGCACCGAGGAAGAAGCGCATCGGCGTTGCGACGAACTTGATTTCTACCAGGGCCCCGACGGCGCACTCGCTCAGGTTGCTCAACGCATCGGCATTCCGCTTAAGGAACTCGACCTCGATGCACCGTTGCCCTGGGACCGTCTCGGCGATCTCACCCCGCCCGAAAAAGGCTCGCACGGGTTCTTCGAGGCTCAGATCAAACTGGCTCGCCGGGAAAACCTAACTGTTCGCCAGCTATCAAAACGGATCCGTAGCGGCCACCGGCTTTCCGTTGGTTCGCCTGAACAGATTGCCGACACGCTCACCGAATGGTTTCAAGCCGGGGCCGCCGATGGCTTCAACCTGATGCCCGACTATTTCCCCTCCGGTGCGGAGATCTTTGTCGATCATGTCGTGCCCATTCTGCGCAAGCGCGGCGTATTTCGCCACGAGTACACGGGAAAAACACTTCGCGAGCACCTCGGTTTGCCCCGCCCCGCCAGCCAGTACGCCGCCAAAACCGTCGTTACCGTTTCCTGAAACGTCCGCACCCAAACCTAATTTTCAAAATATGGCCTCTATCCTCCTTGTCTCCGGCAGTCCTTCTGCCACTTCCCGGTCCCACGCTCTCCTTGAACACGCTCGTCGCCATTTCTCGGCGGCTGGACTCAACGCTCATCTCGTCGGCTTACGCGACTTTCCCGCCGAAGATCTCATCCTCGGGAAATACGACAGCCCGGCCTTCACTCAAGTAAAGCGGCTGCTCGATGAAGCCTCGGCCGTGGTCGTGGCCACACCGATCTACAAAGCTGCCTACTCAGGCGGACTTAAAGCTCTCCTCGATATCCTTCCCCAATCCGCTTTGCGGGGAAAGACGGTGC
>Ga0209583_10000727_pt1 | contig 10036 bp, 6 predicted proteins | sample Str014_FD_187201 | JGI IMG/M metagenome (GOLD analysis project Ga0209583, IMG submission 187201) | Freshwater sediment microbial communities in response to fracking from Pennsylvania, USA - Straight Creek_MetaG_SC_2014 (SPAdes) (version 2) | ecosystem: Environmental > Aquatic > Freshwater >...
TTCTGGCATGAATTGCCGACGAGATTCGCGCTGAGCGGTTAGCTGAGTAGCCGAGTTGACGGGTATGGGGACTCAGCCGTTTTCAGGAAGCGTTGCGACCCGCCGTTCACAGTGGTGAGTGTCCACCTCGTCGAGATGCCAGCGCCCACATGGTGACGGTCAGGGGCCGGCGGGCGGCCCGATTGCCATCAAGCCGCGTTTGCTACACTGAACGCGCCTGCGGACTGGAAGAAGATCAATGCCCGTTGAAGTGGATCATGCGTTCATTGCGTGCGCTCCGGGTGCCCCCGAGGCGGATGCGCTCCTGCAACTGGGACTAGTCGAGGGCTCACCCAATTCGCACCCTGGTCAAGGAACAGCCAATCGCCGTTTCTACTTCGACAGATTCATGTTGGAACTACTATGGGTAGCAGACCCGGCAGAGGCTGCCGGTGCACTGGCCCGTCGCACGCGATTGTGGGAGCGATGCTCGCGTCAATCGCTGGCAAATAGTCCATTTGGAATTATTTTTCGATCATCCACCAAAGGTGATTCGCAGTCGCCGTTTCGATCATGGTCGTATTACCCAAGCTACTTGCCTCCAGGATTGGCGATCGAGATCGCGGAGGCAACAACACTTGAGGAACCCGAGTTGTTCTATCTGCCTTTCGTGCGCGGGCCGCGAGTGCCCACTATCGAGCCTACTAATCAATCGTTGCCTGTTGGTCGATTCCGGAGCCTATTGGTAGGACTTCGGAGTCTGTCGGCTCTATCAGAAGCGTCTCGGACCGTCGAGCGGCTTGGCCTTCTCACCTATTTCGAGTCACGAGAGCATGTCCTTGAAATTCACTTCGAAGGCCCAGTGCAAATGCGCGTCGATCTGCAGCCGGTCCTGCCCTTGGTCTTACAAGTTGCGCCTTAGTCTCCTAAGGCCGTTAGTGACCGCATACAGGCAGGCCCTTCGACGCAGAGAATGAGGTCCTTGGGCTGACGGGCGCCTGATTAGCCTCCCGTTGCCGGCCATTGGGGATGACTGGCGGACTTGTGTGATGGGTAAGAACGGCGTGGATGGCAGCGGCGGATAGCGGGGATCATCGCAGGAGTGATTTAGAACGGGAGGTCGGGACCGGCAGCGACGGCGGTAATCTCGGGTTCACGAGTCCTCGCGCGGCGCGTCTGACGGTGACGATGCAACGATCCGAGGTAGTGACGTTCAAGCGCGCCTCAGACTGGCGTTTCTGGCGGTACTAGCTTTGCGGTAGTTGCCTTGATTGTTTCCGGACCAGGCGCAGTGATCAAGGTTGCCATGGAAGCGTTGTTGAACCCAGTTCACGCCGAGGCACCAGGTTGTGAACCGACCAGCAGGTCAAGTTGGCCGTCGGAACATTACCCGACTTGGCGCGAAGCAACAAGCATCGATCGATGGCCGCTGGACATACTCGCGCCCTGCAAAGCGACTGAACTCGCGTTAGCTCACTAACTCCCTGCCGAAAGAAATGCCCGCGTCAACGACTGCCAGGCCGGCATTGTGCCGATGGTGAATCGACCAACATCCGCCGCGACGACCCATAGCGTTCCGACCAGCGTCACGGCGTGAGGCCGCCCGCGGGTGCGCCAGTCGTGGATAAGCGGGAAAAGAAATAGCAGGTCAGCCAGCAGTGCCGCGTGCAGCGGTGCTACCGACAGTCTCTCGGCGAGCGACACCGGCGGGTTCAGCAGGTTGAGCCACCGCACCACCGGCGCGTCCAGCAGCGCAATCGTTGCCACAAGCATCGCGCGCTTGTGCACGTCGGGCCGACGAGTATTGCAAAGCGCCAGCACGATGAAAGGCACGAACCCGGCAAGATTGCCGAGGGCAGCCGCAAGCGCTGGCGCTATGTCGTTTGGCGTTGCTCCCTGGGCCAGGTGCATGTGGTCCGCCAGATACGCCGCGATAACCGCCATGAACGCCACAGCAGTTGCCCACGCGACGCCGAGTAGTCCGATCTCCCGGTGCTTTGCGGTTTGACCCGAGACGCCGAGCCAGCTCTGATACACGAAGAGCAAGGTCCATCCGAAAAAGATCGCGCCGTGCACGTGCAGGAAGAGCGGTTTGCTGAGTGCCCCCTGTCCCATCGGAACCCAGTAAGAAGGTGCAAAGCCGATAAACGCTACCAGTGCGCACGCGACGGCCATGTGGAAATAGAACCTTTCCCGGCGGACAGTGGAGCCGATTACGCCGACGGTTTCCATGGTTACCCCCACACCTGGCAGTTAATCGTGTTCTGTAGGCAGTATCTCTCCGACGGATGATCCTACGCCAATTCGCTGTCGAGACAGCGTCTAGGCTTGGCGATTCGGCAGACTTCCGGCAATCGAGAAATCTGAATCGGCCGCTTGGTTGAATACCGCTTAGATTCAATGTCGGTCTACCTGATCGCGTTTGGGCAGGCGTCAGCCCTCGAGTACTTATGACCCGCTACTGCTATTCGCGAACGGCAAGTTCATCGACAGCAAAATGGCCTATTCCGTGGTTGACGGCGGCTCATACATTCTTGACCGAGAGTTTCTCGCAGCCATCGGCTCCCGTGTGCTGCCGTCTTCGCGATTTGTGCGCTTTGCGCGAAGGCCCTATGATAGTTCGCATAAAATAGCGGGTTGTGGAGGTGCACATGCGAGCTTCCCGTCGCGATGTACTGCTCGGCGCTTCAGCGCTGGCGCAAACATGGATCATCGGCGGATGCGCCAGCAAATATATAGCTGACGCGGACAGTTTCGATACATCCGCGCTGAGGTCGCGCTTCTCAGGCGATTTGATCGGCCCCAATGACGCGCCATACGAAATGGCCCGGCGCACTCAGAATCTTGCTTTTGACCATCGGCCAAAGTTAATTGCACGCTGTGCAACGACCGAAGATGTCGTGCGCGTATTGGAGTTTGGCCGACGGCGCAACGCGCTGATCGCAATTCGCAGTGGCGGCCATAGCCAGGCGGGTCAATCGAGTTGTGATGGCGGTGTGGTGATTGATCTAACGAAGATGAATCACATTTCCATCGACACCGTTGGCGCCACTATCAACTGCGGTCCGGGTGCGCTGATCTGGCAAGTGTATCAAGCCAGTGCCATGACCGGTTTGACACTACCGCTCGGCACCTACCCGACGGTGGGCGTTGCAGGCTTGACGCTCGGGGGCGGTCTCGGCTTTTTGTCCGGGGTTGCCGGTGCAGCATGTGACAGCTTGATCGGCGCCGAAATTGTACTTGCCGACGGTCGCATCGTCACGGTGGATGAACAACGGGATCCAGATCTAATGTGGGCACTACGGGGAGCAGGCGCGAATTTTGGCATCGTCACGCGTCTGACTTTCCGCGCGTTTCGCCAGGACAAGGTATTGGCGGGAAACTTGGTGTTTCCATCGGCTGCAGCCCGTGACGTGCTGGGGCTTGTCAATGAAATGCCTGCGACAATTCCTGACGAACTGACGGTTTCGGCTCTGGTCTTGGCGCCGCCTAGTCGAGAATCCCAAGTCGTTTTGCAGCCATGCTGGAGCGGCGATTCAGCCCAAGGCCGGCAAGTGATTGATCAATACCTTACTCGGGTTGTGCCGCCAGTCGCTGGGGACGTAGTCGAGACCACTCACGCTCAATTTGTGGGCACCCATGATGAGGGGCCCACCGCGTACTTCATGCGCTGGGGCCAAGCGTCGGGTATGCTGGCCGATGCGGCACTGGACATTCTGGTCGACTCGCACAACGTACCGCCTGCAGCGCGCTTGATCATTATGCAAACGCTACACGGCGTCGCAGCCCGTACGGCGCCGGATGCCACGGCTTTTCCGCACTTTGTACCTGGCGTGTCCGCTGGCTTCAACGCCATTTGGAAAGATGACAGCGGGGCTGCGGAAACCAAAGTCTGGTCCGAAAAAACATGGGCTAAGCTTCACCCGTACATGAACAGCGCCTACGTCAACATGCTGGGTGATGAGGGCAGCTCGCGGGTCCGCGAGGCGTACGGCGTCAACTACACACGTCTACGGCAACTGAAGGCGCGCTACGATCACGACAATGTGTTCCGGATGAATCAGAACATACCGCCAGCTTGAGTTTGAGATATGCAGTGTCAAAGTCTTGGATCAACACGTTGCCGCCACCGATATTAGCCACTTTCCACCGCGCATTCGCAATGTTTGTGAACAACCCTTCGGTGAGATCGCGAGCCGGCAGTCGACTGAAGGGTCGTGGTTCGGTTTCGGCTGGCGGCCGCTACAGTTTGCGAATTGCACAAACTGAGGCCAATCCCGGTGCAGTTCTGGTGGTTTCGCACAGCCCTAGAATGACCGCTTTAGAGGAGGCATATTGGCTCGGGCAGCGACGGCTCATGGCCGACAGGAGCCAGACACATCTGGGCAAACGATAGAATCACGTGAGCCCGGAATGTCGCTAACGCCACCAATAACGTGCGCGAAAAAAATCAAGACGCCCTAGTGCACAGATCGACGTACGGGGCCAGAACCCGAAGGTCGTCGGAGAAATATGGCCACCTCAGCCTCGACCAGATAAGGTGGTCGACCGCCGCCAACAATCGGTACTCGATGCGCGAGCGCGCCGCGGCAAGTTCCGCGTGCAATACGCTGATTAGTCAGTAGTCGTGTCGCCGAGGTTCGTGTCCCAACTCTGCGTCGTACGACAAACGCTCTCGCCTCTCGCGAGGGCACTTCGCGGCTCGCAGCAAAAACGTTAAGTCATTCCAACAAGCACTGTCTCGTTTATACGGCACAATTACGGCACACCGTCACGATTGTGCCGGGGTTGGTTTCTTCCTAACTCATTGATTTGATTGGTAGCGGGGGTAGGATTTGAACCTACGACCTTCGGGTTATGAGCCCGACGAGCTGCCAGACTGCTCCACCCCGCACCAGGAGGGAGACGCATTCTACACGAAGGGGGTCCGATGTATAGCCGGGCCGTCCGGGGTCTCAGGGCGTGCCAATCAGCCGCGTGCACAGGGCCAGCAGCACGTTGGGGAGCAGACCGAGCGCCAGCACCGCCAGCGTATTGAACCCTAAGGCGATGCGCGTGCCGGTTTCCCTGGCGATGGGTGTCTGGGCCCGCCCCGCGTCGAAATACATGTACCAGATCACGCGCAGGTAGTAATACGCGCCGATCACTGAGACCAGCACCGCCAGGATCGCGAGCGCCAGGTGGTGCGTGTGCAGCAGCGCCTGGATGATCCACAGCTTTGCCCAGAAACCCACCAGCGGCGGTACGCCCGCGGTGGACAGCATCAGCCCCAGCATCAATAGCGCGAGCAGTGGGTCGCGGGCGCCCAGGCCCTTGAAGTCGTCGAGGTCGTCCGCCTCGCCATCGCTCCGTGCCGCCAGCAACACGACGCCGAATGAACCCAACGTAGTCAGCACGTAGACCAGCGTGTAGCTGAGCGCGGCGCGATAGCCGCTGGCATCGGCCGTAATGAAGCCCAGCAGGATGAAGCCCACATTGGCGATTGCGGAGTACGCCAGCATGCGGCGGATGTTGGTCTGGGCGATCGCGAGGATGTTGCCCAGCAGCAGCGAGAGCACCGCCAGCACCGTCAGCATCTGCACCCAGAGGGCCGGATCGCCGCCGAGCCCGTACACCAGCAGGCGCATGATCAGCGCGAACGAGGCCAGTTTGGGCGCGGTGGCGATCAGCAGCGCCACGCTGGCGGGCGCGCCGTGGTAGACATCCGGAACCCACATGTGAAACGGCACGGCACCGAACTTGAAGGCCACGGCCACGATGATGAAGGCCACCGCGATCACGAATCCGGCACCGTGCGCGGCACTCACGGTCGCGATCCGGTCCAGCGACAGCGTGCCGGTCAGGCCGTAGAGCATCGACATGCCGTACAGCAGCGCGCCGGAGGCAATCGCGCCCAGCACGAAGTACTTGATGGCGGCTTCGGCGGCAATGCCGGAGTTGCGATCGAAGGCCACCAGCGCATACAGCGACAGTGACAGCAGTTCTACGCCGAGATAGACCGTCAGCAGACTGTTGGCCGATACCAGCACGCAGATGCCGAGCAATGCGGTCATCGCCAGGATGTCGTACTCGCCGCCATGCATGCGCCGCCGATCGAGGTAGGTCTGCGAGTAGAACAGACTCAGCGCCGTGGCCATCAGCGCCGCCAGCTTCAGGAATACACCCAGCTTATCCGCCACATACAGGCCGTCGAACAGGACCGTGCGGCTCTCGACCGCACCGACCGAGACCGTCAGCCAGGCGCAGACCGCGAGTACCACCAGCGTCAGGCCATGGGTGAGATAGCGCCAAGTGCGGCCGGCAAACACATCGAACATCAGCACCGCGCAGATGCGCGTCGCCAGCGCGATCTCGGTGATCGCCGGTGCCAGCGAGGCCAGGGTCATGGTCGATGCGGTTGCGGCAGGGTTGATCATGGTTCAGCCCACCGGGATCTTGCTGACGAGGATCTGCTCGAGCAGGTGGCGCATGGAGACTTCCATGGTCTGCACCAGCGGCGCCGGCCACACGCCTACCAGCAGCACTGCCGCGGCCAGTACGCTCAGCACCAGCATCTCACGGCCATTAAGATCGGCCATCGACGCGACCTTGTCGTTGCCGACCGGGCCGAAGATCACGCGCTTGACCAGCCACAGCGTGTAGGCGGCGCCGAGTATCAGCGTAGTCGCGGCCAGGAAGGCGAACCAGAAATTGGCCTTGAAGCTCGCCAGGATCACCAGGAACTCGCCGACGAAGCCGGAAGTGCCCGGCAATCCTGAGTTGGCCAGCGCAAACAGCACCATGAAGCCGGCGAATTTCGGCATCACGTTGATCACACCGCCGTAGGCACTGATCTCGCGGCTGTGCAGCCGGTCGTACATGACACCGATGCAAAGGAACAGCGCGCCGGAGATTAGGCCATGCGAGACCATCTGCACCATCGCGCCATCGAGTCCAGTGACCGCCCCGCCGCTGCTGCCGGTGCGGGCCACAATGCCAAAGGCGAGAAACGCGCCCATGGTCACGAAACCCATGTGCGCAATCGACGAATAGGCAATCAGCTTCTTCATGTCAGTCTGCGCCAGCGCCACGAAGCCGATATAGACCACCGCAATCAGCGACAGACCGATCACCAGCCAGTCGAGTTCGCGGCTGGCGTCTGGGGTCATCGGCAGACTGAAGCGCAGCAATCCATAGCCACCCATCTTCAGCATGATGGCTGCCAGGATCACCGAGCCGCCGGTGGGCGCCTCGACATGGGCGTCGGGCAGCCAGGTGTGCACCGGCCACATCGGCACCTTGACGGCGAAGGCCACCAGGAACGCCAGGAAGATCCAGCGCTGCTCGATCAGCGTCAGCGGCAGCGCCTGGAACCCGGCAATGCTGTATTCGCCGGACTTCAGGTACAGGTAAATGAGCGCCACCAGCATCAGCACCGAACCGAGGAAGGTGTACAGGAAGAACTTCAACGTCGCGTACACACGGCGCGGTCCGCCCCAGATGCCGATGATCAGGAACATCGGAATCAGCATCGCTTCCCAGAAGAAATAGAACAACAAGGCGTCCATGGCGCAGAACACGCCGATCATCAGCCCCTCGAGCACCAGGAAGGCGGCGAAATACTGAGCCGGCCGCTTGTCCACTGCGCTCCAGGCGGCGATCAGTACCGGCACGGTCATGAAGGCCGTCAGCACGATCAGCGGCAGCGAAATACCGTCGACACCAAGGTAATACTCGGCGTGCAGCTGGCGGATCCACGCCAGCCGTTCGATGAACTGGAAGCTGGCGGTGGCATGATCAAACCCCTGGTAGAGCGGCACGCACAGCAGCAGCGTGGCCAGTGACACGATGAGCGCGAACCAGCGCGCCACGCGCGCCCGCGAATCGCCAATCAGCAGCGTCAGCAGGCCGCCGCCGATGGGCAGCCACACCAGGGTTGAAAGCAACGACAGTCCGCCAAGTTTAAGCATTATCGCGCTACAACCTGACCAGGAACCAGCCGAGTAGCAACACCAGGCCGACGATCATCCAGAAGGCATAGGAATAGAGAAACCCGCTCTGCAGCGAGCGGGCCACGCCCGCGAACCAGCCCACCGCCCCGGCCGAACCATCGACCAGCACGCCATCAATCAGCAGCTGATCGCCGCCGCGCCACAACCCGAAGCCCAGCGCGCGGCTGGCAGGGGCCAGCACCCGCTCGTTGAACCAGTCAAAGTAGTATTTGTTGACCAGCAGCCGGTACAGCCAGCTGAAGCGCGCCTGGATGGCGTCGGCTACGTCCGGACGCTTCAGTACCAGGTACCAGGAACTCGCCACGCCTGCGATCGCCAGGTACAAGGGCAGGCTCAACACCGAGTGCAGCGCGAAGTCCGCCGCACCATGGAACTCGCGGCCGATCTCCGCCACCACGTCGTTGCGCTCGAGTATGCGGATCGCGCTGCCAAAGAAGCCGCCAAACAGCAACGGATCGATCGTGAAGAAGCCGACCAGGAGCGACGGAATCGCCAGCGCCACCAGTGGCCCCTTCATGTCCCAGCCGACATCATGGAAGTGCTGCTGGGCATGATGATCGAGCCGCTCCTGGCCATGGAAGGTCATGAAGATCATCCGAAAGGTGTAGAAGGCCGTCACGAACACGCCGGCGACCACGCAAAAATACGCATACGAAGCACCGTAGCGATGTGCAGCGTGCACCGCCTCGATCAGCGCGTCCTTGGAGTAGAAACCCGAGAACAACGGCGTACCGATCAGCGCCAGTGCGCCGATCAGGCTGGTGTAGTACGTGAGTGGCATGCGTCGGCGCAAGCCACCCATCTTGCGCATGTCCTGCTCGTGATGCATCGCGACGATCACCGCGCCGGCGGCCAGGAACAGCAGCGCCTTGAAGAAGGCGTGGGTCATCAGATGAAAGATCGCGACGCTATAGGCCGAGACGCCCAGCGCCACGGTCATGTATCCGAGCTGCGAGAGGGTCGAATAGGCGACCACGCGCTTGATATCGTTGTTGACGATGCCGAGGAAACCCATGAACAGCGCCGTGGTGGCACCGACTACCAGCACGAAGGACAGCGCGGCGTCCGAGTATTCGAACAGCGGCGACATGCGCGCCACCATGAAGATGCCGGCGGTCACCATGGTCGCGGCATGGATCAGCGCCGAGATCGGCGTCGGGCCTTCCATGGAGTCGGGCAGCCAGACGTGCAGCGGCACCTGGGCGGACTTGCCCATCGCACCCACGAACAGACAAATGCAGATCACGCTCATGGCCGACCAGGCATGGCCCGGAATGATCGTCATGGTGCGCGCGGCGATGCCCGGGGCCCAGGAGAAGGCGGTCTGGTAGTCGAGCGAGCCGGTGTAGTACAGCACTCCGGCGATGCCCAGCAGGAACCCGAAGTCCCCGACGCGGTTGACCAGGAAGGCCTTGAGATTGGCGAAGATGGCGCTCGGGCGCGTGTACCAGAAACCGATCAGCAGGTAGGAGACCACGCCTACCCCTTCCCAGCCGAAGAACAGTTGCATGAAGTTATTGGCCATCACCAGCATCAGCATCGCGAAGGTGAACAGCGCGATATAGGCAAAGAAACGCTGGTAGCCCGGATCGTCGTGCATATAACCCATCGTGTACACATGCACGCACAGCGACACAAAAGTCACCACCACCATCATCAGCGCCGAGAGCCGGTCGATCAGGAAGCCGACCTGCATGGTCACGCCGTCGCTGATCAGCCAGGTGTAGACCGGTGCGTTCCAGGGCGGTGCACCGTGCAGCAGCGCCAGGAGCACCTGGACCGAGAGCACGCAGGCCGCGGCGACGCCGGCGATGGCCAGCAGTGCCGCGGCGGTGCGGCCGATCAGGCGTCCGGCCAGGCCGGCAATGATGGCCGCGGCCAGCGGCAGCAGGGGAATCGCCAAAAGCAGCTGTGGGTTCATGGTCAGCCGCGCAGGGTGTTGAGGTCTTCGACGTTGATGCTGCGTCGTTCACGAAACAGCACCACGAGGATGGCCAGGCCAATGGCCGACTCGGCCGCGGCCACGGTCAGGATGAAGAACACGAAGATCTGGCCATCGATATTGC
>Ga0209583_10000730_pt1 | contig 10032 bp, 7 predicted proteins | sample Str014_FD_187201 | JGI IMG/M metagenome (GOLD analysis project Ga0209583, IMG submission 187201) | Freshwater sediment microbial communities in response to fracking from Pennsylvania, USA - Straight Creek_MetaG_SC_2014 (SPAdes) (version 2) | ecosystem: Environmental > Aquatic > Freshwater >...
GCCTTGAGGCCGGCGACTGCCTCTTCATAGCGGCTCTTCGGCACGAGAATGCGGGTGATAGCCGCGCAGCCCTGGCCTGCGTGATACAGGCTGCCCGCGCCGCGCGCCGCAGCTGCAGCAACATCGACGTCGTCAAGAATGATACTCGCGGACTTGCCGCCCAGCTCGAGAAAAACCTTGGCCACCCGATCTGAGGCATTGGCCATGATCCGTTTGCCGACACCCGTAGATCCGGTGAACGAAATGATATCGACGCGCGGGTCCTTGACCAATGCTTCGCCGATCTCGGCATTGGAAGAACTGGTGATTACATTAAGCACACCGGCGGGCAGCCCGGCTTCTACCGCAAGTTCGCCGAGCAGCGCAGCGAGCATTGGTGTATCGGGTGCCGCCTTGAGGATAACAGTGCACCCTGCAGCAAGCGCGGGGAACATTTTGGCAAGGTTGATCTGGGTCGGCATGTTCCACGGGGTGATGGCCGCAACCACGCCGGCTGCCTCTTTCCAGACCTTGCGGCGGCTTTTGAAGCCGAACATTTCGCCGACGCCCAGATCCTCTTCCCATTCGTAGGAATCGGCAAGCTCCAGCGTAAAGTCCAGCATGCCAAGCGGCGCGTCGCAGGCTGGGCCATAGACTGCGCCGCCAGCGGCACCTTGCTCATGGCGGGCGAGTTCGGCAAAGCGATCGCGATTGGCCTTGATAATATTGGCATACCGCCGCAGCACGGTCAGCCGCCCGGCATGATCTCTTGACCAGTCAGTGTCGTCAAAGGCTTTACGCGCGGCGGCGATCGCCTTGTCGAGGTCGGCTGCAGATGCATCTGCAGCACGGCCGATCTCGGTTCCATCCCACGGGCTGATGTCCGGATAGGTTGCCCCGCCTTCTGCAATGCGCAGTTCGCCATCAATGAGGAGCATGGTATCGGGAAATAGAGACATCGTTCACCTTTCCGTAAAAATTGAGCAATACGCCTGCCGGGTGCCATCCGAAGAAATGCTGTGCGTTGTTATCGCTTGGTAAATTTAATCCCGGCCTTTTCCATATCGAAAGTGGCCGCGGTAACGCCGTCTGCCCTCAGCTCATATTTCATGATACGCCCCAGCGGCGAACGGGGTACCTGCGCACGCTGTTCATAGTAGCGCGGAACAGCATAGTACGGGATATTTTCAATCGACCAGTGGCACAGTTCTTCGTTCGAGAGCGTCTCACCGGCGCGCAGGGTATAGGTTACCTTCACATCGTCTTCCGACAGTTCGGACGGCACCGCGTGAACGGCGACGTCTTCAATTGCGGGATGCGTGCGGAAACAATTGTCCATCTCAAAGGTGGCGATATTCTCGCCGCGGCGGCGCATGTAATCCTTCTTTCGATCAACGAAAAACAGATTTCCGTCCTCGTCGAACTTGCCCATGTCGCCGGTATGAAACCACCCGTTTCGCCACAGTGCGAAGGTTTCGACTGGTTTGCGCCAGAAGCCCTCAAACATGACGTGCGGCTTGAGCGGGCGGACCACGATCTCGCCAGCCTCGCCGGGGGCCAATTCGCGATCATCATCATCGAAAATACGGACGTCGAACAGGTCGTTGCGCTTGCCGCAGCTATTGGGGGCCAGTTTGACGTCCATGGAAGATGAGGTGATCAGCGAACATTCGGTCAGGCCGAAGCCGCCGCCGCCGCCCTGGCTCAACTGGCAGCCAAAACGGTCGGTAAGCGTCTGAGCCAGTTCGGGCGACATCGGCACGCCGGTGATCGTTTTCAACTGCCCGAAGCAACGCTTGGAGACCTCGGTGTCGGGCGCCTGCGCCAGCAGCGGCAGCATTGCCCCCATCAAGGTTGCTCGGGTTGCGCCTGTCCGTTCGATTTCGGGCCAGAAATTAGACAGCGAGAACTTCGTGTAGATCGCCGCCTTGCCGCCCAACATCAGCATCGCGATGATCGTCGAAGCAATCAGGTTGAAGTGGAAATTCGGCAGTGGCGTCCAGATGACGTCATTTTCGTTGCGATCACCCATAGCGAGGACCTGCCGCGCCAAGCTGCAAGCATAGTTGTGGCTGACCATGCAGCCCTTGGACGGGCCAGTCGTACCGCCGGTATAGACCAGCAGTGCCAGGTCTGAAGGCCGGACTACGACGTCAATCGGATCAGTCTTGCCGGCGATTGCAATCGCCGAAAAGGATGCAACGGGTAGTCGCTTCGCCGTGGCCTGTGGCATTTGGCCAACAACGAAAAGGTGCGATACTTCGGGCAGCTTGTCCTCGATGGCCAGAACGCGCTCGGCATAGTCCGCTTCGGCTACAACGATTGCTGCACCGGCATCGGTAATCTGATGGCGAAGGAACTCGCCCTTCAGTGCTGTATTGATGCCGACACTGATGGCACCCAGACGAAACAGCGCGAACATCAGCACGATTGGCACCGCGCCGTTGTCCAGCATGTAAACGACCGTGTGACCCTTCTTCACCCCCAGCGCTTGCAGACCGTGCGCCAGTTCCATGCTTTCAGTGTGGAGACGGTGATAGGTGTAGTTTTCCCCCATGCAATCGAGGAACTGACGATCCGGCGTCAGCGCAAGACGCGCGTCGAAATGCTTGTTGACAGTATCGAGTGCGGCGTCGCTCCAGCCCGGGCCACTAGAGTATCCTGGCGCCGGCGCCACAACGGAATCGTTCATCAATTCTCTCCAACGGTCCAAGTGGATGGCCCGTCTTGGTATGTTTTGGGTTTGGAATTCGGGCGGACGACAATGCGCCCGCCCGTCCGAATCCGATCAGGCAAAGAGGCTTATGACGTCTGCCGAAGTGACTACGCGCTTGGCATCATTGCCGAGGGGGTTGTGTGCCCCGCCGCCGACAAATGGCGAGGTATCGACGCCGGCCAGCCGCGCCTTTTCGCGCAGCGCGCCCACCGTGCACTCCGCGCGTGGCAGGACGCTGAACGGATCGTAGGTGTAGGCCTTCATCGCGTTAAGGTGGGTGACCTTGTCGATCTGCGCATCGGTAAGATCGCCAATCGTCTCGGCGACCGATTCCGGTGAAAGCGGCCACAGTGAATCCGAATGCGGATAATCGCATTCATAGAAGACTATATCTTCGCCAATCTTGTCGAGATTGGCCAGGCCGAATTCGTCGGTCACGAAGCAGGTGTAAAAATGCTCCTTGAAGACTTCGCTGGGCTTGCGCCCGCCGAAGGTCGTGTTGGTCCAGGCACCGTGACGCGAATGGGTGAAGTTGGCGCGTTCGGTCAGGTAAGGGATCCAGCCGATGCCGCCTTCAGTCAGCGCGATTTTGAGTGGCAAGCGTTGCAGCGCTTCCAGATGCAGCCAATCGGCCGCGCCAATGGCAATCGCCATCGGGAAGATCGTCGTCCACACGTCGATCGGCGATTCAAGCGAGGGATGCGTGGTCGAGTTGCCGCTGCCGATATGGCAGTTGATGACAACATTGTTGGCCGCGCACACTTGCCACAGCGGTTCCCAGATCGGGTTGTGCAGGCTGGGCAGTTTCTTCATCGCCGGATTGTCGGGGAAAGTGATCGCGTGACAGCCCTTGGCGACCACCCGCTCCACTTCCTTGACCGATTCGGCTACATCCCAGAAGGGCACGAGTGCCAGCGGAATGAAGCGACCGGGATGGGCACCGCACCATTCGTCGATGTGCCAGTTGTTGTAGGCCTGCAAATGCAGCAGCGCTTCGGCCTTGTTCGGGTGGCGCACAAACAGGCTGCCGTCGAGACCAGCAAAGGACGGGAAGCACATCGATCCCAGAATGCCGTTGGCATTCATGTCGCCAATGCGTGCATCGATGTCCCAGCACCCTTTGCGCATGCCATCCAGCGAAAAGGGTTCGAACCCGTATTCTTCAGGCCGGCGACCAGCGACGGCATTCATCCCGATATTGGGAATCTTGACGTCGCCATAGACCCATTGTTCCTTGCCATCGTTGCTGACCATCCGGGGTGCGGATTCGCGTTGCTTGGCGCTCAACTGGTTGTCAAAGATCGTTGGCGGTTCAACCACATGGTCGTCAACGCTAACCAGAATCATGTCGTCCATCTTCATCAGAAATCTCCGCATCAAAGCCGCTCAAGTCGGTGACTGACAAGGTGTTTACAACGTCCGACCACCTTTGTATACACGCAGCGTTGACCCTCAACCAATTTTCGTATTTTGTGCCCTCGGCAATAGTCGTGCCTGACTTTAGAATAGGAAGCCGATGGCGATTATGAGTCCGAAAGACGAGATCGTTGAACCAAAAGGTGCCGACGCACTGCCATCTGAGGATATGAAAAGCCGTTCCGGTTACTATGTCATCTTCCTCCTCCTCTTGATCAACATATTCAATTATATGGACAGGGTGTTGCCGCACGTCATGGCCGAGTCCTTCCGCCGCGACCTCCACCTTACTGATACCCAACTCGGACTGCTCAACGGATTGGCATTCACTGGCGTCTATGCCCTGTTTAGCCTGCCGCTGGCCCGCCTGGCTGACCGCTGGTCGGCCAAAGGCGTGCTGGTGATGTGTCTTGGAACATGGAGTGTTCTGACGTCGCTCGGCGGATTTGCGCAGAGCTTCGTGCAACTCGCGTTAACCCGCAGCGGCGTGGCGGCCGGGGAAGCTGCGGCCACCCCGGCCGCGCATTCGTTGATCTCCAACCACTATTCCGAGAAGCGACGCGGCACCATGATCGCGATATATTCGCTGGGCGCTTCGCTGGGAGCAATGGCGGGGCTGATCGGAGGCGGACGGCTGGCTGATGTGTATGGCTGGCGGGTGGCGATGACGCTGATGGGCATACCGGGGATAGTGCTGGCGATCCTTGTTGCTGTAACGATCAGAAATGTGACTCCAGCCAAGGTGAATGTCAAAGCCGAGGCCAGCGCAAGCTTTGCCGGGACGCTCGCCTTTCTGGCCCGCAAGGCTTCATACCGGCATATGTTTGCCGCTATGGTCACATCGTCTGTGTGTTCGATGGCATTTGCGGCATTCAATCCGATTTTCCTCATGCGCATCCATCATCTGACCATGTCGCGGGCCGGTTTGGTCATGGGACTGATCGGTGGCATCGCCACCAGCCTGGGTATGCTCACCGGCGGCGTCATAGCGGATCGTATCGGTTACCATCGTCCCCGTTGGGCCTTGTGGTTTCCGGGCCTGCTCCACCTCTTTGCTGCGCCATTCATTTTGGCGACCTATTTCGTCCCGTCGCTATGGATGGCGATAGTGGGCCTGATCATTCCTGCCTTTTGCGCCGCGACGCTCGTGATGGGCTACACCGCCGCCCAGCGGCTGGCTCTGCCGCATATGCGCGCTACGACGACGGCGTTACTAGCGCTCGGCTCCACCTTGATCGGCGGGTCGCTGGGGCCGCTGATCGTCGGTATGGTAAGCGACGCTCTGTCGCCGATTTTCGGGGTTGATGCGATTCGCTATGGTCTGGGCGTAACCGCCATCTTCTATGTCTGGGCAGCAGTGCATTTCTGCCTTGCGGGCAAGGCATTCGAAAGCGATCTCGCGCTTCAGCCGCCATCGCTCTGAAATTATTGAAAACGAGGAGAACGAGTATGTCTGCAAACCGGGTCCATGTTATCACTGGCGGCGGCGGCGGAATGGGTCTGGCGACGGCCCGTCTGCTGGCTGGAACAGGCGCATTGATCCTGGCCGATCAAAGCGAAAGCGCGCTTGTGGCGGCGCAGGCGACACTGAGCGCGGAAGGTATCGCTGCCGAATCATGTGTTTGCGACGTCACCGATTCAACGTCAGTGAGGGCACTTGTTGCCATGGTTGCACCGCGCACCCTTGGTGCGCTCGTGCATATTGCGGGCATTGACGATTCAGGCGAAGCGCAGCGGATCATCCAGGTCAATGTGGGCGGGACTCTTCTGTTGCTCGACCAGTTCGAGCCACTGTTGAGCGAAGGCTCTGTCGGGGTCTGCATTGCGTCCATGGGTGGCCATATGGTTCCCCCCGCACACACAGCTGCCTTCTCCGATCTCTCGGTTGCAGGCCTGAGCAAGCTAGTTGCTTCGTCGGAGCAGGCCTATGTGGTGTCCAAATACGCCGTTATGCAGCTGGTGAAGCAGCGCGCCAAGCGCTGGGGCGCAAAGGGCGCGCGGCTGGTTTCGCTGTCGCCGGGGGTGATCACAACGAACATGGGGAATGCCGCCCTGAAAAATCCGCAGGTGCAGGGCCTGATCGGGCTATCCAGTGCAGGTCGTCCGGGCCGTGCGGATGAAATTGCGAGCGTGATCGCCTTCCTCGCCAGTGACGCTGCTTCCTATATCACTGGCACGGACATTCTGGTCGATGGCGGTGTGATCGCCGGCTTGCAGAACGCCGGTTAGCCCGCAGTCGTTTCCGTCAGCCGGGCGAAAGCCGCGCGCGTCGGTCGCTGAAATGGGCCTCTTAGCGATCAGGCGTGCTTACCCAGCCGCATCGGCAGCGTGGCGACACCGCGCACGTTGGTCAGGATAAGCCGGGTTACGCGGTCAGGATCAACTTCCCATTGAGGAAAGCGGGTGAACAATTCGTCGAAAGCGATGGCGATTTCCTGGCGCGCCAGATGGATGCCCAGGCATTTGTGCACGCCATATCCGAAGTAATGGTTTTTCAGGCCGATCTCGCGGCTGATGTCGAACTGGTCGGCATTAGGGAATGCGTCGGGGTCGCGCGAGGCGCTTCCTGTGGCCAGCAGGACACGGGAACCTTCGGGGATTGTCACACCCCGTATGGTCACATCCCGCGTTGTTTTGCGTCCCTGGAACTGCGAAGGTGGGTCGTAGCGCACGATTTCATCGGCGGCCTGGGTCAGGAGGCTGCGATCTTCCATCAGCTTGAGGCGCTGCTCGGGAAACTTTTGAAACGCCATGGCGCCATTTGGGATGGCTTTGGCAACCGTCTCGTGACCCGCCAGTGCCATTTCGACGAATCGCATGGCAATTTCCAGATCGCTCAGACCATGTTTCACACCGTTTTCATCTTCGACTTCGTCGGCGATCAGCATAGAAATAACATCGTCGCGGGGATTGGCGCGGCGCTCTCCCGCCAGCTTCATGAACAGTTCGGTGGCCTGCTGCATGGCTACCATGCTGTTCGCGGCATCTTCTGCCGTTCCGCGGATGAGGATGCCGTTGCACAAATGATGGACATGGTCCCGATACTCCCCGGGAATACCAAGCAATTCGCTGATAACGTCGAGCGGTAGTTTGACGGTAACCTTGCTAACGAAATCGAACTCGCCGCCGCTCGCCTCTTCGGCAGCCTGTTCCAGTAGTTCTGCTGCCCGCTGGCGGATGTAGATATCAAGCGCCTCCATGCGAGGACGACCGAACAGCCTGCCGACCAGTCGCTTGGCCAGCCCATGTTCGGGCTCAGGCATCTGGATCAAAGGCGAGGGACCGCCACCGCCGCCCGGAAAATCCTCGATCAAAACACCATATTTGCTGGTGAAGGACACTTCGTCTCGATGAGCCGCGATCACATCGTCATAACGAGACAGCACCCAATGGTTCATGTCAGGATTGTAGAAAACCGGTGCCTCAGCCCGCAACCGCGCATAGAGCGGATAGGGATCGGCATTGAAGGCGGGATCATAGGGGTTGAACTTCAGCATGCTGTTTGCTTCCTTCTTGGCGACCTACATGAGCTCCATGCAAGTCGGAATATATAATCTTTGCCGCGACGATGCGCTTACGCGGAGCGCTTTCTGTCGAGTCCCCTAGATCCGCTCTATGATGATAGCGGGAGCCATCCCACCTGCTGCGCACATCGTGACCAAACCACGCTTGAGGTCGCGGCGTTCCAGTTCATCGAGGACCGTGCCGATCATCACAGCCCCCGTCGCGCCGATGGGGTGACCAAGCGCGATGGAGCCGCCATTCACATTGACCTTGTCCCGATCGAGCGACAGGTCGCGGATGAATTTTTCCACGACCACGGCGAATGCCTCGTTGATTTCGAACAGGTCTATGTCGTCGATGGTGAGACCCGCTTTCGCCAGCACCTTGCGCGCGGCGGGTACGGGTGCGTTGAGCATAAGGGTAGGGTCGTCGCCGATTGTTGATGCCGCAATTATTCTGGCGCGCTGCTTCAAACCATGTTTGCGGGCATACTCGGCTGAAGCCAGCAACACCGCCGCCGATCCATCGACGACTCCAGACGAGTTGCCGGCATGGTGAACGAATTCGATGTCGAGATCGGGGTAACGGCGGAGAATGAGCGACCGGAAAGTCAGGCCATCTGCGTCCAAGGGATAATCGGCGATTGCGGTGAACGCAGGCTTCAGAGCCGCCAATCCTTCGGCCGTGGTTTCGGGGCGCGGATATTCATCATGGTCGAGCGCCAGTGTCCCATTGGCGTGGTACACGGGAACAATGCTGCGATCAAAATAGCCCTGTGAAATCGCTTGCGCGGCTCGGTTCTGGCTTTCGAGTGCGAACTGGTCCAGCTCTTCGCGCGAAATGCCCTCTATCGTCGCAATCGCGTCGGCGCAGACGCCCTGGTGCGACTGCGGATAGCGGGCGCGCAGGCGCAAATTGCCGCCGTCAAGCAAGGGCGGGCCACCGCTGCCCGTGACTTTGCCCATTGCCGACATCATGTCGATGCCGCCCGCAACAACGAGATCCTGATGGCCGGCAATGATCGTCGCGGCGGCCAGACTGACCGAGGTTATGCTCGATCCGCAAACACGATCCATCGTGACGCCGCTCACACGCGGATCATAGCCTGCGTCCAGCGCGGCCAATCGAGCGTGCATACTTTGGTGCAAGGTTGTGCCCCACATCACATCGTCAATATCCGCAGTGATCAGATTATTCCGCGTCGCCAGCGCCGACAGCACTGTGGCGGACACATGATGCGGGTGGATGTCGGCCAATGCCCCCTTGCCGAGCTTGCCTATTCCGCGGGGCGTCCGGCAAGCGTCGATGATGAATACTTCTGGCATTATAATTCCCTACAATCACTTATGACACAATGGAGAGACAGTCTTCACATCGCAAATGGTTCAAACAATGGCACAGGAATGTCACCCATTGTGATCGCCGTGTGACACCGCACCGCCGCCAAATTGCGCCCATGAATCGATTGATAAGGCACCGAACATAAGTCAGGCGCGAGGCTTCAAATCTAGAAGCTCAATCGTGGAATCGCGCGGCAAGGTAAGCAGAAACACAACGGTCTCTGCCACCGTGTCCAGCTCAATTAAGGCACCGCTCATCGCGCGCTGCAGTGCAGCAGCATTGGCAGTAACGAACCGCCCGGCGACTTCGGGCGTCATATCTGCGCTTGCACTCCGCATCGTTGACAAGCGCAGGGCGGTGACCCGGATATTATCCGGGCGCAATTCTGCGCTCATGGCGCGAGACAGGGTTTCAAGCCCGGCCTTGGTTGCAGCATAAGCGCTCAGCAGCAGGAAGGGGCTCGTCGCCGATTCCGAAGACATGTTGATGATGTCACCCCCTCCGGCATTCCGCATCAGCGGTGCAGCAGCGCGAATGCACAGCAATGGCGCAAGCAGGTTGGCATCGACTGTCCGACGTATCCGAGCCGGATCCGCTTCTTCCAGACTGAAGACGTCATAGATCGCTGCATTGTTGATGAGGACATCGACCTTGCCGAATTCATGCCCAATCTCGGAGAAGATACGATCGACATCTGCGGCAACGCCTAGATCGCCTGTGATTGCGGTGGCGCGGTCACCAAGCGGGGCAATGGCGGTGGCGAGTCTTTGCGCATCGCGGCCGAGTGCGATGATATGCGCACCTTCATCTGCTAGCCTGTGGGCGAGGGCTTCGCCAAGCCCGCGTCCGGCCCCTGTCACGACAATTATTTTTCCCTCCAGATGTCCCATATAATCTTCTTGCTCGCCTCCGTAAAATGCAGCACGGTGTATACAAACGGCGCATTGGCGCGTCTACAAAAAACGGGGGATGTGGGACCCTATGACAAACCTGACATTGAGCGACCGCGGTAAGAGGGTTTATCTGCGAACTTGAGCGGCCCGCAGGTTGTGTGTATACATTGAACATTGATGGAG
>Ga0209583_10000732_pt1 | contig 10008 bp, 8 predicted proteins | sample Str014_FD_187201 | JGI IMG/M metagenome (GOLD analysis project Ga0209583, IMG submission 187201) | Freshwater sediment microbial communities in response to fracking from Pennsylvania, USA - Straight Creek_MetaG_SC_2014 (SPAdes) (version 2) | ecosystem: Environmental > Aquatic > Freshwater >...
GACGTGATCGTCGGGTGTCATCGGGCTCGCGACACTCACCGTCATCGGCACGGTGTTGCCGTTCTCGACCAACGGCGGTATGTCGAGCTTGACCTTGCCGGTCCGCACCGTGGCTTCGCCGACGATAATGCGGATCGCGGACGTGAGCATCGCGGGCGTGGCTCCCGCAGGCCGGAACGCGCCGATGGGAACCGTGCCGAACACGGCGGCACCACCGGCAAGGCCGAGGAACCGGCGGCGCGTCGAATCGTCGGGCTGATGCATCGTTGCTTCCTATTCGCGCAGCGTTGCCAGATACGCCACGATATCCTCGATCTGTTCGGCCGAAAGGATCGGTTTGCCGCGCCAGGCCGGGCCGACGCGGTTGAAGCCGTCGGCGCGATAATAGGATGGCATGATCGTCGCGGCATTGAGGCGCGATGCGTCCACCAGTCGGAGCCGAAGCTGGCCCTCCGACCAGCGGCTGCCGGAACCCGAAAGGTTCGGCGCCAGATCGCCCTGGAACCTCTGCTCCGGAAATGGGCCGTTATGGCAAAGGATGCAAGTGCTGGTGCGATCGACGACCAGCGACCGTCCGCGCCCCGCGTCGCCCGTTACGCCCGTGAGCGAAGCCGGAATGGCGTCGCCAACGACGACGTATGACGGCAGGGTCTGCGCCTCGGCCGGGCCTGGCAGGGCCAGTGCCGCCGCAACGAACCATGCGCCCGCTGTCGATATCAACAACCTAGCCAAACGCGTCCACCGTGATCGTCCGAAACCAGTTTTCCGCGTCCCGGGCTTCGCGCTCGCGCACGTCGCGCGGCGCGTCGACAGGGCTCGTCGTGCTTTCGACCTCGATGAATTGTCCGTCCCTCGGCTGATAGATGCCCGATAGCGAGAACGCGTAGCCGGGGGCAACCGTATTGTAGCAGGCGCCGTTCAGCCGGGGCATCTCGGGGGATTTACCGGCAATCAGGTTCGCTACCGCAGCGGCGCAGGCGCTGGCCTGCGCATGGGCGGCGGATGCGGATTTTGGAATCTGTCCGGCGATGCAGGCGTCGCCAATGACATGAATGTTGGGCACGAGTTTGGAGGCAAAGCTGACGGGATCGATCGGGCACCAGCCCGTATGGTCGGCCGCTCCCGCGATCTCGGCGATGCGACCGGCTTTCTGGGGCGGAATGACATTGGCGACCCCGGCGACATAATCGCCGAAATCGGTGACGATCGTGTTGGTCGAGGGATCGACGGATGTCACCCTTCCGCCTTGCGATAGCGCGACCCGTTCGATCATGCCGGGATAAAGTTCCTTCCAGGCGCTCTCGAACAATCGTTGCTGCGAAAAACCATCCTTGGCATCGAGGATGATTATTTTCGAGCGGGGTTTCCTGGCCTTCAGGTAGTGGGCGATCAGGCTGGCGCGCTCATAGGGCGCCGGTGGGCAACGCAAGGGCGCGGCCGGCACCGCGAGCACGACGACTCCGCCATCGTCCATGGCTTCGAGCTGCCTGCGAAGCAGCATGGTTTGCGCACCCGCCTTCCACGCGTGCGGCATCCGCGTCGATGCCGCTTCGTCATAGCCGGGCAGGGCGTCGAAGCGAAAATCGATGCCCGGCGCTAGCACCAGGCGATCATAGGCAAGGGTGCCGCCGTCGGCGAGCCCGACGGTGCGCGATTGCGGGTCGATCCTGATCGCTGCTTGAGCCACGACCGCGATGCCCTCGGCGGCGATCCGGTCATAGGTGAATTGCTGCCGGTCCTGGCTTCGCAGGCCTGCAATGACCTCGTTGCTGAAGGGGCAGGCACTGAAGCTCCGGTTCGGTTCGACCAGCGTGATCCCCAGCTTTGGATCGATCCGCCGCAGCGCCCGAGCACAGCTGGCGCCGCCAAAACCACCTCCGATCACGACGACACCGGTGGCGGATTGGGCGAGCGACGGTGAAGGAAACGTCAGCGATGCAGCGGACGCGGCCATGCTCCGGGCGACATCTCTGCGCGTCAGCGGGCGCGTGACGTCCATGAACACAATCCGGAATTGGAGTGGCGGCGGCTCTTACGGCCGCCGCTCGCCGTGGTCAGGCAAAGGTGATGTTCTGGTCCTTCAACGGCACCGAGCGGATACGTTTGCCCGTCGCCGCGAAGTAGGCGTTCAAGACCGCCGGTCCGGCGACGCAAATCGTCGGCTCGCCGACGCCACCCCAGAAGCCGCCGCTCGGCATCACGATCGACTCTACTTTCGGCATCTCGGAAATGCGCATCGAGTTGTAGGTGTCGAAGTTGCTTTCCACGATACGGCCGTCCTTCACCGTGCATCCGCCGTAGAACAGGCCTGAAAGGCCGTAGACAAAGGACCCCGCGACCTGCCGCTCGATCTGCGCGGGGTTGACGGCATAGCCGGGATCGGTGGCGGCGACGATGCGGTGCACCTTGATCTTGTTGCCGTCGGTCACGGAAATCTCCGCTGCGCCCGCGACATAGCTGCCGTATCCCATATGCTGGGCGATGCCACGGTAGACGTCCTTTGGTGGCGGCTTGCCCCAGCCGATCTTTTCGGCCACGGCATTGAGCACCGCAAGATGCTTCGGATGCCTGGCCATCAGCTTGCGACGGAACTCGAGCGGATCCTGGCCCACTTCATTCGCCAGTTCATCCATGAAGCACTCGAGATAGATCGCATTGTGATTGACGTTGACGCCGCGCCAGAAACCGGGCGGAACGTGGGGATTGCGCATCGAATGCTCGACCAGCAAATTAGGCACGGTGTAGCCGATCGCGGCTTCGCCCTGCGCATTGAGCCCCTGAAACGCCGCGGGGTCCTTGCCGTTTTCCAATGCCGCCGGGCGCAGGGCGAACAGGATGGACTGCCCCGACAGCCTGATCCGCAGCGCGGTCAGATTGTTGTCGGCATCGAAGGCGCCGGTCAATTTGCACTGGGTAACCGGATGATACATGCCGTGCGCCATGTCTTCTTCGCGCGACCATAACAGCTTGATCGGCGTGCCCGGCATCTGCCTGGCGATGGCGACCGCCTGCCTGATATAATCGGTCTGACCGCGTCGGCCGAAGCCGCCGCCCAGCATCTGCTTGTGCACCTCGCATTTGTCCGCCGTCAGGCCGGAAGCCTCCAGCGTCGCGGCGAATGCCGCCTCGCCATTTTGCGTGCCGCACCAGACCTCGCACTTGTCCGCGGTATAGAGCACGGTGGCGTTGAGCGGCTCCATCGCCGCGTGGTTCTGATAGGGATAATTGTAGACCGCCTCGACTTTCCTGGCAGCGGAGGCGATGGCCGCCTTGGCGTCGCCGTTCTGGTTGCCGAGGTAAGCCGGCTGCGCATCCTCGAGGCCCTCCGCCAGCCAGTTGGCAATCGATGCTGAAGTGACCTTGGCGTTTTCACCTTCGTCCCAGACGACCGGCAGCGCATCCAGCGCGGTCTTGGCGTGCCACCAGGTATCGGCGACGACAGCGACCGCGGTATCGCCGACCCGCACCACCTTCTTGACGCCCTTCATGTTCGCGACCTTGGCTTCGTCGAAGCTTTTCAGCTTGCCGCCGAACACCGGGCAATCCTTGATCGCGGCGTTGAGCATGCCCGGCAGCTTGACGTCGATGCCATAGATCATCTTGCCCGTGGTCTTGTCCGGCGTGTCGAGCCGCTTCAACCCCTTGCCGGCAATCTTCCAGTCCTTGGGGTCCTTCAGCTTGACCTCGGCCGGCGGCTCAAGCCTGGCCGCGGCCTCGACCACTTTCCCGTAGGTCGTGGTCTTGCCCGACGGGGTATGCGTGATGACGCTGCTGGCGGCCGTGCATTCGGCCACCGGCACGTTCCACTCGTTCGCCGCGGCCTGGATCAGCATCATGCGCGCGGTGGCGCCGCCCTTGCGCACGTATTCCTGCGAGGCGCGGATGCCGCGGCTGCCGCCGGTCGAGAAGTCACCCCAGGCGCGCTTGCGCGCGACGCTCTGGCCGGGGGTGGGGTATTCGGTCGTCACCTTGGACCAGTCGCATTCGAGTTCCTCGGCAACGAGCTGGGCAAGACCGGTGAGCGTCCCCTGGCCCATTTCCGATCGTGCGATTCGGATCACCACCGTATCGTCGGGGCGTATCACCACCCAAGCGTTGACCTCCGGCGAGCCGTCGGCAGCTCGCACCACAGCGGGCCCGCCGAAGGGAAGATCGAGACCGAGCGCAAGTCCGGCGCCGACGGTAGCGGTGCCGACCACGAAGGCGCGGCGATTGAGTTTGGGCATGGCGTGTCGATTCATGATGATCCCCTTACGCGTTCGCCGCGGCATGGATGGCCTCGCGCACCTGCTGGAAGGTACCGCATCGGCAGATGTTGGTGATGGCCCCGTCGATGTCGGCGTCGGTCGGCTTCGGCTTTTCCTTCAGGAGGGCCGCCACCGCCATGATCATGCCGCTCTGGCAATAGCCGCATTGCGGAACGTCGTTGGCGATCCACGCCAGCTGCACCTTGTGCGGCGCGCCATTGCCGGCGAGGCCCTCGATCGTGGTGATCTGTTTGCCGGCGGCATCGCCGACCGATATGCCGCAGGAGCGCATCGCGACGCCATCGATGTGGACGGTGCAGGCGCCGCATTGTGCAATGCCGCATCCGTATTTGGTGCCGGTCAATCCGACATTCTCGCGGATCGCCCACAAAAGCGGCGTATCCGCCTCGACATCGATTTCGATCTGTTTGCCGTTGATCGTCAGGTTTGCCATCGCGTTTCCTCTTTTTGTTCAATCCGCCGGTTCAACCCTGGCGCCATGCTGGACCGGAAACCGAAACGGTTCAAATCAAGAAAGTGGGTAAGCAGGAGAAGACAAGCGATCGGCCGGTGTTGCCGACATCGGCATGGACGGCGGACAAGCGACTATCTGCTACCTTTCGGGGAACCGCGTGATCGCATAGGTTCGATCAAAATAATCAATAAGATTGCCGGCGAGGGAACAGCGTTTGAACGGACAAGTGGGCCCGCGCGCCGAGGTGGCGCGTAGCGCCAATGCGGGATTGAACAGGAACGCTTTGGCCAGTCTCTGGGTCGTCCTGCTGTTGGCGATCCTGGGCTTTCTGGTTATCTATCCGGTTCTCATGCTGCTGTTGGGCGCGCTCACCGACACCAATCCGGTGGTCGACGGCTTCAGCCTCAGTCATCTCTCGATCACGAATTTCCTCACCGTGCTGGCGAATCCGAATGTCGCCGAGGCGCTGCTGAATACGCTAATTGCCTGCGGCGGCGGAACCCTGATCGCGGTGGCGATCGGGCTGCTGTTTTCCTGGATCGTGGTCCGTACCAATACGCCCTTCAAGGGTTTCATCGCGGCGGCGAGTATCCTGCCACTCTTTGCGCCGCCGCTGGTCGCTGGCGTGGCCTGGGCTATCCTCGGCTCGCCGAAGACCGGCCTGATCAACACCATGTTCAAATGGTTCGGCCTCGACTGGCGCGTGGATCTCTATTCGCTGTGGGGGTTGGTGTTCGTTTTCGGGATCTACTATGCGCCGTATGTCTACATGTTTACCTCGTCGGCGCTGCGGAACATGGATCCAAGCCTGGAGGAGGCCGCGGAAATCTCCGGCGCCAGCGCATTCGCAACCCTGTTCTCGGTGACGTTTCCGCTGATCATGCCGGCGATCGTCTCGGGCATGTTGCTGTCGTTCATCGTGATGCTCGGCATCTACGGCATCCCCGCGGTATTGGGCGCACCGACCAATCTCAGTGTGCTGACAACCTACATTTTCAAACTCACCAACTGGTCGCCGCCGCTCTACAATACCGCCGCCGCGGTTGCGATCGTTCTGATGGTCGTGACCGGCGCGCTGGTGTTCCTGCAACAAAGGGTCATCAGCGGCCGTAGCTACACCACGGTCGCCGGCAAGGCCTACCGGCCACGCAGTCTCGATCTCGGGCGCTGGCGCTGGTTTACCTTCGGGCTCGGGATCGTCTATCTGATCGTGGTTGTGATCCTGCCGATCCTGGCACTGATCGTGGCGGCATTCCGCAAATTCATGTTTATCCGCGATGCCGCGAGCCTGTTCGACGCCAGGCAATATTCGCTGATGCATTTCAACAGCATCTTCGACAATCCCCTGACCATGAAGTCGATCTACAATGCGATCGAAGTCGGCGTCATCACCGCCGTCGTCGGTGGCGCGCTGGCGTTTGCGATCGGCTACACCATTCACCGGACAAAGGTAACCGGTCGACGCTGGATTGATCTGATCTCGACCGTGCCGGTCGCCATTCCCGGTCTCGTGGTTGGCGTCGCCTACCTCTGGGCATGGATCGGCATTCCCGGTGGACTCTACGGCACCATCTGGATCCTGGCGCTGGCCTTCATTGCGCGCTTCATGCCTGATACCGTCAAGGCACTTTCGACGTCCTTCCTCCAAATCCATCGCGAACTCGAAGAGGCGGCATGGATCTGCGGCAAAGGCATGCTCGGCACGATCCGGACCATCGTGCTGCCACTGGCGCGTCCCGGCGTCATTGCCTCGATGACGCTGCTGTTCGTACTGGCGATTCGCGAACTCGGCTCGTCGCTGTTTCTCTACACAAGCAACACCATGGTGATGTCGGTGCTGCTGCTCGATTATTACGAAGGCGGCAATCTCGGCAAGACCGCCGCGTTCAGCCTCGTGCAAACCGTTTTGCTCGGCGTGCTCATCGGCGGCGCCAACTGGTTGTCGCGAGGCGCGACGCAGAGCAGCGTCGCACGTACAGGGTAAATGACCAAACGGGAGGATAGGCGATGAACAGAAGGAAATTCGCCACTGTGGCCGGGATCGCCGGCCTCGGCATGATGCTAACCGGCGGGCCGGCAAAAGCGCAGGAATTCGGTTCGCCCGAATTGATCGCGGCTGCCAAAGCCGAAGGCAAACTGGTTTTCTATACCGCGAATTTCGCCGAAATAGAGCAGCAGGTGATCAAGGCCTTCAACCGGCGTTTCCCCGAGATCAAGGTCGAAATGGTGCGCGCACCCGGAGGTCAACTCATTACCCGCGTGAAAACCGAGGCCGCGGCCGGCAAGTTGATCGCCGACGTGGTCGACCATTCCGACCGTGCGCTGATGCAGCCGTTGGCCGACCTGTTCCAGGATTATGCGCCGCCGAATGCCGCCGATTACAACCAGGATGCGCTGATCTCGCCGAAGCTATGGCCGCGCGCCACCATCGCCTGGTCGATTGCCTACAACACCGAACTGGTCAAGGATCCGCCGAAAACCTGGATGGACCTGACCAAGCCGCAATACGACAAGATGACCGGGCAGGTGTTCGCGCAATCCGGCGGCACGACATGGACCCGGATCATGTTCGAGCGACAAGTGCTCGGGGAAGATTACTGGGCGAACCAGGCTTCAACCCATCCGGTGCTTTATCCGTCGGGTGCGCCGATGGCGGATGCATTGGTGCGCGGCGAGGTCGCGATGGGGCCCTTGCTGTACAACATCGTCTACCAGAAACAGAAGGATGGCGCGCCGATCAAGATATTCTTTCCGCCTGAAGGCGTGCCGGTCAATCCCTATGCGTCGGGGATACCCAAGACCGCCGCGCATCCCAACGCCGCAAGACTCTTCTTGAACTGGAGCCTCTCGAAAGAAGGCCAGACCTTCATGATCAAGGAGCATGGCAACCTGACTTCGTTAAAAGAACCTCCAGCCTATCCGGAAGGCTTCGACCCGAAGGTGGTCAAGGTCTGGTATCCCAAATTCGATCAGTATGTCAGCCTGCATGCCGCCTGGGTCGCGGATTGGGACAAGACCTTCGGCTACCGGCAGTGAACGACCGGTTACGTGACACAGGCGGGGTCATGATGGCGACGCTTGAGGTTACCGATCTGCGCAAGCAATTTGCGATCGGCCGGCCCGCGATCGATGGCGTCAGTTTTTTCGTGCCGGCCGGCGAGATCGTCGTCCTGCTGGGGCCGTCGGGGTGCGGCAAGACGACGACGCTGCGCTGCGTCGCCGGGCTGGAACACCCGACCGGCGGCGAGATCAGTATCGCGGGGCAAGTGGTGTCCTCGCCCGAACGAGGCATTCTGGTGCCGCCGCGGTCGCGCAATCTCGGGATGGTGTTTCAGTCCTATGCGGTGTGGCCGCACATGACGGTTCGGCAGAACGTGGTCTATCCGCTCAAGCATCGCGGCGTCCCGCGCGGCGACGCCACGCGCAAAGTAAATGAAGCGCTGGAATTGGTCGGCCTTTCCGAATATGCCGACCGTCCGGTGGTGGCGCTGTCCGGAGGCCAGATGCAGCGCGTTGCGCTGGCGCGCAGCATCGTCTACCGGCCGCAATTGTTGCTGCTCGATGAGCCGCTGTCGAACCTCGATGCCAAGCTCAGACTGCGGCTTCGCGACGATCTGCGCGCGATCCTCAAGCAGACCGGCATGACCGCGCTCTATGTCACCCATGATCAGGCCGAGGCGGTCGTGCTTGGCGACCGGATCGGGGTGATGCGCGACGGGAAGCTGTTGCAGATGGACGTGCCGGATACGATCTACAACCGACCGGCCGACCTGTTCGTCGCAAACTTTACCGGTGCCACCAACGAACTGGCGGGAACGCTGGTCGAGCGCAACGGCGAATACGGACTGGTCGATTTTGGCGACGGACGGCGTGGCGAGGTCGCGCTGCTGCACGCGCTCGGCCCGGACGAGAAGGTTCGGGTCGCACTGCGTCCTGAAAATATCGCGCTCGGAAAGCCGGATGGCGCCAACACCTTTGCTGCCCGTATCCTCGATCGCCGCTATCAGGGCACACAGACGGCGTATGGTATCGAGCTGTTCGGCCGGCGGCTGGAGGTCGTGGAATTGGGTACGGCGGCGCGGCATCAGGTCGGCGTCGAGACGCCGGTCTGCTTGCCGAGGGAAAGCTGCTGGGCCTATCGCGACACCGGGCCATCGTCCCATGATTAGCGGCCGCTGGGGATAGCCATGCGTATCGTCGTTCTGCCGGGTGACGGCATCGGACCGGAAATTACCGCCGCGGCGCTGGAAGTGCTGCGCGCCGCCTCTGAGCGCTTTCAACTTGATGTCCGGATCGAACAGCATGCGATCGGTCATGAGAGCCTGCGCCAATTCGGCACCACCGTTAAACCTGGGCTTCTGGACATGGTTCGGGCTGCCGACGGGTTGATATTGGGACCGACGGCGACGGCCGATTTCAAGGACGAGAACCGCGGTGGGATCAACCCGTCGAAATATTTCCGCAAGAGCCTCGATCTGTTTGCCAACCTGCGACCGGCCCGGACCTATCCCGGCCTGCGCAACCGGTTCGGCGAATTCGATCTGGTGGTTGTCAGGGAGAATACCGAAGGTTTCTATTCCGACCGCAATATGGCGCAGGGCAACAGCGAACTTCTCGTCACGCCCGACGTGGTGGTGTCGCTTCGTCGCATCACGCGAAACTGTTGCGAACGGATCGCGCACGCCGCGTGCAGCCTCGCGACCCAACGGTGCAAGCGCCTTACCATCGTGCACAAGGCCAACGTGCTCAAGATCGGCGACGGCATGTTCCTGGAAATCTGCCGCGAGGTCGCGCGCGGGTATCCCGAACTCGTCGTGGACGATGTCCTGGTCGATGCCATGATGGCGCATGTCCTGCGCGAGCCCGATCGCTTCGATGTGATTGTGACGACCAACATGTTCGGCGACATTCTCTCCGACCTGACGGCCGAGCTGTCGGGCAGCCTCGGGCTCGGCGGCTCGCTCAATGTCGGCGCGGACTTTGCGATGGCGCAGGCCGCGCATGGATCGGCGCCGGATATTGCCGGGCGCGACGTCGCCAACCCCACCTCGCTGATCCTGTCGGCGGCCTTGCTGCTGGCCTGGCATGGCGAGCGCGTCGGCGACGCGCGTTACGCGGCGGCGGCCCGCGCGATCGAGGACGCCGTTGCGACGGCCTTGCAAGGCCGTCGCGCGACGCGGGATGTCGGCGGCGATCTCGGCACGGCCGCGATGGGGCAGGCGATTGCGGAGATGTTGCGATCCGATCGGGCGGCGGCCGCACGCTAGGCTACGCCTTCTTTTTCAC
>Ga0209583_10000734_pt1 | contig 9973 bp, 8 predicted proteins | sample Str014_FD_187201 | JGI IMG/M metagenome (GOLD analysis project Ga0209583, IMG submission 187201) | Freshwater sediment microbial communities in response to fracking from Pennsylvania, USA - Straight Creek_MetaG_SC_2014 (SPAdes) (version 2) | ecosystem: Environmental > Aquatic > Freshwater > Creek...
GGGCAAAGGTGATGACGGCACCGGAACCCGCGATGCCCCAGGCCCAAAAGGCGCGCGAGGGCCTCTCATGGGCAAAGATCGTGCTCATGAAGGCTGTGGCCAAGGGCAGTGCGCCCAGAACCACGCTGCCATGCGAGGCGGGAGCCGACTGCATGGCGACCGCCGAGAGAATGGGAAAGCCAAAGATCACGCCGGCCACCACGAAAAACAATTGTTTCACATCGTGTCCGTCAGGCCGCGGCTGGCGCGTGAACAGCAGCAGCGGCAAGGCAATCGCAGCAGCCACAACCGTTCGCCCAATGGCCAGAAACAGTGGATTAAACTCATGCACGGCAAGGCGCGTCAGCGGCAGCGTCAGGGCGAAAATGGCGACGCCGACAAGGCCCAGCCAGCGGCCCATAGTTTCATTTTGCAAAATGGAACCTTTCTTTGGAATGCCACAAATATCAGCTATAGGGGTTGCCACCCTTGCCAGATAACGGAATTCCATGGAACAGGCTGCAGCGCGCAAAGTCCGCTTCTCTTACTCAACCGCTGACCAATCGTTTCTTCAGCGCGCCGTCATTCAGACGATTGAGAAGTTGGGCGGACAAAGCAAACTCAGGAAGCTCTATCTGCGCCACCAGGAGAACATGCACCGTGGCGAAAGTTTTTTTGACAGCGCCATCAACTTGCTGCGGATCAATGTGGAATTTGATGCGCCAGCACTTGCTGCGGTGCCCCGCCAAGGGCCTGTGGTGTTTATTTCCAATCATCCTTACGGCGTGTTGGACGGGATCACACTCACTTGGCTGGCACTGAAAGTGCGGCCCGATACGCGGGTGCTGGCGGGTGAGGTTTTGTGTCAAGACGTGAATGCGGCCAAGCATCTTTTGCCGGTGGCCTTTGCGCCGACACGCGAGGCGCGTGAGACCAATGTGAATTCTCGTCGTCAGGCGCAAGAGACATTGCGCAACGGTGGCGCGGTTGGCATCTTTCCCGGCGGTGGTGTTTCAACTTCGGAACAGGCCCACAAGGGCATGGCCGTCGATCTGGCTTGGGCACCCTTCACCGCAAAATTGATCAGCATGGCTGAGGCTACTGTTGTGCCGGTGTTCTTCACCGGGCAAAACTCCCGCTTGTTTCAAATTGCCAGTCATTTGAGCCTGACGCTGCGGTTGTCGCTGGTGTTTCGTGAAACGGCACGGCGCATTGGTACCGACTTGCAGGTGCGCGTTGGCAAGCCCATTCCCTTTTCTGAAATCGCCCATTTCACCAACCGCGATGACATGATCCGCGAACTGCGTAAGCGTACCTATGCCCTGGCGCGACCGTCGGATGTGATTGGCTCATCGCAAGACCTCCACTTGCGCCAAGGGCGCATCAAAGGCTGGAAGCAGAGTGGCACGGAATGATGAACACGCTTGCGTGAATCACAGGGCTGCCGCATCTTGCGGCCCGGACGGAGATGTTTTGGGGTTACGATGCGAAAACTGATCTGTACACTGATATTTGGCGCTGCCCTGCTCGCCTCTCCGGCCCATGCCAGCAAATGCCCCTCTGAGGGCGTGGTGCAAAGTGCCACATCGGCCTTCATGGTGGCGGCACGGCGCGGCTCTCCCCAAGGATTTTCTTCGGCTGCGGCCCGCTATGCCGACCTGCGGCGCTTGGCCTTGTTTGCGCTGGGGCCTTATCGCCGCGACCTGCCCGCAGACATGGAGGGCCATTATATTTCACTGGCGCGGACATTCATGGGCAAGTTCATGGCCGATCATGCCGAGGGGCTAACGGGTGGCACCCTCGCCATCACGGCCTGCAGCACCAGCAATGGAAATACGGTGGTGGCGGGGCGACTCAGCTCGGGGAATTCTGTGGTGTTTCGGCTTTCTGGCAATGACCGGATTGAAGATGTGACTGTGTCAGGCATTTCCATCGCGCAAGCCTTGCGCAGCAAGTTCACGGGCGTCATTCGTGACAACGGCGGGGATATCAACGCCCTGATCAGTTATCTTGAACAATGAGACCAAAAGCCGGGCCAGCAGCCTCCTCAATTTTGCCACAAGGGCCACGCAAAGCGCCCTCAAACATGGGAAAAACAATGAAGAACAAAATCATAGCCGCCTCGGTCTTGGCCCTCTTTCTCTCGGCCTGCACGACCAATCCTTTCACGGGCGAACAGAAGGTTTCTGATACGGCTGTAGGTGCCGGGGCAGGTGCAGGCATTGGCGCCATTGGTGGTGCGCTGCTGGGTGCTGCGGTTGGCGCTGATGTGCGCAAGGCCGCCCTGATTGGTGCCGGCGTTGGACTTTTGACGGGCGGGGGCATTGGCCTCTATATGGACAACCAGGAAGCCAAATTGCGCAAGCAATTGCAGGGCACGGGCATATCCGTTTCCCGCGTGGGCGATTCCATCGTTCTCAACATGCCTTCCAATGTGACGTTCGACACCAACCAAGCCGAAGTGAAGCCGCAGTTCTTTACCACGCTGAATTCGGTTGCGCTGGTGTTCAAGGAATACAAGCAGACGCTGATCAATGTGACGGGCCACACCGATTCCTCCGGCGATCCAAATTTCAACTATGATCTTTCACGCCGGCGTGCGGCTGCGGTGGCCCAATATCTTTCGGCCCAACAGCTGGACCCGAACCGTTTCTCGGTTGAAGGGCATGGGGCGAGTGATCCCATCGCGTCCAATGCCACGGCATCGGGCAAGGCGCAGAACCGCCGCGTCGAAATCACCATTCTCCCTTTGACCTGACTTTGAGCGCCGCGCGTTTTACTGTCTCCTTCGGTGGTCTGTCGCATGCCCGCGCCTTTGAGGTGATGGATCTGCTGGAGAATGATCTCCGGCTTGATCCCCTGGCTGTCAGCATCAACGAAACGGATGAGGCCAAGGCCCTCTGGGAGACGGTGGCTTGGTTCGCGCTGCTTGAAGAAGCTGACGCTGCAAGGGTCGTGATGGCCCTGCCCTATTCGGTGGTTTCAGCTGTGCCGGAGCGCGATTGGGTGCGTGAATCACTGGCTGGTTTAGGCCCAGTTTCCGCCGGTCGTTTTCATCTCCATGGGTCACACGACCGTGGCGTTCATCCCAGCGGCATTGTGCTAGAGATTGATGCGGGCACGGCCTTTGGCACGGGCCACCATGGCACGACCTGGGGCTGCCTTGCAGCTTTGGACGACATTGTGAAACGGCGGCGGCCTCGGCGCATTCTCGATTTGGGCACAGGCACGGGCGTGTTGGGCCTTGCCGCCGCCAAGCATTTGAAGCGGCCTGTGTTGGCGACGGATATTGATCCGGTGGCGGTCAAAGTTGCGATTGACAACGCAAAGCGCAATGGCGCCTTGCCCTGGTTCAAGGGATGCACGGCGGCGGGCTTACATCACCCGTCGATCAGCACTGCCGCCCCGTTCGATTTGATCTTTGCCAATATTCTGGCGCGACCGCTGGCTTCATTGGCGCCCGGGCTTGCCAAGATGCTCAGTGCTGGCGGACAGCTCATACTTTCGGGCCTTACGGTAGATCAGCTGCGCTGGATCAAGGCGTGTTATGTCAATCAGGGGCTGGTGGTTGAGCGCGTCATTCGCAGCGGCAACTGGATTGCGCTTGTCATGGGCCGCAAAGCGTTGGGGGGCACTGCCTCAAAACGCAAAAGCCCCGCGCTTTCGTTCAAAGCGGCGGGGCTTGGTTATTTGCAGGATGCTTAGCGCGGCTTAGCCGCGCTTGCCCCAGACGCGATTATCAATATCACCGCGCGACATGCCGATATCGGCCAAGAGACGATCATCAAGCTGGTGCAACTGGCGCACGGCACGCGTGCCCGCCATAAAGTTCTTCATCCGCACCATCAGACCGGGGGTTACGCCAAACCCTGCATTACGCACTGTGGCGCGGTCCAAGCTCGTCAACGTCATTTTCAACTCCAAATATTGCAACGCACAAAATAATCATGCGAGATTCGCATGTCACTGTTCTCTTGCTGTGTTTAGTTATTAGTGTGCAATTACAGCAATATTATGACTGGAATTGCACATTTTCTGAGCCTTCCTGTGATGGAAATCCGTTAATTAACGGTTAAGATCACTGTCTGTCATGCGCCATACGCATGCCTGATCACGCAGTTGCGAGATGGCTGTGCCGCGTTGGCAACGGCTCTGGTTGGCCGAGCAGATAGCGTTGAGCGAGGTCACAGCCCTTTTCGGCCATGGTGCGGTATTGCTCTTGAGTTTCGATGCCCTCAGCCGCGATGCGGATTCCCAGCTTGCTGAATTTTTCCATGGATGCCCCGAAGTCTATTGTTTCGAAAGTTCCCATGGCGGTATTGCTTAAGCGTAAAGATTCCACCGAGGCACAACCATAGCGCGTGATTGATGGTATCTTGATAAATGAAGTGTTAAGGAAACCACGATGATTGACCGAGCCCCCAACAAACTGGCCAAACTCCGACTGGCAATGAAGTCGCAGAAGCTTTCGGGCTTTGTGGTGCCACGGCAGGACGAATTTCAGGGGGAATATGTGGCGGCCTATGCTGAGCGGCTGAAATGGCTCACCGGCTTTTCCGGCTCGTGGGGCACGGCCATTGTTCTGGCGCGCAAGGCGGCGCTCTTTGTTGATGGACGCTATACAACGCAGGTTCGCAAGGATGTGCAGGACCGGGCATATTCATTTCATCATCTGATCGATGAGCCTCCGCAGGCTTGGTTGAAAGCGAACCTGAAGAAGGGTGACGCCTTGGGGTTTGACCCAATGCTGATCACTGTCGCAGATGCGCGGCGCTATGCTGCCGCTTGTGCCGAGGTGGGAGCCAAGCTTGTGCCTGTGGCCCAGAATCTTGTCGATTACGTGTGGAAGGATCAACCGCCGCGTTCGCAGAAGCCGTTGTTTGTGCAACCGCTGAAGTTTGCCGGCAAGACGGCCAAGGCCAAGCTCAACGACATTCGCGCTGTGCTGAAGAAGAGCAATGCAGACGCCGTGTTTATTGCGGAGCCTTCGTCTGTCGCCTGGCTGTTCAATCTGCGTGGGCGCGATGTGCCTTTTACGCCAGTAGTTCTGGCCTATGCCCTGGTACACCAAAAAGGCAGAGCAGAGCTGTTCATTGAGGCCGAGCGTATACCCTCTGATGTGAAGAAGGCCTTAGCTGGCGTTGCAGAAGTCTGTCCGCCATCACTCCTGACGCAGCGGCTTAAAGAAATGGCGCGCAAGAAGGTGTTGTTGGATGAAGGTTCTGCACCTGAAAAAGTGCGACAGGTTTTGGTTTCCGCCAAGGCTCTGGTGAGTTTGGCCGCTGATCCCTGCACGCTGCCCAAAGCACAGAAGAACCCTGTTGAGGCGCAGGGTGCGCGCGATGCGCAAATCCGCGATGGGGCGGCACTCTCAAACTTCCTGCATTGGCTGGCGGTGGAAGCGCCCAAGGGCCAGCTTACCGAGGCAGCAGCGGCTGCGAAGTTGGAAGATTTCCGCAAGGCTACAGGCCTGCTGGAAGACTTGTCGTTTGAAACCATCCCCGCCTCTGGTCCCAATGCTGCCATTCCGCATTATCACATGCCACCGGGTGGTGGTCGCAAGATCAATGTGGATGAGATTTTCCTGATTGATTCAGGCGGGCAATACCGCGATGGCACGACCGATGTGACGCGCACGGTGATTGTGGGCAAGCCATCGGCCGAAATGAAAGACCGCTTCACCCGCGTTTTGAAAGGCATGATTGCGCTTTCGCTGTTGCGTTTTCCTGTAGGCACGACGGGTGCGCATATTGATGCCTTGGCGCGGGCCAACTTGTGGGCGGCGGGTTTGGATTTCGATCATGGCACGGGGCACGGCGTGGGCAGTTTTCTCTCCGTGCACGAAGGGCCCGCACGGATTTCAAAGGTCAGCCACGTGGCATTGAAACCCGGCATGATCCTTTCCAACGAACCGGGCTATTACAAGCCGGGGCATTATGGCATCCGCATTGAGAACTTGCTTCTGGTGCAAGAGGCGCAAAGCATCGAAGGCGGCGAACGCCAGATGATGGGCTTTGAAACGCTGACCTTTGCGCCCATTGATCGCCACTTGATTGAAACAAATCTATTGACGCGCGATGAATTGCATTGGCTGGATGACTATCATGCGCGTGTCGTGACTTTGCTTGGCCCGTTGATGACGGGCGAGGCATTAGTGTGGTTGAAGGACGTCTGCTCACCCTTCACGCACAACCAACACTAACTCCCTGCCCTGCCGAACAAGACGGCGTAGAGTTTCTTGTCGCGGCCATAGACGTCGGTGCGGAATTCGATGCCGTTCTCGCTGGAGAAGGCCGTGGCATAGACGAGATGCACTGGAACTGGCTTGGGCAGATCGACGCGCTGGTTTTGCCCGCCGGCCCAGGCCGCATCCACCGCCGCCTTGTCCATGCCGACGCGTTGCAACATGGCATAGGCCAATTCATCCGGCTGCGAGAGGCGGATGCAACCGTGGCTGAAAGCGCGCGTGGTGTTGAAGAATTTGTCCTTGGCCGGCGTGTCATGCAAATAAATATTGAAGCGGTTGGGCAGCATGAACTTCACTTTACCCAAGGCATTCTTCGGCCCCGGCTTTTGGCGGAAAGTGAAGGGAAAAGACCCCGTGGCCCCATATTGTGACCAGTTGACCGAGGCCCAATCCGCCAGTTTGCCGCCCGCGTAAAGCTCAAAATCTTCGGCATAGGCGAGTGGATTGGTTTTCAGCTTGGGCAGCATTTCGCCTGTGGCGATATTGTAAGGCACCGTCCAATAGGGATTGAGTTCGATATATTGCAGGGCGCCGGTGAATTCCGGCGTCTGGGTGGCGACTGCGCCGACGACGACATTCATCCTATCCACCACCGTGTTGGCCAGAACATGTTCCAGTTCAAAGCCCGCAATGTTGATGAGAAAATGTTCATCGCCCAGATTGTCCGGCATCCAGCGCCAGCGTTCCATGTTGATGATGATCTGTTTCTGGCGATCAAGCGGCGGCACGTTCATGGCCACAATCGTCTGCTTGCCGAGCAGACCCTTGGCTTCAAGGCCGTGACGGGCTTGAAAGCGATTGACGGCGGCGGCCAGATTTGCGTCATAGAGATTGGAACCTGTGTCGGCGCCTGCAAAGTCACCCGTCAATGCAAGAAGGCGGCGCACTTGGGGAATGCGGGCATCGCTGCCGCCCGGCGCGACCGAAGGCCCTGCCCCCACCACTGGCCAATCGATGCCTTGGGTGAGGGCATCGGTATAGACTTTCAGCATCTTTTTCAGCGCTTGATAGTGTGGGTTCCTTGATTCAAATCCATTTAGAAATTTATTGGGATCACTGGTGCGGCTCATGTCGGTGATCAGGCGCAATTCATCGACGGTCTTGGGGTTGCGGAAGAGATTGGGATCGAGTTTTTGTGGGGTGACGCGGCCGATCTTGAGGTCAGTTGCATAGGTAACGAAGAACGCCGTGAAATAAAGCTCCGCCTTTGCGGCTTGTGCGGCATCACCGCTTTCGGCGGCCGCCTTCATCTGCTGCAAAGTTTCGGCCGGATAATCCTTGCCGTTCAGGCCGTCATAAATTGCGCTGTTCACCCGCGCGATGAATTGCTCCATGCGGCCTGTGCCCACCCAATAAGGTGCGGCATGGTTGGTGACATAGTGGGCAGTAAGTGCTGGACGCAAGCGTTCGATCGGCAGTTCCAGACGCTGGCCGGCGCTGAGCAGGCTCACGACTTGCTGCTGCACCACACCCGCATCTTGCGCCACAGCAGGCCACGCCCAGCCGCAGGCCAAGACCAAAAGCACGACCCGCATGTAGTGACGCATTAACTGCCTCCCCCGACTCGGGATCAGTCTATCACACGTTGAGCAAAAGGAATTCGCGCTCCCATGACGAAATGGTGCGGCGGAAATGCTGCATCTCCTGATACTTCACGTCATTATAGGCCTCGCAGAATTGCTCGCCCAAAACCTGGCGCAGGACTTTCGTGTAAGAAAGTTTGTCGAGGGCTTCATCAAGGCTGATGGGCAACGTATGGGCATAGCGATAGGCGGAGCCTGTGACGGGTTCGGATGGCTTCACTTTTTCCGTCATGCCCAAATAGCCCGCAGCCAGTGAGGCCGCGAAAGCAAGATAGGGATTTGAATCCGCGCCCGCCACGCGGTTTTCAACGCGCAGGTTCGAGGCATCCGATGACGGCACACGCAGCGAGACTGTGCGGTTATCAATGGCCCAATGGACATTGGTGGGCGCATCTGAATCCGGCACCAGACGGCGATAGGAATTCACGTTGGGTGCGAACAACGGAAGGGCCGCGGCCATGTAGCGCTGCAGGCCGCCGATGTGGTTGAGGAAAAGCTTGGACGGCTTGCCATCGCGGCCCGCAAAAATCGTCTTGCCGGTCTTAGCATCCAGCACCGATTGATGGATGTGCATGGACGAGCCCGGCTCATTTTCATGGGGCTTGGCCATGAAGGTGGCATAGACGTCATGTTTCAACGCGGCCTGACGCACAGTGCGTTTAAAGAGGAACACTTGGTCTGCCAATTCCAGCGGATCGCCGTGGTTGAAGTTGATCTCCAGCTGCGCTGGGCCCGCTTCATGCGACAGCGTATCCACGTCGAGTTCCTGGGCTTCGCACCAATCATAAATGTCTTCGACGATGGGATCGAAATCATTGGCGGCATCTATGCCATAGGCTTGGCCACCTGATTCCTTGCGGCCAGAGCGGCCGACAGCGGGATCCAAGGGATAATCCGGATCAAGGTTCTTCTTCACCAAATAAAACTCGAGCTCAGGGGCGACGACGGGCTTCCAGCCCTTGGCCTTGTAGAGATCGAGCACACGGCGCAGCACGTGGCGTGGCGAAATGGTGACGGGCTCATCATTCAAATGATAGGCATCGCAAATCACTTGCGCCGTTGGTTCGGAATACCAAGGCACCATGCGGATCGTATCGGCATCGGGCTGCATATAGATGTCGATGGCGCTGTCACTCACGGCCTCTGTGTCTGATACAAAGCGACCATTGATGGTGAGGGTGAAGACTTCTTCCGGCACACGCAACCCGTTTGACCGATTGCCTTTCAGGAATTTCTTGGGGGGCAGGATCTTGCCGCGTGCGGTGCCGGACATGTCGGCGACGAGGCATTCAACTTCGCTGATCTTGTTGCTGGAGAGAAAATCTTCAAATTTGGCTTGGTTCATGACACATCATGTGTTGTTGACGGGACTTGAGCTTAGCCTGCCCCGTTGACGCAAGCAAATGAGGCCCGCTATCAGGGCCCATGACTGCATCCCAATCTGCCATGTCCTACTACCAAGCCACCGCCAACCGGGTGGTGAAAACCCACACGCTTTCGGGCGATGTGTCGGTTGATGTCGTGGTGATCGGGGCCGGTTACACCGGGCTTTCTGCCGCGCTGGAACTGGCGCAAGCGGGATATAAGGTCGCTGTTATTGAAGCGCAGACTGTTGGCTTTGGGGCTTCAGGCCGCAACGGCGGGCAGATATGCACTGGGTTTTCACCGGGTCAAGGGCGTTTAGAGGCTCAGCTGGGCAAGGATGGTGCCCGCGCTTGTTTTGGGCTGGCCGAAGAAGCCAAAGTGTTGATTGAGCAGCGCATCACCAAGCACAAAATCGATTGCGACCTCACCTGGGGCTATATGCATTGCATTCCCAAGGCGCATCAGTTTGGTGAGCTTGAGGCCTGGGCGGCCGACTATGAAGCTTTGGGCTATGGTGGCAACATATTGCTGACCAAGGCAGAGCTTGAAACCAAGTTGGGCACCACAATCTATCATGGCGCTCTACGAGAATCGCGCGCCGGGCACTTTCATCCGCTCAACTATTGTCTGGGCCTTGCCGACGCGGCGATCAAAGCAGGGGCGATGATTTATGAGAATGCACCCGCGCTGGAATTGGGAACGGGTGCAGCCCCCTTTGCACGCACGGCACGGGGTAAAGTCTCAGCCAAATTCATGATCATCGGCGGCAACGCTTATCTGGGGCGCACAGTGCCTGCGC
>Ga0209583_10000735_pt1 | contig 9968 bp, 10 predicted proteins | sample Str014_FD_187201 | JGI IMG/M metagenome (GOLD analysis project Ga0209583, IMG submission 187201) | Freshwater sediment microbial communities in response to fracking from Pennsylvania, USA - Straight Creek_MetaG_SC_2014 (SPAdes) (version 2) | ecosystem: Environmental > Aquatic > Freshwater >...
CAAGGACCGCGACGTGCAGCAGCTCACCTTCGAGTCGTACATGAACAAGGAACTGGTGCGCAAGAAGCCGATGGCCCACGTGCGCATCTTCTTCAAGGATCTCGCGCATCTGTTCGGGGTGGCGCGTGTATGAGCCGTTTGCGACCGATCTGGATCGCTGCTGCGGCCGCGATGTCGGTCGCCGTGATCGGCGGGCTGATGACCGACATCGGGCCCTGGTACATGAGCCTCAAACAGCCGGCATGGAAGCCGCCCGATTGGGCGTTCGGCCCGATATGGACGACGATCTTCGCGCTCTCCGCGGCGGCCGGCGTGATCGGCTGGCAGCGTGGGCCTTCGCGCGCTGCACGCGAGACGATGCTCGTGCTGTTCGCAGCCAACGGCTTCCTGAACGTGTTCTGGAGCCTGCTGTACTTCCGTCTGCACCGGCCCGACTGGTCGCTGTACGAGGTGCCGCTGCTGTGGCTCTCGGTGCTCGCGCTGATCGTGCTGCTCGCACGCTTCGCGAAGCCGGCGGCGTGGCTGCTCGCGCCGTACCTCGTGTGGGTCGCGCTCGCGGCCGCGCTGAACTGGCAGACCGTCAAGCTCAACGGGCCCTTCGGATGAGGCACTTCGCATGAACGACGGCTTGGCCAACGTGACGTTGATCGCTCACATCGTCGACCTCGTGATCGCGCTCACGCTGATCGAGTGTGCCGCGCTCGCGTTCTTCAACCACGCCACCGGCCGGGGCGTGGCGCCGCGCGATTTCCTGATCAACATGGCTTCGGGCCTGTGTCTGATGCTCGCGCTGCGCTGCCTCGCACGCGATGCCGGCGCGGCCTGGGTCGCGCTGTTCCTGCTCGCCGCCGGCCTCGCGCACGGCACCGACATCTGGATGCGCTGGCGGCGCGGTTCGCGCGCTGCCTCCAACAAACGACGGGTCACTGTATGAGCGTCATCGCACTCGGCCTGAATCACACGACCGCGCCGCTCGACGTGCGCGGGCGCTTTGCGTTCCCCGGCGACCAGCTCGTGCCGACGCTGCGCGCCTTCAGCGGCGGCCTGCAGCGCGCCGCCGAGGTCGCGATCGTCTCGACCTGCAACCGCACCGAGCTCTACGTCGGCAGCGCCGGCAGTGACAGCACGCGCGATCTCGCTGCGCACGCGCTCGCCTGGCTCGCCGAATCGGGCGGCATGGCGGCGAACGACCTGCAGCCGCACTTCTACGTGCACGAAGACGCCGGTGCCGCGCGCCACGCCTTCCGCCTCGCGAGCGGGCTGTCGTCGATGGTCGTCGGCGAGACGCAGATCCTCGGCCAGATGAAGCTGGCGGTGCGCGAGGCCGACACCGCCGGCACGCTGGGCGCCACGCTTCACCAGCTGTTCCAGCGCTCGTTCGCGGTCGCGAAAGAGGTGCGTACCGGCACCGAGATCGGCATGCACACGATCAGCCTCGCGGCGGCGATTCCGCGGCTCGCCGGCAACCTGTTCGAGGATTTCGGCGAGCTGAAGGTGCTGTTCCTCGGCGCCGGCGAGATGGCCGCGCCGGTGCTCGCGCACCTCGCCTCCAAGTCGCCGAAGCAGCTGACGATCGCGAACCGCAGCCTCGAACGCGGCCAGGCGCTGGCTGCGCACTTCCGGGCCGAGGCCATCGGCCTGGCCGAAGCGATGACGCGCCTGGCCGAGTTCGACGTGGTCGTTTCGTGCACCGCGAGCCCGCTGCCGGTGATCGGCCTCGGCGCCGTCGAGCGCGCGATCAAGGCACGCAAGCGCCGGCCGATGTTGATGGTCGACCTGGCGGTGCCGCGCGACATCGAGGCCGAGGTCGCATCGCTCTCCGACATCTACCTCTACACGATCGACGACCTCGCGCAGATCGTGCAGGCCGGCGGCGACAAGCGCTTGGCGGCCGTCGGCCAGGCCGAGAGCATCATCGAATCGGGCGTGCAGGAGTTCGTGCGCTGGCTCGGCACGCGCGAAACCGTGCCGCTGATCCAGGCGCTGCAGACCCAGGCCGAGGCCTGGCGCGCCGCCGAGTTGCAGCGCGCGCGCAAGCTGCTCGCGAAGGGCGAGGACATCGAGGCGGTGCTGGAGGCGCTCTCGCGCGGCCTCACGCAGAAGATGCTGCACGGCCCGATGGCGGGGCTGCAAGGCACCGAAGGCGAAGAGCGGGTGGCGCTGACGAACACGCTGTCCAGGCTCTTCCTTCAGTGCCCGATGCGCGGTCAGCGATAGCGCCGTATGCTCGTCGGCTCGGTGGCCTGGCTTGGCCGCCACGACCGACCACGGAGCATTTCGACCATGCGCAACAAACCCCTCGGCCGCACCGGCCTGTTCGTCTCCGAGCTCTGCCTGGGCACGATGACCTTCGGCGGCAGCACCGGCATCTGGAGCCAGATCGGCGACCTGCAGCAGGCCGACGCCGAGCGCCTGATCGGCCAGGCGATCGACGCCGGCATCAACTTCATCGACACCGCCGATGTCTACGCCGGTGGCGCCTCGGAGCAGATCACCGGGCAGGCGCTGAAGAACCTGAAGGTGCCGCGCGAGAACGTGGTCGTCGCGACCAAGGTGTTCGGCGACACCGGCCCCGGCCCGAACACCCGCGGCGCCTCGCGCGGCCACATCCTCGACGGCGTGAAGGCGAGCCTGAAGCGGCTGCAGCTCGACCACATCGACCTGTACCAGATTCACGGCTTCGACAACGCCACGCCGATCGAGGAGACGGTGCGTGCGCTCGATCAACTGGTGCGCCACGGCCACGTGCGCTACGTCGGCGTCTCGAACTGGGCGGCGTGGCAGATCGTCAAGGCGCTGGGCATCGCCGAGCGGCTCGGGCTCTCGCGCTTCGAATCGCTGCAGGCCTACTACACCGTGGCCGGGCGCGATCTCGAGCGCGAGCTGATCCCGATGCTGGCCAGCGAAGGGCTCGGCCTGATGGTGTGGAGCCCGCTCGCCGGCGGCCTGCTGAGCGGCAAGTTCGGGCGCGATCAGGCGGGCGAGGAGGGCAGCCGCCGCACGAAGTTCGACTTCCCGCCGGTCGATCGCCCACGCGCGTTCGATTGCATCGATGCGATGCAGCCGATCGCGCAGGCGCGCGGTGTTTCGGTGGCGCAGGTCGCGCTCGCTTGGCTGCTGCACCAGGCGCAGGTCACCAGCGTGATCATCGGCGCCAAGCGGCCCGATCAGCTCGCCGACAACCTCGCTGCGGCACAGCTCGTGCTGAGCGCAGATGAATTGAAGGCCCTCGATGCCGTGAGCCGCTTGCCGGCCGAATACCCGGGGTGGATGCTGGCGCGTCAGGGCGAGTACCGCAGCAAGCAGCTGCTCGACGCGCGGCGCGGCTGAGCGCGCGATCCGCGCGCCGCGTCAGCGGACCGCGCGCCCGGTCGCCTCCATGTAGACCAGCTCGCTGAAGTGGCCGAGGCGCAGCGATTTCTGGTTCGCATCGAGTGCGTTGTCGGCGCGCACCACGCCGCAGTACGCGGCGGTCAGGCCGTTGACCAGATCGGCCGGCTGGATGCCCGGCGCGGTGGCCCGCGCGCGTGAGACGAGCCGCCGCGCGCCTTGCGGCATGTTCGCGTCGGTCACGCCCGAAAGCTCGGTGCGGATGCCGCCGCGGTCGCTGCCGAGCGCGTTCGCCAGTGCCGGCGTCACGACCTTCGGGCAGCCGCTCTTGGCCGCGGCGCTCATCGGCGTGTCGATCGCGCTGCGCAGTTGCGCGACCATGCCGGGCATCGCGGTGGGTGGCGCGGCGTTGTCCCAGGTCTGACGCACGTAGTTGGTCACGTCCGCCACTTCCTCGTCGCTCATGCCCGCGCCGATCGCGAGCATCGGCGCGTAGTGCTCGCGCGCCTGCAGCCCCCCGAGCACGACGTTGATGACGTTCTGCGGGCCCTTGGCCGTGACCGAGCCGTTGTTGTTCAACGGCGGGATCACGCCGGCCAGGCCCTGGCCGTTCACGCCGTGGCACGAGGCGCAGTAGCTGAGGTAGGTGCCGCCGCCGCGCGCGTCGTTGCCCGCGTAGAGCTGGCGCTTCTGATCGGTGTCGGACTTCGCCGGGGTCGTCTTCAGATAGGCCGCGATCGCGAGCAGGTCGGCATCGGTGAGGTGGCTGAGGCTGTGCACGGTCTCGGCCATCGGCCCGAGCGCGATGCCCTTGCTCGGCGACACGCCGGTTTTCAGAAAGGTCGCGATCTGCTCGTTGCTCCACGCGCCGATGCCGTCGCGCAGGTCGGAGGTGATGTTGGGCGCGTACCAGTTGTCGATCACGCCGCCTTGCAGTGCCTCGCGCCACTTCGAGGTGCCCGCCACGGGCCGGCTGTTGTGGCATTCGCCGCAGTGGGCGAGACCGTTGACGAGGTAGGCGCCGCGGTTCACGTCGGCCGGCTGGTTCGGGTCGGGCGTGAAGCTCGCCGCCTTGAAGAAGGCCTCGCGCCAGGCCAGCAGCGAGGGGCGGATGCTGTAGGGGAACGAGAGCTTGTTCGGTGGTCGCGGCTGGTGCACCGCCGGCTGGGTGTCGAGGTAGGCGCGTATCGCCATCACGTCTTCGCGCTTCACGATCGTGTACCAGGGGAAGGGCATCACCGGGTACAGGTACTCGCCTTGGTGGCCGATGCCGTCGTGCACCGCGCGGTAGAACTGCTCGTCGGTCCAGGCGCCGATGCCGGTGGCCTTGTCGGGCGTGATGTTGGGCGTCGAGATCGCGCCGAAGGGCGTATTCATGTAGAGGCCGCCGGCCAGCAGCTTGCCGCCCTTCGCGGTATGGCAGGCGATGCAATCGCCGGCATTCGCGAGGTAGGCGCCGCGGGTGACGAGATCGGCGGGTGGCGGGGAACTGCCTGCCGCAAGCGATGCGCTGGAAGTCGCCACGCCGGCCGCCAGGGCCAGCATCGAGGAGAGCGTGCGGATCATCATGGCGGCGTTCCGGCGGGGCATTTGCCCATGACTTTCGCGCGGTATCGCCTCGCGCGACATCGGCAGCGATCACGCTGTGTCGTAGGAATTCACCTGTGCGTGTTGCTGCGAGATTGCCGGCCTCGCGGGGCCCCTGTCAGTCGGGCGAAGCCGCGGCCCTGGCGAGACCGCGGCGAGCACGACGCAGCGCGAGCACCACCAGCACGGCGACGACGGGGATCGCGATGCCCACCACCAGGTCGGGCTCGATGTGCAGGCCCGCGGCCTTGAGCGCCTTGGCGCCGTAGCCTGCGAGCCCCGCCACGTAGTAGACGATCGCGGCCACCGACAAGCCTTCGACCGTTTCCTGCAGGCGCAGTTGCAGCCGCGCGCGGCGGTCCATCGAACCGAGCAGCGACTGGTTCTGGCGCTCGCGCGCGATCTCGACCCGCGTCGAGAGCAAGGCGCTCGCCTGCGCAACCCGCTCCGACAGGTCGTGCAGCCGCTGCGACACGGTGGCGCAGGTGGCCACCGCCGGCGTGAAGCGCCGCGCCATGAACTCCTCGATGGTCTGCACGCCGTCCAGCCGCGTCTCGCGCAACTCGGCGATGCGGCGTGTGACCAGCTCGAAATAGGCCCGGCACGCGCCGAAGCGGAACTGGCTCGCCGTCAGCCCGCTTTCGACCTCGGCCGCGAGCCGGGTGAGCTGCTGCAGCAGGGCTTCATCGTCGCTCGCATGGCCGCCGGGCGCATCGCGCGCGCTGTCGTCGGCGATGCGGTCGGTGAGCGCGGCGAGCGAGCGCTCGATCTCGACGATGCGCGCCGACTGGCGCCGCGCGATCGGCAGCGCCAGCAGCGCCATCATCCGGTAGGCCTCGATCTCGAACAGCCGCTGCAGCATCCGGCCCGCCTGGCGCGGCGTGAGGCCGCGGTCGAGCACCAGGAAACGCGCGCAGCCGTCGGCGTGCAGGCGGAAGTCGGTGAACGCCAGGCCCGCGCCGTCGCCGACCTCGGCACCGACCGCGATGTTGTCGGCGAAGTGGCGCGCCAGCAGCGCGGCGTCGGGCACGCCGTAGCCGGCGGGAAGCAACTCGGCGTGTGCCGCGACGACGGTGGCACCGGGCACGGCCGCGAGCCAACCCGGCGGCAGCGATGCGGTCGGCGGCTCGCTGTACGGCTCGGCGCTGCGCCCGGCGGTGAAGAAGGTGTAGCCCGAGAACTCGCCGTGGCGCTCCCACTTCACGCGCAACACGCCGAGCGCCGCGCTGAAGTGCGTGGCGCCGTCCTCCGGCCCCGCCACGCCGTACGCCGTGCACAGGGCATGCAGGTGCGCCAGCTCGCGCGGCCGGTTTTCGTGCGCCATCAACACCGCGACGTAGGTTGCGCGCGACGGCGTTTCCAGAGGCTCGGGCGGCCGGGCGTGGACTTCGTCGGCGAGGGTGAGGCGTTCGGGGTGGTCGGGCGGCAGCAGCGTGGTCATGCCGGCAGTGTGCGCCAGCCGATCCATCACTCCACTTGCGCGAACAGGCCGCGTCTGCCGAACAGCGGCGAGGTGTAGGTGTCGCGAGGCTCCTCGTGGTGATAGGCCTCGATGCGCTCGACCTCTTCGGAGGAGCCGAAAACGAAGCCGATGCGCTGGTGCAGCGCCTCGGGCTTGACGTCCATCAGCCGCTGCCGGCCGTCGCTCGCTCGCCCGCCGGCCTGCTCGATCAGGAACGAGATCGGGTTCGCCTCGTACAGCAGGCGCAGGCGGCCGGGCTTGCCCGGGTCCTTGCTGTCGCGCGGGTACATGAACACGCCGCCGCGCATCAGGATGCGGTGCGTCTCGGCCACGAGCGAGGCGATCCAGCGCATGTTGAAGTCGGCGCCGCGCGGGCCGGTCTGGCCGGCCAGGCATTCGTCGACATAGCGCTTCACCGCCGGCTCCCAGAAGCGGCTGTTCGAGGCGTTGATCGCGAACTCGCGCGTCTGCGCAGGGATGTGCAGGTTCGGGTGGCTGAGCACCCATTCGCCGAGCATCGGCTCGAGCGTGAAGGCGTGCGTGCCGTTGCCGAGTGTCAGCACCAGCATCGTCGAGGGGCCGTAGATCGCGTAGCCGGCGCAGACCTGTTGCGTGCCGGGTTGGAGGAAATCGGCGGCGCTCGCATCTTCGCCGCTCGTGGCCGCGCGCACGACCGAGAAGATGCTGCCGACGGCGACGTTGACATCGATGTTCGAGGAACCGTCGAGCGGGTCGAACATCAGCAGGTATTTGCCGCGCGGGTACTTGGCCGGCAGCGTGTAGACCGCTTCCAGTTCCTCGGAGACCATGCCCGCCACGTGCCCGCCCCATTCGTTGGCGCGCAGGAAGATGTCGTTGCTGATCACGTCCAGGCGCTTCTGGTCTTCGCCCTGCACATTGCCGCTGCCCGCGCTGCCGAGTACGCCGCCGAGTGCGCCGAACGCGACCTTGCGCGAGATCGCCTTGCACGCGAGCGACACATCGGTGATCAGCGCGTTCAGGTCGCCGGTGGCGCCCGGCGCACGGCGCCGTTCCTCGATCAGGAACTGGGTGAGGGTGGATCTACCGCCGGTCGGCATGTCGTGCTCCCGTGTCGTTCGTGTTCATTGCAAGGCCACGCGCGCTTCGCGCCCGGCCAGGGCCTCGGTGCGGATCGCGTGAATCGCTTCCCGGTAGCGCCCGCCGTTGAAGACCGCCGAGCCGGCGACCAACGTGTCGGCGCCGGCGCTGCCGACACGCTGTGCATTGTCTGCCTTGACGCCGCCATCGACCTCGAGCCAGATGTCGCGCCCGGTGGCGGTGATGCGCTTGCGCACGGCTTCGATCTTCGGCAGCGTGCTCTCCAGAAAGGCCTGCCCGCCGAACCCTGGGTTCACCGACATCAGCAGGATCAGGTCGAGCCGGTCGATCACGTGGTCGAGGCAGTGCAGGGGAGTGGCCGGGTTCAGCACCAGCCCGGCCTTGACGCCGAACGATTCGATCAGCTGCAGGCTGCGGTCGATGTGCTCGCTGGCCTCCGGGTGGAACGAGATGATGCCGGCGCCGGCTTCCGCGAACATCGCGATCAGGCTGTCGACCGGCTTGACCATCAGGTGCACGTCGATCGGGATCGGGCCGCCTGCGTTCTTGCAGTATGGCTTGATCGCTTTGCACACCTGCGGCCCGATCGTCAGGTTGGGCACGTAGTGGTTGTCCATCACGTCGAAGTGGATCAGGTCGGCGCCGGCCTCGATCACGGCCGTGACCTCTTCGCCCAGGCGCGCGAAATCGGCCGACAGCAGGCTGGGGGCGATGCGCATCCTCGTCGTCATGCGCGGGCAGCCGCGAGGCGGCGTGTCAGCTCGTCGAAGCGCAGCCATGCGGCCGATTGGAGCTGGTGGCCGGGCTCGTCGGGCAACGGATTCGACGGGTCGCCGAAGTGGGGCAGCAGCAGCGCGGCGCCCGAGAAATCGCCGCCTTCGGTCCAGAAATTCGGCGTCACGACCGTGGGCAAACCGGCCGCAACCGCCGATCGCAGACCGTTGGTCGAATCCTCGAACGCGATCGCGTGTTCGGGCAGCAGATCGAGCCCGCGCAAGGCGAGTCGGTAGATGTCGGGCGCAGGCTTCTTCGCGCGCACCTGGTCGCCGCAGGCGATCACGGTGAACATGTCGAGGCCGCGTGGGCCGAGTGCGGATTGCAGCAGCGCATCGATGTTGGCCGCCGTCGTCGTGCTGGCGATCGCGAGCTTGCAGCCGTTGTCGAGCGCCTCGTCGAGCAGCCGCGCGACGCCGGGTCGCAGCGGCACGGCGCCGTCGGCCACGAACGAGCTGTAGAAGCGCGTCTTCTCGGCGTGGATCTCGGGCACCAGCGCCTTGAGCCGGCGGCGCTCGGCATCGGGCAGCGACAGCGTCTCGATGTAGATGCCGATGCGCTCCTTGCCGCCCGTGATCTGCAGCAACTCGCGGTATTCGTCGGGCTCCCAGACCCAGCCGAGGCGATGCCGCTCGAACGCGAGGTTGAATGCGACGCGGTGCGCTTCCTCGGTGTCGGCGAGCGTGCCGTCGACGTCGAAGATCAGGGCCTCGATGCTCATCGTCAGGTTCCTCTTGTGCTGATTCCGGCGCTGTTGTCGAAGACGCGGCTGGCGAGGATGTCTTCGGCCTGCAGGGTGCAAAGCTGATCGCGCGTCAACGCGGCGTCTGCCGAGAACAGGCGTGTCGCGTGGCGAAGGCGGATGCGGTCCAGTGCATTGCGGATCGAGCGCGCGTTCGCGAAGTGCGGCTGCTGCCGGCGCAGGTGCACGTAGCGGCTGAAGGCAGGTTCGGCATCTTCGTCGAAACGGTAGTTGAGCTGGCCCAGCATCAGCTCGGCGATGCGCATCAATTCGGCTTCGGTGTAGTCGGGGAAATCGATGTGGTGCGCGATGCGCGACGCCATGCCGGGGTTGCTGCTGAAGAAGGTGTCCATCCGGTCCTTGTAGCCGGCCAGGATCACGACCAGGTCGTCGCGGTTGTTCTCCATCACCTGCAACAGGATCTCGATCGACTCCTGGCCGTAGTCGCGCTCGTTCTCGGGCTTGTAGAGGTAGTAGGCCTCGTCGATGAACAGCACGCCGCCCATCGCCTTCTTGACCACCTCTTTCGTCTTAGGCGCGGTGTGGCCGATGAACTGGCCGACGAGGTCGTCACGCGTCACGGCCACGAGATGCCCCTTGCGTACATAGCCGAGTTGCTTGAGCACCTCGGCCATGCGCATCGCCACCGTCGTCTTGCCGGTGCCCGGGTTGCCGGTGAAGCACATGTGCAGCGAAGGCGGCGTCGACTGCAGGCCTTGTTCGGCGCGCAGCTTGTCAATCAGCAGCAGCGCGGCGATGTCGCGGATGCGGCCCTTGACCGGCGCGAGGCCGATCAGCTCGGCGTCGAGCTTGTCGAGCACCGCGCGCACGCCCGATGCTTCGAGCATCGCGCTCGGTGTGGCGTTGCTGGCAGAGGATGGCGCTGCTGGCGTGTCCACGCTCAATACCTCTCCCCTTCCGGCGCGCGCTGCGCCGCATAGCCCTCGATGCTGTAGCGGATGGTCCGGCCGGGTTCTTCGGCACGCACCAGCC
>Ga0209583_10000736_pt1 | contig 9936 bp, 5 predicted proteins | sample Str014_FD_187201 | JGI IMG/M metagenome (GOLD analysis project Ga0209583, IMG submission 187201) | Freshwater sediment microbial communities in response to fracking from Pennsylvania, USA - Straight Creek_MetaG_SC_2014 (SPAdes) (version 2) | ecosystem: Environmental > Aquatic > Freshwater > Creek...
CAACATCGTTCAGCCCGAAGTGTCGGTCATCACCTCGGTCGGGCTGGATCATTGCGAGCTCTTGGGCGACACGGTCGAGCTGATCGCCGCGGAAAAGGCAGGTATCATCAAGCAGGGGAAGCCCGTTGTCATCGGCCATCTACCGCCCGCCGCTGAACGCAGCGTGCGCGCCGTCGCGGTCGCGAGGGGCGCGCGGGTCCATTCCATTCGCGAGGAATTTGGCGAAGATCCGCGGAGTTATCCAGTCACCAATCTGGCGGGCGATTATCAACGGCTGAACGCCGCCACGGCCGCTTTGGTGGCCAAGATCATGCCGGCTCGCTGGAAGCTCAACGATACCGCGATCGCTCGTGGGCTGAGCCAAGTTTCCTGGCCGGGCCGCTGGCAACGGACGATGTTAGGTGGGCGTCCGTTGATTCTGGACGCTTCGCACAATCCAGAAGGTGCCCAAGTTTTGGATACAAATCTCAGTCGTCTGGTCGCTGAAACCGGGCGTCCGCCGGTGGTGGTGACGGGGGCGTTGGGTTTGGCGCGGGCGCGTCCCTTGCTAGAAACCATCTGCCGGTACGCGCGTGAGGTGCATCTCGTTGTGCCACAGCAGGCGCGGGCCTGCCGTTTTGAGGAACTGGAGGGGGTGGTGCCGCCGGGATTCGCTGGCACCGTTCATCGGAGCTCCGTTGAAGGAATCTTTCCGGGCCCAGACCGTTGTACGATTGGTGGACCGGAGGATGTGGTGGTGGTGACCGGATCGATTTACCTGCTCGGCGAAGTCTACGCGCGAATCGAACCGCAACGCGGGGTGGGCGAAGGCCACTTGCAGGATTTCTGAGCCGGCGTTTTATGGAGCGCCGGCCAGCGATCAGGCGGGGCTAGACCAGCTTCACCAACTCGGCGGTAGTCGGGATATCCTTGATGATTTGAGAAGGTTCGGGGCCGACGCCGAGGTAACGGAGGTTGGGCAACGCGGCAGGCCATTTCTCCCCGTGGTAGGCGACGTCGAGAGTCGAACGCACCATGGCGGCGACGTATTTTTGCGCGTTCAAAGGCAGATCGGCGAAACGGCGTACGGTGGAAATATCTTCGGCCCAGCCAGGGTGTTGGGTGAAAACAGGGCGGAGCGATTTGCGCACGGCTTCGTTGCGCGGCACGTGGTGGTGGCGTTTGCCTGAGGCGTCTTCGTAAGCGACACAGATGAGCAGATCGCCCTGCCAGTCGCCACTGTGGGTGAGCGCGTCGGCCTTGTTGATCATTACATCCTGGTAGCCGCCGTAGCGCAGCGCATCACCTTTTTCCACGGCATCGAACCAGCCCACCATACGCTGGCGACCCGTGCTCGTGCCGAATTCGAGTTTCTTCAACTTCACGGCGAGCGGGTGCGCATCGTCCATCTGCGTGATAAATGTGTGGGTGCCGACTTTGGTGTCGTACGCTTTGGCCACGCCGAAAGTATGAATCGGCTGCACGGGAATGCCGGCGCTTTCGAAAAATTCCGGCGTGTAGGTGTGAGACGCGGTGACGTTGGGCGAAAAGCCGTGGCGTTTATCGAGCCAGTAGGCCTGGCCGAATTCGCCGATGATCGTGCGGCCTGCGCGAATCTCGCGGAGAATCAATTCACGGACTTCGCCGATATTCTTGGCGAGAGTCGAACCGGCTTGCCAGTAGACCTCGGTGAGCAGCTCGAGGTTGAGCGTGAAAGGAGCGGTGCCTTTGAAGCGGGTGAACTCAAACTCTTCCTTGCCGAACACGCCCAGTTCAATGGCTTCAGCGTTGGCCCGTTGTTCGGCCGTGGTGAGCTTATCGAAGAACCCTGCCCAAGTCGTTTCGCTTACCTGGCAGACGTGCTGAATGACGCGGCAGGCGCGGTCGGCGCGTTGAGCGAGTTTTTTGGCGAAGGCTTCGCGAGTACCGAGGAAGTCGGAGAAATTAATCTGCCACTGACCGGTTTCGTCTCCGTAGGCCGGTGTGATGCCGCGGCCGGTTGATCCGCGCGGTTCGTCCTTCAAGACGTTGGTTCGGTAATCTTCCCAGGAGAGATCGAGCAGCCGGTGATTGAGGTCTGAAACCAGCGTGCGTTCGTCGACGAGCAGACGGGGGAGGACGCGATAGCCTTTTTTCTCAAGCGGTTTCGCTTCCCACCAGATTTTGCGCGGGTCGGCCACGACGCCGCTGCCGATGCAGAGATGTCCGATATCCTTTTCAACCACGCCGGCGGGCAGAAGGTTGAGCTTGATGCCGGCGGCGGTGTGGCCGGAGTTGGCGCCGCCATTGACCTTAAGCACCACGGAAACCGGCGATGAGGTGTTTTGGAGCTCGTGCGCGACCTCGGGAATGAGGCGGCCTTTACCCTCGTCGCCGAGTGAGATACCGACGTCGGCGATGAGCTGGCTGGAGAAAGGGAGAAGTGACATAGGTTGAAACGCGCAACCGGAGTCTGGTCCCCCTGTTGCAGAGAAGCAGAAAGCGGAGGGCCTCTATGGCGGCAACTAAAAAAGCAAAGGGCCGCCGGGATAGGTCCGGCGACCCCAAGGATAAATCTGGCGGTTTTCAGCTTTTGCGCGTGGCGACTTCGATCACGTCATGCGGAGCGGCTTCTTTCATGCCGGCCGAGCTGACGCGGACGAAGCGGGCCTTGGACCGGAGTTCGGCGAGATTCGTGGCGCCGAGGTACCCCATACCGCTTTGCACACCGCCGATGAGATTGGCGAGCACGTCGTCGGTAAACCCAGAAACCTCCTTCAACGCTTCGATGCCCTCTGCGGTCAGTTTGCGGGTGTTGTCGGTCTTGTCCTGACCGTAGCGTGCGGCGGAGCCCGCTTTCATGGCCGAAAGACTGCCCATGCCGCGGTACTGTTTAAAGAGTTTGCCGTTGATTTCCATGATCTCGCCCGGTGCTTCGCGGCAGCCGGCGAGCAAGCCACCGAGGATCACGGCATCACCCAGCGTGAGTGCTTTGACGATGTCGCCCGATTTTGTGATGCCCCCGTCTGCGATAATGCGCACGTTCTTGTTGGCGGCACCTTTGCTGGCCGCAAAAAGCGCGGTCAGCTGCGGAATGCCGACGCCCGCCACCATACGAGTGGTGCAGATCGAGCCCGGACCTTGGCCAACCTTAATCGCATCCGCGCCACAATCGGCGAGGTACTCCACCCCTGACGCGCTAGTGACATTGCCCGCGATGATGGTGATGGAGGGAAAAGCGCTGCGGACCATCTTGACCATCTCGCCGACGCCCGCCGTGTGGCCGTGTGCGGTCGAAATCGCAACGGCGTCGACGGATTCGTCGAGCAGGCTACCTACATGGTTTATAATCTTGTCGCGGTCCAGTTCGCCGGAGGGTTTGCGCACCGGTGCGAGGGCGGCGCCGACGACCAGGCGGAAATTTGCATCGCGGGCCGGCTTGCGGCGGGACTTGGCCTCGCTGGTGATCCGCTCGACGTCGGAGCTGGTTACCAGACCGCGCAGGCGACCGGCGTCGTCGAGCACGAGCATTTTGTTGATGCCGATATGTTCGTTAAAAAATGCGTCGGCAGTCTTAATCGGATCTTTGGCCACGTTGCGCTCGTGCTCGGTGATGAGGACGGAGCGGGGCGTCATAACCTCGGAGACTTTTTTGGCCTTATAGCGCTCCTTCACGACGTTGCCGGAAAGCAAGCCGGCGAATTTGCCCTCGCGGTCGACGACCGGGAAAGTCGAGAACGCGAATTTTTTTTGTTCAATCATCGCGAGGACGTCGGCAATGGACAGATCGAGGCCTACGGTGATCGGATCTTGAATGAGGCCATGGATGTGGCGCTTCACCCGGGCAACCTCCTTCACCTGGTCCTTGGGTGTCATGTTGTAATGGATCAGGCCGAGCCCACCGTTGAGGGCCATGGCGATGGCCATGCGCGATTCGGTGACCGTGTCCATGTCGGACGAGATAATGGGGATCGGGAGCCGCAGGGTTTCCGAAAGCGTGGTCGAAGTATCGGCGTCTTTTGGCAGGATTTCCGAATAGAGGGTGGCGAGCGAGACGTCGTCAAACGTCAGTGCCGTCGGTAGGCTAGAGCGGAAGAATTCATCGGCCGAGAGGTAGAGCTCTGCGTCGGCGGGATGAGTGGCGGGTGATGCAACCTTAGTCATGGTTGCCACAATCGAAATAATAGCGGCGCGAAAAACCTCAATGGAAATTTTCACCGTACTCTCCAACGCCTTTTTGTGGCGAGATTTTCCGGCGGGATTCGAACCTTTGCCCGTCGAAGAACGTAAGGCTCTTGAGTGTCCGCACTTCGTCGAAGGTCGATGTTTAGGCTCGCCGCGAATTACGCGCGGAGTAACGCAGCCTAGCTAGGTTGACGGGACGGACTTGAGGCTGCGCGGGAGCGTTGTTCGAAAACCCGCAGTGAGGTTCACCGGAAGGCGAGGCTTGTGGCGACTCACCCCACCGTTGCGGCATCCGGTCCCAAAAAGATGTTCAGCGCGACGATTTTTTTCACAGTCGCCGGCGACCACACTTAATAACCCGTATCACGTACCCTTATGATAAACCAAGCATCCGGTCGGGAGGACTCTCTCCTGACGTCGATCAAGCGCCACGTCCGCATCCTCGTGCTGGCCGGCGCATTTGTCCTCTCCGTTTCCCAGGCCCACGCCCAAGGCTGTGTGGTTGCCCATGGCAGTGGCTTACCCTCGTTGCCTGCGTCGACCGACTCCGCTGACGCCGCCCAACCATGGGATGTTTCGGTTTCGTACCGCTGGTTTAAGTCGGATCGCCACTATGTCGGCACCGCCTACCAGGCGCAACGCGCTGCCAATGGCGATCAAGTGATCAACCGATCCAATTTCACCGATCTCAACCTGAACTACACCGCTACGCCGCGCACCAGCGTCTCGCTCACTATCCCGTATGTTTCTCACGATCGTTCCCAAGTCGTGAAAGATGCCAATGGTGTTATTTTGGACCGCTTTAGCACCCAGTCTTCGGGCTTTGCCGATGTCAGTGTGGTCGGAAATGCATGGGTCTTCGACCCGGTGAAGATGCCCAGGGGTAATCTTCAAGTCGGTTTGGGTTTCTCGCTGCCGACCGGTCGGGACGACGTGAGCGATGTCTTTGAAACCTTCGACAAACCGACGAGCAAGATCGTAGCGGTCCGGCACGCTGTCGACCAGTCGATCCAGCCCGGTAGCGGCGGTTATGGCATCGTCTTCAGTTTCTACGGTTATCGAGAGCTGGGGGCGGGTTTTACCGGTTATGCTAGCGGCAACTACACCTTTACACCGCAGGACACCAATGGCGTTCTCACATCGACGACGAGCAACACCGTGATGTCGATTCCCGACACGTATCTCGGTCGCACCGGCGTGGAATACGCGATCGCCGGTGTCCGCGGTTTATCGCTGAGCCTCGGGCTTCGCGTTGAGGGCGTGATGGTCTACGATCTGATTGGCAAGAGTAATGGTTTCCGCCGGCCGGGTTACTCGGTGGATGTCGAGCCCGGCGTCAGCTTCACGGCCCGCGGTTGGTCGGCCCGCCTCTATGTGCCGGTGGCGATTCAACGCGACCGATTGCAAAGCGTCCCCGACAAACAGAAGACTGCTGCGACCGGCGTCTATGCTCAGGGCGACGCGGCTTTCGCAAACTACGAAATCATTTGGAGCATCAGCCACAAATTTTAGGTTACAGAGGTTTGCTCTGCGATAGGTCTGTTCGAAGACGGTGGCGAGCGTTCCGCCACCGTCTTTTCATTTTCCAGCGTCGATGACGGGCGTTTCCGCTCCCGAGGACAACTCATGAGATCCACTCTGCGCCAGGACTCTCTCCCCGCGGTCGTCGCTGCCCCAAGTCATGGGGCGGTGGCGTTGCTCCTGTTTGTTTCGGGGGGAGTGGCGTTGGTGTATGAGGTGGCCTGGCAGCGACAATTTGCTCTCGTCTTCGGGTCTTCTGCTCCAGCCACCGCCGCGGTGCTGGCCACGTATTTCTCCGGCTTGGGCCTCGGGAGTTGGGTCGTCGGGCGATGGGCAAAAAAATGGACACGGCCGCTTCGGGCCTATGCGGCGCTCGAATTCTCGGTCGGCTTAGGCGCACTCCTGGTTTCGCCTTTGCTCTCCCAATTTGAGACGGCCTATCGTTGGCTCTTTGAATTGTTTGCTGAACACGCCGGGCTGTTCATGACCATCAAGGTTGTCATGGCGTTCCTCGCACTTCTGCTCCCAACTTTTTGCATGGGGGGCACGCTGCCCTTGCTTGGGTCATTCGTGGACCAGGGCCAACGGCAACTGGGGCTTTCGGCCGGTTGGCTCTACGTCGTCAACACGGTGGGCGCGTGCTTTGGCGCTCTGGCTTTCCCCTTCCTCTTGTTGCCTCGACTCGGCCTGCCTAAGTCAGTCTGGCTATGCGCCATCGTCAACGGCCTCTTGGCGCTGATAGCCAGAGGACTCGACCGGCGGTCCATTCCACGGCGTCCAAACCCTATTTTAGCCCCTAAGAATTCGGACAAAAAATGCCCGGGCGGTTCAAATGTAGGCGGGTTCCCCGTGCTGGGATTGGCCCTGATTTCAGGTTTCGTGACCTTCGCACTCCAGGTGCTTTGGAATCGCGCGTTTGCGCAGGTGCATGAAAACTCGACGTATTCTTTTGCGGTCATCGTGGCCGTCATCATTTTTGCCCTCGCGATCGGAGCGCAACTGGCGCGGCTAGCATTGCGCCGCGGGTTGTTGCCAAGCCGGTTGCTGGGCGTGGCGTGGGGCTTCGCCGGTCTGGCGGTCATGATCGGGCCGTGGCTGTTTCTCGGTTTGTCCCATCACCTCGGTTATCTGCCGGCTGGCGGGGGCTGGACGAGAGATGCCCTTCAACTCGTTGGCTTGGCGCTGGCATTGCTCCTGGTGCCGATGGCGTTGCTCGGCTGCGGCCTACCCGCCATCATGGAACAGGCTGGCCGTAGTGCGGGCGACGATACGGGACGTACGCTCGGCCGGTTGCTGGCGGTTAATGTGGCCGGCTCGGTCATAGGGTCGTTGGTCGCTGGGTTTGTTTTACCTCACTGGCTTGGTTTATGGAATAGCATCCTCTGGTTGGGCGCGTTGCTATTCGCGGCCGGCCTCTGGCAAGGCCTCCGCTGGTCAAGCCCAACCGTCCGCTGGCGAGCCGGCGTGGTCCTGGCGTTTGGTTGGCTTATGAGCTTGTGGCCGATTGCCCAAGCCAATCTCGCTCGGGTGTACCTCGACACGGCGCAGGGGGAGCAATTGCTGGCGTTGAGCGAGGGCGCGCACGGTATCACCGCTGTCGTCGAGCGTCCGGGGTCGCGCCGGCTGAAGCTCAACAACCATTACGGGCTTGGTGGCACCGCCTCAACGGGAGACGAGCGGATGCAAGCTCATGTGCCGCTCTTGCTCCATCCGGCGCCCCGCCGCGTGGCCTTTTTGGGTTTGGGCACAGGCATTACCGCCGGCGGGGCGCTGTTCCATCCGGTCGAGCAAATAACGGTGATGGAATTGGTCCCCGAAGTGGTGACGGCCGCGCGCATCCATTTCCGCTCGGCCAATCGCGGGGTGCTCGATGAGGCCAGAACCCGCATCGTGTGCGACGATGCACGCAACTATCTCCGTGGTTCGGGTGAACACTTTGACGTCATCGTCGGCGATCTCGTGGTGCCTTGGCGCCAAGGCGAGGGGGCGCTGTTTACGTTGGAGCAGTTCTCCGCTGCGCGCGCTGCCCTCGCTCCCGGTGGCTTGTTCTGCCAATGGCTCCCGTTGTTTCAACTTTCCGAGACCGAGGTGGATATTCTCGCACGTACTTTTCTGACCGTGTTTCCCGAAGCCCAGGTGTGGCGCGGTGATTTCTCGCCTACCGAGCCGGCTATCGCGCTCATCGGCACGTCCGGCGATTTTAGGCTGGAGGTAGAACAGGTGCGGCGGCGGTTGGCGGAGATGCAGCCGGATCCGACGAACCCCCAACTCGTATCGCCGGAGGCGTTTTGGATGAATCTAGTGGGCGTCCTTCATCAGGTGGATTTGCCGGCCGAAGAAACTCGCCTCAATCGCGAAGACCGACCCTGGATTGAGTTGCTCGGGCCGATGCTGCACGCGAGCGGAAGCCGCGAAACGCTTTTCACCGGCCGGCGACTGCAAACCTGGCTGGATCGGATCGGGTTCGATTCCCGAGGGAAACTCGGCTCGATATCCGACAGAGAATCAACCGCCATCGAGGCCGGGCGCGTGCTGGCAGAAATGACGCTCTGCCTCGCCGAAGGGAACAGGGCGGGGGCGCTCGATGCTCAGAATCGTTTAAAAAATAGCCTGCCTGCAGACGCCTACCGAAGCCTATTCCCGTAGCCAAAAATTGGGATTGTCGTTTGGGACATACGTGGCTCTCCAATCGGGTCGTTTCTGCTATACTCTGTTCTTGGTTGCCTTTAGGCCAAACTATAAAAAAGAGATAATCAGATGGCCTTTTTTTGTTCGCTGAACCAAAACAATGCTAAGGCGTCAGGCGATAAACCCTGACGTAGTCGATCATGAGGGATTGGGGAAACGTCGTTGTGCCATCCGGATTGCCTGGCCAATCGCCGCCGATGGCGAGATTGAGCACAATGAAGAAAGGCGAATCGTCGAAGACCCAGTGTGTGCCGGCGGGAAGGGACGAAGCGGTTTCGACATGGTAAGTTTTACCGTCGACCGACCAGGCAATCCGGCCCGGCGACCAATCGACCGCGTAGAGGTGGTAGCCTGCGCTCAAAAGGGCGCCCCCCGGCAGCGTCAATTTGCGCTGTAGTCCATGGTTTCCCGAGTATCCCGGACCATGGAGGGTCCCGTAAACAACGGTGGGGTTTGCATCGACTGATTCGAGGATGTCGATCTCTCCGCAGGCGGGCCAACCGACCTTCGAGATCTTGGCTCCGAGTAGCCAAAATGCCGGCCAAAAGCCTTTGCCGTTGGGGGTTTTCAGGCGCGCTTCGATCCGGCCATAAGCGGTGGAAAATTTGCCCTGCGTCTCGAGTCGAGCCGAAGAATAGTGCCCCTGCGCATCTTTGACGGCGGTGATTGCGAGCGCTTTGCCGTCGGTGGTGTCGGGATCGGAAACAATCGATGAGTTGGCCCGCGAGTTGGTGTAGGTTTCGAGCTCATGGTTACCCCAACCGTCGCCGCTGAGCGCGTAGGCCCATTTAGTGTCATCTGGGGCGGCGCCGACCGGCTGGTTGAACTCGTCGCTCCACACCGGAGAGAGCGTGGTCGCAGGCATTTCTTTTGGGAGAAAGATGACTAGAGCCGTGATAAGGCCGAGCGAAAGCGAAGTGATTTTCATAGTGATAAACGAAGGGGAAAACTGGACACGATGGGATGCCGCGCCCTTGCTTGCCTAATGGAGAACGTGCAGGTCTTTTTTGTGAAGGAGCAAGGATTCGACGTTGTGGGTCTTCGCACGTCGACCGCGGAGCTGGCGATGGTGCCGGCGCTTGGCGGCAGAGTAATCAGCCTGCGCAGCCGCCGCAGCGGGCGTGAGTGGTGCTGGCATCAGGCACGGCCCGATTGGTTGTGGACCAACGCGGCAACCGATGATTTTGGAGGCAGCCCGCAAGCGGGGGTTGACGAGTGCGTGCCGACGGTGGCGGCTTGTCATTGGCGTGGGCGTGCGATTCCGGACCATGGTGAAGTCTGGTTTCAGTCTTGGACACTGGACCCGGCGGCGCTCGCCTCCGGGCAGTTGGCTGCTCGGGTGCAACTGCCAGTTTCGCCCTTTGTGTTTGCGCGCACGATTCGGGTAGAAGCGGGCGAATTTATTTTCGACTACACACTCACGAATATCGGGGCTGCACCGGAAGAATTCATCTGGTCGCTGCATCCCTTGTTCACGATCCACCCTGGCGACCGGCTCGAGCTGCCGGGCGACGTGCGCAGATTTCGCCTCAACGGCGGACTCGGCGACCGGCCGATCGCGCGCGGTGATACGTGGGATTATCC
>Ga0209583_10000737_pt1 | contig 9930 bp, 8 predicted proteins | sample Str014_FD_187201 | JGI IMG/M metagenome (GOLD analysis project Ga0209583, IMG submission 187201) | Freshwater sediment microbial communities in response to fracking from Pennsylvania, USA - Straight Creek_MetaG_SC_2014 (SPAdes) (version 2) | ecosystem: Environmental > Aquatic > Freshwater > Creek...
CTTCGACCGTGCGGATCACATCAAAGCCCTGACGCGCGCAACTTGGGCAACTCACCACCCGGACACCGCGACTGCGCACACCAAGCGCCTTGAGCATTTCATAGCCGACGCGGACCTCTTCCTCGGGTTCGGCCGAGAGTGAGACGCGGATCGTATCGCCAATGCCCGCCCAGAGCAGGCTGCCGATCCCAATGGACGATTTTACGGTGCCTCCGATGAGCCCGCCCGCCTCGGTAATTCCAAGGTGCAAGGGGCAATCGACGGCGTCGGCGAGCTGATGGTATGCGGCGACGGCAAGAAACAGGTCGGAGGCCTTTACCGCTACTTTGTAATTACGAAAATCATGATCTTCGAGAATGCGAATGTGATCGAGCGCTGATTCGACCAGCGCCTCCGGACAGGGCTCACCATATTTTTCGAGAAGATCGCGCTCTAATGAGCCCGCGTTGACCCCGATTCGGATGGCACATCCATTTGCCTTGGCCGCATTCACAACTTCGCGCACGCGTTCGGCTGAGCCAATGTTCCCCGGATTGATCCGGAGGCAGGCGGCTCCAGCGTCTGCAGCTTCCAGCGCGCGCTTATAATGAAAGTGAATGTCAGCAATGATCGGCACGCGCGCGGCCTTCACGATCAGTGGGAGCGCCGCCGTGCTTGCTTCATCAGGGCACGAGACGCGGATGAGATCAACGCCAGCCTCTTCGCACCGCCGGATCTGCTCAATCGTTGCCTTGGCGTCCGAAGTGAGCGTATTGGTCATCGTCTGGACAGTGACGGGGGCATCGCCACCAACCGGGACATTCCCAACCATGATTCGGCGGGAGACTCTGCGCGAAATATCGCGCCACGGGCGAATTGAAGACATGTGCGCGCTATAGCGGTTGGGTGCGAGCCGGTCTAGCGAAGATGGTAAAGGGCAATAGACGCTTGGCTTGTCGCGGCGAGCTCCGCTATAGCTCGCCGCTCATATCAACAATCGAAGTTGTTTATTTTATGCATGGTTCGTTGCGGCTGATGAAATATCGTCGCTTTCTACCGCTATTCGTGACCCAATTTCTGGGCGCGTTTAACGATAATCTCTTTAAGAATGCGACGATTCTGCTGGCGGTATTCGAGATTCTGCACGACCCGCATCAAGAACAAAAATTCAATGCCATTGCCTCTGCGGTTTATATTCTGCCATTTTTTCTCTTTTCCGCGCTGGGTGGGCAGCTTGCGGATTCGGTTGATAAAGCGCGCGTCATTCGCATCGTAAAGCTCGCCGAGATTGGGATCATGGCGATAGGTGCGGTTGGGCTTCTGCTCGCAAATATTTATCTGCTGCTGGCAGTCTTATTTTTGATGGGGACGCATTCGAGTTTTTTTGGGCCCACGAAATATGCAATTTTACCGCAGCATCTTGCGAAGGACGAGGTGCTGGGTGGCACAAGTATGGTCGAGGCGGGCACTTATGTAGCTATCTTACTCGGAACGATGGTGGCCGGTGTGGTGCGCCCATGGCAAGCGGCTGTGATGGTTTTAGCTGCAGCTGGCTTAGGTCTGCTCACGGCGCAGCAAGTGCCGCCCGCGCCCCCTGAGCATGACGCGCCAACGATTGAAGAGGATTTTGTCGAACTGCGCCGCGAACTTGCTCACTTCAGTGCGATGCCGTTCGCGTTGCGCTGGCTGCTCGACATTTACGTGACGGTGCTGTTCGTTTTCCGCTCGTCGTGGCAGATTATTAGCCGCACCATGCATGTGCCGCGACTGTTTTGGACGATTGTCGCGATTAGCTTTTTTGTCGCCGAGGTGGTGATCCTCGGTTCGGTTTTCTTGCCGATGGTGAAGAATATTCTGGGTGCGGATAATTTTGTCGCCACATTGATGCTGATGGTCTTTACAATCGGGGTGGCAGTCGGCGCGGTCGCCATAAATTGGGTATTGGAGGGCAAAGTATCGGCCCGATACGCGCCGTATTCCGCACTGGCGATGGCGTTTATGCTCCTGGTGATGTACTGGACACTGGCGCATTGGCCGCCGCCCATCGAGAGCGACTTGATCGAATGGCGCGACTTTATTGCCGATCCGCACGTTTATATCTTGTTCGGGGAACTTTTTCTTGTCTCGGTGGCCGGCGGCATGTTTGTCGTGCCGCTTTATGCCTTCCTGACGACCACGGTTGAGAAATCAGAAGCCGCCCGCACTGTCGCGGCGAACAATATTGTCACTTCGGGTGCGGGCGCTCTTGCGGCGCTCTTGTTTGTGCCGGTGCAACACTTTCTGACGATCCCCCAAGCCTTTTTGGTGGTCGCCGCGATCTGCATTATCTCAACGTGGTTTGTGCAAAAACTGCACAAGGCTTGCGACTAGAGCGGCTGGCTATCAGTCGCGTAATAAATCGTTGATGGCGGTCTTGGCACGCGTTTGAGCATCGACGCGTTTAACGATCACGGCGCAGCTCAATGCGGGGCCGGGGCTACCGTCGGGCAGGGGCTTGCCGGGGAGTGCGCCGGGCACGACGACGGAATAAGGCGGCACACGCCCGACAAAGACTTCACCGGTCGCGCGATCAATGATCTTGCTCGTCGACGAAATGAACACACCCATTGAGAGCACGGCACCGCGTTCGATGACAACGCCCTCGACCACTTCTGAGCGCGCACCAATAAAGCAATCGTCCTCAATGATGACGGGGCCAGCTTGCAATGGCTCCAACACGCCACCAATTCCGACACCGCCAGAAAGATGCACATTCGCGCCAATTTGTGCACAACTTCCAACCGTTGCCCAAGTATCGACCATCGTGTTCTCGCCCACATAAGCTCCGAGATTGACGAAGCTTGGCATCAGCACGACGCCTTTGCCGATGAAGGCGCTCCGCCGCACGATCGCTCCCGGTACCGCGCGAAAACCAGCCGCGCGAAAGTCTGTTTCGCTCCAATGGTCGAATTTGGACGGCACTTTGTCCCACCAATGTGCGCCGCCGGGGCCGCCCGGGATGAGAGCCATATCGTTAAGGCGGAACGACAGCAGTACTGCTTTTTTGAGCCATTGATTTACCAGCCATCCGGTGTTTGTGGGGGCCGCGACACGCTCTTTGCCCGCATCGAGAAGTGCTAATGCCTGTTCAACCGCATCGCGCACTTCGCCTTGTGTCGCGATACTGATCGCATCACGTGCCTCCCATGCGGTCTCGATAACGGCTTGTAAATTGGTCATGCGTTCGTCTCCAAAATATGCGCCAACCAGTCGGTCGGCTCGCTAATCTCATAATCGATAAAATCGGGATGCGCATCGCGATCGCCAGCCTCTGAACCATTGTTGATCCACACGGTTGTCATTCCGAGCGCTTTGGCCGGTTTCAGGTTACGCGCCATATCCTCAAAAAAAACTGCACTTTCGGGCGAGACCAACATTTCGTCGCACATCCGCGCATAGGATTCGGGCGCCGGTTTAGGGAGGTAATTTTGGTCGTGAATGTCATAGATCGCTTCGAAGCTCTCCGCGAGCCCGAGGCCCATAAGAATTCGCCGCGCATAGGGCGCATCGCCGTTTGTGAAGACGAGCTTACGTCCCGGGAGCTTTGCGAGCAACGCCGCCAAGCGCGGGTTTGGTACCAACCGAGACATGTCAATATCATGGACATCGGCAAGAAAGTGGTAGGGGTCGGTGTCGTGCTTCGCCATCAAGCCGGAGAGCGTGGTGCCATGTTCGTGAAAATACTTTTTTTGTACGCGTCGTGCTTCGATTGCATCGACACCAAGCAGCGCACTAACGAACGCGCCCATACGCACGTCGATCAGATCGAATATCCCTGCGCTGGAGGGGTATAAGGTGTTGTCGAGATCAAAAATCCAGGTGTCGATAGAGGCGAGAGCGCTGATCATGCCTGCGCTTTAGCCAGATCATCACCGGCGCGCAAACGAGTTTGCCGTCAATATCTAACGCGTTGGTTTCCAATGCTGGGTTCTGCAGATGATCCCCCAGCATCCTTTAACACGAAGCGTGCCCGTGGACTCTGCCTTGAAAGTAGCAGCAAAGGCGCGTCCATCATCGGGAGAATAAATGGTCCCACGCCATTGATCGCCATCAGGCTTGGCATCGGACAGCAACGTCAGCCCAATCACCGAACGCGCACGAAGCGCTGGATTTTGATTGTATCGGTCGAGCGGCGGCGGAGCACCTTTGGGTGTGCCGGGCCCGGGCCCAATTAAGGTGCCGCACATACTGCCGCCACATGCCACGATGCGGACAACCGCGCGATCGAATTCGGTGAACCATTGACCCGTGATAGGTGCCGGGCTGGCGGCGGCTACGCACGGCAACCCGAGAAAAGCTAATATTGTCAGTGAGATAATTCTCATCATAAACCCATTGTGCCCTAAGCTACGCGACCGACACCCGAAATAGCTGTGTTGGCGGTAACGGTAAAGTGATTTAAGTCGGAGCCCGACGGCGATACGCGATTGCGCGCACGATGTTGACGCACGCTTCTCACTCCATCGCTTCAGCGACGCCGACCATAATCGACATCGGCTAGCGAAATCGCGAGTGTTCCGTCGTTCCCGAGCGGCGCGACCATCGAGCCATAAACTGCTCGCCCGCCACGCGAGCTGATGGACATACCAACCTCCCCGTGAATTTGGCGTTTGGGCAGCACCGCTTGATCATCAAGCAAGGCGGATGCCGCATGGGATTTGGCGCCTTCGGCTTCAGCGGCTTGGATTTGGGTCGCGCTGAGACGAACGACGCTACCGTCCTGCGCATAAGCGGCGGCTGAGCAAAAAACGAGGGCACAAACAACGAAGGAAATATGTTTCATCGAACGTAAAATGAGTTAAGGAAGCTGTCGGAATGCTGAACATTTTAAAAATAACTGATTGCTTCGTTGAGATGACAATTTTGAGGCCGACGCTTCTTTCATCTCTGCCGCCATCGGGCCTCAGCGCGGATAATTGAAAGCCAAATATGCAGCACGAAGTTGCCGACCTTGCTCGCCCCGTTGTTAGTGTGCATGCCGACGATTTTTCGCTCGATTGCGCAATCATTATTCCGACGCTCAACGAACGCGACAATATTCCGGTGTTGCTTTCGGCGCTCGATGTGGCACTTATCGGCTGGAATTATGAAGTCATCTTTGTTGATGATTGGTCGTCCGATGGCACGCCCGACATGATCGCTGCGATTGCGGAACGTCGTCACAATGTGCGGCTCATTCGGCGCTATGGCCGTCGGGGGCTTTCTACGGCGGTGGTGGAAGGAGTGCTCTCGACGCTTGCGCCCGTGATCGCGGTCATTGATGCCGACATGCAGCATGATGAAAAGGTGTTGCCGCAGTTGATCGATGCGGTAGTGAATGGCGGGCAGGATATGGCAGTGGGGTCACGATATTGCGCCGATGGTTCGGTCGGCGAGTGGGGAGGTCAGCGTGCCAAGGGTAGCCAACTTGCCACCTGGCTCTCACACAAAGTGCTGCGCACGCAAGTGACCGATCCGATGAGCGGGTTTTTCGTGGCCCGCAAAGCGGTGGTCATCGCGTCACTGCCCCAGCTTTCGAACATGGGTTTCAAGATTTTGCTCGACGTGCTGGCCTCGTCGCCGACGCCGCTCAAAATAGTCGAAAAACCCTATGTCTTTCGTTCGCGTCATGCCGGCGAGAGCAAGCTGGATAGCAGCGTTGCCGTTGATTTTATTATGCTCCTGCTCGACAAAAAGTTTGGCCGCTTCATTTCGCCTCGCCTCATTATGTTTTGCGCGGTTGGTGGGCTCGGGTTCTTGGTTCATCTCTCAATCCTGCTTTCGATCATGCTCTTGCCAATTTCGAGCTTGGACATCGTGCAGATGTTCACGCTGTCCTATTCAGTGGCACTCATTTGCGCGATCGCCTTCAACTTCACGCTCAACAATTTGCTGACCTATCGCGATCAGCGGCTGCGAGGATGGGCATGGCTAACCGGGTTGCTGAGTTTTTATCTGGTGTGTGGCCTCGGCGCGGCAGCGAGTGTGGGGAGCAGCTCGTACGTGTTCCGTAGTGATCATAACTCGGTCCTTGCCACGGTCGCAGGGACCATTGTGGGGTCGGTTTGGAATTTCGCGGCGTCATCATTCCTCACGTGGCGTAAACGTTAAGTGATGACTGTGAGTCGCGGGGGTGCGGAGGCGCCGCGACTGATTTACATGTTCTTGGGTCTCACTCTGTTCGCGGCTCTGGTGCGCGCTCAAACATTCGACAACCCGGTTGTTGGTTTTGATGAGCAATTCTACCTGCTTGTTGGCGATCGGATGTGGCACGGCGCCGTGCCCTTTGTGGATATTTTTGACCGCAAGCCTATCGGTTTGTTCCTCATTTTCGCGGCGGCACGCGGACTGGGCGGCGATGGGTTTTTGCAATATAAGCTCGTCGCGCTTGGCTTTGTCGTTGCGACGGCGCTGCTCATTTATCGCGCCGCGCGCTCGGTGAGCACTCCGCTCGCAGCCATCGTGGCGGCCTGCCTCTATATTTTGTGGCTCAATTTTATGGAGGGAGAGGGCGGTCAGGCGGAAGTCTTCCTGAACCTCCCGATGATGGCGGCGGCGTTGATTGTTTGGCGCGTTGCGGTGCGGCGTCAAGCCATTGTGGCGTTGGGTAGCATGGCGATGTTGCTTGTCGGCATCGCGTTGCAGATCAAATATACTGTCGTGTTTGAGGGCATATTTTTTGGTCTCACACTCATATGGGCGCAGTTTTGCGCGCGCGGGAAAATGCTAGCGCTCGTTGCGCCGACCCTTCTTTGGGTCGCATGCGCGCTGCTGCCCACTTTACTTGCGGCCTTGGTCTATTGGCGGATTGGGTCGCTGAATGCCTTTGTGTTTGCAAACTTCACGTCGATTTTCGGCAAGGCCGCTGCACCGCAAATGTTGGGATTGCTCATTATATTGGGGGTTTTACTTCCGCTGTTCACGGGCGCGATCCCGAGTTTACGCGCGCGCAACACAGAACTGTATTTTATCAGATATTGGTTTGTCTCGGCACTCGTTGGCATTGTTGCCTTTCGGACGTTCGGCGCGCCGCATTATGGTATCCCGGTACTTTTGCCACTGACCGTGCTGGTCGCGCCCGGCTTTGCTGCGGTGCCTTGGCCACGACGCTTTGCCGTCGCGGGAGTCGGTCTCGTTTTCTTGCTCGGTCAACTCGTGCTGTGGCATGTGGCGTATACCAAGGGTGGGCGCGCTGCGGCTAACGCTGTTACTGCGGCCGCGCTGCCCCGCCACGGGTGTATCTATGTGTATGACGGTTACCCTGCGCTTTACATGCTCACCCACGCGTGTCTGCCAACGCGCTGGGCGTTTCCCGGGCACCTTAATACGGCCGACGAGGCGCATGAAAAGGCCCTTGGGGTTGATCCGGTTAATGAGGTCACGCGTATCTTAGCGTCACGACCCGACGTTATTGTTGACGATGAACCCGTTTTTGAGGGCGGCAACCCCGCAACACGGGCTCGCGTTCAGGACGCACTTGCGCACGACTATCGACTTGTGCTGCGGCTCCAAACGGGGACTGCGCGTTATCGGCTCGTATATCGGCTCAAATAAGCTTTAAGTCGAGCGGCTGTACACTCGGGAACACCGTGCTGAGACGCGCTTGATCAAGCCCATATTGCCGCGCGAACACCCCACCAAGGAGGGCGCGATAGTCGGTGAGTACCGGCAAATCGCGCCCTTGATTGAGCGTGTCTGCCGTAATCCGTGATTGTGGGCCGACAATTCGTCCACCGTTAACGCCCCCCCCAAGGACCCAATACACGCTGCCATGACCATGATCGGTGCCGCGATTACCATTTTCTCGGAAGGTGCGACCGAACTCGGAAACGACGACCACGGTGGTATTGCCCCAGTTCGCGCCACTCTCGGCGGCAAATGCAGCGAGACCGCGCCCTAGATCGCCAATCCGGCTTGCAAGTTGTCCGTCGGCATTGCCTTGGTTGGTGTGGGTGTCCCAGCCACCAACGTCGAGAAAGGCGAGGTTGAATTTGGTGCGCATTAGTGCCGCCACTTGGCGCGCCTGTTGCTCAAATCCACGTGCGTTTACGGCCCCCCGGCTCGCCTGGCTCATCTCTTCTTGGATCGATTGAAAGGCGGCCTCGCGCACAGCAAACCCCTCCTGCACCGCAACTTCGGGAGCCATCGCTTGGGCGGCAGGTGATTTGTACATCGCTTCAATAAGTGCTTGTTGCCGGGCATCAAACGTCGGTTTGCCGACACTGCTGATCGCGAGATTGGGGACGAGAATTTTGCCGCCGTGAAAAATGGTCGGCACTTGTTGACTGAATGCAATTGGTTTGGCTTGTCCAAGCGCACCCGCAAGCCGCCCCATAAAGCCCGAGCGGAAGTCGCGCCCGCCGGCAATCGGTTGACCAAGTTCGATCGTGTCTTGCGTCTCGAAATGGCTGCGGCTCATATCCTCGGTGCCCGCGAAGGGAACGAAAGCGATCTGTTTCTTTTGCCACATCGGATAGATACTGTCGGCGAGCGCGGGGTGCAGGCTCCAGTCCCCATCAAGCTCAAGCGCCGCTTTGGGATTTGCGGCATCGGGTTTTGCGACCGCAATCGTGGGGCGCGCTTGATAATAAAAATCGCTCCCTGTCGGAATGATGATGTTGGCCGCATCGTAAGCACCGCGTAAAAAAACAATGAGCAACCGTGTGCCCGTTGGCGGCAATGCAAAAATGCGCCCACTCGCGGTGAGCGCTCCAGCCGCAAGGCTGGTGGTCAGCAAAGAACGGCGGTCAATCAACATGACATTATCTCCGCATGAAATCGGGTGAGGCAAGGTAAAGAACGTTCCACTCTTGCGGGCTGGTGGCCTGTGCGAGCGCGTTACGTGTTTCCGTGGCGAGGCCGGGGGCTAGCGTGTTGAAGTAGAGCGCATTTTGCAATTGGGGGTACGCAGGTTGGGTCTTGGCATCGGGCGCGTCGCCCTTGAACAGTCCCGCAGCGCCGTTGCCAATCGCCTGAGCGACCTCAAAACGTTGTTCGATCTGCCCCGGCCCATTCCACGCCGTCCGCTCCAACGCATAGCCGTCGGGTGTGAGATGCCCATAGAGCGGCTCTCCGAGGCGAATGAGCCACCCGAGCGCTGGGTTGGGGTTGAGGATCGGCTTATCCTCATAGGCCATCCGCACCGCCGAGAGCACATAGTGTTGCGGGTCCTTTAGCAACGGCTTCCGGAGCGACGCGCGAAACTCATTACTATGAAACATGAGGTCGAGCACAGCGGCGATGTCGCCTCCGCTCTCGCTAAATCGCGCGGCCATTTTTGTCACGAGCGACTTTGGAGGATCGTCGGCAACAAAGAATTGTGCGAGCTGTTTGGAAATATGTTGCGCCGTTGCGGGGTTTTCGGCGAGCAGATCGAGCGCTTGCTCAACTTCGTGATACCCCGAGCCCTTGATGATATGGCCAAGGAAAAGCTTGTCGCCAAAGTCGTGACGGGCTGGGTAGAAGGCAAACATCCCGTCGCGGATCGCACCGGCGGGGAGATTTCCTTGCTCCTTATTCGACTCTGCTGGCCGGGTGATGCTGACGCCGGTGAGAATGCGCGCGAGTTCTTGCACATCCTTTTGCGTATAGCCTGAGCCGACACCCATCGTGTGCAATTCCATGATTTCGCGCGCGTAATTTTCGTTAATTTTGCCACTCGCATTTTGGAAATTGTCGAGATATTGCAGCATGGCTGGACTGCGTAGCGTTGCTTCGAGCAGCGTACGAAAATTGCCGAGCGCGTTCGGCCGCAGCGCACGATCTTCATAATCGGCGAGGAAGAGGCGAATTTCATCCTTTTGCAAAAACACGTTAAAATGGTTGAACCAGAACCAGGTCATCTGTTCGCGCAATTGGTCGCTTGAGTAGAGGTCGCGGAACATTCGTCGGGCGGCCACCTGGCGCATGACGTCGCGCTGATAGGCCTGACGA